>Ga0209386_1000631_pt1 | contig 16545 bp, 18 predicted proteins | sample NGEPertwo_FD_184510 | JGI IMG/M metagenome (GOLD analysis project Ga0209386, IMG submission 184510) | Arctic peat soil microbial communities from the Barrow Environmental Observatory site, Barrow, Alaska, USA - NGEE Permafrost154B-two... | ecosystem: Environmental > Terrestrial > Soil > Wetlands...
TCACCAGTTCTTCAGTTATTTCCGGTCTGTTTGTTGTTTTCATGATTTATTTATTCGACATGAAATTAAAGAGTCCTGCTATTTTTGAAAATTTAATTAGAAAAAGTGAGGCAATGGCCTCACTTTTTATTTTGGTCGTGGGTATTGGTTATGTTCGGGTACGGCACCTCTGACCTGTAACTTGAGGGGTGAACGGAAATTTCTAACTTCTCTCGCGAATGCGTATTTTTCCCTTCAATTTAGGAATCCATCCTTGCGGACGTAACGTACCCTTACGGGTATCTCTCCTCGGCATGGTTATCTTAGGTTTAGCGATCGTCGCACTTGGTTTGAACGATATCCCTCATGAGTTACCTGTTCCCTCAAAGCCATGTTTAGACAACGATCCATGATCATCCCGACTGGAGAAGCATAAGGGACCATGATCACTAAGATAACATTGACCTGCTCAACCATGCTATCCTCTCCGCCACGTTAGTTCCCTAACATGCCTTCGCCTTTAGTCGAGGGTGGTTGACATTCCTTGACTTTCCGGTAGAATGTTGCCTTACTGAGACCGCTCATTGCCATTGCTTGAACTCCTGTAATCTCATTCGCCTTCCATTTCCTGAAAGCGTCTTCAAAGTCCTTGGATACTTCTATTTTTGGCCTTCCAATGCCCTTGCCATTATTCCTAGCCCTTAATGCTGCAATACCTTCTTTCTGTCTTTGTTTGATGCTGTCCCGCTCCTTATGTGCGACAAAGGATAGTACTTGCAAAACCAAATCACTTATAAAGAGATTCGAAGAATCATCTTTTTTGGTGTTCTTAAAAATAAATTAAGAGCAAAAAATCAGCAACAATTCTGCTGATTTTTTGCTTTCCTTGCCTGAAAATGAAAAGGAACTGCCTTTTCATGAAATATCACTTGACATTATTTTGAGACAGCTCCTTATTCTGCTACCTTTCAACAACCATGGCGACTCCCTGTCCGCCGCCGATACAGAGTGTAGCAAGTCCTCGGTTCACCTTTTGCCTTTTCATCTCATGCAATAAGCTGACCAGAACCCGTGCACCAGAAGCTCCTATCGGATGGCCTAGGGCGATAGCACCTCCGTTTACATTTGTTTTGCTCGGATCCAAATGGAGTTCTTTAGCTACTGCCAAGGTTTGAGAGGCAAATGCCTCATTGGCTTCCACTAAATCAATATCTTCTATGCTTAACCCCGCTTTCTTCAAGGCCTTCTGACTTGCAGGTATCGGACCCGTCCCCATAATTAAAGGATCAACGCCTGATGATCCATAAGAAATAATCGTTGCTAAGGGGGTCAAACCGAGTTCATCCGCCTTTTCTTTAGACATAACGACTACGGCCGCTGCAGCATCGTTAATCCCTGAAGCATTCCCAGCAGTCACGGTTCCATCCTTCTTAAAAGCAGGTTTCAATTTGCTTAGACCTTCTTGGCTACTACCGAATCGCGGGAACTCATCTTGGCTAAATACTATAGGGTCGCCCTTGCGACGTGGAATGATGACAGGGACGATTTCATCTTCAAACTTTCCGGCTTTAATCGCTGCTTCAGCACGGATCTGACTTTCTGCCGAATAACGGTCCTGTTCCTCACGAGAAATGGAGAACTGCTCCGCTATATTTTCTGCTGTAATCCCCATATGAATATTATAGAAGGCATCGGTTAGCCCGTCGTTAACCATTGTATCGACTAAAACATCATTTCCCATCCGATAACCCGAACGAGCTTTAGGTAATGCATAGGCGGCAAGTGACATGCTTTCCATTCCACCCGCAACCATGATATCTGCATCTCCTGCAAGGATGGCTTGAGCCGCACAAATCACAGCCTTTAGTCCAGAACCACACACTTTATTAATGGTCAGAGCAGGGGTTGCCTGGGGAATGCCTGCCTTTATGGCCGCTTGACGAGCTGGATTTTGTCCGAGAGCAGCGGTTAAAACATTACCCATAATTACTTCTTCGACTTGCTCGGGGGTAATCCCCGCTCTGTAAATCGCTTCTTTTATAACAAGTGCCCCTAAATCGACTGCAGGCACCTGACTTAGCGCTCCACTCAAAGAACCGATGGGTGTACGTACAGCGCTTACGATAACTGCTTGACGCATAGCTTGCCTCCTCTTTATAGTACAACTTCATACTTAGGTTACGAGCCCACCGTCCACTGGAATCACTGCTCCATTGATAAAAGAACTAGTGTCTGAGGCGAGAAAGAGGTACGCTAAAGCAACATCACGAGCAGTACCTAATCGCCCTAGTGGGGTTTTATCTTTCATGAGTTGGAGCACTTTCTCTGGAACTTTGGCTGTCATATCCGTAACGATAAATCCTGGAGCAACTGCATTCGTGCGAATTCCCTTTTTACCCAATTCTTTTGCCCAGCTTTTAGTCAGCCCGATGACTCCCGCTTTGCTGGCTGAATAATTCGTTTGGCCAACATTACCGTAGACTCCCACGACTGAAGAGGCGTTAGCAATAGATCCGCTACCTTGCTGGATCATTATAGGAACAACCGCCTGTGTACAGTTAAATACTCCTGTAAGGTTAACACCGATGACAGCATTCCATTGCTCGATGCTTAATTTCGTTAACATCCCGTCCTGAGTAATGCCGGCATTGTTAATCAGAACATCGATACGACCGAAACTTTCCAAGGTACGCCCAACCATTTCTTGTACTTGTGCTTGATCTGTGACGTTGACGGAGCAGAAGATCGCTTCGCCACCACTAGTAGTTATTTCCTCTACCACGTCTTTTCCGGCTTGGGGATCAAAATCGACGACGACAACTTTCGCTCCTTTCTGAGCAAAAAGAAGTGCCGTTTCTCGCCCAATTCCTTTCCCAGCACCTGTAATAACTGCAACCTTGTCTTTTAATTCCATTAATATCTCCTCCTCGATTCGGATGTTATTGAATATTAAAAGTGATATACCCCGACTGAATTCGCTGCATCCTTCATAACTTCAACGAGTTCTTCCCTTTTCGTTCCACTGACGCAAACATTATGGAAGCCCATTTCCTTAAGGGTTTTTACATCACTGGGTGGTATAACTCCACCAATTACAAAGGCCATGCTTTTATCAAGCCCTTTTTGTTTTGCCAATTCTAAGAGGCGTTTACCCGTACGCAGATGGGCTCCCGACAGTGAGCTGACCCCGATTATTTTAACGTCTTCCTCTGTCGCTGCTTTGATCGCATTTTCCGCAGTGGTATTACCCATGTAGACTACTTCCATACCTTCTTCTTTCAAAAAACTACTCACTAAAATTATGCCACGGTTATGAGTCTCTGGCCCTAGGCAACACATTAACACTTTAATTATTTTATCTTCCATGTTGTCCTCCCCTTTCAACTAAAATAAACTGGGCTTTTTCCACAGACCAAAAACATTTTTGAATACTTTCCATTGTTCCCCGACCGTACAACCAGCTCTGGCACAATTAACCGTGTATTCCATGATGTTCTTGCCATCTTTACAGGCAACTCTTAATTCCTCAAGGGCCTGCTCAACCTTTGCATTGTCCCTATTCTGCCTGTGTTCATGCAGACTTTTTAGTTGTCTTGCTTCACATTCTTCTGGATAGCGGAAGGATTCAAAATCTTCTCCTTCACCACTCTTTTGGTAGTTATGACCCACAATCTTAATTTCACCTTTTTCAATTCTCGTTTGTTCTTTATACATGTAATTAAAAATTTTCCGAGATAGATAGCCGTTGGCTATAGCTTCCACATAACCACCTTGTTGTTCTATCTCTGTAATTTCAGCTAAGATTCTTTCTTCCATTTCATTCGTCAAAGCTTCCACATAGTACGACCCACCTAATGGGTCAACTACGGAAGTAATTCCTGTTTCATGCTCAATAATTTGTTGTGTACGCAGGGAAATTAAGGATGCTTTCTCGGAAGGAACCGATATAGCCTCATCAAAAGAATCCACATGTAAAGATTGTACCCCGCCCAGAACAGCAGCAAGTGCCTCATAAGATGACCTGATAATATTGTTATACGGTTCCTCTCTGACCAGGCTTATGCCGGAGGTCTGCAAATGGCATCTCATCCACGTTGAACGGTCCTTCTTAGCCTTGTACTTATATTTTAGGATTCTGTACCAGAGTCTTCTCATGGCCCGAAGTCTGCTTACCTCCTCAAAGAAGTCCATACCGCCAGACCAGAAAAATGCTAATCTTTCTGCCACCCAATCCACTTCGTAGCCGCGGCGCAACATCTCGTCCATAATCGCCATACCGTGAGCGGCAGCAACTGCCATTTCAGTTACACCTGAGGTACCGAATTCTCGAAAATTATAGCCGTTAATAGTAATAAAGTTCCAATTTGGCACATTCTTCCGGATAAACTCTATATTGTCACACTCAATTCGGAAACAATCCTTGGGCGGAATATATTCGGATGAATTGCGAACAAGTTCTTCGAGAGTCATATCATTTTGTATACTACCCTTGAGTTGATCCCAAGGAATACCTCTTTGCTCAGCCATAACTAAATACATAGGAAACAGGCAGGCAGAATTTGAGGGGTAGTGGGTTACTATGGAGGAAGTTTCTTTGGCTATATCAATACCTTCATACAGCAGCTCCCAGTCCTTGACGTGGTTTACACTCACGCCGCAGGAACCAACTGAACCTGTGGACATGGGGTCATCACAATCATACATTTGAATAGTAGGCATATCAAAAAGAAGGTTTATGCCTGTGGCTCCATGATCCAACAAATATTTTATTCTTGCATTAGTATCTTCAGGGCCCCCAAAGCCGACAAGTTGACGCTGAGTAAAGGTCCTGCCGCGGTACATATTGCTATGAATTCCCCTGGTAAACGGTTCTTCGCCAGGATTACCTAATTGTTCCTCATAATCGTTGTTTGCAATACTCAAGGGGGTGTATACCATTTCCCTCGGAATCTCAGAACCCAGAACCGTTAAGGGTACTGCCTCCCAATTCTTGAGAACCTCCGGTTTTACTACATTTTCTTTCCAACTATCTAACCCTTCTTTAACTTTTTTCAGATAGGTTGGATCGTAGACTTGACTCTTTCCTTTATTTTTCAAATTATCATTGAGTATTTCTGCCGTTGTTTTCTTTTGCTCATTATTTGACATTTACTTATTCTCCTTCCATTAGTTGCATTTTAAGAGGATCTTCATGATTTCATCGGCTGCTTTATATGGATTTATATCCCCTTCTCGAACAGTCTGTAAAATATTTCTTATTTCTTCGACCTCCTCGAGACTTTTGTCCATATAGTTTTTCAACACTTCTTGCATAGCATAATGGCAAGTGTTTTCACGGCGCTGCTTAGTCTGTAATTCTCTCAACCCGGATTTGGATAAATAATCTTTGTGTCTTTGGACAGCTAGGTATAGTTCAATGATACCCCTATCATTGAGTGCTTCCGTCAAGACGATTTCTGGCGTCCAGTCACTGTCTTTTCTTAAATGCAACATCATTTGTAGGTCATCGACTACATCTCGCGCACCATTAATGTCGGCTTTATTAACTACAAAAACATCGGCAATTTCCAATATTCCGGCTTTTAATGCTTGCATTTGGTCCCCTAATCCCGGAACAGAAACAACTATTTTTGTGTCGGCATACCTCATTATGTCCGCTTCCATTTGGCCAACACCGACTGTTTCGACTATGATGACATCTATCCCGAAGGCATCCATAATCTTTATGATTTCACTCGTCCTTGGTGCTAAACCTCCAAGCGCACCGCGGGTAGCCAAACTCCGCAAGAACACACCATCGTCTCTATACGCCCACTCCATTCGCACCCTATCGCCAAGGAATGCTCCTCCGCTAAAAATACTGCTGGGGTCTACACATAGAACACCTACACTATAACCTTCACTACGAAAAGTACGGATCAACTTGTCAACAAGTGTACTCTTGCCCGCTCCCGGGGGACCTGTGACTCCCAGAACGTGAGCTTTACCTGTTAGAGGATAGATAGCCTCCATAATATCAAGCATTAGAGGACTATTATTCTCGACCATCGTTATCAACTTACTAAGAGCCAACCGGTCCTTTTGCATAAATCTTTTGATTAACATTTCCATATTTAGCATCTCCATTGATATTCTAAGATCCATGCATCTAGATTCATCTTAGGTCACCTCGAATAATTCACGAGGAATCAAAGATAAGAATTCATAACCTGAAGTAGTTACTCTAATTGTATCTTCTAAGTCGATGGCCCCCCACCCGGGGATAATTACTTTAGGTTCAAAGGCCAGGGTCATATTCTCCTTAATGAGTGTAGTACATTGGGAATCAATGGTTGGAGGTTCGTCAAGTTCTAATCCTACCCCATGTCCGATATAATCGCCTTGCAGTTCCCCAAACCCTTGGAAAAATTTTTCGACCCCCCTTCTCAAAGCTGTTTTTCGTGCGACCTGAAAGAGCTCTGAACCCCTTACACCCGGTTTGACAGCTTGTAGCACTGTATTTTGGATTTCAAGCACAACATCAAAAATATGCTTTTGCTTCGCATCGGCTCTCCCTACCACGTACGTTCGTGCCACATCGGCGTGATATCCGTGATAATTGAGGCCCAGATCGGCGACCACAAGATCCCCCGTTTGAATATGGTTATTGGACGCTCCCCAGGGATAAGCCTTACTTAATCCCACTCCGGTCACAGTCATGGCATGTCCGGAAATTCGCCAAGTATTTTCCCCAGCAGCGAGGATGCCGTCGGAAGGCAGACTAGCATCCCAGCGTCTGAACCGCAAAATTCCATCATGTCCACCTTGGCGCAGAGCTGCGGAAATCTTGGCTGCGAGGTCCAGTTCAGTGACACCGGGACGTAATTCGTTGAGAATGACTTCGTGTGCCCGGCTAAAAAGCAACGCAGCCGTCCCGATTATCTCGATTTCCGAAGATTCTTTGCTAAGCCGCTGCTCAAGGATCAAAGGAGAAATGTTACCTAAGGTAAACGAGGGAAATGTCTTTTGAATTTTTAGATAGAGTTGTGCTGGTAAGACATCTAGGCTAAGTCCAAGTAAGGATCCTGGCTTTGAAATCCCTGCCGTTTCGATAATTGCTTGGATTTCTGAAAGTCCTTTCCCCTGCCTAACATTAGAAACCGTCGCATCTGCTTTTACCCAGTCCAAGACACGGCGCGCTAGGAGGATCGCTTCTCCTCTAGCTGGGATGATGAGATTACAGGGCTGCCCTGTTCCCGCATAGTAGAAAATGTCACGTGGATGCATAAGGATGGCCGCGGCGAAACCTTCCTCGCACATCTTACTTTGCAACTGCTGGATACGCTCCTGCACGTTTGCTCCCCTCCTTGCCTCTCCGGAGCTTAATATTTCATGAATATTCCTTCAGGGTCCACCACTCGGCGGAGAACGTTCAGTTCTTCTTCCGTGGGAGGTTCTAACGGTTTCGCTTGACTTACATTAATTAGGAATCCCGTGTTTTGACTAATCTCTTCTGGGGTCACTCCCATGTCTGCAAAATAGCTCTCAACATACATTACATGCGTCTTTGGATGGAATTTCATGACCCCAAGAGTCGATACAACGGCATAGGGTCCTCCCCACAGGCCAGCCTCCTCACGGGAAACAAGCTTCCCATCGGGATATTGGTGAACCATCCAACCTGGGCTCGTCAGATAGTCCACGTGTTCTACGAAACGTTTGACTTCGTGGGTCATGATAATAATGGTTTTAAGAGCCATAATCGCAATGTCACATGCCCCACCTGATCCCTCAAACCGTTTAGTCGGTTTGGCATAGTCGCCGATGCAGGTTGAATTGAGGTTGCCAAAACGGTCTACTTGGGCCCCGCCCAAAAATCCGATGTCCACCATTTTGTTTTGTAAAAATTGCCCCATAATTTCGATTGCACTTCCGATCCATGGGGTCTGATATACCCCGCGGGGATCAGCGACACAAAATGGAAGTGATTCTGGATTACTATCATAAAGTCCTGATTCCATGAGGACCACTGCGTTTGGAGTGTGAGTGTGTTTTGCCAGAAGTGTACTCACTAAAGGTAAACCTGTGCCCACGAGTACTGCCTCTCCATCTGTGATTAACCGCGAACCAGCAATGGCCATCATTTCCACGCTGCTGTATCGATTCACTGTTTGACCACCTCTTCCAGCTTATCTAGACGACGACGAATGTCTGGGTTATACCCTTTATTGGGATCGGAACGAAGTTTTTCGAGTCGTTTTGATCCTAATTTCGTCAGATATTCTTCATGAGTTTTTGGTCCAAATACCCACTCATCAAGCCAACTCTGAAAAAGATCTTCTTGCTTGGAGGCCGCAAGATAGTCCTTAAACCACCAAGGGTCATTGTCGTAGTGACCATACAACGCTGTAGGATGAGCACCATGAGGGAGTTCGACGATGACATCAACGGCGAGACCAGGTATAGCGTTGAATTCAGGAGATTGACGCAACTCGGATTCAGGAACAATCCGTTCCGCGGAAACAATAACGAGCTTGGAAGCCAAGGCTGCGTGGTAATCTAAGAAAGTCCCCCCCTGAATCCGTACGGTGCCGCTTTCCCCGACTTCTTGGGCATGGATCAGGCATACATCGGGCCGAAGTGCTGGAACAAGCACGATCTCGTCACCCTCCCAGAAAGGATCTTTTATCACCTCGATTTTTCGGTTGGGTAATTTGGGGTCGGAGCTGCGTTTGTCTTTCAAGGGATCAAGTGCGGGTAAAGCGATATCCGATCCTTTTAAGGAACGAGTAGGAAGGAAAGGCAGTCCCATCGAGCCTGCTAAAATTCTTAGTGCTCCGGTCTGGACTGTCCAATCATCATGGAAGTACTGGGGTTCATCTACATTTTCAAGAGCTCGACGGAAATTATAAGGATGACCGAACACTTCATGCCCGATATAGTTGATCTCAGTAAGGTAAACACATCCTGCACCGATGAGAAGATCCACTTCTGGACCACCGGGGTTCGCGCAGAGGTACAGGTTTTTCTTGCGCTGTCGGACCATCTCATAAACGAGTCCCATCGGACGACGAACCACAGTCCAACCGCCGGTAAATATTTGATCCCCATCGTTAATCAGTGAAACAGCTTCTTTTAGAGAAAGAATCTTTGTATTGCGTCTCAATAGTACTCCCTCCCTTTAATCAACAAGTGGTTCTCCAGAAACGAACAACGCACAGACGAAGATTCCAATAATGGACAAGACGATTGCAACACCTAGAGCATAGATCCAAGAACCAGTTGCATAGACGATGAATCCGGTGACGATAGGAGCGGCGATTCCAGCGATTGTGCCAAAAGTATTCATGAACCCAGAAATCAACCCTGCGTTCTTTGGCCCAAGATCAATTGGGAGTGCCCAGAATGATGAAAAGTTCATGGATAGGAAGGATACGGCGAGAGTTATCCACAAAACTGCCATTTCTCCGGTGGCCGCCATCGCACCAAGATAAAGGAACAAGGCGCTACCTCCGAATGCAACATACATAATGGACTTTCGAGCTCGAGTCACCCCAATTTTTGGGATCATACGATCCGAAACATAGCCAGCGAGATTCGTGGCAACGAATGCTCCAAGATAAGGAAGCATGCCATAAATGCCCATTTTCATGATACTGAAGTGTCTAGCCATTACGAGATATCCCGGGAGCCAAGTCAAGTAGAGATACCAAGTGTAATTATGGAAAAAATAGTTGATTCCTAATGCCCACACTGGACCTGATTTTAAAACCACACGCCAGTCCGAAGCACTTTCCTTCTTTTCTCCTTGGCCTTGTCGTATCAATTCGAGTTCCTGCTGATTAACCCTGGGGTGGTCTGCAGGATGATCTTTGGCATACCATAGCCAGAAAATTGACCAAATAATTCCTAAGGCCGCACCGAAGTAGAAGACAACATGCCAGCCAAAGGCATTAATAATCCAAGCACTGATCGGGACTGATATAGCTAGGCTTAAAGCCATACCGGATAAATTCAACGCCTGGGAGCGAGCCCTTTCTTTGACTGGCACCCATTTTGAAGCTATCGCGGTTTCTGCTGGGAAGGTTACGGCTTCACCGAGCCCCATGAATGCTCTCAATATCCACATACTACTTAGGTTTTTAGCCAAAGGGGTAGCTGCAGTAAATATTGACCACCAAATGACACCCGCTGCTAAAATTCTTTTTCCGCCGATTTTATCGGCGAGCCATCCTGCAGGAATTTGCAAAATGAGATAGCCTACAAAAAAAGCAGAAAGAATTGAACCCCATTGAGCCGTGTTCCATCCATATTCCTCCATGATTACAGCTGAAGCCACAGATAGGTTGGCTCTATCCATATAAGCGATAACGATACTTAAAAATGTTAAGGTAACAATTGAGAAACGGGCTCTGGATGGTTTGTTTTCATTTACGCCTCCTTTAGGAATAGGATTTTCATTCGATGAAGTAGTTGATAAATTACTCATGAATAACCCCCCTTATTACATTTTCCCTTAGCCAAGGACGACAACCGAATCATGCCGGCTTTCTGTGATGCGCGCTCACATTGTATTAATGCAAGGAACGTGCCAAGAGGCAGATTAGTCTGATAATTATTTCAATTGCCCGTCCTCTCTCAGAATATAGCGTTATTCATTGACAGTGCTAACGTGCAATAAGAACGAAAAAGCAGGGGTGATGCTTTAAAGCATCACCCCTGCTCGTCCCTAAGTGGAATTTTCCTGCCCATCTCTAAGGATATTTTCCGTTTTAACAACTGATGCTCTGGTCAATCACTGATGCTTCTCGACATCACTGGATTTTAATCTGTATAGATCTTAAGCTTCCGTACTACAGTAGATTGGTTAATGCCTAATAACCTAGCAGCCTTCCTAGTACTGCCAGTTGATTGGTAAGCTTGTAAAATCATCTTCTTTTCCGTTTCCGCTAAAGCATCTCTTAATGTACTGAATGACATAGCAGACTTTGGTGGGTTCTTTGTAGAAACATTAAAAAGTGAACTATCTAACCAGTCGGTGGGACTTAAGATAACCATACGCTCAATTGTATTTTCAAGTTCGCGAATGTTTCCAGGCCATTCGTGTTCTGCAAAGGCATGTAAGATTTCAGGCGAAACTTTACGTTCGAGATTATATTTTTGGGAGAAACGGCGTACAAAGTGATCAACTAATATAGGAATATCGGTGACATGTTCACGAAGCGGTGGAACGTTAATATTGACAACATTTAAGCGAAAAAAAAGGTCTTTCCGGAACTTTCCCTCTTCTACCATCTGAGCTAGATTGCGATTCGTGGCAGTGATCAATCGTATATCAACGGGAATACTCTTGGTTCCTCCTAAGCGAGTAATCTCCTTCTCTTGAATTGCTCGTAATAATTTAACTTGAAGGTCAAGAGCTAGTTCGCCTACTTCGTCTAAAAATAAGGTCCCATCAGAAGACATTTCGAAGATTCCAGGCTTTCCCTTTTTAGTAGCTCCCGTAAATGCCCCTTCTTCATATCCAAAGAGTTCAGACTCAACAAGAGAAGGGGTCAAGGCTCCGCAATTTACCTTGATGAAGGCTCCAGAAAAACGCTTACTGGTTTCGCGGATTATCCTGGCAATAATTTCCTTACCAACACCAGATTCGCCTGTTATGAGTACGGTCGTATCGACTCGTGCAACTCGAATGGATAACTCCAGAACTTTTTGCATTTCTGGACTGTTAAAGATAAAACCTTCTTCAAGTGCCTTAATTTTTAAGCGGGATAGTTCTGAATGGTATTGTTTCATTTTCTTGGATATTATGTGAAGGTTTCGTCGAAGGGAATTAAGTTCGGTTAAGTCTCGTATATTGGCAATAACACGCACAATCTTACCGTCGTTATTCAAGACAGGGGTTCCGGTGAAAAGTATTTCTTTATCTTTAATCTCTTGGATCATAGTAGCTGAGCACCTCGTTTTTAATACTTTTGACGTGACAAGTTCAGGTAAGTAACCTTTACTTACGAGTTCTGTCACAGGTTGCCCTGTTAACTCCTCTTTAAGAGGAATACCGATCATCATCCTATAGGCTTTATTTATTCGGATTATAGTACCCTCCCCATCGGTAATAACCAACCCGTCAGCAGAAGAATCGATCAATGCATTTAATTCACTGTTGAGTTCACGAACGGAATGCATTTCATGTGAAATGAGCTCTAAGTCAGTAATATCTTGAAAAGTACCGACTGCCCCGGTCACTTGTCCATCGGTCATGATCAGAGTGCGATTGGTTAGTACTGTTTTATCCGCAATATTCATCTTAATGCCATATTGCGGTTGGGCATTTAGTAATACATCTTTAATGTTAGAAGAAGGAATTATTTCGTTGATATCACGACCAATTACCTTTTGTTTGGTACCGACAAATTTCTCTGCAGCTCGGTTAATAAACGATATTCGTCCTTTTTTATCGACAGCTATAATTCCACTATAAATCGAGTCAAGAACTGAATGCAGTTCATTCATAAGTACCGTTAAATCCCTGGTCTCTGTATTATCGGTATTGTCCATACAAGTGCCCCCCCTAATCCCAAAGACTTATATTTATGCTATCAGATCTTTTATTAAAAAATATCTAGTGAGACTATCTAACTATATCATAATATTTCGTCTATTTATCCCATGTTGGCTAGGCATTTTTTGTCCCTTCTCTAAATAGTATCCGTTAGACTCCAAGCTTACACCTCGACTCCTTTAAAAAGAGCTACTCGAACAACCGTTATTGATATGTATACGAAGAGAGAAGTCGCTTATAACGCGACTTCTCTCTTCGTATACATATCTCAGGGAATGTCCTTGTTCCTGAACCTCAAGCCTATATTGTTATACCTGGAGGATTCGCGGCACAGTTTCATTGGGTGCATGTTTTGAAAAATCTTGTTCGTAAGCCATCAATATTCCTTTTTGTAGTTCACGTACCTTGCCATAATCAGACGCTAAGACCACAACGTATCATATTCAAACACTAAAGTAGAACGACTATTGTATTTTAATGACAATATTTTAAACGATTACGTGAAGGAACATTAGATTCGCCGTCGATGTAAACAATGATGCTCAATGATTACCACAAGTTACTTTTTATTTTTTGATGTAATCTTGTGGTAAAATCACGCACCACCCGTTCAACGGGTGGTTTGACGTTACGCCCTGTAAGGGCATTGGTACTTGCTACCCCTAAAGGGGTTTTGCGGTTGCAAGGCTTTCACAACACGTGGCCTTAGACATCTCTCGAACAAGAATTAAGCCCATACTTTTCTTTTTTTCGTAGCGTTGAACAACGGACACAAAACTAGTGTCTACAAACATGTACTGTTTTGAATAAACTCAAAGTGTCTTTTTGGATGCCCTCTGCGAGGGCTGTTATATCATGGGTATCGGTACCCCTTATTCCGCTCTCCCACGCATAGCGTGGGGTTTAACGCCGAAATCAGAAAGCGAGTGTGTTTGCTACCTGCAAATATCACACTCGCACAATCAAGAACTCTTTGTTAGGATAAAGCGATAGATGTTACTGATATTATCTCAGCAATATCCCATATAACCTTCCCAATAGTAGCCACATTCCTCACATTCAACTACGCAATAATATTGGCCGTAGTCGCGATCCAGTTCCTTGGATACCACGTGGCTCTTCCCGCATTTACAGCCGACAATGAGTGGCATTTTTCTCAGCTCCTTTTTGCTCCAATTTCCTCCAAACATCCTGCCACTCTGAACACTCGGTTACATCGGTATTCTCAATGGTATCTAATTTGGCGGATAGTAGATCGTCAAGCTTGTCGAATTCCCTGACACCCGTTAGCGACGCTAGTGTTCCATATGACAGCATGACTAACGTATTTCGAGCCTCGTTTTTGGTCATGATCCAGTCCCCCTTTTTTACTTTTCGTTACCAATACTTAATAGGGAAACGCAAAGACCAGCTATTTAAGCTGGTCCTTTTTTGACGTTTTAACCACGTTATTTTTCCCGGTCCTTATTAGCAATCAACGACACCCACTGAAAAACATCCTTAGCCAGTGCTACTGCTTGCCTATATTCGGCTTCGCTCACTGGCTCCCAGTCTCCAGGGTAGCGAGTTGTTACTGCGTAGTCAGTGAGAATTGCTGCCTCTTTGATGGATTCAGGAACACTAATTTTCTCAGAATCCTGAATTAGGGTAATAAGGTATCCTATTGAATGAGTTTTCGGGACATCTATTTCCATAAATACCATAACACATTTTAGTGCCTTTTCAGCTGACTGCTGAGCGTCAAAACAAAGATCCTCGTATAAAATATCTTGTGTTTGTTTGCCAAGCTCTGCCCTTGCAAGGTTACTTTTTGCTCTTTGAAACCATAATCTCCACGACTCATCGCTCATAGACGACACGCCCTTTTGCAGCCTCAGCATACACGAATCCTGGAGTATCCCTATATCTTTCTATTTTTTCAGGGGTATCCACAAGGATGTCTACGGCGGCTGGAATATCGACAAGTGTTCGATACAACTGTTGAGACAAAGCGCGGCGATTTTTTACGTCTCGTTTTAATACCAAAAAATCATAATCACTGTTTGGCCCCTCTTGTCCCTTGCTCCTAGACCCAAAAAGGATTATTTTATCGGGGTTTACTGATTCTACGATTTTGTCAACTAATGTGTTGAGCATTGTTTTCACAGTACCGTCCCCTTTCTTCCCCTTGTAAGATTATACCATACTGTGAAAGGTGACAAAAGCTCTTACTATAGGGTTTTTGTCAAACTCATCTTTTAATCGCACATTTTGACCTCTTCTTTTTTCAGCACGCAACCGCTTTTCTTAGGAGTGGTATGCGTATGCCCTTTGTTATCCCCTCATTGTGCGGCCACTCTGGAACAAGCAACCTTATCCCCGGAATGGAACGTATATATCCCATAATCTCATAGGGGCTATCCTCCACTGCTCCAGCGATCCAATCCACGTGTACCAATTCTAAGGCTATTTCGCCTTTCAGCCGACCGTTGGTATGAATCACTGGACCAGCTGGAAGGGCATTAGCTCTTAGCCATTCCAGTGTCACTTCCCGCACGCTTTCTGATCTGGCCGTGAGGTAGACCAGGGAATAACCCCGGTCTACCAGCCTTTTTACCAGATTAACGACCGTTTGTATCGGTTTAGCCTGACGGAATAGTTCCTCAGTTAATACCTCCGCTGGAATTGGTGCAGGATAAACGTCCGTTTGAAACCCTATAAGGTTTAGTTGCTCGTTTACGTTCGCAAGCGTGTTGCAGATGTCCACGAAAAACACTTTCTTTTGCATGATTCACGGGCACGAAAGCCCGTCACCCCCTTTTCGTTAGGCGTGTTTCTATTGCTTATCCCTTTCCATACGCCAGTCAAGTACCTCCATGTAATAATCCTCGGTGAGAAAGATGTTATCCCCCTCATAATCATTTGGGCTATACTCAGCCCATACCGCTTCCTTTATTCCGAGGATTACTATTTCACCACTTTTGTTTCGCTGAACGAAAAGGGTATATTCTTCGGGTGATTTCCAGTTAACGCATGTTCTTCCGGCACGCCCTATTCGGGCAATTATCTTTTGGCCGTTTTTCAATAGGTCCTTAATTTGTGCATATTTAAACTTTTGCAAATTTACGGGCGTAAACCCGTCACCACCTTTCCCAATAAGTGACGTATCGAGTTCCTGATTAACTAACTCAATTTCCTTTTTTAGTATTTCGGCAAGCATCGGCATGATTTCATGCGCAAAGAAGGTTGCTTGAGGCGAGTAATCTTTATCCATTTCAAAGTCGTACCACGGCTCCTCTGATATAGCGGAAATTGCTTTGCTCCCGTAAATCATCGTTTGGAGATAACCAATAGAAAGAGTTACGTCAATACCCGTGGTAATGAAGGTCCAAGCATCACGGGCCTGTTCTTTTGTGCATTCTCCATCCTCTCTTATCTCGATTATTCTTGATTTCCATTGCTCCACAGCTTTATTGGAATCAAAGTAATCCCTTTTAGCCACTTTTCCTAGAAAATAGTTAGTATCTCTGGCAAGATCAAGGATAAAGTGCTTAAATAGCTTACACCCATGATTCGGCCATGAATAGTTGTAATCACCATAATCAGAGTGACAATTAAACAAACCACCATTTTCGTCAATAGTGAATATTGCCCAACCTCCATGCTCAAAATGGATGTCATATCTCTCACAGACCGATTTTGTGAATTCAAATGTCTTCTTTTCCATAATTTACGGGCTTTCACCCGTCACCCCCCCAATCAATTCGACGTTTACACACTTTTGCAAGTTACTAGCTATTCTGGTACCAATATCAAAAGTGAAGCCCAAGAAATAATCCCTAGCATACTCAAGGGTTACATTGGTATCGGTTTCAGTAACAGTTCCGTCGGCATAGGTGAATTTTACGGTAATCATAAAAAATCTCCTTTCATATATAACTCATATTCTAAAAAAACAGAAATTTCCAATTGAGTATTTAAAATGTAATTATATTTTTATGCTGGACAACTCCTGAGCGATAATGTATGATGAGGTTAAAACGCTT
>Ga0209386_1000632_pt1 | contig 16540 bp, 14 predicted proteins | sample NGEPertwo_FD_184510 | JGI IMG/M metagenome (GOLD analysis project Ga0209386, IMG submission 184510) | Arctic peat soil microbial communities from the Barrow Environmental Observatory site, Barrow, Alaska, USA - NGEE Permafrost154B-two... | ecosystem: Environmental > Terrestrial > Soil > Wetlands...
CATATACTCTTGAACTACCTTTAACTTTAATTCATCCGGAAAACAGTTTACTTTTGTCTTCATAATCCTGATTTTAGTTTACTTTTTCTGTAAACCTATTTCAGGACAAGACAGAGTCAGGAGTTTCGCCCTTTCACCCAATCACCTATTCTCTCCATCACTCAGTCTATCTGCCTATTAGTCCTGATCTATCAGTCATATTCCTGTTGAACAGCCACCTTTCGCTTAAACATCTTTTTGTTGACCAGAAATATTCCTGATAATACAATCACCGCGCCAAAGATCTCAATTTTTGTTAGCTTCTCGCCGAGAAGCGGAATAGCGATTAAAGCGGTAAATACAGATTGACTTAGTAAACTTACCGATGCAATCGTAGGTGGCATAAAAGCCATAGCATAATTTATTGCCAGCCAGCCACCTAATTGGGAGATTAATCCAAGTCCGATCAATGCTTCCCACGAATGAACTGAAAATCCTGATAATTGGGTTCCCGTAAACATGGATATAAAAAACAACACAACAGAGCTTGCCAACATCGAGATAGTTGTAAATGTAACCGTATCAAGATGAAGACGTCCCTTACGCATAATCAGCAGATAAAAAGCATAAAATAAACTGGCAAGAATGGCCAGAAAATGTCCCAAATTTAGTCGTGAATTATAGATTTCATCAATACCAACAATCACCGATACCCCCAATAGTGCAATTGCGGTTCCGATCCAGAAGATCCTTCCTGGTTTTTCTTTTAAGAAAAGGATCGCTCCGATGCCTACCCACACCGGTGCCAGATTTGCGATAAGTGTCGAAATAGCGGCTTTGGTTAAGAGGATTGATACATTCCAAACAGCAATATCACAGGCAAATATAACGCCACAGAGTATGGCAATCCGGATAGATTTTTTGTCTGCAACCGACTTTCTGCGAAGAAGCCAGATGGGAAGAACCCCAAGAAAACCGATAAACATACGGTAAAATGCAGAACTTAATCCCGAAACATCTGCCAGTTTTACGAATATCGCAGACCACGATATACAGAGAATTCCGATGAATAAAATAAGGTAATGAAACCAGCTGTTTCGGGTCATTTAAATTTAGTTAGTATGAATTATCACACCTGATGACATAATATCAACAAAATATAGTTTCTAATACTTCCAGAAAGCAGGTGTAAACAAGGCAAAAAAGGTAAGCAATTCAAGTCTGCCGATAATCATTGCCAGCGACATCATTGTTTTCGAAAAATCGTGAAGATGCGCGAAATTAGAAACCGGACCGACCGAGCCTATACCGGGTCCGATACCAGCCAAGGCTGTTGCAATTGAGCTCGCTGCGCCTGGAACATCCAGTCCATCGATTATTAAGAGAAATGTCATAACGACAAAAACAACAAGATAAAGCAATACAAATGAAATGATTGAACGGTTATTCTCTTCCGATACTACCGAACCATTGAATTTTATAGGATAGACCCCATTACGGTGAACTGTTTTATAAAGAACTGATTTTATATTTTTTAAAACAAGCAGGTGGCGTGCCATTTTAATACCACCCGCAGTAGATCCGGTGCTTCCTCCTGCGAAAAGGAGCAGAAAGATCGCCATCCATGCCGCTGAAGGCCAGAGTAAATAATCTTCAGTCGCAAATCCTGTGCAGGTTACAATCGAAACGACATAGAAAAATGAACTTCGGAACGCCTCTTCAAAAGGCTTATTCGTTTTTAACAACAAAATTGACATGATAAATATTCCTGCCAAAACGATGACCTTTAAGTAAAACCGAAGCTCCTCATTGGAAAATGCCTTTTTGAAGTTGCCCATCAGAATATTGAAGTGAACCAAAAAATTCATCCCTGCCAGCAACATGAACAAAGTAACAACATACTGAATATATGGCGAATAACCAGCCATGCTCGAATTTTTAGGAGAGAAGCCACCTGTTGCCACTGTACCAAAAGAGTGGCAAAGACTCTCGAAAAGATTCATTCCACCCAGCATCATCAATATCACTTGTGAAAAAGTTAGCAACAAATAAATAGCAAGGAGACTGCGTCCAATTGTCTTTATACGCGGATGGATTTTCTCCTGTAGAGACGACTCCATCGAAAATATCCGGTAGCCACCAATGTCTAAAGATGGCAGAATAATAATAACCAACGATATAATTCCAATTCCTCCGATCCAGTGTGTCAAACTTCGCCAGAAGAGTATCGACTTAGGAAGGGATTCTATATCAGTCAATATTGAGGAGCCCGTCGTGGTAAAACCTGATGTAGACTCGAAAAATGCATTCACAAAATGTGGAATACTCCCGCTGAAAATATAGGGAAGGACACCCAGTAAGGACATTAAAAACCAACCAATTACAACAGACAACAGACCTTCATGAGTTTGAATCTCATCTTTAATTTTCGTCCTGACCAGCAATCTAAAGATCCCGAAAGGAATTATTGCAACCAGAATAGACCATAAAAACGGGTGAAGCGGTTCATTGTAAATGATGGCGACAGGCAGACACAACGCAAACGCACACGCTTCGATGAAGAAAATAAAACTCAATAATTTGAGGATGATCTTAAAATTAATCTTTTTCATTCGTTTCGGATAATTATCTCTCAAATTTCGAAAACCGATTTTTAAAGCCAAATCTTATTAATAAAAGGCAAAAACATGCAAAGTTAATTATTGAAATCAGAAAATTTAAGAAGAAATCAATTTTATTAATGTTAAAATAATGTTGGTTACACAGTCAACATATTGGAATGCACCATGGATGAATATCCGGAAATGAAAACAGACATCAATAGTGGAAATTGCGCAAATCTCATATTATAACCCAATGGCAGACAGTATCATCCAAACTTTTACCCGAAATAACTCCTGATAGAATTAGAGCACTGATATTTAATTGGTTAAAATAATTCTGATGGTAAAACACACAAAATAAATTGCTTTGTTTTAACAAATAATGCGAAAGAAAATTAAAATGGGTTAATCCGTCAATTGGCATAGGTTTTAACCACCGAATAAATGATTACCTTTGCGGCTCAAAATTCATAGATGCAAAATATCAGAAACATAGCGATCATAGCGCACGTCGATCATGGAAAAACGACGTTGGTTGACAAGATGATCATGGATTCCAATATCTTCAGGGGCAATCAGAATCCGGGAGAATTGATCCTCGACAGTAATGACCAGGAGCGGGAAAGAGGGATCACCATTCTTGCCAAAAACGTTTCGGTCGTGTACAATGGTACAAAAATCAACATCATTGATACCCCCGGGCATGCCGATTTCGGTGGTGAGGTGGAACGTGTTTTAAACATGGCAGATGGTGTTCTTCTGTTGGTTGACGCTTTTGAAGGGACAATGCCTCAAACCAGGTTTGTTCTTCAAAAAGCATTACAACTCGGCTTAAAACCGATCGTTGTCATCAATAAAGTTGACAAACCAAATTGTCGTCCGGACGTTGTACACGAGCAGGTTTTCGAATTGATGTACAGCCTCGATGCGACTGAAGATCAGCTTGATTTCCCGACAATCTACGGTTCTGCCAAGCAAAACTGGATGAGTGTCGACTGGAAAGTTCGCACAGAAAATATTACGGAATTGTTTGATGCTATCATTGAGCATATCCCGGCCCCGGTAGAAAATCCCGGTACTCCACAGATGTTGGTTACATCCCTCGACTATTCACAATACGTCGGACGTATTGCGATTGGCCGTATTCATCGTGGTGAGTTAAAGGAAGGAATGAACGTTTCACTCGTTAAACGCGACGGGACGATCAATAGAACCCGAATCAAAGAGCTTCATGTGTTCACAGGATTAGGCAGGGAAAAAGTCCTTAGCGCCAGTAATGGAGATATTTGCGCCCTTGTAGGAATAGACGGATTCGAAATTGGTGATTCAATTTGTGATTTTGAAAATCCTGAACCACTCGTACCAATTACGATCGATGAGCCTACGATGAGTATGTTGTTCACAATCAACAACTCTCCATTTTATGGCAAAGAGGGTAAGTTTGTAACGAGCCGACATATTCACGACAGGTTAACACGTGAATTAGAGAAAAACCTTGCATTACGTGTTGAGACGACTGATTCAGCTGATGCATGGAATGTTCATGGACGTGGAGTGCTTCATCTTTCGGTTTTAATCGAAACGATGCGCCGCGAAGGTTACGAACTTCAGGTTGGGCAACCACAGGTGTTGTTTAAAGAGATTGACGGTGAAAAATACGAGCCAATTGAAATGTTGCACATTGACATTCCGGAAGAACTTAGTGGGACTGCCATCGATCTTGTTACACGCCGCAAAGGAGAAATGCTGAATATGGAAAAGAAAGGCGACCGCATCAACCTTGAATTTCATATCCCATCACGCGGAATTATCGGATTACGTACGATTATGATGACCTCTACCCAAGGTGAAGCGGTAATGGCTCACCGGTTTATAAAATATGATAAATTCAGAGGCCCAATTGAAACCAGATTAAATGGTTCATTAGTGGCACTTGAAACAGGAACAGCTTTTGCCTATGCTCTGAATAAACTTCAGGACAGAGGACGATATTTTATCGATCCACAGGAAGAAATATACGAAGGTCAGGTTGTAGGGGAAAGCAGTCGCGAAGGTGACCTTGCTATGAATCTTACAAAATCTAAAAAGCTGACCAATATGCGGGCATCAGGTTCAGACGATAAAGTTAGACTTGCTCCACCGATTAAGTTCAGCCTCGAAGAAGCACTCGAATATATTCAGAAAGACGAATATGTAGAGGTAACACCAAAATCTATCCGTCTTCGGAAGATTCAGCTCAATGAAAATGATCGAAAACGTTCTGCCAAAAGAGTAGTTTAGTTTCTACAGATATTCATAATTATAAAACCCTTAATTTGCAATTTATTGTAAATTAAGGGTTTTCTGTATTTCATATGTTTTGCAGAGACAAGTCATGCCTTGTCTCTGCACAGCCGTGTCGCTATCCTCGGCTATTTACCCAGCAGTTTTCCTAACAACCATCGTTTCGCTTTTTCATTCTGTTCCGGATATGTCCAATGCCCGGTTTCCTGCATAATCAGAATTTCTTTAGGTGCAGTTATTGAGTTATAAGCCGAAAACGTCGAAGTAGGCGGGCAAACCACATCGTTAAAACCCCATGAATAAAACCCGGGAACTTTCACATTTTTTGCAAAGTTTACAACGTCGTAATATTTAGCGGTTTCTATTTTCTCTTTCCCAGCCTTAAGGTCGCGAAACATGTGAGGCCATCCTCCTGCACGGTTCGAAAGATATCCGGTAAGATCGCAAAGTGCCGGATAAAAAGCAGCAAGGTATTTGACACGGTTGTCGAGACCAGCTGTCACAATAGTTAATGCACCACCCTGGCTTCCGCCTGTAACCGCCAAAGTCGATCCGTCAAATTCGGGTAATGAGAAAATAAAGTCGATCGCGCGTACACATCCGAGATAAACCCTTTTGTAATAATACTTATCGCGGTCATCAAGATTAAATGTGGGATAACCATCCAAAGTAGTTCTGCCTAAATCGTTATAAATCCCTGCATCCATCGTAACCGGAATTCCATGAATACCAATTTCAAAAGTAATCACTCCCAGATCGGCCGTAGAAGGATCACCATAATATGGACGCACTCCGGCACCAGGAACCCTTAGCAAAGCCGGATATTTCCCCGGTTTTTTTGGAATACTTACAATGCCATAAAGCCGCATTCCCGGTTTATAATTCTGAATATTCGCCTGATATACATTCGTCAACTCAGTACATCGTTCCGGGAGTAAAGTGAGTTTTACATCCATAGGAACAGTTGCTAAATCTTGTTTGGCTTTGTCCCAAAACTGGATAAAATCAGCAGGATATTCTACCGTGGGTTTAATTAATTCGGGATTGAAAGCTGCTGTCGCCAACCCTTCATATCTATTTCCGTCGTACTCAGCAACCACCTTGCAACGCAAAAAACCGGCATCTTTAAGGGTTCCGCCTGCCAAAGTGATGCTACCATCCTTCAGAATTGCTGAATCCTTTATCGTTGGGATCATCATTTCGGGACCCACTTCATACCTTACTTTTACATTCTGCAGCAATTCGCTGTTCTTTGTGACAGTCACCTTAAATTTGACATTCTCACCTTTATTATACACCCAGTCCGCATGGTCAGGTGCAATGGCCACTTTCACCAACTTCTCGATCGGCTGAGCCTGAAGGCTAACCGACACTAGGAATAATACGAGATTAAAAAGTAAAAATCTCATCAGTCTTTGCTTTTTCATATGAAGATTTTAAAATTTATACAACTTAAATTTAGTCAACACAAAATAAGTAAATGATCGCACATTGCCTGAAAAACCTTAAACTTAATTTTGAAAATTTTCAACATGATATGACGTCTTCTTAAACCGGCATTCCGCTCCTATTTTAACATGAAACGTTGCTGAATACATCTAAAAATCCAGGCTTGGGTTATAAATACTAAATAGATTTAAGCCAAAAATGGCCAAAACGCGCGTTTTAATCATTTCTAAATCTCGTTTTTTAAGGACTAATTTTCATAAACTGACCTTTTTTTGTCCTGAAATCACAAAAAGAAGATCTTCTTCAAGAAAAAATGCATACTTATAATCCTGTATTAGTGCATATTAAAAATATTTTTAAAAATATTGAAATATTTTAGTACTATGTATTGCATAGTACCTTCTTTAGGATGTATATTTGTAATGCATACTTCAGGGTATAAGATGGTATTATAAATTAAAAAGATCAAAATGAAAACGCAGATTAAGAAGTTGAAATTGGGAGTCCTGCTAATAGGATTGGTTATTCTCACTTCATGCGGTAGCGACGTCACCATTACATCAGAAGCAAATGTGAATGCCATTTATCGCACGCTTCCATCATTGGCAATGACAGCCACAAAATATACCGGAAATAAAATTTCGGAATATTTAATGAAATCTTCCGCAGCAACAAACAGAACCGGGTCAACTGGCAAAAAAATGGAGAAAGTAGGCCGTAACCGAAAAGTTATGCCAATCTCGATTGGAAATGCAGGTGGAGCTCGCCTGGTTTCGTCGAAGCCGTTAAACAAATAATACGAATTATTAAGCATTTTTAAAAATTTAAGATTCTTCAAAAAGACTAAATCATGAATCTCGAAAACACAAAAGCTCAAATGAGAAAAGGGATTCTGGAGTATTGCATACTTCTGAACCTTTCGAAGAAACCATCTTACGCTTCGGATATCATTGCCGAAATGAAAACAGCGCAGATGATTGTGGTTGAAGGGACATTATATCCCCTTCTGACCAGACTAAAAAACGACGGATATCTTGGCTATCGCTGGGAAGAGTCGTTGCAAGGCCCACCCCGTAAGTACTACGAATTGACAGAAGACGGGAAATTATTCCTCAATGAACTGAATATGGCCTGGAGTGATCTTGTCGAAGCGATAAACCAACTTAAAAATAATAACCTGTAGTAAAATTCAATCACCATGAAAAAAACATTTACAATCAACATTAGCGGAACAGTTTTTCACATCGATGACGATGCTTACGAAAGACTTAATTATTATATATTACAGATTAACAGACACTTTGGCAATGATGCCGATGCGAAGGAAATTGTGCAGGATATTGAATCGAGGATTTCTGAACTTTTCCAGGAACGCGTTAAGGATGGCAGCGAAGTGATTACAATTGAACAGGTTGAAGAGATCATCAAGATAATGGGCATGCCAGAAGCATTTGCTGATTCTAAAGATGAAAACGAACAGGTTGTTACAAAAATATCCCGCTCACGTACGAAAAAGCTTTATCGTGATCCAGATGACCGTATTCTTGGAGGAGTTTGTAGCGGACTGGCAGCATATTTCAATATCGATCCAATTATTGTACGGCTTATTTTCGTTGCCTTATTCTTTGGAGGAGGATCAAGCCTTATTATCTATCTAATCCTATGGATCATAGCCCCAAAAGCTGCAAATACAGCACAACGGCTCGAGATGAAAGGGGAAGAAGTAAATATCAATAATATCTCTAAAACGATCAAGGAAGAGATCCAGGATGTAAAAGAGAATTACCAGAATTTCAGGGCAAGTAAATCATATATCCGCAGTCGTGAACGCATTGATGATGCCGGGAATGTTGCCCTGTCCGTGCTCCGTGCCATTTTTAAAATTATCGTGGTCTTCTTTGGAATTATATTGGTTTCAATCGGAATAATCGCAATCATAGCACTCTTTACATCGCTTTTTGTTTCCAGCGAATTCATTGGAATAACACCTTTTAGCAACGAATTACCACATTACCTCGGTTTGTTTGTAAGCGATGGAACACTCACATGGTTCTGGATAGGACTTGCACTTACGCTTGGAATCCCATTGATTATGCTTGCCTACCTGGGAACTAAACTTATCTTCCGATTCGAATCGAATAATCCTGCTATTGGGTTTTCGTCCCTCGGACTTTGGGTTTTGGGAATCATCTTGCTTATTTTTGCCTCGGTACATGGTGTAAGTGATTTTAAAAGTGTCTCTACCAGTACAAAACAAGAACCCGTATTTACAAAATCTGATACACTGTACCTTAAACTTGGTGCCGATGAATTTTCAGATTACCTCGATTCAAATTTCGATCTGGATGGACTCCGGATTGCATCGGTAAATGGGAAGCAATTCCTGTTGAATGAACCGCAGCTTGAAATAGAAAAAAGTGAAACGAACGAATTTAGTGTCGTGGTAAAGTCAAAAGCAAGGGGTCGTGATCTGGATATCGCACAGACCAATGCCCGTAATATCAATTACAAGTTCGAACAAAAGGATTCGTTGCTTACGTTCCAACCATGGTTTATGCTGCCTGATAAATCAGTCTGGCATAAACAGGAGATCGACATTGTATTGAAGGTCCCTGAAAATAAAACGATTTACCTAAGCGACGAAATGGTAAAGATCATCCACGATATCAAAAATACATCGAACATGTGGGATGGCGATATGGTCGGGAAATACTGGACCATGACACCAGACGGTTTGGAACTTACGCAAAGGAAAGCAGCACCAGTTGAAACATCTAAAAAACTTAAAAAATGAACCTATTTTACAAACTAGGGGTTTTAGTTGCAATAATTGTAACAACCTTAACAGGATCAGCTCAAAGTAAATCTTATCGGATTTTTGATGAATTCTCAAATCGCGAAGGCTTTACGTCCCTGTCATTATCGAAATCGATGATTGATGCCGTCGATTTAAAATTAGATGATGAGAATAAAAAGATCACAGGAGATTTGAATGAGATCAGAATTTTGTTTTTAAATCGAGAGAAAAGTAACCTTGGCGTATCATTACCCAAAACAATTGCTGATAAATTTAACAAGTTGAATTACAAAAAAGTGGAGCCAAATGACAAGGGCGACAGCGATGATGTTGAGTTTTGGATTGAAGGTGATTCAAAAAAGGTAAGAGAGTGCCATGTAATTGTAACTGACAGTAAGGATAACCAATTCAGCTGTCTGGTCTCCTTCTATGGAAATTTTAAAGTGGAAGATTTAGAGAAATTTGAGAAATTTAGTCGCAAGCAGGCAGAAGAATAAAATCAAGGTTAAAAGTTATATATTAAGGGATAAAGGTTAAAGAATCAAATTGTGACGACTTTAACCTTTACCCTTTCTAATTTAACCCTATTCTTTGCGCCCCCTGGCCATTTCTCTTTCAGCATCTTTGGACTTCAGACTTTGGCGTTTGTCGTAATTGATTTTTCCACGCGATAATGCAATCTCCATCTTCGCCAATCCATTATCATTCAGGAACAACTTTATCGGAACAATGGTTAGTCCCGATTCCTTTAATTTCCGTTCAAGCTTATTCAGCTCCCGCCTGCTCAAAAGCAGTTTACGCTCGCGACGAACCTCATGGTTGTTACAGGTTCCGAAGTCGTATTCCGAGATACTGAGATTCTTAATATATAGCTCGCCTGCAACAAAATGGCAATAAGCATCATTCATGCTTACTTTACTAAGCCTTATTGATTTAATCTCGGTACCAAGTAGTACAAGACCTGCAACGTACTTCTCGATAAACTCGTAATCGAAGCTTGCACGCTTATTCTTTATATTTATTTTCTGCTGAAGTATCATATTTAAATTCTGGAAATGCGATTTACAAATTTAACAAAACCATTTATGAATCTGCCATTCTCTCATTCAATTGCTCCGAAGAAAGAAGAGAGGACAAAACTAATCATTAAATAAATGACCAGAATCGTTGTCGAAGAGAGTGTGCTGAAATTTGATTGCCGTTCCTGCGGAATATCCAGCATTAAAGGTGTTCCATGAAAGAAAATGTAGAATGAATAAAGAAAAAAAAGCCCCAGAATATAAAACCAGGGAATCATTCCAAAGATGATTGCAACCAAAATACCAGGGACAAAGGAATAAACCACAAGTTTTGAAGCCTCAGTAACATTGGGAGTTCCTCCAAAGGTTTTAATCATCGCATTGATAGCGAGAATACTCATTAAAATCGATATTAAAATACTCAAAAGCGATCTTAATCCTGATATAATTATAATGTCCCAGGCAAATCCATTTCCGATCATCTGAAAATAACTTCCAATCATCGAAGCGATTGCTGTAAGTATCAATAATGGGAATAAGAAATTGGCAATCAGTTGGTAAATTGAACCTTCTTCCTCCTTAATCTTAATCCACTCCAGCTTTGGCGAAACAATTATCCCGAAACATCTCGAGAATAAATTTTTAATTAATAGGTTGAAATTCATTTTTACCCTTTTAGATTTACAAAAATAAGCTAATTTGCCTAACAATTAAAATTTGTGATGAGCAGAGCAAAATTCGACATGGTTACCATACTTGGGCCAACGGCATCTGGAAAGACTGAAGTAGCAGTTAATTTGGCACTTAAACTAGGTGGGGAAATTATTTCAGCAGATTCGAGACAAATTTATCGCAATATGGACCTCGGTACCGGCAAAGATCTCGAAGAGTACAGGGTCAAAGGGGTCGATGTCCATTACCATTTGATTGATATTGCGGAAGCCGGTTATCAATACAATGTTTTTGAATTTCAACGCGATTTTTTGAAGGTCTATCAGGCCATCAGAGAGAAAGAATCTTTCCCTGTGATGTGCGGAGGAAGTGGAATGTATCTGGAGGCAATTCTTAAAGGCTATCGCTTAATACAGGTTCCAGTGAATGTAGAACGAAGAACTGAGCTTCAACTCCTAACACTTGATGAATTGACAGAATTACTAAAACAATATAAATCAGTAAATAATACCAGCGATACCGAAAATAAAAAGAGAGCGATACGGGCAATTGAAATTGAGGAATTCTGTTTGGCACATCCCGAAACGGATCTCTCCTTCCCTCCTATAAATAGTCTGATTGTAGGTGTGAAATATGACCGCGATTCGCGTCGCAGAAGAATTACCGAAAGGTTGAAACAACGCATTAATGACGGGATGATTGATGAGGTACAGAAATTAATCGACAATGGTTTAAAACCAGACGACCTTACCTACTATGGGCTGGAATACAAATACCTCACCCTTTTTATCACAGGTAAATTAAACTTCGACGAAATGTTCGAAGGATTAAATACCGCGATTCACCAGTTTGCCAAAAGACAGATGACGTGGTTCCGAAAGATGGAACGCGATGGATTTGAAATAAAATGGCTGGATGGCTATATGCCGACTGATGAAAAAACTGATAAAATAATTTCATGGCTTAACCAGTGATTATCATTATCTCTACTCTCTGAACAAAACCATTCCAATGGGCGTTATTTTGTTTTGATGGTAATTTTGTCCAATTTTACAAGAATTAAGAAAATATAATGAATATAATCATAAAGACAGTAGAGCAAATCGAAGGCATTCGTAAAAGTTCTAAACTTGCTGGTGAGGTTTTGCTTTACATTTCAGATTTTGTCAAAGAAGGTGTTACTACCTACTATTTAGATCAACTAATTCATAATTACATTATTGAGCACAAGGCCATTCCTGCAACGATGAATTATAACGGCTTTCCAAAGTCATGTTGCATATCACCCAATGATGTAATTTGTCACGGAATTCCTTCAGAAGATGTTATTTTAAAAAAGGGTGATATTCTCAATATCGATATTACTACAATTCTAAACGGATATTTTGGAGATACAAGCAAAATGTTTATTGTTGGGCAAACCAGCGAAGCAGCATTGAAACTCGTAAACGCAACCAAACATTGTCTTGATCTTGGGATTCAGCAGGTGCGGCCCGGAAACCATTTTGGAAATATAGGCTATGCCATTTCACGTTATGCAATAGCTCAGGGATTTACAGTTGTTTATGAGTATTGTGGCCATGGCGTTGGAATTGAATTCCACGAAGAGCCACAGGTTGATCATGCCTCACGCAAAAATAGTGGACCAAAAATGAAACCAGGAATGATTTTCACAATCGAGCCGATGATCAATGAAGGCAAACCACGCGTAAAGGTAGACGATTCAGATGGTTGGACAGCAAGAACCGTTGACCAGAAACTTTCAGCTCAATTCGAACATACGATATTGGTTACCGATACCGGATATGAAGTGCTCACCGACGTTGAGAGCGAGTATCAAATCTGTTGAGGACAAAAGGGTTTTAAATAATACGCACTAAATAATATAAAAATGCCTGAAAAAAGGAATTGATTCTTTTTTCAGGCATTTTTATTCTTTTAAATACTTTTATAAGTACTTCCATATATCTGTAAATGAAATCAGTTCAACTCCTTTAGCCTTCCATGTTTCGAAAGGAAGTGACAAATTGGGTAGTTCTTTGATTGCATCCTCAAATACATAAACCTTGATCCCCCGCTCAGACAAACCTATAACAGCCTTATCTACACAAACATTTGTTGTTACACCATAGACAAACACTTTATCAGGTTGAAGTATCTGCACTATTTGTTCAGTATATGGATTACCAGCAAATACATCAAAAGCATCTTTTCGAATCACGATATTTCTAAAACGACCGGGTTTATCAAATTCGGCATAAATAGCCAGTTCAAAATCCCAATCAATTAAAAGCGGAGATTCAGGAAGTGTCTCACTAATAAACTCAGCACCCGATGATCCGGCCAGGCAATGTTGCGGAAAACTTGTCTCAAAATCGGGTGTGGACGAGAGTTCATCTGAGTTAATATGATGGTAGTCACATGTATTAACAACCCTTATTCCTTCTGTCTTTGCAAAATCAGTAATCTGTTTCAAAACAGGTCTGATCCTTTCAGCCCCTTTTACATACAGCTTTCCTGCCTGATCGATAAAATCCTCCTGGGTATCGACATTCCAGAATAATGTCCTGCTTATACTCATAATATTATTTTAAGCAATATTAAATTAACTATTTTGGGCTCTGCCTGGCTTTAAACTCCGCCAATCCTTTATCAAGAAATTCAATAAAATGGTCAGGATTTAAATCCCTCGCAGTAGGCTTAGTAAGTAATTGTTGATTCTGATCAAGTAAAACATAGTAAGGCTGCGCATTTACACCGAACCTTGAAATCTGAAAATCAGCAAATTTCTTCCCAATTGTCTTTTTGACTTTTTGATCGTAGGTTGATGTGATCCATTCATTCTGTGGAAGATCAGTCTTGTCATCTACATATAGCGCGATGATCACAAAATCATTTTTAAGCCTTTCCAATACTCGTGGATCCGACCACACATTGGCTTCCATTTCACGACAATTCACACAACCATGACCAGTAAAATCAATAAAAACAGGTTTGTGTTGAGCTTTGGCACATGCTAACCCCTGTTCAAAATCGAAGAAGCCTTCCAGACCATGCGGTAGTTCAAGAAATTCAGAAAATTTTGGCTTTTCGCATAGGCCGGTAACTGAATCAGTAAAGTTTGCCAATCCTGACGGGCGATGATCTACAAGTTTCACTTCATCCCTGATAATTCGGTGAAGGTCAAAATCGTGAGAAGTCATTGGAGGAAGATACCCGGAAATTGCTTTCAGCGGTGCACCGAACATACCTGGAATGAGGTATACAACAAAAGTAAAGGTGATCAGTGACATCATCAAACGAGGAACCGATACAAATTTTGTCTCGCTATCATGTGCAAACTTCATTTTTCCAAGCAGATAGAAGCCCATCATCGTAAAAATGACGATCCAGAAGGCAATGTAAACTTCCCGATCAAGAATTCGCCAATGGTAGGTTTGATCTGCTATACTCAAAAACTTAAGTCCAAGTGCCAATTCAATAAATCCAAGAACCACTTTCACAGAATTCAACCAGCCACCCGACTTTGGTAAGTTAGATAACCATTGTGGGAAGATGGCAAAAAGGGTAAACGGCAATGCAAATGCCAAAGAGAACCCCAGCATACCTATAATTGGTTTAATCACCATTCCACCAGCTGATTCCACTAAAATAGCACCCACTATTGGTCCAGTACAGCTAAATGAAACCAGCACCAAAGTTAAAGCCATAAAAAATGCGCCCCCGATTCCTCCTTTATCGACAAACCGATCAGTAGTATTCCCCCAACTGCTTGGAAGAACGATTTCGAACGCTCCAAAAAAAGAGAAAGCAAAAACTACGAATATAATAAAAAACAACACATTAGGAATCCAATGCGTACTGATCCAGTTCGCGAAATCGGCGCCTAAAGTCAATGCAACAACGGTTCCAATCAGAGTGTAAATCAGAATAATCGATCCTCCATAGACAAATGCTTGTATTTTGGCTTGTAACTTCGACTTATTACTGTTCATAAAAAATGAAACCGTCATTGGGATCATCGGAAAAACGCAAGGGGTAAGTATGGCCGCCAGTCCTGCAACAAAACTGAAGATTAAAAACCACCATAATCCATGCTGACTATTCCCTGATTCATTCGCAATGACCTTGTTTATTGAAGCGACAGAACTATCTGTTTTGGCAATAACATTAGTAATACCCTTATTTTCAGATGATACTGCAGCACCTTCAGATCCGATAATTTTAAACGTAAAATCATGATCATCCAACGTACAAGTTTCATCATTGCAACTCTGATACTCAATAGTACCTTTCAGATCAAATGATTGATTCGAAAGAACTTTTATTTTTTGAACAAAGATCGCCTCATTGCTAAAAAACTCAAGATCCATATTAAAGATCTTATCATGTTCCTTCGTTGAAGCTGATTTTGAGATCACACCACCAACAACCTGGTAGTTTGCTTTATCGGGAGTAAAAGTAAAAGTAGTCTTAATAGGGCCACCTTCCGGTAAATTAGTGGAATATAAATGCCAACCAGGATCAATTACAGCTTTAAAAATAAGTTCAATCTCTCCTGTTACTGCAGGTTTTTGATCGAAGCTCCACTTCACAGGACTCAACAACTGTCCAAAAGCTATAATACTTGACGTAAATATCAGTAATATAAGAAGTAACTGTTTTTTTATCATTTTTAAGAAATCAGAATTTTAATTTCAAAACTACAAAAAAGCTCATGCTTTAATATGCATGAGCCTTTAATGTTTAAAAGATAATTTCTTCGGTGTTCTCATCATAGAACTTTGAATCGAGAAAACTCATTGAGTTTGTCTCTTCAATTCTTACCCTCTTGCGATATTTCCACCTCCACTTAAGTGCTTTTGAAGGAAATCCTCTGGTTAGAAATGCGCCCACAAACGGGTGTAGTTTAATTGTCAGCTTTTGTTTGTGCAATTCTTCGAAAATATACCTGATTTTCTGTTCAATCTCTTCGATGAATAATAAGGTCGGAGTTACTTTTCCTGAACCTTTGCAAACCGGGCAAGTTTCGGCAGTCTCTATCGCCATTTCCTGTCGAACCCGCTGGCGTGTAATTTGCATCAAACAAAACTTGCTCAATGGCAAGATGTTATGCTTTGTTCTGTCGGAAGCCATTGCTTCCTTCATTTTCTCGAAAACTTTCTGGCGGTTTTCATTCCCGTGCATATCGATAAAATCGATAACAATAATACCTCCCATATCGCGAAGGCGTAATTGACGGGCGACTTCTTCGGCAGCAGCAACATTAACCTCAAGGGCATTTGATTCCTGATCACCAGTCTTTGACCTATTGCCACTATTCACGTCAATTACATGAAACGCTTCAGTGTGTTCAATAATCAGATAGGCTCCGCTCCTGAAAGAGACGGTCTTACCGAAAGATGCTTTTATTTGTTTATCGATTCCGAAATATTCCAGAATTGGCAATTTACCATTGTAGTGTTTTACTACTTTTTTCTTTTCAGAATCAATCGTCCCTACATATTCCTTGATTTCAGCGGCAATCTCCTCGTTATTCACAAAAATATTCGAAAATTCAGGATTGTATAAATCTCTGATCATTCCGATTGTGCGATCGAGTTCTCCTAAAATCAGCGAAGGCGCTACAGCTTTTTCGAGTTTGCCTACTGCATTCTCAAACTTAGTCACTAATCTTCGCAATTCAGGGTCTAATTCCGCTACACGTTTCCCTTCAGCAGCTGTCCGTACAATGACCC
>Ga0209386_1000635_pt1 | contig 16468 bp, 13 predicted proteins | sample NGEPertwo_FD_184510 | JGI IMG/M metagenome (GOLD analysis project Ga0209386, IMG submission 184510) | Arctic peat soil microbial communities from the Barrow Environmental Observatory site, Barrow, Alaska, USA - NGEE Permafrost154B-two... | ecosystem: Environmental > Terrestrial > Soil > Wetlands...
GAAGTGTTTGCAAAATATAGCCCGCATCCCAGTTGCGTCGGAGTTTCAGGAATTCTGAAAACAGTGGAAGTGGCGGCAGGTTTGGCATTGCCCCAGAACGCTACTATCAGCATAACGAAGGATTAACAAAAAAAGAAACCCATTGATTCTAAAATCAATGGGTTTCTTTTTTTGCTAATTAAAGCATAAATAACATTTGTGTGTATGTGGGGAGAGGCCAAAGGTCAGCGTCAATAATTGTTTCCAGTTTATCCCCATCAATACGAAGAGCTTGCATAGCTTTGAAAACGACATCTCGATAGTAAACGCCGTGCCCATAGGCATCGGTTGTCATAGCATTGGCTTCTTGCGCGTCTTTTTCAAGAGTGCTTAATTTAGCTTTGAATGAAACTAGGGTCGAACAGAGATTTTTAAGGAGGTCTTCTTGAACCGACACATCTGCATCGGTGGCAGATTTTATCGCATTAATAGAATTCGCCAGTTGGGTTGAATATTTGATAGCTGCTGGGATTATCTGATGTTGTGCCATGTTGATCATGGTTAGAGCCTCAATGTTAATTTGTTTTGTATACTGCTCTAAGTTGATTTCATAACGTGATTCTAATTCAGTTCGGTTCAATACTTTATGTTTTTCATACAAGTCTATAGTGGATTCACGCAGGAGAACAAGTGAAGCATCGACTGTTGAGGTGATATTAGGAAGACCTCGTTTAGTGGCTTCATCAACCCACTCAGCAGAATACCCATTGCCGTCAAAGAGAATTCGTTGATGTTTGCTGGCGGTTTCCTTAAGCAGTTCTTGAAGGGCTTTATCAAAGTCGCTTGCCTGTTCCAGACGATCTGCAAATTGAGAGAGGACCTCACCAATGATTAGATTGAGGACTACGTTGGGACCAGAAATGGATTGGGAGGAAGCAACCATCCTAAATTCGAATTTATTTCCTGTAAAAGCAAAGGGAGATGTGCGATTGCGATCCGTTGAATCTTTACGGAAAGCGGGTAGTGTTTGAACTCCGCTGGCCGATTTTTCCCCTTGAATGGAGCGATTCAGTCCACCGTTTTGCAGTTGTGCAAAAATGTCGGTGAGCTGGTCACCCAAGAAAATAGAGATAATGGCAGGCGGCGCTTCGTTGGCACCGAGACGATGGTCATTACCGGGGTTAGCGGCTGAAACACGTAGTAGCTCAGCATAATCATCAACAGCTTTAACTACTGCACATATTATCGTAAGGAATTGGAAATTTTCATGAGGATTCGTACCGGGGTCGAGGAGGTTCTGCCCATTGTCTGTCGACATGGACCAGTTGTTATGTTTACCTGAACCGTTCACTCCAGCGAAGGGTTTTTCATGAAGCAAGCAAACCATATTATGCCGCAGGGCCACTTTCTTCATAGTGTCCATCACAAGTTGGTTGTGGTCGGTGGCAATATTTGTTGTTCCAAATATGGGCGCTAGCTCAAATTGACCAGGTGCTACTTCGTTATGTTGGGTCTTAGCTAAAACGCCGAGCTTCCATAATTCTGAATTTAGTTCATGCATGAATCCTGCTACACGTGTTTTAAGACTTCCGAAGTAATGGTCATCAAGTTCCTGGCCTTTAGGAGGCATTGCCCCAAATAGAGTTCGACCTGTGAGCATGAGGTCAATCCGTTTGTCAAAGAATTTTTTGTCTATAAGAAAATACTCTTGCTCCGCCCCAACGGTACTTGTGACATGGGTGGTCGCCGTATTGCCGAAGAGTCTTAAAATGCGTAAGGCTTGTTTAGAGATCGTCTGCATTGAGCGAAGAAGGGGCGTTTTTTTATCCAGTGCCTCTCCTGTGTAAGAGTAGAAGGCGGTGGGGATACATAAAGTTAAAATACCAGCATCTTCCTTAAGAAATGCAGGGGAGGTGCAGTCCCAAGCCGTATAACCTCTAGCTTCAAACGTGGCACGAAGTCCACCACTGGGGAAGGAAGAAGCATCTGACTCTCCCTGAATCAGTTCCTTACCGGAAAAATCCATAAAAACGAGGCCATGTTTCGAAGGGGAGATAAAGGAATCATGTTTCTCAGCAGTTATTCCGGTAAGTGGCTGGAACCAGTGGGTAAAATGCGTTGCACCCTTTTCAATAGCCCAATCTTTCATAGCGTTAGCTACAATTTCAGCGACACTGGGATCAAGTGAAAGGCCCTCTTCAATTGTCTTACGTAACGATTTATAGGTTCCTTTGGGCAAACGTTCTCTCATTACAGCATCATTAAAAACATTTTCTCCAAACATTTTCATTATTGTATTACCCCTTTCATGACTTTGAAAATTAGATTTCATCGAAAGAAACAAAAAGGCCCCCCCTAAAGATTCTCCCAAATCTTTAAGAAGCGCCGCTGCTCCGTTACTATATACTATTAATTTATCACTTTAATAGTGACCTGACAAGGAAAATTTTATAAGTATACAATATTTAAAGAATTTAGGGCATAGAGGGTATTCACGATAACATGACGAATAATATATTATATAATTCTGACATTTTAAAGAGGTGTACATAGATTAAGACATATGCTTCATGAGGGGGGAGAAAAATGAATCATATTGACATAGTACTAGTTGAAGATGATCCGATGGTCATGGCTGTGAATGAAGGATTCATCAAACAAATTGAGGGATTTAGAATAAAAAGCACAGCAAGAACTGGTCAAGATGCTATAAAAATTATCCAGTCTTTAAGCCCGCAATTGGTTATCCTAGATATTTATCTTCCGGATCTTGATGGGATACAAGTTCTAAAGGAAATTCGGCGCCAAGGCATACCATCGGATGTAATTATGATTACAGCTGCTCAAGATGTTTCAACAGTCCAAGATGTCTTGCGTTTGGGGGTTGTTGATTACATCATTAAACCTTTTAAATTTGAGAGGATTCAAGCAGCACTGAATAATTACCAGTTTTACTCTGAACAGTTGAGAGATCGAGGAGAGATGAATCAGGAGGATCTAGACCGTCTGATCAAGATTCAGACAATGGGAGAAGTCGAATTCAATCGTAATCGGGAAGGATTGCCTAAAGGGTTACGCGAGATAACGTTACAAAAAGTTCTTAATTTTCTCATGAAGGATCTGATAAGTCTTTCATCTGAGGAAGTAGCAGAAGGAGTTGGGTTAGCTAGGGTAACTGCTCGCCGTTACCTTGAATATTTAGAGAAAAATGGAAAAATATACTTAGAATCACGGTATGGTTCTGTTGGCAGACCTATAAACAAATACAAGGTTCGACTATAGTATCACCATTTTCTGTGAACAGGAACTATATCTTTAGTATATCAAGTAGTGTGCCTCAAAGGGATTGTTTCATAATAAAACATTTGCAACAAAAATAGTTGTAAAAGACAACTATTAGTATTAATATATAAATGCGTTACTTGAATATATATGATTCTTAATTTATTAGAAAGGACATTTTTTGGCTCTAATGAATATTTCATTTAACACAAGAATGTAGCAAAGGAGAAATGTTAAAATGCAAGCAACTATTGCGATTATTGTATTTCTTATCGTTTATGCCTTAATACTCACTGAAAAGGTTCATCGAGCTATAGCCGCCTTGCTCGGGGGGATGATACTCATTCTCTTGGGGGTACTTGCCCAAGAACAGGCGATTGAACATATTGATTGGAATACCTTAGGACTACTTGTTGGTATGATGATTGTCGTTGGTATTACGAGGCGAACAGGAGTGTTTGAGTACCTGGGACTAAAGGCTGTTCGAGTAGCCAAGGGGGAACCAATTCTAATCCTGATTGCTTTATCAACGGTTACTGCATTACTTTCTGCGCTACTGGATAATGTCACGACAGTTTTACTGATTGTCCCCATAGTTTTCAGCATTACAGATAAACTTGATCTTGATCCTATGCCCTTTTTATTAGCCATCATATTTTCCAGTAATGTTGGAGGAACGGCTACTTTGATAGGCGACCCCCCAAATATTATGATTGGAAGCCAAACTCATTTAGGTTTTATGGATTTTGCAGTGAACTTAGTTCCTGTAGTTGCAATCATTCATATCCTAACAATGGCAATATTTTTCTTTTTATACAGACGTAAGCTGCAGGTATCCGATGTTCTTAAAGCAGAAATTGTAAAGGTCGATCCTATTCTTGCAATTAAAGATTATTCTCTGTTAAAAAAGAGTTTGTCGGTTCTACTTCTAATTTTAATCGGTTTCTTCTCGCATCAGGCCTTACATTTAGAATCTGCGACGATTGCTTTATCAGGGGCGGTCCTCTTGATGTTCATAACCAAAGAAGAACCTGAAGATATCTTATTAGCTGTGGAATGGCCGACCATCTTCTTCTTTATTGGGTTATTCATTGTAGTCGGCGGTCTAATTGAGACAGGCCTTATTGATAGCATGGCAAAGTGGGCATTTACTGCGACTGAAGGTAATTTTACACTCACAGGGATGCTAATATTATGGTTTTCCGCGATCGCCTCCGCCTTTGTGGATAACATTCCCTTCGCGGCCACGATGATCCCCTTAATACACCAAATTGGCACTTTAGGAGGAATATCTCCAACCGAGTTAGAACCCCTTTGGTGGTCACTATCCTTGGGTGCGTGTTTAGGTGGGAATGGAACACTCATTGGCGCCTCAGCAAATGTCATTGTCGCGGGCTTGGCTGAGAAAAATGGAGTTCATATAGGTTTTATATCCTTTATGAAAAAAGCGTTTCCATTGATGTTACTCTCTATTTTCATTGCTATGCTTTATCTCTTAGTATTTTATTTTTAGTAATAAGTTTCAATGTTTCTCTATCGAACCCCGAATTTCTGTCTGGAGGTTAATCTTTGGATATTGGAGACTTACTTTGGTGGGAGTTTAACTCCTTCTAAGTTAAGTTGAACTTATCCAAGCATAACCCAGGTAGTGTCGGGGCTTTTTTAAATTTTAAGATATTATATAAAGGAATTAATTAATTAATAGCGAATATTCTAATAATTAAATGAAATTAAATAATTTGATTTTCTCTTAGTAAGGAGGATTTATTGGTGGATGGGAAAGTAAGAGTGGGTATTGTGGGTATGGGACAAGGGGGTTACACAGTCTATAAAACGCTCCGTAGTATTGATCATATTGAGATAAGTGTGGTCTGTGACCTTTTAGAAAAGAACTCTGGGATGAAGATGGCAAGACTGGATGGCGTGGCAACCTGCATGAGCTTGGAGGCCTTTCTAAGAGTTCCGAATATTGATGTAATTATTGAAACGACAGGTAACCCTGATGTACAAGAGCAATTAGAGCGAAACAAAGCAAAGACTAGTGCAATGGTTGAAGCCCAAGGCGCAAATCTGATGATGTATATCATAGAAGAGAAAGAAAAACTAGCAGACATTAAACGCCTAAAAGGGGAACTTGATACCATCTTAAACTCTGTTCAGGAAGCCATTGAAGTAGTAGGAATTGACGGGACAATTAAATATGTCAATCCATCGTTTAGTCGGGTTACTTCAATTCCTGAGAGTCAGCGAATTGGAAATAATATTTTTGATGTTTCTCCCAATGGTGCGCTAGCGAGGTCGCTGCGGACGAATGAACCAGTGTTTGCACACAGAGCTCTAGTTGGGGGTACGAGTGTTGATGTAATATCAAATGCATCACCAATTGTCGTGGATGGAAAAATGCAAGGTGCAGTCGTGGTATTTCAGCCACTCACGGACATTTATAAGTTGATGGAACAGCTGAAGGTTTCTAATCAAGTGATAGATGATTTGCAAAGCCGCATCAATCAAATCTCCACTAGTTCCTATACATTCGATGACTTGATCGGAAGCCATCCGGAATTTGAAAGTGCTTTGGATTTGGCCCGTAAAGCAGCGAAGAGTAACTCGACGATTCTCATTACTGGAGAATCAGGTACCGGAAAGGAATTATTTGCACATGCCATTCATGCCGCAAGTTTGCGCTTTGACAAGCCATTTATTAAGGTGAACTGTGCTGCAATTCCGGAGACGTTACTAGAAAGCGAATTTTTCGGGCATGAAAAGGGAGCCTTCACAGGAGCCTTAAAAACAAAACTTGGTAAGATGGAACTGGCAAATGGTGGAACAATTTTCTTAGATGAGATAGGTGATATGAGCCCCTATTTGCAAGCCAAACTTCTGCGTGTTCTACAGGAAATGGAATTCGAAAGGGTTGGAGGAACTCAGACCATCAAAGTGGATGTAAGAGTCATTGCAGCTACCAACCGTAATTTAATTGAGATGGCCAAAAAAGGCGATTTTCGAGAAGATCTTTATTACCGGCTCAATGTCCTTGAATTACGATTACCTCCACTGCGCAAACACAAAGAAGACATTCCAGCACATGTTCATTCCCTTATTGTTAAATTCAATCGCAAATTTGGTAAACGCGTGATGGGTTTAACAAGCCAAGCAGAAGAACTCTTGATGCAATATGACTGGCCAGGTAACATCCGGGAACTTCAAAATGTTATTGAACGTGCCATGGTGACTGTGGAAGAAGAAATAATAAGTCATAAATCTATGCTCAATCTCGTGGATTGCCAGACAACATTTCAACCAGAACAGGAAAACGGAGAAATTATACCCATTGAACAAATGGAGAAGCAAATGATCCGCCATGCCTTAAAGCGTTACGGCGACTCGGTAGAGGGAAAGAAGCAAGCCTCAAAGGCCTTAAAGATATCCTTGGCTACGCTGTATAATAAACTAAGAACAATGTCTTAGCAGGGGCAGATGATTCAAACGGCATATTCTAATTATTATAAAGGTTAACGAATACATTCTAGAATGTACACAAAAACAGTTCAACTTATAAGTGTATTATCTAACAAATCCGTTTGTTTCGGATTCTTAATTTGTTTTCATATTGCCTGAGTGTGGCTGTTTTAAAGGGTTTCTTAAAAAATTAATAATTAATGTCTGAAAATACAGTATATTTAATTAAATCGGCACACAACTTGCATATTCTATAATTGAAAAGCCGACTAGGATAACGAATGATGAATTTGTGATTCAGCAATTAGGAGGAGGCAGTGATCAGTGAACTCGTTCAACTAAAGATTAAGTTTCAGCTTGTGGGACAAGTCAGGAATGTTATGTTTGCCAAAGAGGTTGAGAGGAGAGGACCTGAAATTTATGAGTACGACACAAAAGCCATATCACTTTTTGATTCGTAGAGTCCATTCTTTATTAGGACTAATACCCGTGGGTCTATTTTTGACGTTTCACATCTGTCTTAATCTTACCGCCCTTGGGGGGTCAGGCCTTTATGACAAAGTTATTGGTACCATGCAAAGCTTCCCTGGAATTTTCATTGTTGAACTTGTTGTCATATTTATACCTATTGCCCTTCACGCTATATATGGAACATGGGTGGTTTATACAGGACAAAGCAATGTTTTAAGGTATAAATACGCTAGGAACTGGTTTTATTTAATCCAACGGATTTCTGGTGTGTTTACAGTAATCTTTATAGTTATGCATGTTTACCTAATGCGTGTAGGCGGTGAGGCAAATTTTGCAGCACTTTCAGAATTCATGAGTCAGCCTCTTGGATTGATCTTCTATACTTTGGGTATATTGTCTGCAATTTTTCATTTTGTCAACGGCTTATGGGCCTTTGCCATTACGTGGGGTATTACTATTGGGCCTCATTCTCAAAAAATGTGGTTGTATACCTTAGTGGTCGTTTTTATGCTCCTATCAGTGGTTGGTCTAGCAGATATTTGGGCCTTTGTACGGTAGAGGGAGTGGCGACATGACTAGACAACAATTAAGAATGAATCAAAAACAAAAAACCATAGTCACAATAAGAGCAAATATTTTAGGAGGGTCATGGGGATGAGTAAAGTCATCGTAGTGGGAGGCGGCCTTGCTGGGCTAATGGCAACGATCAAGATGGCCGAAGCCGGTACGCACGTCGACTTATTTTCTTTAGTACCAGTTAAACGTTCACACTCGGTATGCGCTCAAGGTGGCATTAACGGAGCAGTTAATACCAAAGGAGAAGGGGACTCTCCGTGGCTTCACTTTGATGATACTGTGTATGGAGGGGATTTTCTAGCCAATCAACCGCCAGTGAAAGCTATGTGTGATGAAGCACCAGGAATTATTCACTTGATGGATCGGATGGGCGTTATGTTTAGCCGTACACCGGAAGGGTTACTTGATTTTCGACGTTTTGGAGGGACCAAATTTTGCAGAACTGCCTTTGCAGGGGCTACAACTGGTCAGCAACTACTCTATGCACTAGATGAGCAGGTTCGGCGTTATGAAGTTGAAGGCTTGGTTCAAAAATATGAACAGTGGGAATTGCTTTCTACGGTGCTCGATGGTGGAACGTGTAAAGGGATTGTCGCTCAAGACTTACGGAACATGAGCATTAAGTCGTTTGCTGGGGATGCCGTGATCATTGCCACTGGTGGGCCGGGTGCAGTCTTTGGCAAAAGCACAAACTCAACGATTTGTACAGGAAGCGCTGTATCAGCGATGTATCAACAAGGCGTAAAATATGCCAATGGGGAGTTTATCCAGATTCACCCCACCGCGATCCCAGGGGATGACAAGCTCAGGCTAATGTCAGAATCAGCTCGTGGAGAAGGCGGAAGAATCTGGACATACAAAGATGGGAAACCTTGGTATTTCCTTGAGGAAATGTTTCCAGACTATGGAAACCTGGTTCCTCGTGACATCGCAACTCGTGCCATTTATGAAGTTGTCTTTGACCAAGGCTTAGGTCTTAATGGGGAAAACATGGTTTATCTCGATCTGTCGCATATTGATTCTGAGGTCTTACAACGTAAGCTTGGTGGAATCATAGAAATCTATGAAAAGTTCGTGGGTGATGATCCGAAGAAAGTCCCTATGCGGATTTTCCCTTCCGTGCATTATTCGATGGGTGGACTATGGGTCGATTACGACCAGATGACCAATATACCGGGCCTTTTTGCTGCAGGGGAATGTGAATACCAATACCATGGTGCAAACCGTCTTGGAGCGAACTCGCTGCTTTCAGCAATCTATGGGGGAATGGTCGCTGGACCCAAAGTAATGGAGTATATTAAGAAAAACAAGATTCAAACAGCGAGCGGTAATGAACCAGCCTTTTCGCAAGAGAAGAAACTTCAAGACGATAAATGGGCAAAGATCCTTGCTATGAAGGGGAAAGAAAACGTCTACCATCTCCACAAAGAACTAGGAGATATTATGACTTTGAATGTGACCGTCATACGCTTCAACGATAAACTGGCGGAAACAGACGTTGTAATTCAGGAACTGATGAAACGCTGGCATAACATTGGCAGAAGCGATAACGTTGAATGGGGAACCCAGGAAGGAACGTTCATCCGTCAACTGTGGAATATGATGGAATTGGCAAGAGTTATTACCTTGGGAGCCCTACGCCGCAACGAGAGCAGGGGTGGACATTATAAACCAGAATATCCAGAGCGTGATGATGAGAATTTCTTAAAAACAACCATTGCCGATTGGAAACCCAGTGGCCCAGAGCTCAGTTATGATGACGTTGATGTATCCTTGATTCCACCGCGAGCGCGCCATTATTAAGATAGAATAGTAGGGGGTGACTATAAGAATGGCTGAACAAAAAACAATACGCTTTAAGATTCTTCGTCAAGACGGACCAGATAAACCAAGTCGTTGGGAAGAATTTGATATTCCTTATCGAGAAAAACTGAATGTTATTTCTTGTTTAATGGAAATTCAGAAAAATCCAGTAACTGCTTCAGGAAAGAAGACGACTCCTGTGGTTTGGGAATGTAACTGTCTAGAGGAAGTTTGTGGAGCTTGTACTATGAATATTAATGGACAAGGAAAACAGGCTTGCTCTGCTCTAATAGACAAACTGGAACAGCCAATTGTACTTGAACCATTGACGAAATTTCCGTTGGTGCGCGATCTCATGGTTGACCGTCAAATCATGTTTGATAACCTGAAAACAGTCCATGCTTGGATTCCAATTGATGGGACTTATAATTTAGGATCAGGGCCGCGTATGGCAGAAGAGACGCGCCAGTGGGCCTATGAATTGTCAAAGTGCATGACCTGTGGATGCTGTATGGAAGCATGCCCACAAGTGAATTCACGTTCTAAATTTCTCGGACCTGCTTCGATATCTCAAGTCCGCCTCTTTAATGCTCATCCAACGGGGGCAATGAACAAACACGAACGGTTAACACCTTTACTTGATGAGGGTGGGATTGCAGATTGTGGTAATTCCCAAAACTGTGTTCATGCGTGTCCGAAGAACATACCTTTGACAACAAATCTGGCCGACTTAAACAGGGAAGCCAACAAATTTGCTCTGGATCGGTGGCTCCGAAAGTAGACTCGTTTAGCAAAATATTCAAAAGGGGATTAAATTATATGGGAACACTAAGAGAAGATGCTTTAGAACTTCATCGCGTTAATGTCGGGAAACTGGAAATTCGTAGTAAAGTTCCTGTCCGTAATAGCCGAGATTTATCCTTAGCCTACTCTCCGGGAGTGGCTGAACCTTGTTTGGATATCGAGAAAGATAAAGACTTAGCGTATGATTATACTAACAAGGGCAATTTTGTAGCCATTGTCTCGAATGGAACTGCTGTTCTCGGTCTTGGAAACATAGGGGCTCTTGCTTCCTTGCCCGTCATGGAAGGGAAAGCCATTCTCTTTAAGACCTTTGCTGGAGTGGATGCCTTCCCGATTTGCTTAGATACGGAAGATATTGAAAAAGTAATTGAGACAGTAAAGCTAATGGAGCCTACGTTCGGCGGAATAAACTTGGAAGACATTAGCGCACCGGCTTGCTTTGAAATTGAAGAACGTTTAAAAAAAGAAATGAACATTCCAGTATTCCATGATGATCAACACGGTACAGCAATCGTTGTCATGGCGGGAATGATTAATGCACTTAAAGTAGTTGGGAAATCCTTAGATAACATTCATGTTGTCACGAATGGTGCAGGTTCTGCTGGCGTGGCGATTATTAAATTACTCATGAGCATGGGCGTTAAAGACGTGATTATGTGTGATACCAAGGGAACGATTTACACTGGACGGCCTGTAGGGATGAACAAATCGAAAGACGCTATCGCTAAACTCACCAATCCTCAGATGTTGATTGGTACTCTCGCCGATGCCATGGTTGGAGCAGATGTCTTCATCGGAGTTTCCGCAGCTAATATGGTAACTGCCGAGATGGTTAAATCTATGGCCAAAGAACCGATCATTTTTGCTATGGCAAACCCTGTTCCAGAAATCCTGCCTGAGCTGGCTAAAGAAGCCGGAGCAAAGGTTGTTGGAACAGGACGTTCAGATTATCCAAACCAAGTTAATAACGTATCGGCTTTTCCTGGTATTTTCCGAGGTGCTCTGGACGTTCGCGCGTCTCAAATTAATGAAGAAATGAAAATTGCTGCAGCTTATGCCATTGCTAGCTTGGTTAGTGACAAAGAGCTTACTGCGGACTATGTTATCCCGCTGGCTTTCGATCCTCGCGTTGCTCCAGCGGTTGCAGCGGCTGTAGCACAAGCTGCCATGGACAGTGGGGTAGCACGGTTATCCGCTGATCCACAAGAGATATCCAAAAAAGTATGGGCAATTCGTCCAGAGTAGTGTAATATTTAAATCTTAATAAGGATGTCGGGGTTAGCGTGCTAATCCCTGACATCCTGTTTTTGCTATGTTCTAACCGCCATTTAACGGCGGTTTTATGTCGTCTACTTCGTCTAGTATAGTCATATTCGACACATAATAGTTTACCATACGCTTGCTCACGTATATAATGATAGAACAACAGAACAAGCATGGATTTAGTATCTACGGGCAAGCCTATAAGAGACAACGGAGAGAGGGGACCTTAAATATGATAGAGATTGGTAAATTTCAAAATCTCAAGATCGCAAATTTTACATCCTTTGGCGCCTATTTAGACGCAGAAACGGGTGTTAGGCACGATAATATCCTTCTGCCTATAAAACAATTACCAGAGGATTCTAAAGAGGGAGACGAGTTAGAGGTATATATTTATCGAGATTCCGAGGAACGACTCATAGCTACTGTGAAAAAGCCATTGGCTCAATTAGGAGATCTAGCTTATCTAAAAGTCTCCGCTAAGACTGCGATTGGTGCTTTTTTGGATATAGGTTTGGAGAGAGGTTTATTCTTACCCTTTCATGAGCAAAAATTTCCGATCCAGGTGGGTAAAAGCTATCTAGTTAAGGTCTACTTAGATAAGAGCCAGAGACTGAGCGCCACGACAGAAATTTATGAGTATCTATCGGCAGAATCCCCCTATCAGAAGAACGACAAGGTAGTAGGGACGGTTTATTCTATTAATTCTGATATGGGAGCTTTTATAGCCGTAGATAATAAGTATATGGGGCTTATTCCCGTCAATGAATATTTTAATGAGTTGCGTGAGGGAGATCAAGTTGAGGTGCGAGTGATTAGGGTTAGAGAAGATGGCAAACTTGATTTATCACCAAGAGAGCTTTCCTATATACAAATGGATACAGATACGTTGAAAATCCTTCAGGCAATAAAGAACTATGAAGGATTTCTGGCGCTTAATGATAAAAGCAGCCCTCTTGAAATTCAGAGTCGTTTACAAATGAGCAAAGCCGCTTTTAAAAGAGCTCTGGGCAAACTGCTGAAAGAGAATAAGGTGGATCAAACTGACGGTGGCATAAAGGAAATACCGTCTGTGGAAGGCGTGGGTGAAGGCAGATGATGTTGCGGTGTCCAGGATGGCAAGGAGCTGCAGTTTCTTTGAGGTTGGCTTAAACGGCTCCCTTTGGCTACGAACGAGCTAATGAACTGATGAGGAGACTAGAGCTTTGAAAATAATTGTGGATGCCGATGCTTGTCCAAAGGGTGTCTTGCAGATTTGTATTAGTATGGCCCTCAAGTATAGTATACCTGTATGGACGGTAGCCAGTTTTAACCACAATATAGTTTCCGACCATCACGTGGTGGTTGGAAATGCTTCTCAAGAGGCGGATATCAGGGTCATGAATCTTGCCCAAGGTGGAGATGTGGCAGTGACACAGGATTGGGGTCTGGCGGCAATGCTTCTGGGGAAAGGGGTTTCGTGTATAAATCCGGATGGTCGTGAGTTCACTACTAATAGTATTGAATTTTTACTGGAGGAGCGGGAGGCTAAAGCAAAGTTCAGACGCGGTGGGGGCAGAACTAAAGGGCCTAAAAAGAGAAGGCTAGAGGATGATCAACAGTTCGAGGCCTGTCTTCTGGATATTCTTAGCAGGACGTAAGATTGCGGAGGCCTTATGGTAGCTTGATAAAAACTTTGCACTTTTGGCTTATTTTGATTAAACTAAGGAATGGACATATTTAATTGGGTGTCCAAGACTGATATTAAAGATAAACGATGGAGGCTAGTTATGAGTACAGTAGTAGAAACAAAAGAATTCCAAACAGAAATTCGGCAATTGCTAGATATTGTCATTCACTCACTCTACACCGATCGCGAGATTTTCTTAAGAGAACTTATCTCTAATGCGGCAGATGCTATGGAGAAACTACGTTACACACAACTAACGGGTCCAGAGGTTAGAGACAAGGATTTGCCCTTGGAAATCACGATTAGTATGGATGATGCCGCCCATACCTTGACCATCACTGATTCCGGAATAGGAATGACTAAAGAAGAGTTGGTCGATAACATAGGGACCATCGCACATTCAGGCTCTAAAGAATTCATTAAACATTTGAGTGCCAAAGGGGACCAAAAGGATCTTAACCTAATCGGACAATTTGGGGTAGGGTTTTACTCAGCTTTTATGGTCGCGGATAAAGTGACTTTATATACCAGTTCCTCTCAAATGGAGAGTGAAAGCCTCGTCTGGGAATCAGACGGCGTAGGGAGTTATACGATCACTGAAGGAGAAGAACTAAGTAGGGGCACAAAGATGGTTCTCCATCTGAAAGAGGATGCATACGAATTCGCCAAGGAAGAAACTGTTCAACGAATTATTAAACAATATTCTAGTTTTGTACCCTACCCTATTATTGTCAATGGGCAGAAAGTAAACACGGTCGATGCCCTTTGGACTAAAAACAAGAATGAGATCACGGATGAAGAGTACAATGAATTTTATAAGTTCATTGCGAATGCGCATGATGAACCGCTCTTTCGCCTACATTTCTCGTCAGATGCTCCAATAAATATTAACACTCTATTATATGTTCCCAAGGAGAACCTGGAGCAATTTGGTTTTGGGCGAACAGAGCCAGGGGTAAACCTCTACTGCAAAAAAGTATTAATTCAAGAAAAATCACCGATTGTATTGCCCGAGTGGTTGCGCTTTCTAAGAGGTGTTATGGACAGTGAGGAGCTTCCACTTAATATTTCTAGAGAGACGATGCAGGACAGTGCCTTGGTCAGTAAGCTTAATAAGGTAGTCACAAGCCGTTTTCTTAAATTCTTAGATAGTCAAGCCACTTCAGAACCAGAGAAATATAAAGAGTTCTGGGAAAAGTTTAACTTCTTCATTAAAGAGGGGGCAGCAAATGACTTCACCCATCGTAAAGAACTCGTCAAGCTACTACAGTTTGAATCCTCGAATACCCTGTCAGGAGAAATCATCTCTTTAGCAACGTACGTAGGTCGCATGAAAGAGGATCAAACAGCCATTTATTATGTCAACGGTCCAACCCGAGAAGGCATAGAGGCTGGTCCGTATCTGGAAGTATTCCGAGATAAAGGCTATGAAGTTATCTATACCTATGCAGCCATTGACGACTACATCTTTGGATCGATCGGAGACTATGAAGGCAAGAAACTCGTTTCTGCGGATCAATCTGATTTGGACTTAGGCAATGAACAGAAAGATAGAAGTGAACTTGCCTTGCCGGTAGAAGAAGTTAAGGTTCTGACGGGCTGGTTCCAAGAGGTCTTAGGAAGCAAAGTCACAGAAGTGCGAGAATCTAAGCGTTTGGTAGACAGTCCTGCTGTTGTTCTGAGCCCGTATGGGACAAATAGTATGCAGCGGATGATGCAACTCATGAATAAAGATTCGAATGACGCAGGACCCAGTGTTTTGGAAATTAACGCCTCACATCCGATGATTAAACGTTTGGACGAAGCTCGGAAAAATGAGGACACCTTTGCGAAGATTGCAGCAGAGCAAATTTTTGAGAACGCACAAATTGCTGCGGGGCTTATTGTTGACCCAAGGGGTATGGTAAAGCGGCTTAATGAAATTTTGGAGCGTGCATTGGGTTAAGAATTATAGGTAGAGTAAAGAGGATGGGATTCCATCTTCTTTACTATCGTTTACGCTTTCTCAGAGTAATTACCAATGTTAGTCATTGACTAATTCTCTACCAATGTGATATTTTAAGCAGAAGGACTTAGTTAGAGATTGCACAAATCACATTGTTATTTGATTATCTAATTGTGACTATAAGGAATATGAATTTTACAAGCAGGTCCAAATTCCATAAACTGATAGTGATAATAAGAACAAACGATATTCTCTTAAACTCTTCTAAGGGAAATATCGGTATTAAATTGAGGGACATTTTGCCATTCATCATCGACTAAATTTTCTTGCATGAAAGTATTTCAAGATGTAGTAAGGTTTATAAAGATTTATCTTATTAAACTACAAGGAGTGATCGATAATGAACATGAAGCTGAAGGGCCTCCTAGAAGAAAAGAAATCTACCATTTTGGTAAGGTGGTTTGATGCGATCATGGCAACGTATCCGACTGACAACACGGGCTTTTTCAAAAAGCAAGAAGATAGGTTTGCCAATCCAGTGGGTCATACGTTTAATCAGGGGATTGAGAGTATGTGGGAAGCATTAATTGAAGAGAAAGATTTTACTGAAGGATTACCTTTTCTTAAGGATATTATTAAAGTAAGGGCTGTGCAGGACTTCACTCCCTCCAAGGCTGTGAATTTTATTTTTGCCCTTAAAAAGGTGGTTAGAGAAGAACTGAAGGAGGAAATCAGGAAGGACCAGATTGACGATGAGTTGCTAAACTTTGACTCCAAAGTTGATGATCTGGCACTCTTTGCCTTTAATATATATGTGGAATGTCGAGAACAACTTAATCAACTGAAAGTTGATGAACTGAAAAGACTTACTTTCACACTTCTGAAAAAGGCCAATCTAATGAATGAAATCCCAATGGAAGAATTTGAACGCAGAGATCAAGAAACTAGTATTTAAAGAAAGGAGGTCGTAGAGTGAAAGCGCTGTTTTCTTTACTCGCAGTAATTTTACTCATTCTAGTCGCCACCATTGGTGTGAACGTGGCAAATTTACATTTCCTTTTTGGTATTATCATCCCTTATTTAGCTTTCGTTTTATTTGTAGGTGGCTTCATTTATCGCGTCGTAAAATGGGGGCGGTCTCCAGTTCCTTTTCGTATCCCAACAACCATTGGTCAACAAAAATCACTCCCTTGGATTAAACAAAATAAGATTGAAAA
>Ga0209386_1000636_pt1 | contig 16466 bp, 14 predicted proteins | sample NGEPertwo_FD_184510 | JGI IMG/M metagenome (GOLD analysis project Ga0209386, IMG submission 184510) | Arctic peat soil microbial communities from the Barrow Environmental Observatory site, Barrow, Alaska, USA - NGEE Permafrost154B-two... | ecosystem: Environmental > Terrestrial > Soil > Wetlands...
CAGCTCAGCCCTTCGGGTGAGCGCGGCGCGGACTCTTCACTTGCCGCGCTGGTCAGCGCCGCCCGGATGTCGGCCTCGTCACAGGTTCAGGTGTGCTGTCAGCGAGTAGAAAACCGGCAGGGTGCAGGCGCTTTGGCGAGTCCGCCGACACGATGCCGCCGGCCGCCAGGTCCACTGGCACCTTCGGGCGGACCCGATCGCGCCTTAGCGGACACCAGCCTGCAGTTGCTCCTCAGGCACCGCCCGCGTCTCCCGGCCAGTCATAGGTGTCGGCCTTCACCCGCTCGTAGTTCTCGTCGAGTGCCGGCTCGAGCAGCAGGATGGCGGCGATGCGACGCGCCATCTCGGTGACGTAGCGCGCCTCGTCGGGCTGGAGATCACGTCCGAGCAAGGCGCGCTCGCGGTAGGAGAGCCACTTCTTCATCACCTGGTAGCCGCCGATCGTGTACTTCCAGACGCGGGCGGGTACGCAGCGCCAGTAGGCGACGTCGCTTAGGTAGACGTCGTAGCAGGCGCCGCCGAGGCAGGCGGTGAACTGGTCGTAGGTGAGGCCGAGGGCGGCGAGGCCCTCGCGGAAAGCGGCCAGCTCGACGTCGGTGTAGGGGCGCTCGACGGCGCGGCCGCGGCCGGGCATGGTGACGCCGCCCTTGCCGCCGTGGCCCCAGCCGGCGGTGACGGCGAGGTCGCCGGCGGAGGGGTCGAGCTGGCGTCCGGAAACCGCGGCGAGCACGCCGAGCGGGCGCAGCTCGTGGCGCACGGAGCCGGTGGTGACTGCGTCGACCGGCTCCTCGACGTCGAGCAACGCCGCGACCGTGCCGCCGAGCTCGGCGGAGGCGAGGAGGGCGTCGCGGGTGGCGGGGAGAGGGATGCGCGGCCAGTCTTGGCGGAGGGCGCCGGCGTTCTCGCGCAAATACCTCGGCGTGTAGCCGAGGGCTGCGCAGTGGTGCCACAGAGCCGACGCCTCATCGGATCTCGCATCGATGCCCAAGCTCTCCAAGTAGTCGGCGGCGCCGTCTGTCAGATTGAGGCCCACATCGAGAGTAGCAAGCAGCGATTCCTGGCCATCGGCCCGCCGCTCCAGAGGGAAGCAGGTCGTGTTCGGGCGAGTCAGATGAAGGTCGCACAGACGGCGAGTCGCATAGAAGAGTGGACCCTCCACCTGCCGTTCGCCCTTCTGTCGAGTCACGAGCAGGTGGCAGCCTGCCTGCGTCATAGCGAACAGCTCCTCACGCTTCTCGTGCAGGAGCTTCTCGTCCGGTTCCCAGTAGACCCAGCGGAGATCAAACGGCCGGTATGCGTAGGGCACGATGTACCGGTCTAGGTAGCCCCTCTCGACAAGCTTCCGACGGATCGCCACGCCGTCGAATCGGCTGGCATCCGCAAGTGCAGCGGAAGCGACCTCTCGCATCTGCTCGTCACTCACTCGAGAATCGAAGTAGAGCCGCATGCGGGCGTCCAGACGGCCGCGATCGATGTCGACCACGAACGAATCTCGAGCCGTCGTCACCCCCGGCGACGATGTCGGCAGAAGGTGGCCCAGCATGGGCCACTCTAGGTAGTCATCCGCGAACGCAGAGGGCGCGAAGGGGAGACCAACGCCCAGGCTCGGCGTGAGCGTCTCGTAGGGCTCCGGTGAGGCGAGCGACTGCAGCAAGTCGCGCCGTTTCTCCCGGCCCCAGTGCTGACGGAATCGGATCGCTCCTGCGGGTTCGTGATCCTTCTTCCTCGCCAGCAAAGTGACTGCGGTGCCGACTTGAATGCCCTCGCGGTTCTTCTCTGTCGAGAACACACTCGGGTCAGGGTCGCCGTCCGGGGTCAGCTTGCCCGACTTGTACTTGTCGCCATTCAGGCAGTCGATCCAGACCTTGTCGAACACCTCAAGGTAGCGCTCACGCATGCCAGTGTGAGAAAGCCCGTCCAGCCACGAGTAGTTGCTGATGAAACAGACGACGCCTTCGCCCTCGGTACCTTCAGTGACGCGACGCTCGGCCATCCGGAAGAAACGGACGTACAGGTCATTCAGGCCCCGACCTTCGGGAGCTGCCACGCGCTCCGTCTTCAAGTAGGCGGTGGACAGCTCCCGCTCCTCAGCGACGGCCACGCCTGCAAAGATGTTGTAGGGCGGATTGCCGAGGATCACGAGAATCGGCGCGTGCTGCTTCACGTGCTCGGCCTTGTCGCGCTCCTCCTCCATCTCAGTGAACAGGAGGTGCTGCTTCGGTTCGGTCGGCGGCTCCCAGCCGGTGAGGGCGTTGGTGAGGTAGACGCCGGCGCGCTCGTCGGATTCGTCCGAGAGCGGGGCGCCGAGGCGATGCAGGAGCATGCCGATCTGCAGGTGGCTGATCACGAACGGCGCCGGAAGGATCTCAAAGCCAAAGACGCGGCTCTTGGCCGCCTCCTTCAGGTCATGGGCAATCAGCGCGTCATCGCCACGCTCGCGCAGCGTGCTCGCAATCTTGCCCAGTACCTCGACGAGGTAGGCACCGGTGCCGCAGCATGGGTCGAGCACGACGACGCGCGGGTCGGCGAGGCCGTCGGCGATGCCCAGCTCCGAGCGCAGCACCTGATCAACACGCTCGACCATGTAGGTGACGATCTCCGGCGGCGTGTACCAGACCCCGAGCTCCTTGCGCAGCTCTGGGTCGAACGCTTCGAGGAACGGCTCGTAGAAGTACTGCACGGCGTGGGACTGCTCGAAGAAGTTGAAGAAGGATGCGCGGTCGACCCGATTGAGCGCCTCTGCGGCCCAGTCGAGCACCTCGTCGAGGTGCAGGGCGCCGAGCTGGGCCGGATTCGCAAAGTCGTAGAAGAGCTTCTGCAGGATAGGGATGTGCAGGTAGCCGGCGGCCTCGCGCCAACGAAAGCGCGCCGTCGCATCGGTATGTTCGTGATGCTCCGCCCAGAAGACCCAGGCGGCGAAGAGACCGTAGAACAGAGTCTGCACGAGCGTACTGCGGAAGAAGTGCTCGCCCTTCTCGCCGGTGAAATCCATGCCGAGCGCCTCTTCGAGAGCGACGCGCGTGGTGGCCAGGGCGGGGAGGTCGCGCTCCTCGGCGCGGGCGCGGGCCTCGCGAGCGTAGGAAGCGAGGAACCAGGCCAGGTCCTGCGGCGAGGCGATCTGCGACTGGCGCAACAGGCAGCGCTTGAGGAACTCACACAGGCGCTCGCCGCTCTCCCCAGCGCTCTTGCGCGGCGAGGCGGCCAGTGACCAGAACCCGACCTCGGTCGGCGAGAGCGAGTAGCTCTCGAGCAGCTTCGGAGTCCTGTCGGCGTCGTAGCCGACAAGCACGAACTCGCGGTAGGTGGTGACCAGCACCTGGCGGTACTTCTCGAGGTAGCGGCGCACCTGCTCGCTCTCGGCGACGACGTGGACATCGTCGCCGACTGGCTTGACCTCGAGAGCACCGCGGGCGGGCAGTTGGCCGGGCAGCGGCTCGGCGACGCCTTTCTGGAACTGGCTGGCGACGAACAGGCCGCCGTCAGGGATGCCGGCGCCACGATTGGCCGGGTTGATGACGCAGCGCACCTTGGGCTTGAGGTGGCGGCCGACCTCATTCAGAAGGGTGGCGAGAGGGCCATAGCCCGAGGTCTCGGGCACCGCCCCGGCAAGGCGGTTGGCAGAAAGCTCGACCAGGTAAGATTCAAGGGCGTCCACGGCGCCCCTATTCTAGTCACATGCACGGACGCCTCCGCCAGGGATGGCCGGATACAGGTTTGCACGACCTCGTGCAGCCACTGGAATGGGCCGTGTGCAGGTGGGTTTCAGGAGTCGCCGACGTCGCGCCGCCTGCACGAGTCACGGCTATCACCTGAGGATCCGGAAGAAGCGACAGCGCGTCACCGGCCGGGCTTGGTCATGGCCGGTGAACCGGGGCGGCCGAGGCTTGGACCTGGACGCGGCCGTTGACGCCTGAGCTACATCTTCTGCCGCAGGCTCTTTGCGGCAGCAAGGCGTTTGGCCATAGCACCCCGATACTGAGGAGGAGCTGCCGATTCCCAGCGTTCCATCACGTCGATTTCCCGTGCGTAGTCCTTGCGGCGGCGATAGACTACAGCTGCTCGCTTGGTGTAGCCCGGCGCTGGCTCCATCCCAGACACTCGCGCGGCACGTTCGGCTGCTTCGATGCACTCCAAGAGAAGTGGCAGCGCGGTGTCATCGTCTCCCGAGCTCCGCAATTCATCGAGCGTCGCGACCCACTCGGTATAGGGCCTTCCCCGGACGCAAGATGCCTCTGACTCGAGCCTCCTGAGTAGTGAGTAGAGTCGCCCATCAATGGCGCTGTTGCGCTTGTTGCGCTCATGGATTGCGCGCAGCTTGGCCCCCAGGTCGGCCGCTTCGCCGGGACTGAGGTCCGCCGTGGGGTCGCACGTCGTTAGCAGCGACGTCACGGGATCGTCACTGGAGCGCACCCCCTCAGGTTGTCGGTTCTGCTTCTTCCCCCACCCGAGCAGGCCCATATTCTCCCCCTAGTCAAGCATCCCCTTGGAGGCTCCGTCAGCGGCTTCTAACCCTGAGCACAGCATCCCTGATCGAGCGAGCGTGCATATTGTCAACGCCGCACTCAATCGCGAGCTTCCAGAACTCCTCGGCCGCTACGCCAGGACTCAGACGGCAGCGGCGCATAGCATCCTTCGCTATCTTGACGAGCGCGTCGCGAACACTGCCAGACACAAACGGGTACTGGTCGACCTTGGCACAGAACTCGACAATTACGTCACTCGGTAGGTCCGGACCGAAGATGAAGTAGTGGAGATAGGGCAAGAAGACGCCATCCGTCAGCAGGTCCATTCCTTTGAGACCCTTGTTTTCGAGAAGCTCGCGACGAGACATCTTCATCCCGACATGCAGGGCTGGATCGTCTAGCCAGCGAAGGCGAGCTTCGGGGATTGCGTCGCGGGATAGCAGAGCCAGGGCCAGCTGGGCCGCTGCCGTCTGACCGTGCTCATACGGCGGACCGAAATCACTCTGGTGCAGCAGGCCCTGCTCTTCAGGCGTGAGCTCAAGCCTCTCTGGTCTTGGCATCGATTCCCCTTCCGCCGTCGTCAATTCGCTCGCACGATCAACGCGGCTGACCTTGATGCCCAGCGCCAGGATCTCGAAGAGCTGGCCATCGACGCAAGTCACACGCATCGCCGCCCGAGGTGCCCCACATATGCGCCGACTGAGCGACGGGGCTAGGCGTCCAGAATGTGCGCGACCTGCGCAGCGTCAAGGTCGAATGCTCGATCGTTGTCTTGCCAGGCGGCGAGCATGCGTCGGTACTTCGGTAGGCTGGGTGAGTGGCTATTGAAGCCGACGTTCTCGTTCTCACGCTGCTCATCGAACTTGCCCTGCTTCTCGATCAGGAAGCATGCGAACGACATGTACTCGGTCTCCTCGTTACCGTCGAAGCCTCGGAAGGTCGCCCAGTCGTGCTGCGCTGATGGGCTGCCTGGATTCTCCCTGAAGTGGTTGGCGACGGCTCGGTACATGTCGAGCGTATCCAGGACAAGCCGCCCTTGCGAAACGTCCATTTCGTCGAAGACCCATTCGTCGAGCTTCGAGAAGAAGATCGCGTACCCATTTGTGAGAATCTCGATGAGCTCTTCATAGTGATCGGCGTTGTCCGCGTCGAGTACCTTGAGGATCTCGTACTGGTTGATGAACAGAACTCGGTCCTTCTTCGAGAGTTCCAACTTCCCCCCCATAGCCGAGTCGATGATGGCCTGCCGGGCATCTCCACCCGCGATGCAGCTGTGTGACCACCGCAGCATGGCGATAGGCATATCGCATGCTACGCGCATCGTGGGATGAAAGAAACGCGCCTTGGACAGGTTTGGCTATTCTGTTGACCGCAAGAACCGGCCGCACTTCGGCCCTGTCGCCGACGCGCTGCCGGCCCGAAGTCAGGCGCCCTGCCTCCGCGCAACTTCTCTAGCAGCCACCCAGCGCCGCCGCCACGGCGTTGATCATCTTCTGGGCTACGTTCAGACCCGAGTGAGTGAGAGCCTGCGTAGTCCTAATCTTCCGACCCAGGCGGCTCCGGTCGCCCTGCCGCTGAGTTTGGCGCAAGTCCAGTTCGTGAGAAATCTCGTTTCGTGCCACGAAGAGGCCGCGCAGTTCACGTATCTCCTGCCTCAGAGCGCGCTCGTTGAGCCCCAGGGCCCCAGCCACCTTGCCGACTTGTTCGACAGACTGGAGCGATTCGCCAGTGAGCGAGGCGATGTAGTCGAGGATGACCGCCTCGCGTGGAACACGGGCCACCAGGTATCGCGCGAGACTAGCCGGTGCCGCATCGGCCGCCACACGGGAGGCGACAAATGACTCGAGCTTCTGGTGGGCGTCCGCATTCACGTCCAGCAGCGTTGGGAGCGCGTCCTCTATCAGGCGCTTGAGCGAAGCATCCACACCAGCGCCCGAGAACAGGATCGCCGCACGCAGTAGGTCCTCCTCATTTCCTGGCAGGCGACCTTGGATGTTGCGCCCTTGCTGCTTCCTGAGTTGCCGCAGAGTTTCAAGGTTGTCAAACATCGCTGCGACGCTATCGTACGCACTCGCGAGAAAGCGTTGTGCGGTCTCCGTCTCAGAGCAGATGACCGCTGGCTCCAGCCCGTCCACGATCCCCCTTAGGTTGGTCAATGCTGCCCACCACCGGGGACCGGCTACGGAACAGCAAGAACAGGCTACCTGGTTCACTCGAACGTCGACTATGCTGACCGGCTGAGACGGCCGGTACAGCTACTTGGTCTGCGCACGACAGTATCACCGCAGCCCGCCAAGAGGGATGGGCAGTATGGGATCGCGCTCCCAGACGCGGTTGGCCGCGCCGCACCAGCCACGTTCAGCCGCTCCACGCCGCGAACGCTCCGGGAATCATTCACCAGCAAGCCGCGCGAGCGGCCTCCGACACAGATCACCCGTTTGGGCGAGCTCCAGAAGTGGTAAGCGTTCAGTTGGTCCACCCAGGGCCACCGATGAGGAGACGGCCGAGGGGGACATAGGCAGGCCCTCCCTTCTGCGCCTCGAACCCCTTGGGCATGGAACGCGCCGAGGCTGAGGCGATCTATGAGCAGGGACGTGAGACGGTCGTCGCTGTGCTCCTGGAGCTCGCGGCGCAGAACGCTCTGCTCAGGCGAGAGGTCGCCGAGCTGAGCGAGGCGAACCGGCGGCTTGAGATTCGCGTCGCCGATCTTGAAGAGCGCCTCAACCGAAACTCGCGCAACTCCTCGCTGCCCCCCAGCCAGGATCCACCCTCGGCGCCGCCGCGGCCGCGTCAGGCGGCTTCGGGCCGGAGGGCCGGCGCCCAGCCCGGCCATCCGGGACGCGGTCGTCATCTGGCGCCGCTCGAGGCGCTCGACGAGGTGATCGACCACTGGCCCTCTCACTGCCGCTGCGGCCACGTCTTCCGCGCGGCCGAACGCGAGGCGCTCGGGGAGCCCGCGCGCCATCAGGTCGCTGAGCTGCCGCCGACCGCGGTCATCCTCAGCGAGCATTGCCTGCAGCGGCTGCGCTGCCCGGACTGCGGCGCCGTGACGCGCGCCGAGCTGCCTCCCGATGTGCCGCCGGGAGCCTTCGGAGCGTGCATCTCCGTGGGCTCTGTCGAGGCGATCCTGCAGCACGCCGCCCTGGCCCTCGACGAGCCCTACGAGGACCTGCTCGGCCACATCCGTGCTGCCCCGGCGCTCAACATCGACTAGGGCCGGCTGGCGCCTGCGCGGCGGCAAGCGCACGCTTCAGGGGGGCGCTCAGCGGCCGCGCGGCGGTCTTCCGCATCGCCGAGGGTCGCCACCGCCGCGAGGCCCAGGCGCTGCTCGGCGAGGACTTCTCCGGCGTCGCCTGCTCGGACCGCTGGTGGGCCTACGACTACCTCGACCCGAAGCGACGCCAGTTCTGTTGGGCGCACCTGGCGCGCGACTTCACCGCCCACAGCGAGGGCCTCGCCGCCGCCCAGAAGCAGTTCGGCGCGGCCGGCCTTGAGGTCGCGGCAAGCCTGTTCGCCGCTTGGGGAGAGTTCCGCGGGGACGCTGACCGCAACCGCCTGCTCGAGCGCATCGGCCCGCTCCAGGAGGAGCTCCGGGCGCTGCTCGAGGAGGCGGCGGGGAGGAGCGTCCGCAACCGCCGCCACCGCACCTTCGCCAAGAACCTGCTCAAGCGCTGGCCGGCGCTGTGGACCTTCGCCAGCGTCCCCGGCGTCGAGCCTACCAACAACCACGCCGAACGTGGCCTGCGCGGCGCCGTCATCTACCGCAAGCTCTCCTTGGGCAGCCAATCCGAGCGCGGCGAGCACACGATCGAACGACTCCTCTCCGCCTCGGTCACCTGCCGGCTGCAGCGCCGCTCCCTCTTTGCCTACCTCGCCGATGTGCTCACCGCCAAAGCGCGCGGCGACCCCATCCCGCTGCTCACCTGAGCACGGCGACGGGGGAACTGAACGCTTACGGGAAACGGACTCTCTACCCGTATGAGAGCATCGAGGGGATGACGCGTGGCGGGAGACCGGTCCTTGTGATCGGGTTCCGGCAGGCTAAGGTCATGGAGAAGCCCGTGCCCTACGCGGAACTCCAAGAGCACGGCGTCCTAAGAGGACGACCGCAGGCTGTCCAAAGAATAGGTGAGGAGGCGGCCAAATGGTTGGCCAAGAGGCTGCGACTGTAGTCCTGCTGCCGATCAAGCCGCGATATGCAGGGCCCATCATGGACGGCCGCAAGCGCGTCGAGTTTCGCAAGACGGCGTTCGCGCGGACGCCGACACACGTTGTGGTCTACGCAAGCAGCCCGACCAAGAAGGTGCTTGGCTACTTCGAGGTCAAGAGCGTCGAGAGCACTCCCATCGGCGGTCTTTGGGCCAAGTTCTCTGGTGTCGGCGGCATCACCAGCGACGACTTCTTCAAGTACTACAGTGAACACGCGGTGGGCGTTGCGCTCGGCGTTGGTAAGGTAGTGGCACTCCGACACCCGGTCGAACTCAGTGCGCTCGGCCTGGAGTGCCGCCCGCCTCAGAGCTTCATGTATCTGGGCCCCGAGATCCTAGGAATACTGGCCGCTGACGAAGGTGCCCCGAACACGGCCCCGCGCCGCAAGGCCCGGCTACGCGGTCGCCGGGTGAAGACGGCGCGCATCGCCACCGCAGCGGCGGGCTAACCGGCTCTCACGGCGCAGGCTGGAGATTCCAGCAGGCCGGCGGCGACCGGCTGCCGAGGCCTGAAGTTCAGCCGGCCGGGACGATCAGCAGCGGGCAGGGCGCCGTCTCGAGAAGCGCCTTCACCACGGCGCCGTGACCCTCGGCGAAGCTGCCGTTCCACGACAGCACGATGAGCTCGGCGCCGCCCGCCTGAGCCTCCTTGACGATGGTCGGCACGGGCTCGCCGACGCGCATGCACACGCGGTGACGGCCGCCCTCCGGGCACTGGGAGAAGCGCATGCAGAACTCGTCCTGCCAGTCGGACCACTCGTAGTGCTCCTGGTCGACGATGCGCGGCGCCGGGAAGCTGCCGCGCTCGCCCGGCGTGGATCTGGTGACCACGTGCAACATGACGATCTCGCGGCCGCGGGCGCACAGGGCGGTGTCGGCGTGACGCATGGCCGCGGACGCGGAAGGGCTGCCTTCGAGTGGGACGACGAGGCGCCGCAAGGTGGTGAGCGGGCGCATGCCCGGCCTCACCAACAGCACCGGCGCCGCGAAGCGGCCGAGGAGCGCCTCGGTCACATGCCCGATGCCGGGCGCGGCCGCCGTGCGCAGGCCCAGGGCGACGGCGTCGACGTCGGCCTTGCCGAGGAGTCGCGCGATCTCGTCGGCGGCCTCGCCGACGAGGTCCACGACCTCCAGGCCCTCGGTGTCGGCGCTGCCGAGCTCCGGGCCGCCGGCCTCACGCACGTGCACGGCGCGTGCGTCCCAGCCGGTGGCCTTCGCCAGACTGCGGGCGCTGGCCACAAGCTCGCCGTCGGCCACAGTGTCGGCGACGGCGATGAGCATAGTCATCGCGAAACCTCCTGCCAGGGTTGTCCGTCGGCGCGCCGCAGGCGGTACTTGCCGGGGCGGAGCTCACGCTCCACCCCGTCCAGGATCACCCTGAGCGCGGCGCGCTCTATGGTTATACCCACCTCGTCGCCGGCCTTGCGGCGCCGCAACTCGAACTGCGCCCGGGCGCCGCGGAAGCGCAGCGGCACCGACACCTTCTTCCAGGCGGGCGGGAGATGCGGGTCGATGAGCAGCGCCTCGTTGCGGCGCTGCAGGCCGGCGAAGCCCATCACCGCGGCCTGCCAGAGGCTGCCCATGGTGGCCATGTGCAGGCCGCGGGCCGCGTTGCCCATGTTGTCGGCCAGGTCGATGGCGGCCGCCATCTTGAAGTCCTCAACGGCGGTCGGCACGTCGCCCAGCCGCGCCGCCATGGCGGCGTGGATGCCCGGGCTCAGGGAGCTGCCGTGGCAGGTGATGGGCTCGTAGTAGTCGTAGTTGGCGCGCGCCACCTCGTCGGAGTACTCGTCGGAGAGGATGTGGCAGAGCATCACCACGTCGGCCTGTTTGAGCACCTTGGCGCGCAGGGTGACCTCACGGCCGAGCATGAGGTCGGCGGCCATCGGCCGCGGGCGGAGCTTCTCGATGGGCACGTCGGTCATCTGGTAGAAACCGGCGAACTGCTCGAACAGCTTTGTCGCGGGGTCGAAGCCGTCCTCGAGGTTCCCCATGACCTCCAACCATTGCTCGATCTCGTCGTCGTCGAGGTCGAGCCGGTGGCGCAGCTCCTCGGCGTAGCCGCTGTCCACGTGGTCGAGCCAGCCCAGGGCTTCGACGGCCTTGCCGATGTTCCAGCGCGCCAGAACGTTGGTGTAGGCGTTGTCGTCCACGCCCTCGTGGTACTCGTCGGGGCCGACGACAAGACGGATGTGGTAGCGACCGTCATCGCCGAAGGACGACCGCGAGGCCCAGAAGCGCGCCGTCTCGAGCATGATCTCCACGCCCATCGACGCCATGAAGGCGTCGTCCGCGGTCGCCTTCCAGTACTCCCACACGCCCCAGGCGACGTCGGCCGAGATGTGGTGCTCCATGAGACCGCTGAGGATGGGGACCATCTCGCCGTCGGGGCCCAGGCCGTACGGCGCGTCGTCTCGACGCCCTTGTCGGCCGACTCCCACGGGTACAGAGCGCCGCGGTGCCCCATGTGGCGCGCCTTCTCGCGGGCCCCGTCGAGGTTGCGGTAGCGATAGGCCAGCAGCGTGCGCGCCGTCTCCGGGTGAGAGTAGATGAAGAAGGGGAGCACGAAGATCTCGGTGTCCCAGAACACGTGCAGGAAGTAGGACATGCCGCTGAGACCGCGGGCGCCCACCGACACCGTGTCTTTGGTCGGGTGGGCGGTGCTGATCATGTGATAGATGCTGAAGCGCAGGGCCTGCTGGTCGACGGCGTCGCCGTCGATGACCAGGTCGGCGTCGCGCCAGCGTGCGTCCCACGCCGCGCGATGACGGCGGAGGAGCTCGTCGAAGCCGAGTTCCTCCGCCCGCGCCAGCGCGCGGCGCGCCGTGCCCGCGGACGGCGCCCTCGTGCGCGCCGAGACGAGCGCCGCCAGCCGGTCCACCGTGGCCGGGTCGCCCGGCTCGAGGCGCCCGCCGATCACGTCACGGGCCTGCTCCATATGGCGCACGACGGGCGAGCCGGGCGCCGGGCGCGTGGTCACCGCGAGCGCATGCCCGCCGCCGTTGCGGCCCTTCGTGCGGGCGATGAAGCCGGGCTCGTCGAGCTTCTCGAACTCGGTCTCCCTGGTCGGCCCGCCGGCGTGGGTCACGCCGACCGCGCCGGCCCACACGATGCGCCCGGGAGCATCCTCGGGCGTCGCCTCGGCGCGCATGGCCAACAGCTGCCTGTCGGCCAGCGAGGCGAAGCGGGCGGTCCGCACGCGCAGCGTGTGTCCGCTGCGCAGCCGCTGGCGCCAGTACCGGTATACGACGCCATGGCGCATGTCGAGGACGCGTTCGTGCTCGAGCAGCTCCCCGTCCGAGAGATTGACGACGCTGCCCCAAGCCCGCAGGCGAAGGCCGGTCCAGTCCGGCGCCGGGACCGGCTGCCGAAGGCGCGGCTCGTCGGTGCCGTCGCCGAAGACGCCGGCCACGAACGTGGCCGGCGTCGACACGGCGGAGCCCTCCTCGAGCGCCCCGCGCGTACCGCTCTCCCCGTTGGCCACCGTCAGCCAGGTCTCGACCTCGCGCTCGCGGAACGGATCGAAGCCCTTGACCTCGAAGCGCCAGGCCGGGTCGCGGGTGGGCTCGGGGAAGCTCTGCTGCGCCACTTCCTCGCGGCAGGCCAGCTGGTCGTGGAGGATGCGCAGGAACTCCTCCGGGCCGCCGCCCACGTGCAGCACCCGCGGCGGCGCCCCGTTGGGCTCCACGCCCACACTGACGAAGGTGGAGCGCCGCAGCTCGGGGATCAGCGTGAGGTAATCGCTGCCCTCACTGGAGCCGATGGGCCCGAACTCGTCGCCGAGGACGATCATGTCCTGCGGGCGGCGCCCGCGGTCGTGGATCAGCGCCTTGAGCACGTACCGCATGCTGTCGCTCTTGTCGGTCAGGCCGATCTCGATGTGCTTGATGTCGCTGGTGATGCCGGGATGGGCGAGGCCCGCTTCGCGCGTGAGATCGCGCGACAACTCGACGACCTCGCCGACGCCGCTGATGCCGGCGCGCGCGAGCCGCGCGTCCACGCGCTCCTGCAGCTCGGCGATCTGCGCCTTGGGAGGATCCGGCCACTCGGGGATGAGGTCGACCTTGCGCCGGTTCAGGCGGTTGTAGACGATCTCGATGTCGAGGCCGGCGGCCACGAGCCTGTCGCGCAGCGCCTCGGCGGCCGCGGTAAGCTGCGCCTCCTCCACCTCCGTGGCGCGGCGGCGCTCCAACAGCCGCGGCCCGCTGGGGCCCACCACGTAGACCTCGGAGCCGCGGGAGAGGAAGAGGAAGAGCCGGCCCGCCACGTCGGGGCGGGCGCGCAGCTGCCCGTCGACGTTGGTCACGTTGGTGCCGCTCACGATGGCGATGTCGACACCGAGAGCGCAGAGGCGCTCCACGCGGCTGCGGACGGCCGTAGCGTCCGCCTGACGGTCGGCCACGGCCGTCCCGTCCCAATCGAAGCAGAGGACCGCGAACTCGCGGTCCAGCGCCTTGCTCATGTCGTCGCGAGGGGGCATGTCGGTACAATCCTGCCCCATTGGCCGACTTCATGCACGACGTCGCGATACACTGGTCCGGTCGGCCGCGGCCGGCGCCACGGTACAGGCCCGGCTTAAAGGGAGCCCATGACCAACTACGACGTCGCCTACGTGCGCAGCCAGTTCCCGGCCCTCAAGCGGACGATCGACGGGCGTCCGGCCGCCTATCTCGACGGCCCGGGCGGCACGCAGACGCCGCAGCGCGTGCTCGACGCCGTCCGCGAGTACCTCGTCGACCACAACGCCAACTACGGCGGCCGCTTTGCCACCAGCGAAGAGACCGACGCGACGATCGCCGAGGCTCACAGGGCCGGCGCCGACTTTCTCGGCTGCGATCCGGCCGAGGTCAGCTTCGGCGCCAACATGACCACGCTCACGTATTTCCTCGCCGAGGCGCTCGGGCGCCGCCTGCAGCCGGGCGACGAGGTCGTGATCACGGCGCTCGACCACGAGGCCAACCGCAGCCCCTGGCTGCAGCTCGCGGAGCGCGGCGTCGTCGTCCGCGAAGTCCCCGTAGACCTCGCGACCTGCACCCTCGACTGGACGGCGTTCGAGGCGATCGTGCAGCCGGGGCTCACCAAGGTCGTCGCCCTCGGCTACGCGTCGAACGCCGTCGGCACGGTCAACGACGTCGTGCGCGCGGCCGCGCTGGCCCGCGCCGCCGGCGCCTGGAGCGTCGTGGACGCCGTGCACTACGCCCTGCACGGCCCCATCGACGTGCGCGCCGTGGACTGCGACTTCCTGCTCTGCTCGGCGTACAAGTTCTTCGGCCCCCACGTCGGTCTCATGTACGCGCGCCGCGAAGCCACGGCGCAGGTCGAGCCGCTGCGGTTGGCCACGCAGACCCCGGAGCCGCCGTACATCTGGGAGACCGGCACCCTGAACTTCGAGGGCATAGCGGGGACGATCGCCGCCATCGACTTCATCGCCGACCTCGGCAACCGGCACGTGGCGATGGTGGAGGACCGCCTGCCCGCCGGCCTGAAGGGCCGGCGCCGGGCGGTCGTGGCCGGCATGCTGGCCGGCGAGGTCTACGAGCAGCCCCTGGCGAAATGGCTGCGCGAGCGACTCGCCGGCATCCCCGGGGTGACGCTCTACGGGCCGCCGGAGGGCAGCCCGCGCACGTCCACCGTCTCGTTCACGCTCGACGGGTTCCTGGCCGGCGAGGCCGCGCGCGCGCTCGGCGCGCGCGGCCTGTTCGTCTGGGACGGCGACTTCTACGCCGCGCGCCTGGTCGAGTTGCTGGGCCTGGCCAAACGCGGCGGCCTGATCCGCGTGGGCCTCGCCCCCTACACGACGCAGGGCGAGCTGGAGCGGCTGGTGACGGCGGTCGGCGACCTGTCGCGGTCGGTGCGATGAGCGCGGCCGGGCAGCCTTCGGCCGCCGACCTCCGCACCGTCCGCCTCTGCCTGCTGGGCTTCGGGAGCGTGGCGCGCGCCTTCTGCGCGCTCCTCGCGCAACAGGAGCGCGCGCTCGCCGACGAGCACGGGCTACGCGTGCTGGTGACCGCCGCCGGCACCCGTCACGGCAGTCTGCTGGCGCCGAAAGGCATGACGCCGGCGGCCCTGCTGGCGGCCATTGGTGAGAGGCCGGCCCCGCCGCAGGCGGCCCGGCCGGCCGACGACCTCCTGTCGGCATCCCGGGCAGACGTCCTCGTGGAGCTTACGGTCATGGAGGAGGACTTCGCCCCCGTCGCCAGCGGCCACATCGAGACGGCGTTCGGCCTGGGCATGGACGTCGTCACGGCCAACAAGGGCCCCATCGCCTGGAACTGGCGGCGCGTATCGGCGGCCGCCGCGGCCGCGGGCCGCCGCATCCGCTTCGAGAGCACCGTGATGGACGGCCTGCCCGTCTTCAGCCTGCTCGAGTTCGCCCTGCCGGACTGCCGCCTGCTCGGCTTCGAGGCCGTCTTCAACGCCACCACCAACTACATCGTCGACGCGATGGGCACCGGTCGCTCGTTCGACGAGGCGCTGGCGCACGTGCAGGCCGAAGGCTACGCCGAGGCGGACCCGTCGCACGACATCGACGGCTGGGACGCGGCCTGCAAAGCGGCCGCGCTGGCCAACGTCGCGATGGACGCCGGCATCACTCCGGCCGACATCGAGAAGGAGAGCCTGACCGACGTGCCGGTGGAGCGCATCGCGCAGGCGCGTGCCGACGGCAAGCGGCTGCGTCTAGTGACGACGGTGTGGCGCGAGACGCCCGGCGGCGTCGCGCCCGGGGCCGGCCCGGCTTCGCCCGCCGGCCCCGTCCGCGGCCGCGTACGCGCCACCGAGCTCGACATCGAGCATCCGCTGGCGCCCGTGGGCAACGAGTCGCTGGGCGCGATCCTGCACACCGACCTCATGGCCGACGTCTTCGTCTGCGAGATCGCCGGGCTCGTGCCACAGACCGCCTACGGCGTGTACGCCGACCTGCTGCACCTGTGCCGGAGCAGCTGACAGGCGAAGGCGACACGTCGGCCGGCGGCCGGCCGGCCGTGGAGGCCGACGGCAGCCGCAGCCCCAGCGTACCAGCCGCCCCGCCGCGCGTGGCTTCGCCGCTCAGCTCAGGCGCCGGGACCAAGCCGCACGTGTCGGAGGCGCGCGCGCTGCTCCTCACGGCGCTCGTGCTGATCGCCGGCGTCGCCCTCGGCGTCGCCGGCTTCTTCGTGGAGCGAGGCATGTCCACGTGGCGCCCCGAGATCAAGCGCACGGCGAGCGGATGGCGCGTCGTTCAGACGCATGGCGCGCCGTTCAGCGGCATGGCTCTCGGCGGCGACACTCTCGTGTGGGCCAGCGACCCCTCGATCGTCCTCATGGACCTCCGCTCCGGCCGGCTGAAGCTCCTCGGTCCGGGCCCCCTGGTCCAGGCTACGTGGGACCCGGCCGTCTCGCAGCGATACGTGGTGTGGTTCGAGGCAATCGCTACGAGCGCGGGCGAGAGTTCGGCGTGGGTCTACGACTCGGCCACAAGGCGGCGCCGTCAGCTCGCCACCCTGGGAGGTGTCCTGTCGCTGCCCTCGGCTTCGGGGAGCCGTGCGGCCTGGTGCACCACGACGTTGGGCGGCGGTCCCGGCATCGTCGCTGTGGACATCCCGACCGGCGAACAGTTCTCCGTGGCGCCCGAGTACGGGGAACCGGTCATCGACGGCGACCTCGTGACGTGGCCGAAGCGGACGGGTCCCACAGGCATGCCGGCCGCGTGGGCGCTCGTCGACCTCGCCCGGGACCGCCGCTGGTCGATCGTGCCGGCCGCGACGCTGCGCAACGCCCACTTTCTCGGCTACGACCTTTCGGGCCGCACCCTCGC
>Ga0209386_1000638_pt1 | contig 16455 bp, 13 predicted proteins | sample NGEPertwo_FD_184510 | JGI IMG/M metagenome (GOLD analysis project Ga0209386, IMG submission 184510) | Arctic peat soil microbial communities from the Barrow Environmental Observatory site, Barrow, Alaska, USA - NGEE Permafrost154B-two... | ecosystem: Environmental > Terrestrial > Soil > Wetlands...
GTGTTTCCGTTCTTCCTGAGACCGCCAAAGAAAAGGACGGTAAACTTAAAATAATCTATTTAGATCAAGAAACATCAGGATTTGCCATTCATCTTTCGCAAAAATAATTTTTAAAAAGGAAGTAAGCTGATGAAAAAGTATATTACTTTTGGGGAAATAATGTTACGGCTTAAACCACCAAATTGCGAAAGATTTTTTCAGAGCCCTCTCCTAGAAGCTACCTTTGGAGGAGGGGAGGCAAATGTGGCGGTGGGTTTAGCCCGATTTGGCTTGAACGTTGCCTATGTTTCTGTAATCCCTGATAACCCTATCGGAGATGCCTGTATTGGAGAATTAAAAAAACAGGGTGTAGATACTTCACTTATTGTGAGAAAAGGAAACAGGTTAGGTATCTACTTCTTAGAAACCGGAGCTAATCAGAGATCCTCCAAGGTTATCTACGATCGCTCTCATTCAGCTATAGCCGAGACAAAACCTGGTGATATTAATTGGGATAAGGTATTTGACGGAGTGAGTTGGTTTCATATTTCTGGTATTACTCCAGCTATTTCCCTTTCAGCCTCAGAGCTTTCTTTAGAAGCAGTCAAAAAAGCAAGAGAAAAAAGCATTACTGTCTCCTGTGATCTTAACTTTAGGAAAAATTTATGGGAATATGGGGAATCTGCCCCAGGGGTAATGGGAGAGTTAGTTAAATATACTGATATTGTCATAGGAAATGAAGAAGACTGTCAAAAATCTCTGGGCATTAAAATGGATATAGATGTTGAGTCAGGAAAATTTCAAACAGAAAAGTATAGAGAATTGAGCGATAGAGTTCTTAATTTATATCCCAATATCAAAAAAATTGCCATAACCTTAAGGGAAAGTCATTCCGCCAATTACAATGGATGGTCGGCAGTACTCAATAATCGAAAGGAATTTCTTATTTCAAAAAAGTATGAAATTCATGATATTGTAGATAGGGTAGGAGCAGGGGATACTTTTGCAGCAGGTTTAATCTACGGTTTTAATAACTTAGATAATGATAAAGAAGCTCTGGAATTTGCAGTAGCAGCCTCTTGTCTCGTGCATTCTATTCCCGGTGACTTACCTTTACTTTCAGTAGAAGAGGTAACCAGTTTAGTTGGAGGAGCATTATCGGGTAGAGTTCAAAGATAAGACTGTTATTAAAATCAAAAAGATAAAATATTTCGAATCAGGTATTAACCATTGATCAACTCAAAATCAGAAAAAGTTGAAAGTCATGCATTAACATGTGTTATTTTTAAGTAGCGTTTACATTTTTTATTCTTTAGGAAATAAATATTAATAAATTGTATTAAGAAAGGATATTTTTATGAAGAAAGAAATTAATGAAGAATTGTTCAAGAGGATTGAAAGACTTTATACCGGTCTTATTAGTGATGTGATTGACGATAAGTTGGGATTTAAAGATAATGTCTATATTATGGAATATAAAATTCGGCCGCTTTTTCCCAATATCAAATTGGTGGGGAGAGCAGCGACTGCTTTATCCGTGCCGGTTTATCGGGTATCTGATAAACCGTATAAAAATGAGCTTGATTTTATTGAAAGTTTGAAACCAGGCGATGTGGCTGTAGCCACCCAGAGTGGAGTTATGAACGCTGGTTTATGGGGTGCTTTGCTTTCTACTGGTGCCAGGTATCAGGGAGCAAGAGGAGCCATCATTGATGGTATTTCAAGAGATACAGTTGAGATTAAGGAAATGAAATTCCCTGTTTTTATTAAGGGCATTGCTCCAGGTGATTCGAAAGGAAGGATTCAAATTATTAGTTTCAATCAACCCATCAAATGCGGAGGAGTATGGGTCAATCCCGGAGATGTTATCTTTGGAGATGACGATGGTGTGGTGGTCATTCCGCAGGAGATTGCTTGCGAAGTTGTCGTATTAGCAGAAGAGAAATTCGAGAAAGAAAAAAAATTCATGAAAGGCCTCCATGAAGGAGCATCAATTAAAGCAATGTTTGAAAAATACCATGTTTTATAGAAAGTCATTTTATATTTTAAAGCATAGATTTACCTGGATTGAGTAAGAATATAAAAATATGCATCATGTTTAATTCTAATATTTTTTAGTCTTTAAACCTATAATGTTTGAAAAAATTTTAAGGATTTGATATATATAATGTGTAAAGAAGTATTAAGCATAGAAAATTTAAAAACATATTTTTATACCAGTGAAGGAACATCAAAAGCAGTAGACGGCGTTGATTATAAAATCTTTCCTGGGGAAACGCTTGGTCTGGTTGGTGAATCAGGTTGTGGCAAGAGTGTTACAGCTCTTTCTATAATGCGTTTACTATTAGAACCGCCCGGAAAGATAATAGATGGTGAAATAATTTTTAAGGGCCAAGATATCCTGAAACTAAACCCTGAGAAAATGAGAAGGATAAGAGGCAAAGAAATTTCAATGATTTTTCAGGAACCAATGACTTCTTTAAATCCTCTTTTTACAATCGGAAACCAAATCACCGAGGGAATTTTAAATCATAAAGATATTAGTAAGAAAGAAGCAATTGAGCAATCAGTAGAACTACTGGGAAAAGTGGAAATTCCTCAAGCTATTAAAGCAATGCATAAATACCCTCATGAGCTTAGTGGTGGGATGAGACAGAGAGTAATGATTGCAATGGCAATATCCTGCAAACCTGGATTATTGATTGCAGATGAACCAACTACAGCTCTTGATGTGACGACTCAGGCTCAGATATTGGATTTAATTAATAAACTAAAGAATGAATTTAATACCTCTATATTAATGATAACCCATGACTTGGGAGTAATTGCAGAAGTTTCGGACTGGGTTGCAGTGATGTATGCAGGCAAAATAGTAGAATATACTGATACCAAAACACTCTTTTCTAATCCTAAACATCCTTATACCTGGGGTTTATTGCGATCGATCCCTCGTTTGGATTGTGAGGTAAAGAAACTATTTACCATTCCAGGTGTAGTCCCAAATTCTTATGATTTTCCAAAAGGTTGTAAATATAGTACAAGGTGTTCCCTAGCAGATGAAAAGTGCATAATGCATGAGCCGGAACTTGAAAAGATAGAAAATAATCATAAGGTAAGATGCTGGCATATTGATAGGTTGGAAGAGCTAAAAAATGGAGTTGCAAAAATCAAATAATTAAAGGTAAGAAATATGGTAGTTGAGAAAAAAGTATTAATAGAAGTAAAAAAATTAAAAACATACTTTCCTATCAAGGAAGGTTTATTTAGAAAGACGGTCGGTTATGTTAAAGCTGTTGATGGTATTAGCTTTTTTATAAACGAAGGTGAGACCCTTGGGCTTGTTGGTGAGTCGGGGTGTGGAAAGTCGACAACCGGGGAAACGATTTTGCGCTTAGTGAAGGCTACAGCAGGGCAGGTTATCTTTGAAGGGAGAGATATATTATTACTAAATCAGAAGGATCTGATAAAGATACGCAAAAAGATGCAGATTATTTTCCAAAACCCCTCTGCCTCGTTGAACCCGAGGAAGACGGTTTTCGAAATAATTAAAGATCCTATGGATATTCACAATCTATTTAAAGGAAAGAGAACAAGAAAGACCAGAGAGCTTTTAAATGATGTAGGTTTAAGTAGAGATTACATGAACAGATTCCCTCATGAACTTAGTGGCGGACAGCAACAGAGAGTTGGTATAGCCAGAGCTCTGGCAATAAACCCGAGCATGATTATTGCCGATGAGCCTGTTTCTGCTCTTGATGTCTCAATTCAAGCCCAGGTAATAAATCTACTACAGGAATTGAAAAAGAAACTTAAACTCACCTATCTTTTTATCAGTCATGACTTAAGTGTAGTCAAGCATATAAGCGATAGAATAGCGGTTATGTATTTGGGTAAAATCGTGGAAGTAGCTGATAAAACCGAACTCTATAAAAATCCTTTTCACCCTTATACCAAATCTCTTCTCTCTTCAATCCCGATACCTGACCCAACTATTAAAAGAGAGAGAATTATTCTAAAAGGAGATGTACCAAATGCAAAAAATGCTCCACCAGGCTGTCACTTCCATACACGCTGTCCAGAGGTAATGGATATTTGCAAATATAAAGAGCCTGAGCTTGAGCAATATACTGATGGCCATTATGTTGCTTGCCATTTGTTTCAAAATCAGATTGGTTAGCAACATTTAATAAGTTATATTTTGAAAATAATTATGAAATCTATTCTTTAAGTTAAGTGAAATAATAAAGGGGGAAAATTTTTATGATAGTTGATGTACATACCCATCTTATTGCAAAAGAACATGTATTAGATAAAAGCCTGAACGAAAAAAAACCGGGAGTACCAAGATTAGGATTGGTCTCGAGCCCAGATGAACATTACAAAAATACTCTTAAAGCTGATAAGGTTATCGTATTCGGCATGTATGCTCCATTTACTAAAATAGTAGTTCCTAATGATTATATAGCAGAGTATGTGAAGCGAGACCTAAATAGATTAATAGGATTTATGTCGATTGATCCTAATGACTCGGATTGTATCCATGAATTAGAAAGGTGTAAAAATGATTTGGGTCTCAAAGGAATAAAATTAGCTCCCATATATCAAGATTTTCATCCTTTAGATAGAGAATTAGCTTATCCAATCTATAAAAAGGCACAAGATTTAAAGCTTCCAATCTTGTTTCACATGGGGACTACTTATACTCAAAATTCTCGCTTAAAATACACACAGCCAATATTAATCGATGAGGTTTCACATGATTTTCCAGATTTAAAGATAGTTATAGCGCATCTTGGTCACCCTTGGGAGAAAGATACAATAGTTTTAATACGGAAACAACCTAATGTTTTTGCTGACATATCAGCACTATACTACCGTCCTTGGCAATTTTATAATTCATTGCGTTTAGCTACTGAATATCAAGTTATGGATAAATTATTGCTAGGAACTGATTTCCCTGTTACCACAGTAGGAGATACAATCAATGGATTAAATAAAATATGTAGTTTAGCTGAAAAAGCAGGTTTGCCGCCTATCGACAAGGATGATATCGCGTCTATTATCAATAGGGATGCATTAAAATTATTAAATATAAAAACGGAGTGAGATTATGAAAATAAAAAATGTAGAGTGTATAGTTCTTGATGGAGGTAAGCCGTACCAACTCCCTAAAAATAGCGAGGAAGCAGTTGGAGTTAGATATGTTTGTTTGCTTAAAGTAGAAACAGACGAAGGTATAATTGGTTGGTCAGATATTGAAACCCAACCTCATGTTGCTCACGCTGCCGTTAACGCGCCCATATCTGGCAGTGAATGTTTCGAAGGCTTAAAAAATATAGTGGTTGGGGAAGACCCGTTTGATGTAGAAAAATTATGGAATAAGATATACAAAGGAACTATTTATTATGGGCGTCGCGGGGTAGCTATTCAAGTGCTTTCGGGTTTTGACATCGCGTGTTGGGATATTATGGGAAAAGCAACAGGAAAACCAATTTATAAACTACTGGGAGGGGCTTATAGAAATAAAGTACGTGCATATGCATCTACTCTCTTTCGTTCAAAACCAGAGGATATGAAAACAGCATGCCATGAGTATATTGATCAAGGTTTTACGGCTGTCAAGTTTGGATATCCGGAAAATGGAAGAGAACTTAATGTGGATTTAGTGGCTGCAGCAAGAGAAGTTCTTGGAGATAGAGTTGATTTATTGATTGATTTAAGCTGGATGGGATATAATCGCTCACCTTATGATGCAATTACACTGTGTAAAAAACTGGAGCCGTATAACATTTACTTTTTAGAAGATTTTCTCCATCCCGAAAATTACGAAGGGTATGCTAAGGTTTCCAAAAAAGTCAATATTCGAATAGCAGCAGGAGAACACGAAGCGACTCCGTGGGGATTTAAGGACTTAATCGAGAGAGGGAAAGTTGACATAATTCAACCGGACTTATCTCGTTGTGGAGGATTTACTGCATTTCGAAAGATTGTGTGGATGGCAGAGTTAAACAATGTGGACATTATTCCTCATGCATGGTTGACCAATATTCTCACTGCTGCTAGTTTACATGCGAATGCATCTTTACAAAAATCTCACTTTTTAGAATATAATGTCAGCTCTAATCCTATGCTGAATGAAATAGTTAAAAACCCTATATGTATGAAAGATGGTTTTTTAAATGTTCGCGAAAAACCTGGATTAGGAATAGAAATAGACGAAAAAGCAATCGAAAAGTATAGAGTGTTATAGAAAATAAATTCTTAGAGTATTAATGAGGAGGATTACTATGAAGATAACTGATCTTAAATATGCAGTTTTAGAGGGTTTCCCAACTATTCGTATTACTACAGATTGTGGAATTGATGGTCTTGGACAAGTAGAATATTTTAAACCTTATCTTGAACCGTTATTTAGGTTTTATAAACCTTATATAATAGAACAAGATCCAACAAATGTTCAAAGAGTAGTGTCAAGAATCCGTCGTCTTGGAGGATTTAAGCCATGGGGAGCAGCTGTTAGTGCGATCGAGATAGCTTTGTGGGATATTGCTGGGAAGGCGGCAGGTATTCCTATCTACAAGTTACTGGGAGGAAAAGTTAGAGATAGGGTACGAGCTTATTGCACAAAGTATGACACAAGCGAAATTGAGGACATATCAAAAGGTTATAAACCTGAAGATTTTGCTGAAATGGCTAAAGCTCGAATGAAATTGCCAGAAGGATTTACGATTATGAAATTCAATGTATGTTGCCATTGTGATATTGTAGACGGAGCTGTTTATGCTGAACCACCAGATGAAATTCCTGGAATTAATCCCTCACCTATAGCAAGGGGAGGTCATATAACTGGACATCAAACAGAAATTGCTTTTAAAAATACTGTTGCTATTGTAGAAGCAATTAAAAGTGCAGTGGGAGATAAAATTGGAATTGCTTTTGACTGTGGACCTAGAATGTCCTTAGCAAGTGCTATGCGATTGGCAAAAGCATTAGAACCATATAATGTGTTATGGCTAGAAGATATGTTAACCGGAGACTATACACCATATAATAATGTGGAAAGCTATCGTTTATTATCTGAAAGTACTATAACTCCGATTCATACTGGTGAACAAGTTTATCTTAGGGAAGGATTTAGGGAACTTTTGGAAAAACATTCGGTTGATGTGATTGGCCCGGATCCTGAAGATGTAGGTGGTATTGCTGAGCTTAAATGGATTGCAGAAATGGCGGATCTCTACGACGTTTTAATTGCTCCACATGGCGTAGGGAATGGGCCAGTAGGTCTTGCTGCAGTGGTTCAGGCTTCTTCTACTTTTCCTAATAATTTTATTGCTTTTGAAATGCCAATTTTGAGAGTTCCCGACAATATTCATAATAAGAGAGAAAATACAAAATATAAATATGATTTACACAAACCAACCAAACATGACTTGTTTAATGGATTGGATGATCTAAAAGTTGTAAATGGATTTGTAAATGTACCTGATAAACCGGGATTAGGGCTAACTTTAAACCGAGAGGCTGTTAGGGAACATCTTGGAGAAAATAATAATTTTTTAGATTAATATTAAGGATATTTTTGATTTACAATTTTAATAACCTGTAGGATGTAATAATATTAAGGGAAATAGTAAAAGGTAAAAATTTAATGCTTTCACGGTACTAAAAGAATATATTTTTGCCCTCCACCCCTCTAAAAAGAGGGGAAAAAATCAAAAAAATAACTTTTAAAACCAGCTTTCTACAAGGGTTTTGGAGCTGGAGGGTAGATTAAAAAATAAATGTCCCTGGAAACAGTTAGTAGATTAGGGTTTTCAAATTTTGTGAAGGACACGAAAGGGACAATGAAAGGAGGGTAGATACGAAAAAAATATAATTGTATGTGGTAAAGTTAATTGAATTCAATATATAAAAGGAGGAAATCAAGAATGAAAAAATTAAATATGTATATAATTATTGTCCTATCTTTAAGTCTTTTATTTGGTACTATTTTAGTAAATGCAGCTGAACCAAAAATGGGTGGAACACTTAAAGTTGCAATAACTGCCTTTCCAGTTGATTACGATCCACCAATGTGCCAATCTTCAATTAGTAGAGTAGCTATGCATCAGGTTTTCGAGGGGCTAGTAGTTTATGATGATAATTATAAAGTTGTTCCTATGCTTGCAAAAAGCTGGGAGGTAAGCGAAGATGGAAAAACTTATACTTTTTATCTCAGAGAAGGTATAAAGTTTCATAATGGCAAAGAAATGACTGCAGAAGATGTAATAGCTTCTATAGATAGAGCGAAAAAAGTTTCATATACTACTTATGGTATTGATAAGATTGAAAATATGCATGCTAAAGACAAATATACTGTAGTTGTGGAGTTGCAGGAAGAAACGCCTGCTTTTTTAGTGAGATTAGCGCAAGAAGCGTACCTTTTAGCTATTATGCCTAAAGAAATAATTGAAGGAATTCCTGGAAGAGAACTGGATACGGTTGAAGAATTAATTGGAACAGGCCCATTTAAATACGAAGAAATAGTCGCTGATCAATATATTAAATTAACACGATTTAGTGAATATAAATCTTTTGAAAGTATGCCGTCAAGTGCAAGGGCAGGAGAAAAAGTGGCTTATGTTGATGAAATAGTTTTCTATCCAGTAGTTGAAAGTGGGACTAGATTAGCGGGCATTGAAGCCGGTGAATATGATATTGCGCAAAATATAAGTATTGATGCATATTCAAGATTAAAAGAAAATTCTGATGTAGACGTAGTGAGAAATATACCAGGTTATATACTTATTCTAATGTTTAACACTGAACAGGGACTTATGAAGGATCAAAAACTTAGGCTAGCTGTACAGCGTGCACTCAACAGTGAAGAAATTCTTATGGCTATAAGAGGCCATAAAGATTTTTATGAGGCTAATGGGGGTATGTTTGCAAAAAGTCAAATTTGGTATAATGATGAAGGACTTGAGCATTATAATTTAGGTGATGTCGAAGGAAGCCGTAAAATGGTTGAAGATCTTGGATATAAAGGAAAAGAAATAAGAATAGTGACTACTAAGGATATAATGGTTTTTTACCAGGCTTCTGTAGTGGTAGCTGAACAGCTTAAGAGAATTGGTTTAGAGCCTAAGATTAAAGTTGTAGATTGGGCTACGAATGTTGATAAATTCACTAGAGATTGGTCTGATTGGGAGCTTAGTTTTACCTTTTATTCACTAAGAGAAGACCCGATGGCATATTCCCCTCTTTTTGCTGGAGGTAAACAACAGCCCTATATTAGTGATAAATTAGATCAAATATTAGAAAATATAGGAAAAACAGTAGATTTTGAAAAGCGCTATGAATTTTGTAAGGAATTCCAGAATTTGATTATGAATGATATTCCAGTGTATAATATTGGTCGTTTTTTTGAGATAGATGTAACGCGTAGTAATGTACATGGGTATAAGACTTTTAAGGGAAATCCTATCTTCTGGAATGTATGGAAAGATTAGAATCTCAAAATATTATTTTGACTTGAATAATGTACAACTGAGGGTGTTTGCATTATCAAACACCCTCGAATTTTTTTTAAGGGGGGGGCTTTGGGATGTTAGATTTAATTATAAAAAATGGAAAAATTGTTGATGGAACAGGTAATCCGTGGTTTTATTCAGACATTGGAATTAAAGATGGGATAATTAATATTATAGGGAATTTATCGGCAAAAAAAGCAAAGAAAATAATTGACCTTAATAGTTTGGGTGGAAGATTAACAATCTTTGATTATCGTGATCCAAAACCTAGTTTTATTGTTGCACCCGGTTTTGTTGATGTTCATAACCATTCAGATGATACTATTCTAACAGGCAAAGAAGCAGATAGCATGCTAATGCAAGGAGTAATTACTCTTATTATCGGGAATTGTGGTAGCTCTCTAGCACCATTAAAAGAAGAACATAAAGATTTTATTGTAAAAAGATTGAGCAAGATAATTGATAAAGAGGAAATTACCTGGAATAGTTTTGGAGAATATCTTGAAAAACTAAATAAAGTAGGATTAGCGAACAATGTAGTTCCTTTAGTTGGCCACGAAAATATTCGAAGATGTGTTATGGGTACAGATGAAAGAGCAGCATTACCGCATGAAATTAAGGAAATGGGAAAATTATTAACAGAGGCATTAGAATCTGGAGCTGCTGGGCTTTCGACGGGCTTGGAATTTTCACCAGCCCGAAGTGCAAATAAAGAAGAATTAGAGGAATTGGTATCCTTGGTTGCTAAGCATGATGGAGTTTATGCTACACACATTAGAAATAGAGACCAGTTTTATGATTTAGCAGTTACAGAAGCTTTGCAACTTGCCCGGAAAACAGGAGTAAAATTTCAGTTTTCACACCTTAATTTTAAAGAAGGGGCTACTAAAGGAACATGGAAACGGGTAATAGAAATGGTGGAAAGAGCCAGAGAACTGGAAGGTTTGGATATTACAACTGATTGCATACCTTACCAATATGGTCCTGGAAATTATTTAGCACTATTTCCGGAATGGTTTTTAAAAGATGGTTTGGATATAGCCATTGAAAAACTAAAGGATAAAAATATTCGTAATAGACTCAGAGGAGATTGTGATCGGTATTGGAGGTTTATTCATCGAGGTGAATGGAACCGAGTTATGTTGACAAAGAGTTTAAGTCATCCTGAATTAATAGGAAAGACTTTTGAGGAGATCTCAAAAATTCTAGAAAAAGATCCTTGGGATGTTTTTTTTGATATTTTGGTAGAGGAAGGCAAAAACGTTGAAGGAGGATTTGGCTATTTAATGGGTTGGAACTTTAGCGAGGTCCATGTTAGAGAACAATTGATCCATCCTTTATTTATGTTGGCTTCAGATGGCAAAGCCATGTCTGCCAAGGGTAAATTAGCCGAAATTAATCAAAATCCTGCCTCTTTTGGATGGGTTCCGAGGATCTTGGGATATTATGTCCGACAAGAAAAATTATTGTCCCTTGAAGAGGCAATTCGTAAAATGACTTCTATGCCTTGTCAGAAATTTGGTTTAAAAAACAGAGGTATTTTAAAAAAAGGAATGATTGCTGATATTGTAATATTCAATCCAGCATCAATAGATGATTTAAGCTCTCCTTTGGTACCAAACAGATACCCGAGAGGAATAGAATATGTGCTTGTAAGGGGAGAGGTAGTTGTAAAAAATGGCGAGTATAATGGGAAGACAGTAGGAACATTAATAATAAGAAATTAATATAGCCTCTATTGATTAATAGCAAGACAAAATGCTAATATTAAGGCAAGATCCTCACTTATGAAAAATTATTTGTTATTATAAATTGAGTAATATATTAGAATTTCGTCTTAAGATTTTACATTGATTTTATGAAGATGCCACATTAAAAGGGGTTAAATATGCTTACAAATATAATTAGAAGAATAATATTTTCTATACCTGTAATTATTGTAATTGCTCTTGTCTCTTTTCTATTAATTCATATGGTACCTGGTAGTCCAGCTGCTTTTATTTTAGGTACAGAAGCCACTCGAGCACAAATTATTCAACTAGAACATGAAATGAGATTGGATCTACCCCTACCTATTCAATTTTATAATTGGGTTAAAAATGTTTTAAGAGGAGATATGGGAACATCTATTTTCTTAAAGCAACCGGTTACTGAAGCTATATTCAATAGAATAGGAACTACCTTGACTTTAGCTATAGCCAGTTTAATTATTGCAATAATTATTGGTATACCATTAGGTATATTGGCCGCATTAAAACAGGATACAATTATAGATAATTTTGCTATGAGTTTTGCAATTGCCGGAATGTCTATTGCAAATTTTTGGCTAGCTTTAAACTTGATGTGGTTGTTTGGGGTTAAATTAAGATGTTTGCCGGTTCAAGGTTTTATTCCTTTAACTGAAAACTTTATTCAATCTATTAAACACTTAGTTCTCCCTGCTTTTTGCCTTGGATTACCATCGGGGGCTTTTATTGCCAGAATGACACGTTCAAGTATGCTTGAAGTTATCCGGGAAGATTACATAAGAACTGCCAAGGCTAAGGGTCTAAAAAATCGAGCTATTTATATGAAACATGCATTTAAGAATGCATTTCTTCCAATAATTACTATTGTTGGGATGATATGTTCTGTAACATTAGGAGGAACGATAATTATTGAAAACATATTTAATATACCAGGCTTAGGAAAGCTGTTTATAATGGCAATCCAAAGGAGAGATTTTCCTGTTATACAAGCGGGTACATTATATATGGGAGTAATATTTATATTAATGAATTTAATAGTAGACATTATTTATTTAATTATTGATCCAAGAATCCAACATAACTAGAAAGGAGACATTATCTGTGGATAGACTTACATTAAAAGATAATTTTTACCTAAAATTATTTTTCAAGAGATGGAAACGTTTATTAACAAATAAGCGGGTTAAGTTTGGAGGCAGCTTAATAATAGGTATTTTAATAGTAATAATCTTTGCTAAATATATTGCTCCTCATTCTCCTTTGGAAATTAATATAATAAATAGATTAAAACCACCCAGTCTAAAGAATATATTTGGAACAGATTCTTTCGGACGTGATATTTTGAGTCGTGTTATTTGGGGAGGAAGAATTTCAATTTTTGTTGGCGCGGTGTCTACTTTGATTGTGGGAATTTTTGGTGTTATTTTGGGATTAATTTCAGGGTTTTTTGAAAAAGCAGATAAAATTATTATGAGAATAATGGACGGAATGATGGCTTTCCCTGGCATTTTCTTAGCCTTGGTAATAATGGCTGTTTTTGGCCCTGGCGTATATAAGCTTATATGGGCTATTAGTATTGTGTATACTCCAAGATGTGTAAGGGTAGTCCGAGTAAGCGTATTGTCAATTAAGAATTTAGAATACATAAAGGCTGTCCGTTGTCTAGGTAGCAGTAATTTGAGAATCATATTAAAAGATATTCTTCCAAATAGTTTAAATGCATTAATAATTCAACTTTCTATAACTTTTGCTAATTCAATCCTTTCAGAAGCTGGTCTGAGTTTTTTGGGTGTAGGCGTGCCCCCACCTGTACCGAGTTGGGGAAATATATTAAGTGAAGGCAGAGAATACATATCGAACGCACCATGGATTTCTTTTTTTTCTGGAATGGCAATCTTTATTACTGTATTTTTGCTGAACATTTTAGGTGATGGCTTGAGAGATATACTTGATCCAAAACAATATTTTTGATGTAGTATTCAACGTAATTTTCAATACAGCCAGATAATAATGATACAAAGAGGAACTGTTGCGCTTCAGTTCCCGGGCAATCGTGCTTTTGTCTCGTTTCAGCTTTTTCCCTATGGCAGCGCAGCTTTCTCCTTTTCGGCTGAATACGTCAATTAGATCTCGTTCTTTTTGGCTTAACTGATTGTATTTTTTCATGTCCTTGATGGTAGCATATTCCTTTCTGCTACCTCAAGCGTTGCACTTCATTATTGAACTGGTGATGATAAATTGTAAAGAATTCCCAATTATCTTCCTCTGGATTTAGCTGCTTTAGTAGAACCTGTGGCAGTAGCAGTACACGCAGTTAGAAAATAAAAATTATTAATAGAGGATAAAGTTGTGGTAATAGGAGGTGGCCCGATAGGCCAATTAATTGCACTAATTTGCAGAATTAATGGAGCTTCTTCAATAGTACTCTCTGAAATTAAATCAAAAAGGTTATACTTTGCTAAAAAGATGGAGTTGATTACTGCTTCTTCAAAGGAAGAGACCATAAGAAAAATTATGGAAATGACTAAAGGAGAAGGAGCTGATATTGTTTATGAAGCAGTTGGTATCCATGCTACACATAATTATACTACTGAATTAGTCAAAGTAGGAGGTAAAATTATTACCGTAGGAGCAGCTAACAAACCTATTGCTTTAAATATGTGGAAAGTTTATTTTGGGGAATTAAATCTTATCGGGATACATGTTTATACTCCTAAAGATATAGAAATTGGAATTGAACTTTTAAATAATTATCCAAAAATCTTTCGACCTTTTATTTCTAAAATAATAGTATTAGAAGATTTACAAGTTGAGTTAAAAGGATTAATCGATGGGACTTCTAAGGCTATGAAAGTATTGGTGGAGTTATAAAATATATTAAAATTGTTTTATTGTAGTTTAAACAAAAGAGTGTTTTTGATGAAAAAATTAATAAAGAACTTTAAATAAGCGTGTCGGTTATAATTAGGTTGGCAAATTTACTAAATCCAGATGATACAATGATTATCAGAGTACCTTTAAAAACTGATATTAGGTGTTTAGAGATTATTTTTTGTAGTACTACTTCCGGATTATTAAAGAATTTTACGAAAAGCTACCAAATCTATAGTAGCTACAGGTATTGTTTTAGTTGTTAGATAAGTTAAAAAAGCCTTAGAAGGTGGACTAATTTTTTAGTAACTCCAGAGGATTTAATTCTAAAATAGTAGATTTTACTTAAGGTAGAGGAGGCATATTATAAAGTGAAAAGGGAGTTTAGAAGGTTATAATATAGAAAAAAAATTAAGGGCACCAGTTAAATTTTCAATGCACATAAATTAACTCTATAAGAATAAACGTATATTATTGGATATTTTTAAGAATAATTCTGTCTTCATTTCTAGAAAATATAGTTGAGGAGGTATTAATAATGTCTAACGGAAAACCAAAAATTGTAATAACCGATTGTGATCACCCTTCTGTAGAAATTGAAAGAAAAATATTAAATGAAATTAAACCAAAGTTTGTTTTAGCTCACTGCAATACAGAGGATGAAGTGATGGAAGTAGTAAAAGATGCTGATGGAATAATTAATCAGAATGCGCCTATAACCAGAAGAGTGATTGAATCATTGAAGAGGTGTAAGGTAATCGCTCATTATGGGGTAGGAGTGGATTCTATTGATGTAGAAGCAGCTACTGAACATAAGATTATCGTGGCGAATGTTCCAGATTACTGTATTGATGAAGTCTCTACTCATACCATGGCTCTAATCTTGGCCTGTGCACGAGGAATAATTTTATTGGATAGAAAAAGAAGAGATAAAAAATGGGATTTCACCCTGGTTAAGCCTCTCTTCCGAACTCAGGGTAAAATTGTGGGTCTTTTTGGCCTGGGTAGAATCGGTAGGATGGTAGCCCAGAAAGCTTCAGGATTTAATTTTAGAATTATTGCTTATGACCCCTATATTTCCAAAGTTGATGGAGGAATAAAACTGGTTGAATTTTCTCAGTTATTGTCCGATTCAGATTTTGTCTCTATTCACGTTCCCTTAACACCTGAGACAAGGCATTTCTTTGGTAAGAATGAGCTAAAAAAAATGAAAAAAACGGCTTATTTAATAAATACTTCCCGAGGATCTATTATTGATGAGAAGGCCCTTTATCAAGCCCTGAAAAATAGATGGATTGCTGGTGCAGCTTTAGATGTGATGGAAAAAGAACCGCCTGACTGGGAGAATTCCCTGTTAAATTTAGATAATCTAACTATTACACCTCATATTTCTTTTTACTCAGAGGAATCATATATTGAGCTAAAGACTAAGGTTGCAGAGTCGGTACTCTCTGTTTTAAAAGGAGAGTTGCCAAGGGCAATAGTCAATCCCCAAGTAGTAAAGTGACAAATATAATAAAATGAAGAATAGGGAAGAAATAGTGTCTTATAAAAAATCTTGTTAGTTAAAAGATAAAAGTGCACTAAATTAAACTTAATATTTCTGTTAGTTATGCTAAAAGCGAACTCTTTAAAGATTAAAAATATACTATTTTTTACGATTATTTAGATGTAAATAATTTATTATTTAAAGGTTAAAGCTGTACTAGATTAAGCTCACTATTTTTAACTTTTTGTATACCTAAAAACTCATCTTCATACCAGAATCGGACTTCAGATAGACCAGATTCTCTATCTGGTACTATCCGAAGTCGTATACTCTCGTGTAGTGGTGCTTTGGGTGCTTTAATTCTAATTTATTTATAGAAACTTTGCGGTAAGGATTTTCCATCCTATCTGCTCTTAAGCAGAAGATGTCATTTATTGATTTATAAGGTGGTCTTACAGCGAATTCTCTAAATAAGGATTTATTTTCCTTTAACGCTCTTTGAAGTCTAAATAGATGCGGATATATAGGCTGAATGGAGGAAAGCGATGAAACCGAAAGACAAAGTTGTGGTAATTACCGGTTCAACGGGGTGATAGGTAGGGCAATTGTATGGGCAGGGTGCCAGGGTAATTATTTCTTCCCGAAGAAAATTAGGGGTTAGGCTTCACAGGTTCACAAAATGTAAAGGAAAATTATTTTATCAAATGAAATAGAAGGAAAGTTATGTTAAACCATTAAGACTCCTAATGAGGAGATTAAACCAAGATGTTTAAGGAGTAAAACGATGAAAAAAAATAAAGCAAAGGAAAAATTGATAAACGGAGAACCGATACTGGGTATTTTTCAAGGATTT
>Ga0209386_1000639_pt1 | contig 16438 bp, 16 predicted proteins | sample NGEPertwo_FD_184510 | JGI IMG/M metagenome (GOLD analysis project Ga0209386, IMG submission 184510) | Arctic peat soil microbial communities from the Barrow Environmental Observatory site, Barrow, Alaska, USA - NGEE Permafrost154B-two... | ecosystem: Environmental > Terrestrial > Soil > Wetlands...
GCTTATAGAAGTGGGAGTCTTACGATTAGATAAAAGTACGGAAAAAGGCGGTTTACACAAATGGCGTTATTATGACGATCCCATGAAGGGTTCCAACCAAAGATGATGAAGTACGTTAAAATGTGCGAAGCGAAGAGAGATATTCAATATTTGAACCACGAATTTCGAACTTCGAACCACTAATAGGGGGAGCCAAGAGATGATTCTAAAGGTAGGAGATATTGTTCGTCTTCGAAAACCGCACCCTTGTGGAAGCGTAGATTGGAAAGTGATGCGAACGGGCATGGACTTCCGAATTCAGTGCTTAGGCTGCCAACATCAAGCCTGGATTCCCCGAATCAAACTCGAACGCAATTTAAAGGATATTTTATTGCAGGCTGAGTGAAATTAGGGTTTGCAGAGTCGCAAAACATCACATATAATCTGTAAAGATAGCTTGTCTGTGTATAAAGAGGAGGAAAAGCATGACATTACATGCAGGTATTGTTGGGTTGCCAAATGTCGGTAAATCAACCTTGTTTAATGCGATTACCCAAGCTGGTGCAGAGGCTGCAAATTACCCATTCTGCACGATTGAACCAAATGTAGGCATGGTAGAAGTGCCTGATTCCCGTTTGCAAATACTAGCGGATATGGTTCATCCCAAGAAGATTGTTTCAGCTACCGTTGAGTTTGTGGATATTGCGGGACTTGTAAAGGGAGCGAGCAAAGGAGAGGGATTAGGAAATAAATTTCTATCCCATATCCGTGAAGTCGATGCCATTGTGCATGTTGTACGTTGCTTTGAAGACGAGAATGTGATCCACGTCGAGGGAAACGTTAACCCTAAACGGGATATTGAGACGATAGATCTTGAGTTAGTCTTAGCAGACATGGAGAGCGTGGAGAAACGAACAGATCGTTCATCTAAACACATTAAAGCGGGAGATAAAAAGGCTCAAGGCGAAGTAGCCCTTTTGGAACGATTAAAGGAAGTCTTTAATCAGGGAAAAGGAGCTCGTTTTCTGACTTATACGGAAGAGGAACGAGTAATTCTTAAAGGCTTTTCGCTTTTGACGCTAAAACCGATGCTTTATGTTGCGAATGTAAGTGAAGAAGGTTTGTCTACGGCCGCTGATAATCCCTATGTTCAACAAGTAATGGCGATCGCGGCGGAGGAGGGTGCAGAAGCCGTTGTGATTTGTGCACAAATTGAAGCGGAGATTGCAGAATTTGAAGATGATGAGAAGGAACTCTTCTTACAAGATCTAGGGCTTGAGGAGTCAGGATTAGACCATCTAATTAGGGTTGCCTTCCATTTACTAGGCCTTATGACATTTTTTACAGCAGGTCCTATAGAAGCCAAAGCTTGGACAATTCATCAAGCTACTAAGGCTCCTCAAGCTGCAGGGGTAATCCATACGGATTTTGAACACGGATTTATTCGGGCTGAGGTTGTGGCGTATACCGATTTCGTTGCAAATAATGGAATGACTGGTGCCAAGGATAAAGGCTTAGTCCGCTTGGAAGGAAAAGAATATATTATGCGTGACGGAGACATTGTTCATTTCCGGTTCAATGTTTAAGAGGTTTCCTTGCTTTTCAGAAAATATAGTGGTATAATTTTAGCTTGTTAGACTAAATATTCCCTGCTCCGTTTAACGGGGCCGTTTAGTCCGGGGGGAGGTGCAAATATGAAAGCGTACGAATTACTTTATATCATCCGACCAGATCTCGATGAGGAAGCAACCACAGCACTGGTTGATCGTTTAAGTGGGCTCGTAGCCACCAATGGCGGCGATAACTTGACGGTCGAAAAATGGGGTAAGCGACGGTTGGCTTATGAAATCGAAGATTACAAAGAAGGCCAATACATCTTGATGAACTTTGAAGGCGAAGGCCGAACATCCCAGGAAATCGAACGGGTTATGAAGATTTCCGAAGATGTCATCCGTTTCCTGACAGTTAGAAAAGAAAACTAAAAGGACGGTGGGGATCACATGTTAAATCGGGTCATTTTAATAGGCCGTTTAACCAAAGACCCTGAACTGCGCTATACTCCAAATGGTGTAGCAGTAACGAACTTTACGTTAGCAGTTGAACGAAATTTTAAAAATGCTCAAGGTGAAAAGGAAACAGACTTCTTTTCATGCTCTGTGTTTAAGCAACTTGCTGAACTTTGCGCTAATTATCTTGCCAAAGGAAAGCTTGCTTCAATCGATGGACGAATCCAAATTAGAACTTACAATGATAAGGACGGCCAAAAACACTGGGTTACAGAAATCATTGGTGAAAATGTTCAGTTTCTAAGTCCTAAAGACAGCGGAGACGGGAAAATAGAAGCACCCTCTTCAAGAGAAAAAGGCTCGTTTGGACATGAAGTTAATTTGGATGATGACATCCCATTTTGATATAGGAAGGGGAGAATTAGTATGAAACGTGAACGAGGACGTCGCCCACGTAAGCGGGTATGTAGCTTTTGTGTGGATAAAGTTGTGTCTATGGATTACAAAGAAACGCACAAAGTACGTAAGTATGTAACCGATCGTGGTAAAATATTGCCACGACGTATTTCAGGAAACTGTGCAATGCACCAACGACAAGTGACATTATGTATCAAAAGAGCCCGAAGTATTGCCTTGTTGCCATATAGTATTGAGTAAGCAAAAGGGAGCGAGAGCTCCCCTTTTCTATTTTTCAAGTTTATTTTGCGCGTTATGGTTAGATTTTCATTCAACTTAGGTGCAGGAGATTTGCCCGGGTATCACGAATTGTATTGCATAGTGCAGTCTGTCTCATAAGGCATCTGCATTTTTTAGAAAATGGACTTTAGGAGGGGGCAACCCTGGAAAATTTTGAAGTTGATGTTGTCAAGGGCTTAAGGGCCATTGATGAACTAAAGGTCAATCTAATTCAGGCACAGTGGCTTATCCAACATGGGACACTAAGTGGGTCAGAGGATGAGATGATACAGGGGCTGGCGGATATTATTGGGATGAGTTATTTACTTTCAAGGCGGTTGGGTTTTGATTTTTCCCGTCTGGATCGCATGCTGTTACAACGTCTTGAAGGCATGAAAAGCACAGATGAAATGAATCTTGAAAAGCATTGGGGAGATTTGAGCTTACTTTTAAGCTATCTTGCCCCTGAAGACTGAGCATAGGAGAATTATTATCATGTTGTTAAGAGATGAAGATGCTTTGAACTATTTAGCGGGGGGTATCCTATTGGCTTTTCCCTGGTTGGGAATCGCTTTGGAAACGTGGGGTTTTATCTGGGTAGCACTCATGTTACTCGCAGTGTTTCTGGTGGGTTGTCGAAGAGGTTTGCGTATTGCTACGTTGTCTCTGTTGATTGGTTATGCGTTTGCGTATTGCTACGTTGTCTCTGTTGATTGGTTATGCTGCACCATTGATTTTTTTTGGAGCAACCGCATTCAGTTTGATAAGCCTCGTCCCCCTGGCTGGGTTATTAGGTATTTATGGTTGGCATAAGGGCTGGCCAGTACGTGTGACTTTTTTCTGGAGTGCTGCGGTGGCTGCAGTGTTAGGGGCCATACCTACTCTTTCGTTCATGGAGCAAGGATTTAGTGCCTTAGCCACGAGTGACCTGATTAACACGTCAATTCAACAGTACCAAGCTTCTGGAATGCTGTCGATGCTGCAGCAACAGGGAATCACTGAGGTGCAGGTTCGAGATTTATTACAACAAGGAATTCACGTTTATTCTTTAATTCTTCCTAGTTTTGCTGCGCTGGTAGCACTCATTGAGTTTGGGGTTGTCTTTTATTTTGTGAGAATCTGGTTCAATGAAGAGGGCGGACGGATTCCGATAACGCGTTGGCGTTTGCCTTGGTACGCAGTTTGGGGTGCAGTGTTAGGTATTGCCTTCTATCTTTTAGGTGATCAATTTACTTTGACAGGTCTTCGTGCAATAGGCATTAATTTGATGGTTGTTTACGGAGCATTAACCTTAGTGTTAGGTGTTTGCCTATTTGTTAGTTTGTTGCAATCCTCAAGGATGCCTCGTTTTTTAAAATACGCTTTAATTATTGCTAGCTTTATTAATTTCTTCTTCAGTGTCGTTACTTTAGTAATGTTTGGACTGTTTGACCTAGTTTTTAATTTTCGTCGTCTACCAGAAGAATCGTAAGGAGGAATTCACATGAAGGTTGTTCTTCAAGCAGATGTCAAAGGATCCGGTAAAAAGGGGCAGGTTCTTGAAGTTGCTGATGGGTATGCCCGTAACTTTCTTTTCCCTAAAAAGTTAGCGATTGAAGCAACTACAGGAAACATTCAGGATATTACACATAAGAAAGCGCTGGAAGATCGCCGCAAGGAAAAAGAAAAGGAAGTTGCAGTTGAATTAGCAGCTAAACTTAATGCTCTACTAATTGAAGTCAAAACGAAGACAGGTGAAGGCGGGCGTTTGTTTGGCTCAGTAACCAGTAAGGAAATTGCTGACGCTTTAAGAAAACAGCATGGGGTTGAAGTGGATAAACGAAAGCTTGAATTAAAGGAACCGATTAAAGCTCTGGGAAATTATGAGGTTCATGTAAAAATTTATCATGATGTAATCGCAATTCTAAAGGTCCATGTTTTTGCCTCATAAGGAACCTACTTAGAAACCAGGTACCATGAAAGGGGACCCCTGATGAAAGGGATTTTGACAAAATGGTTAAAGCATGAGAATCTCAGCGATCGGTTGCACGATGAAGAAGCGTGGAGTCGTGAAGTCGAGACACTATATGTCCTGCTTTCAAATTATCATGGCGCAGATATGCTAGTATTAAAGGCTAGTAAACTAGAAGCACTTAAGCTTATGCGTTCCGATGAACTCGTTGAACGTGTTGCTGGATTACGCAAAATTGTTTCTGATGATCCTACTGTCCAGAAGATTCCGAAGATGGAGGAAATTCCACAGCTCTTAGATGAAATTGAGGAACAAATTGCGGAACTAATTGCCCGACGTTCTGTGGAAGAACGGCTGGAACGTGTTGTTACAGAAAAGATGCAAGAACGGCATGAGGAATATGTAAAAGAGATTAAGATTCAAGTCCTGCAAGAGACGTCAGGACCGGAAAATGCTCAAACGCTCAAAAAGCTAGCCATTCTTGAAAAGATGAAAACCATATCGCTAAAGCGTTCTGCGTTTGATGTATTGCGTCCTCAGACTGTAGACGAAATCAAAGGACAAGAAGATGCTATGCAAGCCTTACTTGCCAAGCTAGCAACCCCCTATCCTCAACATATTCTGATGTATGGTCCTCCTGGGGTTGGTAAGACTTCGGCAGCTCGAGTCGCTTTAGAAGCGGTTAAGAACCACCCTCATTCTCCCTTTGCTAAAGATGCGCCGTTTATCGAAGTGAATGGCACGACTCTCAGGTGGGACCCAAGAGAGTCGACTAATCCTCTTCTGGGATCGGTTCATGATCCGATATACCAAGGGGCTAAACATGACTTGGCAGAAACAGGCATACCGGAACCAAAAATGGGACTAGTGAGCGAGGCTCATGGGGGTATTCTCTTTATTGATGAAATAGGGGAAATGGATCCCTTGCTTCTAAATAAGCTACTTAAAGTGCTCGAAGATAAGCAAGTATCCTTTGATTCGTCGTATTATGATCCGAGTGACTCTCATGTTCCTCTGTGGATAAAAAAGCTGTTTGATGAGGGCGCACCAGCAGATTTTGTTCTTGTCGGAGCCACAACGCGGGATCCGGCAGAACTCAATCCAGCTCTTCGTTCTCGCTGTTCAGAAGTCTTCTTTGTGCCTCTTGAGCCGGGAGATGTTCAGCACATAATACGTCAAGCCGCCCAAAAACTTGAGGTGGTATTAGATGACAATGTTCCCGAAATTATTAGTGAATATGTGATTGAAGGACGGAAAGCAAATAGTATCCTGACTGATGCCTACGGTCTAGCAAGGTATCGTAACCCGGATGAAGAAAACGTCAGAGTGACAAGTGCTGATGTTTATGAAGTCTTACGCACAGCCCGACTTACTCCCTATATTTTCAGAAAAGTCCAACCTGGCTTGGAAATTGGAAGAATCCTTGGACTGGGGGTATCTGGTTTTTTGGGTTCAGTGTTGGAGATCGAAGCGATCACTTTTGCTGGGCGAGCTGGCAAAGGGACGTCTCGGTTTAATGAAACGGCTGGAAGTATGGCAAGAGATGCTGTATTTAATGCTACTGCCGTCATTCGTGAACTGACGGGCGAAGATCTACACAATTACGATGTGCATGTCAATGTAATAGGCGGAGCTAAAATCGATGGTCCATCAGCGGGTTTGGCCACAACACTAGCTATTTATAGCGCCTTGAAAAAGCAACCGCTGCTTCAAGATGTTGCGGTTACAGGGGAAATTTCCATTCAGGGTAAGGTAAAACCTGTTGGGGGCATATACGAAAAGATTTTCGGAGCAAAGCAGGTAGACGTTCGCAAGGTGTTAATTCCACTAGAAAATATAGCGGATATTCCTCAGAGTTTGCATGGTATCGAAGTGGTGGGAGTTAGTACGATCGAAGAGGCTATGAAACACGTGTTTTAGAGAGCCGTTACGACCGGGAGGAGAGAAAATATGGAACTGCTAAAAGTTCCACCACAGAATTTAGAAGCCGAACAGGCCGTCTTAGGTGCGATGATGCTCGAACCGGAGGTCGGAAGTTCTGTCTTTGAAATGCTTCAACCGGAAGACTTTTACAGGGATAATCACCGCTTGATTTTTTCCGCAATACGAGATCTTTTCGAAAAAGGAGATCCAATTGACTTAGTTAGTGTTGCAGAAGTTTTGCGTCAGCAAGGACGTCTAGAACAGGTGGGCGGAATTGCAACGATTTCTGCGATTGCCAGGTCCGTCCCTTCAGTGGCGAATGTGGAATATTATTCTAATCTAGTGACAGAGAAGGCTCTACTCCGTCAGCTCATCCGAGCAACAAGCGGTATCTTAGAGCGGGGTTATGAGCCAGGGGAAGAGGCGCATGTTCTCCTAGAAGAAGCAGAAAAAATGATCCTTGACCTTTCTCGTCGCCGCGTGAAGGATGGGTTTAGCTTCATTCGAGACGTCTTACTAGAGACCTTTGAAAAAATTGAATTTTTATATGCTAATAAAGGAAATCTTACGGGTGTGCCTACCTTTTTCACAGAACTAGACCGGATAACATCTGGGTGGCAGTCTACGGATTTAGTGATTATTGCGGCACGGCCATCCATGGGAAAAACGGCCTTGGCCTTAAACATGGCCCAAAATGCGGCAGTACGTGCTAAGGTTCCCGTTGCCATTTTTAGCATGGAAATGTCCAAAGAGCAGTTGGTGCAGCGGATGCTTTGTGGGGAAGCGATGGTTGATCAACAGCGCGTAAGGACAGGAGAATTACTCGATACAGATTGGGCGAAGTTAACGAGAGCGGTAGGTCCTCTTTCGGATGCGCCAATCTTTATCGATGATACGGTGGGTATAACCTTAGTCGAGCTCCGTTCAAAGGCCCGTCGCCTAAAAGTGGAACAAAATTTGGGGTTGATCGTGATCGATTATCTGCAGTTATTGTCAGTTGGTGGTAAAGGTAAAAAGACAGAAAGCAGACAGCAAGAGGTGGCTCAGATTTCCAGAACTCTCAAAGGGATTGCTCGAGAGTTGAAAATCCCGGTCGTTGCTTTGTCACAACTTAATCGTGGCGTTGAGCAACGCCAGGACAAACGGCCGATTATGTCGGATTTGTTAGAATCTGGGGCAATTGAAGCTGATGCAGATGTGATTTCCTTTATATATCGGGATGAGTATTATAATCCTGAATCCGAGAAGAAAGGCATTGCTGAGATAATTATTGCAAAACACCGAAATGGCCCAGTAGGAACCGTTGAATTGGGCTTCCTTAAAGAATTTACCAAGTTTGTAAACCTTGAGCGTCAACATCAAACTGCTTAAAGTAATCTCCTTGCCAAATACGTGCGCTGGGGGATTACTTATTTCTTTCTATCGTTAGACTCCCACTTCTATAAGTAGGAGTGGTACCCCGTTACACTTCTATCGAATGTTTTATGTATATTATTAGCTAATGTTCGATAATTGGATTGACAAGGCGGGGGAGGATTGTTAAGATTAATTTGTTTGTGGCTAGAGGTTCTTTACCGGTGGGTAAAAGAAAACAGCTCTAGGAGGGTATACAATTGAAACATGAAGTAGATGTCTTAATCATAGGCGCTGGGCCGGCAGGGATTTTTACTGCCTTAGAGTTATCAAAGAACAATAAGGAGTTAAAGATTCTTATTGTAGATAAAGGACGTACGATCGAGAAGCGAAAGTGCCCTGCCCGCGCGACGGGAGTCTGTGTTGGGTGTGATCCTTGCGCTATCACCAGAGGGTGGTCTGGAGCAGGGGCCTTCAGTGATGGGAAATTATCTTTGAGTCCTGCAGTCGGTGGACGTCTAACCGAATATATGAAAGAAGAGCAAGCGCAGAAACTCATTGATTATGCGGATTCGATTTATCGAAGGTTCGGAGCTCAGGAGAAAGTGTATGGATTAGATACCCGTAGGGTTGAAGAACTTCAATACGAGGCATCCCGTTACAATATCCAGCTGATTCATTGCCCAGTACGTCATTTGGGAACCGAATTAGCTTATGATGTGTTAAAAGGTATGTATGAGCATCTCATGAACAAAACAAACACAACCTTTTGGGAACTTGCTGAAGTAGAGGATGTTTTAGCCGGACCAGAAGGCGCGATAGGGGCAACTATTAAACGTCGGGACGAGGTTGAACTGGATGAGGTGTTTGCAAAATATGTAGTTGCTGCCCCAGGTAGAGGGGGGGCAAGTTGGCTCGCTGAGCAGAGTATTCGTTTAGGTTTAGTGACAGAGAATAATGAAGTGGACATCGGTGTACGTGTTGAAGTACCAAACTCCATCATGGATCATTTAACGAGGGACCTATATGAAGCGAAGCTGGTTTATTATTCGGATACTTACGACCTAAAAACACGCAGCTTCTGTGTTAACCCGGGCGGTGTTGTTTCTGAGGAACACTACGATGGGGGCATTGCCGTGGTGAATGGGCATAGCTATGCTGATCCCGCGAAAAAAACTAAAAATACAAACTTCGCTTTATTGGTTTCAACTCGTTTCACAGAGCCATTTCATCAACCGATTGAGTATGGGAGATATGTTGCCCGGCTAGCGAACATGTTGACAGGTGGTGGCGTAATGGTTCAGCGTTTGGGAGACCTTCTCAAGGGTAGGAGAACGACTGAAAGCCGTCTCCGTAGGTCGACGACTATACCGACGCTTCTTTCTGCAGTTCCAGGAGACCTGAGTTATGTATTGCCTGCAAGGTACTTGACTTCCTTAATTGAAACCCTAAAGGCATTCGACAAAATTGCGCCTGGCATGTATTCGAGAAATACTTTGCTATATGGGGCTGAGGTTAAATTCTATTCTTCTAAAGTCAAAGTTGACGCTAACTTTGAGACAGCAATTCCCCGGTTATATACTATCGGGGACGGAGCGGGCATTACGAGAGGATTGATGCAGGCGTCCGCGACCGGTGTTGTTGTGGCTCGAGATATTGTGACTAAGTCAGGGGGCGAAGGATTTGCTCGATAGATATACTCACCCTGAAATGGGCAAGTTATGGCAGGACGGATATGAATATGAACGCTGGTTGGAAGTTGAACTAGCGGTCGCTGAAGTTATGGCAAAGCGGGGAGAGATACCTCAAGTAGCTATGAAAGAGATCCGTGCTAAAGCAAAAGTCAACCCAAAGAGGGTCTTGGAGATTGAGGCAGTCGTGCGCCATGATCTAATCGCTTTTTTGCAAGCGGTTGTGGAGGAAATAGGGGAAGCAGGGAAATTCCTTCATCTTGGCTTGACCTCTTCAGATGTCAAGGATACGGCGCTAAGCCTTGTCTTAAGAGATTCAGGGCGTTTGTTGAAGAGAGACCTTGGAGCATTGCGAGACGCCTTGGTCATCAGAGCCTTGGAGAGTAAATATACAGTGATGGTTGGCCGAACTCACGGGATCCATGCTGAACCGCTGACCTTTGGCTTGAAGCTGGCCTTGTGGATAGCAGAAATCGATCGTCAAGATGAACGTCTTGATCAAGCCATTGCATCAGTAAGTGTCGGAAAGATTTCAGGGGCGGTGGGAACGTATGCGAACGTTGCGCCTATTGTGGAAGAGGCCGTTTGTAATTTCTTAGGGTTAAAAACAGCTCTTATTAGTAATCAAATCTTGCAACGCGATCGGCATGCACATTTCATGACCACTCTGGCCTTAATCGGCGGTTCACTCGAGAAAATTTCTACTGAGATTCGCAATTTACAACGAACAGATATTTTGGAAGTTGAAGAACCTTTTGCTGAGGGCCAAAAAGGATCCTCGGCAATGCCGCATAAGCGTAATCCAATCATTTGTGAACAGGTAGCGGGAATGTCGCGACTTCTGCGGGGTAATGCCTTGGCGGCTATGGAAAATATCGCTCTTTGGCACGAACGGGATATGACACATTCCTCTGTGGAACGGATCATACTGCCCGACAGCTGCATTATATTGGATCATATGCTCCGCCAAATGACTTGGGTGATTTCTGGACTTAAGATCCGTGAGGATCAGATGAAACGAAATCTGCAGAAAACGTTTGGACTGACGTCTTCCCAACGAGTACTATTGGCTTTAGTAGAACACGGATGCATGAGAGAAGAGGCGTATACTTGGGTTCAACAAGACGCCTTTGAAGCGTGGGATAAGGGACATGATTTCATTGAAGTCATTTCAGCGGACGCTCGGGTAGTAAACTATCTGACCAGAGAAGAGATTAATGGCTTGTTTGATTTAAAATATCACCTTGGGCACGTTGATGATATTTTTAAGCGACTTGGATTATAAAGATAGGAGGAATAATCAAATGGCTGCTGTGATATTAATTGGTTCTCAATGGGGAGACGAAGGAAAAGGTAAGATCACGGACTTCCTAGCCAAAAAGGCCAACGTCGTTGTCCGTTGCCAGGGTGGTAATAATGCTGGTCATACTGTTGTTGCGGATGGAGAAGAGTTTAAACTTCACCTGATTCCTTCGGGAATCCTTTATTCAGACAAGACCTGTGTCATTGGTAATGGGGTTGTGATTGATCCAAAGGTTTTATTGGAGGAACTTGGTTACCTTGAGAAGCGGGGAGTTAAGATGGGTAAATTGCTGATCAGTAGCAATGCTCATGTTATTATGCCCTACCACCAGGTTCTTGATGGTTTAGAAGAAGAAGCGCGCGGTGAGCATAAAATTGGTACTACGAAGCGTGGTATAGGTCCGTGCTACATGGATAAGGCCTCTCGGATTGGAATTCGCATTATTGATCTCATGGATAAGGATGAGTTTGCTGACAAGTTGCGCAGCAATTTAGTTCAGAAGAATAACTTGTTTGTGAAGGTCTATGGCCATGAAGCTCTTGAATTTGATGAAATCTATGATAACTACTTGGGTTATGCAGAACAACTTCGTTCGATGGTGACCGACAGTTCACTAGTTATAGACCAAAGTATTCGCTCGGGAGGAAAAGTTCTTTTCGAAGGCGCTCAAGGGACTTTGCTGGACATTGATCATGGGACATACCCGTATGTGACGTCTTCTAATCCAATTGCAGGGGGAGCCTGCATTGGAGCAGGTGTCGGTCCAACCCGTATTGATCGCGTGGTAGGAGTAATAAAAGCGTATACGACACGAGTAGGCGAAGGTCCTTTCCCAACAGAACTTCTGGATGAGACCGGAGAAAAAATGCGCGCTAATGGACACGAATTTGGAACCACCACGGGACGAGCACGTCGCTGTGGCTGGTTTGATGCGGTCATTGCTCGCTATGCTGTGAGAGTGAGTGGTATTTCTGATTTCGCTATTACTAAGCTTGATGTCCTTACAGGGTTCGATACACTGAAAATATGCATTGGATATAGAGTAGGGGAAGAAGTTATTCAGGAATTCCCACAAAGTCAAAAGCTTTTTAAGCTATCGCAGCCTGTTTATGAGGAAATGCCCGGTTGGAATGAAGACTTAACGGATGTTCGTCGCTTTGAGGATCTACCTCAGGCCGCGAAAAATTATATTTCTCGAATAGAAGAGCTGACGGGTGTACCTGCTACGTTGGTCGCAATTGGCCCAGGACGCGAACAAACCATAGTACGTGGCGAGATCTTTTAGATCCTTAGATTTCGGGCCTTAGGTGCATGCTTTAGGGCTTCTATGCGACATATGCGGTTGAAGCTCTAATTTATATTACTCTTTGTGACTAGGCCGTCTAAGTGTATCTTGGTTCTGGAAGGTTAGCGGATCTAAATTAAATATAATGGAATTTGAGCAATTTTCTTGACACATGTAGCACTTTAGTGTAGTATTTGTATTCGTGGTGTAATTATTTGGGCCATTAGCTCAGTTGGCTAGAGCACCTGACTTTTAATCAGGGTGTCCCGCGTTCGAGTCGCGGATGGCTCACCATTTTCAGAAGACATGCGTGCAAGTTTTTCTACGATCTATATAGTACTGTAAATACAGTAGTAAACGGTTTACGTTTACTACTGTATTTTTTTATTCGCCCACCAAATGAATTATGGCGATTTCTGTTTCCGATATATATGAGACTAGCTGGGATATTACAGGTCAGACACAGACAATATCTGCGGCAACGGAGGAGCAGTCGGCCTCAGTTGAGGAAATTGCCTCCTCCAGCCAAGTTTTAGCTGAAATGGCCGATGAATTACAACAATCCTTAAAAAAATTTAATATATATATTTGTAATATACTAAAGATTACTTGACACGAATCACAATCTCGTGTAGTATTCATGTTTGTGAGTGTGATTTAATAAGTGCTTGGTTTTCAGTTGAGTGCCCCACGTACAAGTCATCGATGGCTCACCATCCCTGAAGAACGGCCCGTTGGTCAAGCGGTCTAAGACACCGCCCTTTCACGGCGGTTACACGGGTTCGAATCCCGTACGGGTCACCAAACTCGAAGTACGAAGTTCGAAGCACGAGGTTCGACAAGTATTTCAACCAGCACTCATAATCTAAGTTCGTATATGGAAGACGGTGAAGGTTATGCACTCGATCGAATACCGAACTTCGAACATCAAACATCGATTACGCCTCGGTAGCTCAGTCGGTAGAGCAGAGGACTGAAAATCCTCGTGTCGGCGGTTCGATTCCGTCCTGAGGCACCATTATTAGTGAATCTCATTACCTATTCCAGTAAATCCAAGCTTTCGCAAGTCATTGCGGAAGCTTTTTAACATAGGCTAAACATTCCTGCCCTGACGATTGTCTAACCATCTCACAGGGTAACCTACCACTTTTAAACGACATGGCTTTACAGCCATAGGGGAAATGCTTATCCCAAGTCGTATAAAGGTGAATACATCGCCTACAGTACGGCTTTTTTAAATCCACAATCTCACCTCTAGAAATTTTTGTCCTCAGAAAATGCCAAAGCTTTTGTATCAATAAAGACTCCCAGTTAGTATAGCATTATTAACGGCCCCGTAAAATGTTTATTAATCGATCATTGCATCAACAGTTAGAGTTGACATATCAGATCTTTACCTTTATAATTCACTTTGTGGTATAAGGAAGCTTGGTAGTCTTGATAGGGCTAGCGGGTACAACCTTGGTTTATCTTGCGGACGTGGCTCAGCGGTAGAGTATTGGCTTCCCAAGCCGAGGATCGCGAGTTCGAATCTCGTCGTCCGCTCCATATGAAATCAAAACGGGTTCAGAATTGCCTTAACGGAATTCTGAACCCGTTTTTTAAGTTGATGAACGCTTAATACAATGACCAAATTCAGTGTTGGATTGCATCATGACCAAAAATTGTAAGATCAAAAATATTACTTAAAGTAATGTGGGAATAAGGTTGATATAAGCAAAAGTAAAGTTAAAATAATTAAGATAAAAGTGAAGGCCCACGCAATAACATTGAAAAACTTTGTATTTACATACTCACCCATAATGCTTTTCTTGCTAGCGATCAGGACCATGAAGATGAGAATGGGAGGCAATAATACGCCATTCACTACTTGGGTTGTCAACATGACGTTATACAAGGATAAATTGGGCCATAAGACGATGGCTGCACCTAAAACGATGAGGACAGTATAAAGCCCAAAGAACACAGGGGCTTCTTTATGTGATTTACTAATGCCGTGTTCAAAGCCAAAGGCTTCACAGACGGCGTAAGCGGTGCTTAAGGGAAGTACAAACGCTGCCAGCATAGATGCACCGAGCAAGCCAAAGCCAAATAGCAGACTGGCATATTCCCCGGCCAATGGTTTTAACGCCAAGGCGACATCTTTTGCTGTTTCAATGGGCATCTTGTTAGCGAAGAGAGTTGCTGCAGAGGATACAATGATGAAAAAAGCAATGAAACCAGTGAAAAACGTCCCAATAAGGACATCCCAGCGTGTATAACGATAATCTTTGGCAGTGATGCCCTTATCAACTACTGACGATTGGACATAGAATTGTCCCCAGGGAGTAATGGTTGTCCCAATCACCCCTATCGCCATTAGTAAAAATGCTGGGGTTCCGGAAAACGTAGGGGTAATTGATTGGACAAAGACTTCAGGCCAGGGGGGGTTGACCATAATCCCAGAGATGACATAACTGAAAAAAGTCAAGCAAAGGAGCAGAAGTATTTTCTCCATTTTCCCATAATCTGTTTTAATGACAAGCCACCAGATCAGAGCCGCCATGGCTGGTACGGAGATATACTTGTTAACCCCAAAGATTTCGAAGCTCGTTGCAATCCCCGAGAACTCGGAAACAGTGGTCCCCAGATTGGCAATCAAGAGGACGCTCATGGCGAAGAAAGTCCACTTCACCCCGTATTGTTCTCGAATTAAGTCTGAGAGACCGCGACCGGTTACAGCCCCTGTGCGTGCGGAGATCTCTTGGGCAATAGCTAAGAGTACAGTGCTGATAAGCATGACGAAGATGAGAGAATAGCCATACTTAGCACCAGCGGCTGCATAAGTAGCTATTCCACCAGCATCATTATCAGCAAAAGCAGTAACGATTCCTGGACCCATAACGGCAAAGAATAGGGCGAATCGCTCTTTAATGTTCATTCTCTACGCACTCCCTTTGCCTGAAGGCGTCGTGCGATCAAGGTAGTGTGGTTTTCTACACGTGGGTGATCTGGCATTAATAACTCCAAGACGTCATCAACAGTGATGATTCCTAAGACTTGATCTTGATCATTGACGACAGGAACCGCCAGTAAACCATATTTGTGAATAATGTCGGTCACCTTTTCATGGTCATCATAGGGGGATAATTTCACAATTTTGGTATGCATCAAAGCTTTTAAAGGAGTCTCAGGGGAAGCAATGATCAGTTCTCGTAGAGAAAGAACTCCTTCGAGGATTTCTTGTTCATCCACCACATAAAGGTAATAAATGGTTTCCGCTTCGGGAGCTAGTCTTCTTAGTTCATCAATAGCTTGGTCGGCGGTTAGCCAGAACGGTAAACCGACATATTCGGTCGTCATAAGAGAACCGGCGGTGTCGTCCTCATACTGCATTAACTCCCGAACATCTTCAGCATCATCAGATTCCATTAAGCGAAGAAGTTCTTCAGACTTCTCAGAGGACAACTCGCCTAAAATATCAGCGACTTGGTCAGCAGGCATCTCTTCTAGAATATCAGATGCCTTGTCCTCATCCATCTGATTAATCATTTCAACCTGGGTATCCAATTCCATTTCGGTTAAGGCATCGATTGCTTGTTGAGAATCGAGGGCATCTAGGAAATTAGCCCTTTGATTATAGTCCATTTCTTCTATAATATCGGCAATGTCTGCTGGGTGAAGTTGACGAAGTTGTTCTTTTTCCCGGGTGAGTTGAAGGGATGACGTCCTGCTTTCTAATGGCTTAATGTACTGACTACCTACAAATTTATTTTTGATTCGACTTAGTAGAAACTCAACGCCCAACCTGCGAAATAAACCACGTACACCGATATCTACAGCAACTAAGACGATATATTGATGATCACCGTGGGACACCCACGATAAGGCAATATCATTCACTCGCACAAGTTTCGATCCTTCTAGGTCAATTATTTGCTTATCTAACAGCCATTTGCCAATAAACGTTTCATCATCAGGCAGCGGACATGTCAGGAGAGGATCAAAAGAGGTATTTAGACGGAGACCAGCTGAGCCACAGGAAACGACCCATTTGATGGGAATTAAGGCAGGGATCTCTTTGGCATAGCGAATGCCAGTTACTTGGGGGGAGATACTGTCCCAACGTATGGCCATATCATACATTCGGCCAATGCGACGCCCTTTAGCATCCCAGATCGGTTTATTTGCCAACTGACTGAAATAAAATTCCCCTAGAACTTTCACGTCATTCATTTGTTTCCCTCCTTTGAGTGACGAAGTCTGGGTCAAGAATCAAGAAGCCACATTTTT
>Ga0209386_1000641_pt1 | contig 16425 bp, 9 predicted proteins | sample NGEPertwo_FD_184510 | JGI IMG/M metagenome (GOLD analysis project Ga0209386, IMG submission 184510) | Arctic peat soil microbial communities from the Barrow Environmental Observatory site, Barrow, Alaska, USA - NGEE Permafrost154B-two... | ecosystem: Environmental > Terrestrial > Soil > Wetlands...
TTCGGTTTTGGAGACAGAGGTATCCCTGTCGTGTGTTCTGTTCTGTTCAACCTCCGAGTCCTCATCACCAATTTAACACAAAAGATTCGTTGTGTCTAGCATTTTTTAAAATCACGCTGTAGTGATAAGCTAGAAGATTTAAAGGGCGTTCATAAAGATAAGTTAGATCCTGTTAGCTCGGGGTCTGTTTTAGCTGCGTACATACAAACTGTCCTCGAATCGGGGTTGAGGCATTATAAGAAACCTGAACATTTGTCATTTCAAATAGACGTAGTGAATCAAGTGATTAAACACCTAGGTGGGATTCTTAAAGATAAAGAACTCAGTAAGTTTCAGATTATGGAGGATCATATATTAAGGGGAATTACCGAGAAACTACTTTCAAAGGATAGATTTAAGCAACTTATGCCGGTGTCTTCTGTTGCTAGAAGCAGCTTGTTTACCGGCGGAGATCATGAACCGCCAGTGTATATGGAGCTAAAGCGAGAAATCGCATCGGCAGATCGGATTGATTTGTTGGTGTCATTCATAAAGCATAGCGGTTTAATGCTGATTTATGATGATTTGGTAGAACATACGAAGACCAAAAATTTGCGCGTTATTACCACAAGTTATATGGGCGCGACGGATTTTAAGGCGGTGCAGATATTAGCACAGCTTCCAAATACAGAGGTGCGAATCTCTTATGACACAAACAGCACACGGCTTCATGCAAAGGCTTATTATTTTCATAGAGAATCGGGTTTTAGTACGGCTTATATTGGCTCATCTAATCTATCAAAGGCAGCACTTAGTGAGGGGACTGAGTGGAATCTTAAGGTGTCTGAGTATTCTTCATTCGAACTGATTCAAAAATACCGAATCACCTTCGAGACATACTGGAATATTGGGGAGTTTCAAAGCTTTGATCCTAATAAACTTGAGAATGTCAAAAGACTTAAAGTAGCACTGGAGGAAGAGTCAAATAAACAAGATTCTGATAGTCCACAGTACTATTTTGATATTAATCCATATGCCTACCAGCAGACAATTTTAGATCGTTTGCAAATTGAACGTGAGGTATATGGGTCATATCGAAACTTGATTGTAGCGGCCACGGGCACTGGGAAAACAGTAGTTGCGGCCTTTGATTTCAAGCAGTTTTATAAAGATAAACTAGGCGCGAAAATTTTGTTCTTGGCGCATAGAGAGGAAATTTTAAAACAAAGTCTTTCAGCTTTTAGGGGTGTTCTTAGGGATGCCAATTTTGGTGAGCTTTGGGTAGGTGGGTATCAACCTCAAGATTATCAGAATGTTTTTGCTTCGATTCAGACTCTTAATAGTAGTGGAAATTATTTGAATTTTGTTCCAGAACACTTTGAATACATAGTTTTAGACGAATCGCACCACGGTGCCGCTGGTTCTTATCGAAGGGTTCTTGAGCATTTTAAGCCCCAGATTTTACTAGGTCTTACTGCTACGCCAGAGCGGATGGATGGTGTGGATATTTTAGCGGACTTTAATAATAGAATTGCATATGAAATAAGGCTAAGAGAAGCCATTGATCGGAACTTGCTATGCCCGTTTCATTATTTTGGAGTCTCAGACGAGACGGATCTGAGTCAAATTAAATGGCAGAGTGGGCACTACAATCTTGCAGAACTCGGTGTAAAATTCATAGGCAACGAGCAGCGTAATAGTGGGATTATAAAGGCGATTGATCGGTATGTTATTTCCACTGCTAATATGAAGGCGCTTGGCTTTTGTGTCACTAAAGACCATGCTCGTTATATGAGCCAAGTGTTTAATAAGCGTGGTATACCTGCAATGCATTTGGATGCCGATTCTTCTAAGGAAGAGAGGCAGACAGTTCAAGGCAAGCTACTCAAGGGTGAAATTAAGGTCATCTTTGTTGTGGATCTTTATAACGAAGGCGTCGATATTCCAGAAATCAACGTGGTCTTGTTCTTGAGACCGACTGAATCGGCTACGGTCTTTATCCAACAGTTGGGTAGAGGACTGCGGCTTCATCGGGATAAGGAAGTTCTTACCGTTCTCGACTTTATCGGACAGGCGCATATGCAGTATGACTATCGTATGAAATTCCAAAGTCTAATTGGCCGTACTCGCGGCTCCCTTGTAGCGGAGATAAACGAAGGCTTTACTACTTTACCTAATAATTGCCACATACAATTGGAAAGACTGGCTAAGGAGCGAATCTTGAAGAACGTTGAATCGGCGTATATTAATAAAAGAAAATTGCAGCAGCTAATGACAGACTTTAGGCTGAATAGTGTTATAGAGTGCACTTTCCTTAACTTTTTGAAACGCAACGATCTCGAGCCGCTTGAGGTTTACCGTTTTGCCACCTTTACGGAACTAGTAAATCAGGCTTATGTCGTGGATGCTAGAAGTCCGCTCGCTAGCATTAAGTCTCTAAAAAGCGCGTTGGCAAGGGTGGCTAAAATTAATGCTGTAGAGCTTTTGAAGTTTATCCAGAACTATTTTAAGGTTCCGTTTGAACTGGTTAGAGAACGAGATATTCGTCTTGCGACGCAGTTTTACTATACTCTTTTCAACACGGCGTGGCATGGCCCCATTCACGAGGTTATGCTCGGGGTTCTAGAGTTTAGTCACGAGATGATTGAAGAGATTCAAGATGTGGTCAGTTACAACTTAGAACAGATAGACCATTTGCCAAAACAAGTCGCGATAGAAGCTGACATTCCACTTGAATTGCATGCGTCCTATTCTACGCTCCACGTATTTGCAGCCGTTGGTGAGAATTCAATCAATTCAGTGAAATCGTTCAGAGAAGGTGTCAAGTATTTCAGTGGTCACAACATGGACGCATTTTTTGTCACACTCAACAAGTCCGAAAAACACTATAAAGAGTCTACAAGATATGAGGATTACGCAATTAATGAAGAACTCTTTCACTGGCAATCTCAAAGCCGTACCTCAGACTTTAGTCCAACTGGTCAGCGATACATCACCATGCGCGAAAACGGATCACGAGTGCTCCTGTTTGTCCGTGAGGACCGCTCAGACGTTTACGGAAACACAGAAGTTTATCGTTTGCTTGGGCTAGCCAAATACATCTCTCACCAAGGCTCCGCTCCCATCAGCATCACCTATAAGCTCGACGAGAAGATGCCCATGGAAATTTTAAAGACTTCGAATCAGATTGTTAAGATTGTATAGGCAATGCCAATTGTTTTAGAAAGAGCATAGTATGATCTACTAGTCAGCGGAACATACAATGGACTCCGGCAGATGGAAGGGGGAAGAACATGAAATCTATCGCTTTTATCGATACCGAAATTGAACCCAATAGTAGGAGAATTCTTGATATCGGTAGTGTCAAGGGTGATGGTAGTTCATTTCACTCCAATTCTATTGGAGATTTTATTAAATTTTTGCACGGGTCACAGTATGTTTGCGGTCATAACATTTTAAAACACGATTTAAAATACATTCTACCTGCTATTAATGCCGCTGAGATTAGTGATTCGAATGCTATAGATACTTTGTTTCTCTCTCCCCTTTTGTTTCCAACCAAACCTTATCATGCTCTCCTCAAGGATGATAAGCTTCAAACAGATGATACCAACAACCCATTGAACGATTCCATAAAGGCCAAAGATCTCTTCTTTGATGAGGTTTCGGCGTTTCAACAGGCAAGCAATCCATTAAAAAGAATTTTCCATGGTCTATTAAAAGATAAAAAGGAGTTTAGCTCTTTTTTTCATTTCCTAAAATATGAAGGAAATAATATAGATATTGAAAAAGTGATTCACGAAACGTTTTATTCTAAACTATGCGAAAAGTCAAATCTTTCAGCTATTATATTAGAACATCCGATTGAATTAGCTTACTGTTTAGCTCTGATCAATACCAATAGTCTATATTCTATTACTCCACCATGGGTTATAAAGAATTATCCAGCGGTCGAACGTATTATGTTTTTATTAAGAAACAACCCGTGTTTGAGCGGTTGTGCGTACTGTAATGAGGCGCTGGATATTTATAAAGGGTTAAAACGATTCTTCGGATTTGATGCTTATAGAACATACGCTGGTGAAGCTTTACAGGAGAAAGCTGTGAAGGCCGCTGTTGCCAATAAATCACTTTTGTCGGTGTTTCCTACGGGCGGTGGGAAGTCCATTACTTTTCAAGTGCCGGCTTTAATGAGTGGAATCAATTCAAAGGGCTTGACGGTCGTTATTTCCCCGTTGCAATCGTTGATGAAAGACCAGGTTGATAATCTGGAAAAATTGGGTATTACTGATGCAGTTACGATTAATGGTTTGCTTGACCCGATTGAAAGGGCAAAGTCATTTGAAAGAGTTGGAGATGGTTCTGCTTCCCTTCTATATATATCGCCAGAGTCTTTGCGTTCAAAGACCATTGAACATTTGCTTTTAGGAAGAAATATTGTTCGGTTCGTGATCGACGAAGCACATTGCTTTTCGTCATGGGGACAGGATTTTAGAGTTGACTATTTATATATTGGTGACTTCATCAAATTACTACAGGAAAAGAAAAATTTAGAAGATGGAATTCCCGTTTCTTGTTTTACCGCGACAGCAAAACAAAAGGTTATCGAGGATATTAGAGATTATTTCAAGGAAAAACTATCTCTTGACCTTGAGGTTTACAGTTCTAGTGCCTCGCGAACTAATCTTAACTATAACGTAATCGAGAAAGAGGGCGAAGAAGAGAAATATAATACAGTAAGGGCTTTGATCGAAGAAAAAAACTGTCCAACAATTATTTATGTTTCACGCACAAAAAAAGCCTTTTTATTGGCACAAAGATTAACGCAAGATGGTTATCAGGCAAAGCCGTATCATGGCAAGATGGAGAAGAACGAAAAAACTGAAAATCAAGATGCATTTATTAGAGGTGAGCTCCAAATCATGGTGGCAACCTCTGCATTCGGAATGGGAGTAGACAAGAAAGATGTAGGTATGGTCATTCACTATGATATTTCCGACTCTCTTGAGAATTATATTCAAGAAGCAGGAAGGGCAGGACGAGATGAAAATATCTCTGCCGATTGTTTTGTGTTGTTTAATGATGAAGACCTGAGTAAGCATTTTATTCTTCTGAACCAAACCAAAATTAGTATCCAGGAAATCCAGCAAGTATGGAAAGCAATCAAAGATCTTACCAGGGTTAGGTCCAAGGTATCTCAATCCGCTTTAGAGATTGCTCGGAAGGCGGGTTGGGATGATGGCGTCATGCAAATTGAAACGAGGGTAACAACAGCTATTGCAGCCTTAGAAGAAGCCGGTTATCTGAAGCGTGGACAGAATATGCCCAGATTATATGCGGACAGTATTCTCTCCAAAAATGCTCAGGATGCCATCTATAAGATAAACACATCGGAAAGATTTGATGAAAAGCAAAGAGTGCAAGCAGCACGAATCATTAAGAAACTTCTTTCAAGTAAAAGCAGAAAACACTCAAGCAATGAACAAGCTGAATCTAGAATTGATTATATTTCAGACCACCTAGGAATTGTAAAAGAGGATGTAATTCAAGTAATAAATCTTCTCATTGAAGAAAAGATTTTAGCTCACACAAAAGATCTAACGGCCTATATTAAGAAAAAAGATAATAAAAACCGTTCACTGAGCGTCCTGAAATCTTTTTGGCAAATCGAGAAATTTCTACTCACTATTTTAGAAGATGAGGAAAAAATATACCATATTAAAGAGATTAACGAACAGGCTGAAGAAGATGGCTGTAAAGACGTAACACCAAATAAGATCAATACCATCCTTAATTTCTGGGCGATCAAACACTGGATAAAAAGAAAAACAGCCCATTCCAAGAACCATATTGCTGTTATTTGCCTCTATGAAAAGGAAAAACTTGAAGCAAAGTTTATAAAGCGTCATGAAATAGCCCAATTTATCGTAGAGTATCTATACCAAATTAGCAATAAAGATTTATCAGAGGATCAGGAAAGCAATAAAGAGGATGTGTTAGTTGAGTTTTCTGTTTCAGAATTGAAAGATGAATTTGAACGACGATTTATGATTATTAATGCAAAAGCTAGATCTGAAGATATAGAGGATGCTCTCTTTTACTTATCAAGAATTGAGGCGTTAAAAATTGAGGGCGGGTTTATGATTCTATATAATGCTCTGACTATTGAACGTTTGGAGCGGAACAACAGAAGTCGGTACAAAGCAGAGGATTATGAAAAGCTAGATCAGTTTTATCAAAACAAAGTACAGCAAATTCATATTGTCGGAGAATACGCCAGGAAAATGATCAGTGATTACAAAGCTGCTCTACAATTCGTAGAAGATTATTTTCACCTAAATTACACTTCCTTTATCCATAAATATTTTCCTGGAAGCCGAGAAAATGATATTAAGAAAAATATTACACCCACTAAGTTCAAACAACTGTTTGGCGAATTATCACCAACTCAATTAAAGATTATTAACGACAAAGAATCAAAATACATTGTTGTAGCAGCCGGTCCCGGAAGCGGCAAGACACGAATTTTAGTACATAAGCTGGCATCATTGCTGTTAATGGAAGATGTGAAGCATGAACAATTGCTGATGGTGACGTTTTCAAGGGCGGCAGCCACGGAATTCAAGAAGCGTTTGCTGAAGCTGATAGGCAATGCTGCTAACTTCATAGAAATCAAGACCTTCCATTCTTACTGCTTTGATCTATTGGGAAGGGTTGGAACTCTTGAAAAGTCAGCCGATATAGTTCAACAAACGATCAAGAAAATTAAGAGCGGAGAAGTTGAACAAGGCAGAGTTACGAAAACGGTGTTGGTAATTGATGAAGCCCAAGATATGGATGCTAACGAGTTTGCATTAATCAACGCTTTGATGGAACAAAATGAGGAAATGCGCGTCATTGCTGTTGGGGATGATGACCAGAATATCTTTGAGTTCAGAGGCGCAAGTTCTGAATACATGAGCCTTATTGAACAAAAAGCTGTCAAGTATGAACTGACTGAAAACTACCGGAGTAAAAGCAACCTTGTAGAATTTACAAATCAGTTCGTAAAGAAAATCCCGCATCGATTAAAGGATACGCCAATCATTGCTGTACAAAGTGACAACGGAAAGATAAAACTGGTTCAATATACGAGCTCTAACCTCATTACCCCCTTAGTCGATGATCTCCTATCTGAGGGGCTCTCAGGAACGTCGTGTGTTTTGACCAAGACGAATGAAGAAGCTTTACAGATCACAGGATTGCTATTGAAGAATGGGATGCAGGCGAAACTTATCCAGTCAAATGATGGATTTAATATGTATAACCTTCTGGAAGTTCGGTTTTTTCTAGACCGGCTTAACTTATCTGAAGATATTTATGTGATTAACGAGGATGTCTGGGAAGAGGCTAAACGGGGGTTAAGTAGAAGATTTGCTAGTAGCTTAAATCGAGAGATATGCCTCGACATTATCAAAGATTTTGAGGCGGCTAATCCAAAATATAAATACAAATCGGATCTTGAAGTTTTTATCCGTGAATCGAAACTGGAAGATTTCTTGGGCGGAAACAGCGAAACCATCTTTGTTTCGACCATTCATAAGGCGAAGGGACGAGAGTTTGACAATGTGTTCCTGATCCTCAATGAATTTAAACTTAGATCGGAGGAAGCTATACGACAGCTGTATGTTGCTATGACAAGGGCGAAACGTAACCTGAGCATTCACTATAACGGCAATTATCTTCAATTTATACAAGCAGAAGGTCTTGAACGAGTCACTGATTTGGAAGATTACTTGCCACCTTGTCAATTAGCGATGCATTTAACTTATAAGGATGTATGGTTGGATTATTTTTTATCCTGTCAGCCTCAGGTTTTGCAACTGAATAGCGGAGATAAACTTACTGTAGACAGAGATTGTTGCCGCAATTCAAAAGGCCAAGTGGTATTAAAATTCTCAAAACAATTCATGAAACGCATTGAGCAAAGAAAGCAAAAAAACAATATACCAAACACTGCGAAAATCAGGTTTATTGTTTACTGGCAGAAGGAAAACGCAGAACATGAAATCCGAATAGTCTTACCCGAGCTTCATTTCGAAACAACAGATGATACATGCGTTTGAAACGATGTGTAGGATGCTCTGATTAGTAATAAAGTATAGTATGGATTAGCGCTATTTGCTATTAGTGTTGGAATGGAATATTGAGCTTTGCAATGCTCGAGCTCGGCATTCTCCGTCACTTTAAGGGTATGAGCCCAATGTCATCAGGCTATGATCTCGCAGATCGAGTTCGCCCGGATGGTGGATGTTCAATCAGAAACCTAAAACGATATATACGGGATGGGAAGCTTGCAGCTGATTTGGAGGTGCCGTTTGAGGATAATAGCAGTTTTGAAATTTTAAGAAAGAAACAGTCAAGAAATAGGAACGAAAAGGCCTGGTGGTTGAGAATAAACAGAGTCTTTTCTGTAAGGATGGGTATTCAAATAAGGATGTTGAAAGAAATATCTTTATGAATCCGTTTAAGCGGTTTGAGGATATGAGGATTATGAGTCGGTGTCGGGATATAGAGTATGCTGAGTTCAATAGGCAGGTTTGGAAGAAGATGACGGGGGAGGAGAAGGCGTGGATTGTTGGGGAGGAGTATTATATGATGCGGATATAAAATGATTAGGTAATAGTTGGCTGAGGAATTCGATCTGTCAAGATTCAGCTAATATCTATAATGGGAAGTTTGGTAACTCAAAATACTGCGCAGATATTCCACAGAATATTTAATAATAGGACAGGAGTAATTTTATGACTATAGTTGCCGCCTATACTTTAGATGACCAAGCCTTGTTTGTCATAGATTTCCGATTATCATTGGAAAAAAATCAAATGGATATTTTAATAAAATTTGAAGGACTAGATAATAGGTTCGGTATATTTGTTGCTGGAGATGTTAGATTTTGGAAACAAGCTATCTCTAGAATAACGGAAGTGTTACCAAAAGTAACTTTTAATAATGTATTAGATTTTGATGGTCCTTTAAGGGAACTAATTAGTTCAGAAGCTATGGTATATACTGGAAACGACTCAGGTGCATTAGCTTTTTTGTTGGATGTTAAATCTAATAGGAATAAAATATTCAAGATTAATATACATGCAGGTCAGGGAGGACTGATAACTGAAATTCCTAATGGTGAGGCTACGGTAATTGGATCTGGGGGTTCAATTCCGAATATTCAAGAGAGACTTAATAACACATTAAGTGGGGTATTAAAAACTCATTCTAATAATGAACTAGTAGATTTTGGTCACCTAATGAGAACAAAAATACTTAATGTTTTAGATGAATGTGGAAGTATGTCTTTTCAAAAATTAGGAATTTCTCCATGTATGGCGATATCTATTATAAAAGGATCTCATTTTCATATGGTTGGTGAAACTGTTAACGGGTCTCATTATTCTGAACTAGATATTAATCCATATAAATACTCATTTACACGAAATTTACAAGGTGAGATATGTTTAACAAATCTTGACAATAACAAGGCGCAAAAATTAGAAAGTTTCATGAGTACAGCAGATTATACCGGAGAAATATTTGATCCTGCATTCCATACTTCCAAAATAGATTATTCTGAAGCATTGAAGGAAACAGATCAAATTTATATAATTCATCAATGGGTAACTCCAGGATTTGGAGTATATAGAAGTTTGAAAAGTGTTCATTTCGTAACTGACAATAGGCTTTGTCAGTTTTCTGAACCAATAATAAATCTTCTGGAATTATTGGAAGAAGAGAAACATTATCCAGATTGTAGGGATGTTCCGTTCCAAGTTGCAAAAGAGCTTCAAGATCAATTTGAAAGTGAAATAAGCGAAGCGAAATTATTTGACCATGAGTGGTTATCTAGCTTTTTACCACAGTATTATTCAAATCTTTATCAGCGCTAAGCGGAGACTTTATTGCCATATATCCTCCTTTACTTCTCTAAAATATTCTTTGGTTTTGGAGTTAAAGATTCGTTCACCCGCCATCTCAATAGTAAATGACTTCAATTTCCTCCACTCTAAATAAAAGGTATCGGAAAGATGAGGCGAAAAAGACATATGCTGTTGAATTTTGCAGTTGGCGCTGTATGTTTTCTTTTGAGTTTAACTGGTTCAACTTGGCCTATTATAGACCTTTCAAACTAATTTATCTAGAAATGTACTTTAAAGAAGATTAAGTTTTTTAAGAGGTATTACGAATGAGGATGAAATTTTTTAATGCAAAAAATGGTGATGCAATCCATTTGATGACAGATGGCGAAAAGAATATTGTGTTGGATATGGGGTATGCGGAAACTTATTCTAACTACATAAAAAAACATTTTATGGAAATTAGTGACAATAATCAAAAGGTAGATTTGTTGGTTATTTCACACATTGACCAAGATCATATAGGTGGGGCAATAAGTTTTTTGCAAGATATTAGTAAAAATGAATTTGATAGGAAAATTGTTAAGGAGATGTGGCATAACTCATATAGACACTTAAACCTTGCACAAGTTAAAATTATTGGTACTGAAGATTATAGAGTTCTTAGAACATTAAGAGACAATTTTGAAGCAGCAAATGGGAAAGAGTTTACTTCTATTGGTGACAAAGAAATAAGTGCAAAGCAGGGATCAACCTTAGCTGGGTTAATTTATAAACTAGGAATTTCGTGGAATGAAATATTCGAAGGAAGACCGATTTCTGTAATTAGAAAAGCAAGTTTGGGTGGTGTAAATATCACGATTCTTACGCCTAACCTATCCATATTCGAGAAACTAAAAAGGTTATGGAGAAATGAGTTATTAAGTAGAAAATTTGATTTTAAATTTGGGGAAGATGAGTTATTTGACGATGCATATGAGTTCTATTTATTAAATGAAGCAGTAATCGAAAATGATGTTACAACGAACATTTCTAGTGATGCAGCGGATAAATTTCAGGATCTTTTAGAATCAGGCGTTAATATAACGGCAGATGGGGATAAGAGTATTACTAATGCTTCTTCTATTTCATTAATTATTGAAGAGGATGGAAAGAGGGTTTTATTAACAGCAGATGCAACTGATGATGATTTGTTTGATGCATTAAAAAGTCTTTCTAATAAAGGTATCAGTATGGAATTTGATCTAATTAAGCTATCCCATCATGGAGCAGTAAAAAATAATATCAAATGGTTAAGTATAGTTACAGCAAAGTATTATGTTATTTCGACTGACTCTAGCAATCATAACCATCCTGATATAGGTTCAATTGTGAATATATTGATAAATGATAAAGAGAATCATAAAACAATTTGCTTCAATAATTATGTAGAAGCTATAGAAAAAGTGAGAAATCCAGTTCTGATGGAAATATATAATTATTCTATTTTACTGCCGAACCAGGATTGGGGGATTGAAATTGAGTTATAAGGATAATACACATTACATAGATAATTTGAAAAAATATATTGCGAAGGTAATTGTATATGACCATGCAAAAGAGGTTGTGACCTCTGGGACAGGTTTTTTTATAGATGCGACCACGCTAATAACTGCTCACCATGTAGTACGTGATGGGATTGATTCAGATTGTGAAGTAAAAGTTCAATATGTAAATGATGGGATAGAGCTAGAGTTGCCAGCGAATGTCTTACACCCTAATCCTAGTAGTGATATCAATGTTCTATATCTTTCTAAATCAGCTGAATTTGATACCGAAACTAGTTTTCCTAAAATAACAAGAAATGCATTCATAAGGCGTGAGTTCAAGTACGCAGCATTTGGTTTCCCAATCCTTAAAACAGTTGGTCATTATCAGCAAGGAATGATACTGGATAAAAATATATCTAGAAGTGGTGATTTACTAATAGACGTTTCGTTAGGTGAAGGGAGACTTGATAACTATTATGGGTTTTCTGGTTCACCAGTTGTTTGTAATGGTCAATTAATTGGTATTGCAATAGAGCAAACCACAGGCTTAAGGAGATCTCAGAGCATAAAAATTCTGTGTTTGGATTTATTGGAAGGCTTGATTGATGATTGTTATTATTGTAAGGATACGTTTGTAAACAGCATTATACGTGCATTTAACCATGAATCCCAAAAAGAAATAGAAAGCAATAAGAGTAATAAAAAGTATATACCAGAGATATATGTGGAAATTGATATGATGAAAGACTTTCTGAGAAGCTTTACAGACCCAGTGCTTTTCTTTAGTAAACATCTTGAATATAACAAGAAACATAGTTTTGGCTATTTTAATCGACTACTAAGTCAATATGGCTTAAAAGAAATAGAGACTCTTGACGAGGGGTACGAGGTAGAATTAAACGATCTTAACCATATTGCAGATTCTGTAATAAGTAAATTGAATTATTCTCTTGAGTATATAGATGAGTTATTAGATTTTAACGAAATCAAAAAGGATGTGCCAAGTGATAAATTAGAATTATTTGAAGTCTCGTATTATACGTCTAGGCCGTCATTGCTTAGGTATGAGATAAAGGATAGGATTTCACTTTTTGAAGCAATAAAACGTAGACACCTTTTGCTTACTGAAAAAGCTGGACAGGGCAAAACAAATTTGCTTTGTGATTTAATTGAAAATGTTTTACTTAAGAAGGGAATACCGTGTCTATTCATAGGAACTAGAAGTATAGTCAACAACGATTTAGGGTGTACGATGCTTGCAATAGCGAGTGAGTTTACAGATATAGATCAATTATTCGAAGTTCTAAATTTCTACGCTCTTAATATTCAGAAACCTTTTATTATAGTGGTGGATGCTATTAACGAGCAGAAGGATATCTTCGAATATAAGCATCAGTTATATGCCTTCTTAAACAAGGTTAATGATTATAAATATATTCGTGTATTGCTTACTGCAAGAACGGAGTATTTTGAAGAAAAATTTGGAGATTTCAAAGTTAAATGTCCTAATGTTGAACATATAGATCGTTATAATTGGAGGTCACAGACTTTCAAATATAAACAACGAATTTATTTAGGTTACATGCATCATTTTAATATTGAGATAAATGATATTGATGATAATATCTATGATCAATTGACAGAGGATTTTTTGTTGTTAAGGATGTTTTCAGAAGCCTATCAAGGTAATGAAGGCAATGTTAATGCCATTCCTTCTTTGCAACATTTGTTTAGATATGAGATATTTGAAGGATATTACAATTATAAAAAGCGTAATCTACAGGATTGGGATAGGATAAGAGGTGTTATCGACACAAGCGCCACTTATGACGTGTTAATTAAATCAATTACCTCTTATATGATTGAGCATATGATGTTTAGTAATATTGAGCGTTCTACAGTTATTGGGCAGATACAAAATGAATTATTGGTTAAATTAATTGATGAAGATATTATTTTTAGAGAAGATATCAAAAAAAAGACAGGTTTACTTGAAAATCAAATAGAAGTGATTAATTTCACTTATGATGAATTTAGAGATTTCTGCATTTCAAAATATATATTAGGAATCTTTGATGAAACAAATCCTGATACCGTTGAAGAATTAATTAGTAAGATTACTAATAATAGATTGGAGGTAGCAGAAGGAGTCCAGAAGTATTTATTTTTCGCGAGTAAAAAATACCCAAATAAGGTATTTGAGGAGATTATGCAACGACAAGATTGGTTTATGCAAGTTTATACAGATAATATTTTTTCTGTTGATGATAAATACATTACTGAAAGTGATATATCAGTAATTACAAATCATTTAACAAATGAAGTATCATTAAAGAATTCAGATTCGTTGAACGCTTACATAATTATGAACTTATATAAACGGTTGGATGTTAGTGTATATAAGAATTTAAATGTTAAACTCTTGAATATGATATTGCAGAATATAAAGGAAGATTGTTTTAGCCGATATTTACGTCAAATTTTCAGATCAACTGATGAAAATCGATATGACTTACACTCACGTAATCCAAACCAACTTCCTATTGACATAATTGTGCCAAATCTAAAACTAAAAATGAGGAACTCGCTAAATAGGGAAATTATTATTCTATTATCTTTTTTGGATTATAAACACATCTATGTTGATGACTTTTTTGAATGGTGCATAAAGAAACATGAATATCAGTTTATTTCAATAGTTGAATCAATATTAGAGACTGGTAATGATATTGAAATTGAGGCAATAAAAAAGACTGCCCGAGATTTGTCTTATTATAAAATTGAGCATGACGACAATTTAAAAATGAGATGGAAGTGTATACAAGAGGGATGTGAATATAAGAGAAGTCGCAGTAAAGGTTTGGGAAAAAATTATTCACGAAAGAAAATAGACGAATTAATAAAGCAGTTTGAATCACGGGGGGGTGACTAATATGCATATATATCCTATTGATTTAAATGATTTCCATAAAAAGTATGTTGTTACTTCACCACAAGATTTAAAACTTGAAGAGAAAATTGATGAGTTTCTCAGTGCAGCAAAAATAGATTCGAACAAATATGCAGGCAAATTGTTTGCAAATATTCTAGAGGCATTTTTTGGCGAGCTAGAGGACATAGTAGTGATTTATGAGAACTATTATGTTAGAGAGTATGATAATGTTAAAGAATATATGTATAAAAAGATGCTGATGGAAAAAGATGAAATTGAGTATATATTTAGCAAAGTTAAAGATGGAGAGAAGGTTTATTTTACTGACTTAGATCACACATTTTTCCGGTAATAATTATGAAAATCTATTCGAGTATGAAGACGAGAATTTATTAATGAAAATAAATAATCTATTGGAGATGATTTAATGAAGATAAAAGTAGATTATATAACTAATAGTTCATCGACTTTGTGATAATTACAAATGATGAACTTGGAAGAGAAAAATTCTATGAATGGTTTGGGATAGATCCTGAATCGGATTTTACCTACATATTTAGTGAGTTATTTGATGCTGTCAAATATAACTCTAAACTTATCGAGGATGATATTGAAGAAAATGAATCTTTAGATGAGTATCTTTCAACGCGCCGCTTAACGAGTGAAGTTGAAAGAGTCAAGGAAGCACTTAAAGCTGGAAGGAAAGTCAGAGTTGGAAAACTAAGAAGTGACGAGAATGGTATACAATCATTCTTTTGCTCAGATTCATTTTTCATTGATAATGAATTAGTGTATTTCAATGCACTATGTAACGGATGGTAAATATGGATGATGTAATTTTGATAGATAAGAAGAAAAGCCACTACTATTACTACTTCAATAAAAGTAATGGTTTAAGTATCAGAAGCGAATATAAAGATTTTGAAGATCCATTTTGGTCAGTTGAGGGACCGGAACTTCTCGATGTTTCCATCACGAACTATTGTGAAAGAGGATGTAACTTTTGTTATAGAGGTTCGTCTATATATGGAAAGCATATGAGTATACATAACTTTGAGATTATTATGAAATATATGAAAGAGGCAAATACCTACCAGATTGCTTTGGGTGGAGGTAATCCAAATCAACATCCTAATTTTGTTGAGATTCTTAAAATGTGTAGAGAAAAGTATGGAATAGTCCCTTCATATACTACTAATGGAGATGGATTGACTAAAGAGATACTGGTGGCTAATAAGAAGTATTGTGGAGCAGTTGCAGTTAGTTACTATGAACCGTTTGAAAAATTTATAACTGCGTTAAAAAACTTGGTATCGCATGGTATAAAAACCAATATCCACTTTTTACTTACACCTGAAACAATAAAAACAGCGATGGATTGGTTTAGTAATCCACCTGAATTTCTTAATGGTATTAATGCTATAGTATTCCTAAATTATAAACCAGTAGGATTTAATGCAAGTAATAGCTTATTACTTAAAAATAGCGATAATATCAAAAAGTTCTTTTCTCTAATTAATAAACATGATATAAGTCGATTTAAGATCGGTTTTGATAGTTGTACAGTTTCCGGGATAGTTAAGAATCTTGATTTTAATCCTAGTTTTATTGATGCATGTGAGGCAGGAAGGTTTTCAGCGTTTATTTCTGAAAACATGAGATTGTATCCGTGTTCGTTTATGGAAAGAGATTCAGAGGGAATAGATTTGGTGAATTTATCTTTAAAGGAAGCGTGGTTAAACTCAATTGAATTCCTAGCTATGAGGGATAAGATCAACTCAAATGCATGTAAAAACAGCTGTCAGTATGAAAAGCACTGTAAAGGAGGATGTCCGATATTCAGTGAGATTAACATATGTAATAACTTATAAATCCAACGGATAAAGGGAATAAAAGGATTTATAAATTACCAAGACCTATAATATTTGGAGTCTGACCCTCAAGACTTTGAGGGTCAGACGTCATGTCTTGCTCTGGGGTCCTCATCCATCCGATAACAGTGTGTTCCCAAAATCTGAGAGAATATGAATGTAATAACCAGACTTCGGGAACATGCGAACCGTTATAAGATTTTCTGGAGAATAACCTTGTC
>Ga0209386_1000642_pt1 | contig 16420 bp, 15 predicted proteins | sample NGEPertwo_FD_184510 | JGI IMG/M metagenome (GOLD analysis project Ga0209386, IMG submission 184510) | Arctic peat soil microbial communities from the Barrow Environmental Observatory site, Barrow, Alaska, USA - NGEE Permafrost154B-two... | ecosystem: Environmental > Terrestrial > Soil > Wetlands...
GGGGTGGTGATGGCCGGGGACGGGAGGCCCGGGTGACGGCGCCGGAGGCCGGAACGCCGAGGCTGTACGCGATGTCTGCTGCTTGAGGACGAAGGCGGTGTCGCCTGTGCTGATCATGCCGATCCCTCTCCTCAGAGGTGGATGTGATGGCTGGCTGGGGAAACGAGTCAGTCTAGCGTGAGGGCCTCCTCTCTGGTGTGCCGGCGACGGCGGAGCGAGCCGCCGGCCATGTGCTGATCGTCTGTACTCCGCATGCCTGTTAAGCTATGGTGTCCCGGCTGTGAACGCAAGATTGTACATCATGTACATACAGTATGACCGCTGTACTCCAGTCTACCAAGCGGAACGCTGGTGAACGGGGAGCACGCCGCCTGCGGCGTCGGCTTCGTGGCGGCGATCGACGGCGCGCGGGCCATCCTCTCCGGGCGGCTACCTCTGCCGACTCGATTCGTCAAGGTGCGAGCCCTCGACGTCTGACGGCCGCGCTCCTCAGAACCGGCCATCTTTGTGACATTCTGCACAATGATTGCGGTCGGATTATCTTTCCTGTACAGTCTTTTGGAGTCTTGAAGGGCGCGGGACGGGCCCGTGCTACGCGCCCCCGCTGTACACGACATGCATTATTCACTTGACAAGGAGCGGTCGATGGAAGAGCTGACTCTCGCGGTGCCGGGCATGTGGGCCGACCACCACGTGCTCGCCGTGCGCGACCTCCTCAGGGGGGACGACGCCGTCACTTTCACCGCGGCGAGCGCGCGCGAGCGCGCCGTCCGCATCGAGTACGACGCGTCACGCACCGACCCGCAGCGCATCACGAACCTGCTCACCGAGGGCGGGTATGCCTGCGGCGAACCCGAGCAAGCAGCAGGTCCTCCGACCGACAAGCCCGCCTGGGCGACGGCTGGGGTGCGCGTCACCACCACCAACGCCGTCGACCTGGCCCTGTCGGGAGACTACCGCAAGTACTGAGACCTGAGACCTTACAGCCGCTCCCGCCCGTGCCCTCAGTCAGTACCCATACCGTCGCGCTTCGCGACGGGCGGCGCGCACACCCCGCGCCTGCCCTTCTCGCGCCCGCGCCGGCCCAAGGAGATGACCAATGGATGACGTGAAGAAGGACGACGCCGTACCGGCCGCCGCCAAAAGCATCGACCCGGCGGCGCTCGAGATGCTGGCGTACGCCGACGAGTGCGGCATCGAGACGGCCTTCAGCCGCGCCGACGCCATGAAGCCCTGCCCTATCGGCGCGAGCGGCGCCTGCTGCCGCATCTGCTCCATGGGCCCCTGCCGCTTGGTCGGCAAGGACGCCGAGGAGAAGACCGGCATCTGCGGCGCCGACATGTCGACGATCGCCGCGCGCCACTTCGCGAGGCAGGTGGCGGGAGGCGTGGCCGCGCACTCCGACCACGGCCGCGACATGGCCATGACGCTGCGCGCCGTGGCCCTGGGCGAGGCCGCCGGCTACAAGATCAAGGATGAACAGAAGCTCGTGGCCGTGGCCGGCTACATGGACATCGCCACCGCCGGCCGCGAGGTCAACGAGATCGCGCTCGACGTTGCCGACAAGGCGCTGGAGCAGTTCGGCCAGCCCCACGGTGAGATCATCTACACGCGGCGCGCCACGCCCAAGCGCCAGGCGCTGTGGCGCGAACTCGGGCTCACGCCGCGCGCCGTCGACCGCGAGGTCACCGAGGTCATGCACCGCACCCACGAGGGCGTGGACCTCGACGCCGAGAACATCCTCAAGAGCGCCATGCGCTGCTCCCTGGCCGACGGCTGGGGCGGCGCCATGCTGAGCACCGACATCAGCGACATCCTTTTCGGCACGCCGTCGCCGCTCTCGTCGGAGGTCAACCTCGGCGTCCTCAAGGACGACCAGGTCAACATCGTCGTGCACGGGCACGAGCCCACCTTGTCGGCGATGCTCGTGGAAGCCACCCGGGACCCGGAGCTTATCGCGGAGGCGCAGGCCGCCGGCGCGAAGGGCATCAACCTCGCCGGCATCTGCTGCACCGCCAACGAGATCCTCATGCGCTACGGCATCCCGGCGGCGGGCAACTTCCTGCACCAGGAGCTGGCCGTGCTCACCGGCGCCGTCGAGGCGATGGTCGTCGACGTGCAGTGCATCATGCAGGCCCTCGGCCCGCTCACGCAGCGCTTCCACACGCAGCTCATCACGACCTCGCCGAAGGCCAAGATCCCTGGCGCGGTGCACGTGGAGTTCGACGAGCACCGCGCCCCCGAGACCGCCCGCGAGATCGTGCGCATGGCGATCGCCAACTACCCCAACCGCGGCCCGATTCACATCCCCGACTACCACGAGCCGCTGATCGCCGGCTTCAGCCACGAGTATCTCAACTACATGCAGGGCGGCTTCCATCGCGGCTCGTTCCGCCCGCTCAACGACGCCGTGATCGCCGGCCGCGTGCGCGGCCTGGCCGGCGTCGTCGGCTGCAACAACGTGCGCGTCACGCAGGACGAGGGCATCGTCGAGATGATCAAGCGCTTCATCGCGCAGGACGTCCTGGTCGTGGTCACCGGATGTGCGGCGACGGCCGGCGCCAAGGCCGGGTACCTGAGTCCCGAGATCCTGGACTCAGCGGGCCCCGGTCTGCGCGAGGTCATGGAGGCCATCGGCATCCCGCCGGTGCTCCACCTCGGCTCGTGCGTGGACAACTCGCGCATCCTCACAGTGCTCACGCAGGTGGCCACCGAGGGCGGCCTCGGCGAGGACATCGACGACCTGCCCGCCGTGGGCCTCTGCCCCGAGTGGATGTGCGAGAAGGCGATCGCCATCGGCACCTACTTCGCCGCCTCCGGGGCCCACGTGATCTTCGGCGTGAACAGCCCGGTGAAGGCCTCCACCGAGGCCACCCGCCTGATGACCGAGGGCTGGGAGCAGCTCGTCGGCGGCGATCTCGAGTTCATCCCCGACTGGGACGAGATGTTCGCGCGCTCGCTCGAGCTCATCGACGCCAAGCGCGCGGCGCTGAAGCTCCCGGCCTACGATCCGACGCAGTTCGGCGACAGCGGCGACAGCCTGTACTTCGCCGCCATCCGCGAGTACCTCGCGGCGCACGACGAGGTCGAGACGGTGGGATCGTCCGAACACACCCACGACGAGGGAGACGCCTGATGTCGCGCTACATCGCCACCCGCGCCATCCGCGGCGCCAACGCCATCGTGGCCGAGGCCGAGGCGATGGTCAACGACGCCATCGCCGAGCTCGGCCCTGACACCCCGGTCGCGTTCACCAACACCGCCTACTTCCTGCCGGTCGTCTACGCCTTTACGGGGCGCAAGGTCGAGAAGCTCGGCGACCTGCACGAGGTCATCGAGCGCGCCAAGGCCCTGCTCCACCCGGTGCCCGCCGAGTCGATGTGGCTGCCCTACCTCGGCGAGACGCTCGACTGCGGCGTCGCCACGCTCTTCGCCGAAGAGGCCATCGAGGGCGTGCGCTTCGCGCGCGGCAAAGAGCCGCAGGTCATCAACCTGGACCATGCGCGCGAGGACGGCCAGCGCTTCACCGGCGCCGACCTCATGGTGCACGGCGCGAAGATGAAGCTCAACGGGCCGATCGACGACATCCAGCTGCGTGCCTGGGGCATCCAGCTCGTGGACGGCCGCATGCCCGGGTTCTGCGCCATCGTCGGCTGCGCCAAGAGCAACGAGGTGGCCGTCAAGATCGTGCGCGAGCTGCAGAGCCGCGGCATCCTCGTCTTTCTCAGCGGCAACGTCAACGGGCGCAGCATCATCCACCAGCTGGAGGAGGAAGGCATCCAGCTCGGCTACGACACCTTCACGGTGCCGTTCGGCGTGGACACGATCTCCGCGGTCTACGCGCTCGGCTTCGCCGCCCGCTCTGCGCTCACCTTCGGCGGCATGAGCCACGGGCAGGCGCGCGACATCATGCTCTACAACAAGTACCGCGTGTTCGCCTTCGTGCTGGCGCTGGGCGAGGTCGACGACCTCAAGTACGCCACCGCCGCGGGGGCCATCAGCTACGGCTTCCCGGTGATCGCCGACACGCGCATCCCGCAGATCCTGCCGACCGGCGTGACCAGCTACGAGCACGTCGTGAGCATGCCGTTCGACGAGATCCCCGGCGCCGACGACATCGAACGCGCCGAGAAGCTCGTCCAGCGCTGCATCGAGGTGCGCGGGGTCAAGGTCAAGATCGCCAAGGTGCCGATCCCTGTGTCGTACGGATCGGCCTTCGAGGGCGAGCGCATCCGCAAGGACATCATGTACGCCGAGTTCGGCGGCAAACGCACGCACGCCTTCGAGTTCCTGCGCATGAAGCCGGCCGACGAGGTCGAGGACGGCAAGATCACCGTCCACGGCACCGACCTGGACGGCATGAGCGAGGGCGGCGCCCTGCCGCTCGGCATGATCGTCGACGTGTCGGGGCGCAAGATGCAGACCGACTTCGAGCCCATCCTCGAGCGCCAGTTCCACTACTTCATCAACGGCGTCGAGGGCATCCAGCACAACGGCCAGCGCGACATCGCCTGGACGCGCGTGAGCAAGAACACCTTCGCCAAGGGCTTCCGCCTGGAGCACTTCGGCAAGGTGGTCCACGCCCGCATCCACGAGGTGTTCGGCAACATCGTCGACAAGGTCCAGGTCTACCTGACCACCGACGAGGCGGAGGTCGACGAGCTCATCGAAGTGGCGCGGGTGGCGTACGTCGAGCGCAACGAGCGCACCGCCAACCTCACCGACGAGTCGGTCGACACCTTCTACTCGTGCCTGCTCTGCCAGAGCTTCGCCCCCAACCACGTCTGCGTAGTCAACCCGGAACGCGTCGGCCTCTGCGGAGCGTACAACTGGCTGGACTGCAAGGCCTCCTTCGAGATCAACCCCACCGGGCCCAACCAGCCGGTGCCCAAGGGCACCCTGCTCGACCCCGTCAAGGGCGAGTTCTCGGGCCCCAACGAGTTCATCTACCAGCACTCCAACCAGACCATCGAGAAGGTGGCCTTCTACTCCATCATGGAGACGCCGATGACCTCGTGCGGCTGCTTCGAGTGCATCATGGTGCTCGTGCCCGAGGCCAACGGCTTTATGATCGTCAGCCGTGAGGACCCCAGCATGACGCCCTGCGGCATGACCTTCAGCACTCTGGCCGGCACGGCGGGCGGGGGCATGCAGACGCCGGGCATGATGGGCATGGGCAAGTACTACCTCACGAGCAAGAAGTTCATCCCCGCCGACGGCGGCATGAAGCGCGTCGTCTGGATGAGCTCCAACCTCAGGGAGAGCATGCGTCCCGCCCTCGAAGAAGTCTGCGTGCGCGAGGGCGTCCCCGACCTGCTCGACAAGATCGCCGACGAGACCGTGGCCACGAGCGTGGAGGAGCTCCTGCCCTTCCTGGAGGAGAAGGGGCACCCCGCGCTGACCATGGACTCGCTCTTCTGAACCCTAGAACGCCTGGAGGGCGCTGATGACTGTAGTAGAGATCCCCGTCGAGAAATGGCCGGGGGCGGTACGCGAAGTAACGCTGGGCAGCAGCTACGGCGGCGGCACGCGCACCTCGACCGTGACCGTGGGCGGCGAGACGGTGCAGCCGTTCCTGGGATTCGAAGGAGCGCTGCCGCACCGGCCGGCGCTCGCCGTCGAGATCGTCGACATGGAGCCGGGCGACTGGTCACCGGAGCTCGTCGCGACCTGGGGCAAAGACCTGAGCGACCCGGCCAAGTGGGCGACGCGCGCCGTCGAGGAAGGGGCGGATCTCATCGCCCTCAAGCTGCGGAGCTGCCACCCGGACTTCGGCGACCGCAGCGTCACCGACGCGTGCGACACGGTCGACAGGGTCCTGGCCGCCGTTGGCGTGCCGCTCATCGTCTATGGCCCGGGCACCGCCGACCAGGACAACGAGGTGCTCGTGGCGGTCGCCGAAGCCACCAAGGGCGAGCAGCTCGCGCTAGGCCTCTGCACGGAGAAGAACTACCGCACCATCGTGGCGGCGGCGCTCGGCAACGGGCATCTGGTGATCGCCCAGACGCCGATCGACGTGAACCTGGCCAAGCAGCTCAACATCCTCATCGGGGACATGCGTCTGCCGCTCGAGCGCGTGCTGATGGACCCGACCACCGGCGCCCTGGGCTACGGCCTCGAATACACGTACTCGGTGATGGAGCGCCTGCGCCTCGCCGCCCTCATGGGCGACGCGATGACGCAGCTGCCGATGATCTGCACGCCCGGCGAGGAGGCGTGGCGCCAGAAGGAGGGCCGTGCCGCCGCGGACGTGCCCGAGGCGTGGGGCGAACTCGCCGAGCGCGGCGTGAGCTGGGAGGTCACGACGGCGATGACCCTGCTGGAGGCCGGCGCCGACATCCTGCTGCTGCGTCATCCGGCCTCCGTGAGCGTGCTGCGCGAAGCCCTTGATGACCTGACGAAGGGAGCCTGAGCGATGGCCCTCACCGGACTCGAGATCTACAAGCTCCTCCCCAAGACCAACTGTAAGGACTGCGGCTTCCCCACCTGCCTCGCCTTCGCCATGAAGCTGTCGCAGAAGGCCACCGAGCTCGACAAGTGCCCGTCTGTGAGCGACGAGGCCAAGACGACGCTCGACGCCGCGGCGACGCCGCCCATCAAGCTCGTCGCGATCGGCTCGGGCGAGCGTGCCTTCGAGATCGGCAACGAGGTCGTTCTCTTCCGCCACGAGAAGACCTTCTACCACCAGCCGGGCCTCGTCGTGCGCGTGAAGAGCGACGACCCGCAGTTGGCCGAGGTGGCCGGCCGGGTGGCCGGCTACGAGGTGGAGCGCGTCGGCATCAAGCTGCATCTCGACGGGCTCGCCGTGGAGCACGCCGGCGGTGACGCGGCCGCGTACGCCGCGGCCGTGGCCGCGGCCCGCGCGGCCGCCCCCGGCCTGCCGCTCGTCCTCATAAGCGGCGACGCGGCGGCCATCGACGCGGCCCTCAGCGGCGGCGCAGCCGCCGACAGGCCGCTCGTCCACGCCGCGACGGCCGCGAACTGGCAGGCGATGGCTGATGTCGCCGCGAAACACGGCTGCCCCCTCGCCATCCGCGCCGAGGCGGGCGACCTCGCGGGTCTCGTCGACCTTTCCGAGAACGTGCGCGGCGCCGGCGTCGAGGACCTCATGCTCGACCCCGGCACGGCCGGCCTCGCCGGCGACCTGGCCGCCTTCACGCAGCTGCGCCGCCTGGCCCTCAAGAAGGGCGCCCGGGCACTCGGGTACCCCATCGTCGCTGTCGCCGGCGGCGCCACGTGGCAGGCGGAGCTCGCCCGCGCCACGCAAGCCGTCGCCAAGTACGCCGGCGTCGTGATCATCGACCACCTCGTGCCGGCGGCGGTGTACGCGCTGCTCACGCTGCGGCAGAACATCTACACCGACCCCCAGAAGCCCATCCAGATGGAGCCGAAGCTCTACGAGGTCGGCTCCGCCGTCCCGGACAGCCCCGTGCTCATCACCACCAACTTCTCGCTCACCTACTTCACGGTCGCGGGCGAGGTGGACGGCGCCGGCACGCCGGCGTGGCTGCTCGTCGCCGACAGCGACGGCCTGTCGGTGCTCACCGCCTGGGCGGCCGGCAAGTTCGACGCCGAGAAGATCGCCAAGACGGTCAAGGACTCGGGCATCGAGAGCCGGATCAGCCACAAGAAGCTGGTGATCCCCGGGCACGTCGCCGGCCTGTCCGGCGAGGTCGAAGAGGAGCTGCCCGGCTGGCAGATCATGGTGGGCCCGCGCGACGCCGTGGACATCCCCAACTACCTCAAGAACGTGTGGGGCGCGTGACGCAGCGATGAGCCACGCCTCCGTGACCGAGAGCCGCACGGCCATGGCCACGATCACGTTCTCCCCGTCGGGGCAGACGATCGAGGTGCCGGCCGGCACGAGCCTGCTCGACGCGGCCATCCTCTGCGAGCTCGACGTGCCGTCCCCGTGCGCCGGGCAAGGGCGCTGCGGCCGCTGCAGAGTCCGCGTGACGTCGGGCGAGGTCGAGCGGCGCAGCAACGCCGACTTGGCCACCGCCGAGATCCTTGACGGCTGGGCGATGGCCTGCCAGACCTACGCGCGGGGCTCGGCCGCGATCGAGGTGCCCGACCGCAGCAGGGAGACCGTGCGGCCGCAGGGTCACGCCGTCGCCGAGCCGGAGTCGCTGCCGCTCACCTGCCACTGGCGGCAGGACCCGGCGGTGCGCACCTTCGAGCTCGACATCGAGCCGCCCTCCCTCGCCGACAACACCAGCGACTTCGACCGGCTGCGGCGGGCCCTGGCCCAGCAGCACGGCATCGAGGAGGTCCGCGCGGAGCTGCCCATGTTTCGGCGCCTGGCCAAGGACCTGCGCAAGGCCAACTGGAAGGTGAGCGTCACGCTCGAGATGCATGACGGGGTCTACGGCGCCTACCTGCCGCCGCGTCTGATCCGCATCTACCCCGGCGCCGTCAGCCACGCGAGCATGGGTGTGGCCGTGGACCTCGGGACGACCTCGGTGACCGTCTACCTCCTCGACTTCGCGACTGGGCGCGTGGTCGACTCGGCGAGCGCCTACAACAAGCAGATCGCCTGCGGCGAGGACGTGATCTCGCGGATCATCTACACCAAGCGCAAACGCGGCCTGGAACGCCTGCAGAGCCTTGCCGTCGAGACCATCAACGACCTGCTCGCCGAGCTGCAGCAGCGCAACCGCATCAAGCTGTACGAGATTCACGAGGTGGCGGTGGCCGGCAACACGACGATGACGCACCTGCTGCTCGGCCTGGACCCGCAGTACCTGCGCGCCGAGCCGTACATCCCCACGCTCTCGGCGGCGCCCAAGTTGGTGGCCGGCGAGCTCGGCCTGCACGCCAACATGCTGGCGCGCGTCCACGTCATGCCGTCGGTGGGCAGCTACGTGGGCGGCGACATCACGGCCGGCGTCATCTCCTCGGGGATGTTCGCGACCGACAAGCTGACCCTCTTCGTCGACATCGGCACCAACGGCGAGATGGTGCTGGGCACCAAGGACTGGTTGCTGGCGTGCGCCTGCTCGGCCGGACCCGCCTTCGAGGGCGGCGGCGCGGGCCACGGCATGCGCGCCTCCGCCGGCGCCATCGAAGACGTCTTCATCGCCGACGACACGCTGGAGCCCGCGTTCCGCACCATCGACGACGCGGCGGCCGTAGGGATCTGCGGCAGCGGCCTCATCGACCTCCTCGGCGAGCTGTTCGTGACCGGGCTGGTGGACAAGTCGGGACATCTCGACCGCGGCGCCCCCACCGACCGCATCCGCGTGCGCGACGACGTACCGGAGTACGTCGTCTGCTGGGAGGGCGAGGGCGGCGCCGACCACGACATCCCCCTGACCGAGTCGGACATCAAGGGTCTGATTCGCGCCAAGGCGGCGATCTACGCCGGTTTCGAAGTTCTGTGCCGCAGCGTGGGAGTCGACCTCGCCGACGTGGAGGAGATCCTCATCGGCGGAGCCTTCGGCCAGTACATCAACATCGAGAAGGCCATCCGCATCGGCCTGCTGCCCGACCAGCCGGTCGAGCGCTTCAAGTTCCTCGGCAACACCAGCGCCCAGGGCGCCTACGCGGCGCTCCTGTGCGTCAGCATCCGCCAGGATGTCCTCGACGTGGCCGCCAAGATGACTTACCTGGAGCTGAGCGCCGACAACAGCTTCATGGACGAGTACACGTCGGCGCTTTTCCTGCCGCACACCGACCTGACCAAGTTCCCCAGCGTGCACCAGGCGCTCGCCAAGCGCGGCGCCGGTCCGGCCGCCACGCCGGAGAGCTCATGAGCCGGAGGCCCACCCAATGACCACCACGATTGCCATCGCCGGCAAGGGCGGCACCGGCAAGACGACCCTGGCCGGGCTGCTGATCCGCCGCCTGGCGGAGGGCAAGGCCGGGCCGATCCTGGCTATCGACGCCGACCCGTCCAGCAACCTCAACACGGTGCTCGACCTGCCGCTCGAGAAAACGGTCGGCGACGTCCGCGAGGAGACCAGCGAGAAGGCACGCGCCAACCTGCTCGAGGCAGGGATCGCCAAGCGCGACATCCTGGACTACGAGATCAACGCCAGCGTCGTCGAGGGCGTCGGCGTCGACCTGCTGGCCATGGGCCGGCCCGAGGGGCCCGGCTGCTACTGCGCCGCCAACAACATGCTGCGCGCCATCGTCGACAGCATCGCCGACAGCTACCCGTGGGTGGTGATCGACAACGAGGCCGGCCTCGAGCACCTGTCGCGCCGCACCACCCGCGACGTCGACCTGCTGCTCATCGTCAGCGACGCCACGGTGCGTGGCATTACCACGGCGGGGCGCATCGCCGCCCTTCTGACGGAGCTTGACACCAAGGTCGGCAAGCACTACCTCATCGTCAACCGGGCGGCCGATGGCCTCACGCCGGAGATTCGCGAGGCCATCGACGAACACGGCCTGGACCTCTTGGCCGTGTTGCCCGACGATCCGCTGGTCGCGGCCTTGGACGCCGCCGGCCGGTCCATCCTCCAGCTCCCCGACGACAGTCACCTGGCCGTGGCCATGGCGCCCGTCGTCGAGACCATGCTGGCCCAGTCCGAGCGCAAGGAGGCCACCGGTGCTCATCATCGGTGAGAACATCCACATCATCGCGCCGCCCGTGAAGGCGGCCATCGAGGCCCGCGACGCGAAGGCCATCCAGGCCATGGCTATTGGGCAGGTCGAGGCCGGCGCTGGCATCCTCGACCTCAACATCGGCCCGCAGAAGAAGCTGGGTTGCGAGGTGATGCCCTGGATCGTCGAGGCGGTGCAGGAGGTCACCGACGTACCGCTCTCGCTCGACACCACCAACCTGGCGGCGATGGAGGCCGGGCTCCAGAAGTGCGCCCGCCAGGCCATGCTCAACTCCGCCTCCGCCGATCCCGCGCGCCTCGACAGCGTGATGCAACTGGCGGCGAAGTACGGCGCGCGCGTCATCGCTCTCACGATGGGCGTGCACGGCATCCCCACCACGGCCGACGGCCGCGCCAGCATCGCCATGGAGGCGCTGCTGCCGGCGGCCGAGGCCGCCGGCGTGCCCATCGCCGACGTCTACCTCGACCCGCTGGTGCTCAGCGTGGCCGGCAGCCAGGACGTCGTGCGTGAGTCGGTCGAGACCATCCGCATGTTCAAGATGATGGCCGACCCGCCGCCGGCCACGGTGGTCGGCCTCAGCAACATCTCCAACGGCTGCCCGCCCGAGGCGCGGCCACTCATCAACCGCACGCTGCTCGTGATGCTCATGGGCGCCGGGCTCGACAGCGCCATCGCCGACCCGCTCGACGCGGAGCAGAACGAGTTCATCCGCATCGTGGAGCAGCGCGACGAAAGCACGCCGCTGGGCAAACTCGTCGTGGCCCTGTACGACGCGATCGCGGCCATGGAAGACCTGGACCCGGGCCTCGTGGAGAAGAGCGACCTGCGGCAGGTGGAACTGTACAAGACCTACTGCATGCTGCAGAACGAGGTGCTCTACGCCGACTCGTACCTGCGCATCTGAGCCGCGCCAACCGACGTGAAGACGGCGAGGGGCGCCGGGCCTTGCGGCCCGGCGCCCCTCGCGACGTACGCGCTTCTTGGAGCGGTCAGACCGCCGCGCCAGCGTCGACGCCGGCGTCGACGTCGTCGGCCGGCGGCGTGTAGCTGCTCCACGGATCGGTCTTGTCGCCACCCCAGCCGCAGCAGCCGCCGTCGCCCTTCAGCATCTTCCAGGCGAAGTAAGCGCCGACACCCGCCAAGACTATCAACACGAGGAACGCAAACTTCTTCATCCGAGACCCTCCTCCGGTTCGCTTTGTGCATCTTACCCTGTGCGGACGTCTTTATGCCCGCCGAGGGGCCCGTCGGTCGACGGGCCCCTCCACCAGCCACTCGCCGCGCCCGCCGCTCTGGCGCCGCGCCCACCCGTGCCGTAGGCTCACGCCGCCATGTGGGTCAGCACACACGTCCTCGCCGGTCTCGCCGTCGCCGCCGCCATCGGGGGGCCGTGGTGGCTGGTCCTCCCCATCGTCCTGCTGGCGCATGTCGTGATGGACCTCATCCCGCACTGGGACTACACGGTCTCGAAGCACCCCGTCGTGTACGGCTGGTGCGACTTCGCCGCCAGCCTCGCCGCCTGGCTCCTCGCCTGGTTCGCGCTCGGCATGCCGTTCTGGATGGCCTTTATGGGGCCGGTTAGCGGCGCTCCCGATTGTGACGTGCTCATCGCCACCATCCGCGGCGAGCACGCGCGCAAGTTCTTCCCCAGCCACTGGGACAGCTTCCCGCACGGGCGCTCCGGCCGTGCTTGGGGCATCGGCGTCCAAGCGGTGATCATGGCGGCGAGCGTCGCCGTGGTGCTCGCCGCGCGGCCCTTCTGAAGCCGGCCTCGCGGCCGTCGTGCTCAAGCTACGCCCGCGGAGCCGCTCAATCGCCGCGTCAGCCGACGCCGCCCGTGCGGACCTTGTCGCGGACGCAGTACTGCGCCGTCTTGGCGCGCTCCAGGTCTTCGTCCGACGACAAGAGCGCTGGCGGCGATCACCCAATACCCGACGATGGCGATGACCGCGAGCAGCAGGCGCGCGAGGTCTCCTAGAGAAGCTCCAGGGCGACGCGCTCCGCGAACAGCGCCTGAAACGCGAGATCGCGCACGAGAATGCGCTCGTTGACGTTGTGGTAGCGCGTCGTCACCTCGTCGTAGCTCTCGACGATGTACGGAGCGAAGTTGTACGCGACGATCTCGGGATAGGCGGCGCGGAACCAGTTGGAGTCGGTGAAGCCCACCGAGTGACTGTTGGCCAGTTCGGCCTCGGGTACGTGACGCTGCAAGACGGTGCGGATGGCGTCCGAGAGAGCTGTGGGATACGGCGACGCGTTGCCGCGGATCACGCCGATCCACTCCAGGTCCCACTCCGCCTCGACGCCGGCCAGGGCGGCGCGCACCTCGGCCTCGACCTCGTCCCCGTCGTGACCCGCCAGCACCCGGCAGTCGACGCTCAGCTCCACCCTGGTGGGGTAGACGTTCACGGCGACGCTGTTGGACTGCACGATAGTCGGCGAGAAGGCGAAGCCGTACAGCGGCTCGATCATGTCGGCGAGCTTGGGGTCGCGCGCGGCGAGTTCGACGAGGGCGCCGCGCGCGGCGGCGGGGTCGCGCAGGCGGGTGCGCAGGTCGAGGTCGCTCACCAGGAGTTCGACGAGCTCCCGGGACGACTCGTCGATGACGACCGGCAGCTCGTGCGCCACGAGCGCCTCGACGACCTGCGCCGCGGAGAGCACGGCGTTGCCGCGGCGCAGCGGCACCGAGGCGTGCCCGGCTTCGCCGTGCACCACGAGGCGGAACTGCGCCGTGCCCTTCTCGCCGCTCTCGAGCAGATACACGCGGCCGGCGGCGTGTTCGAGGAAGTGGCCGCCGCCCTCGTTGATCACGTAGTCGCAACGCATGAGATCTGGGCGGTGCTTCACGAGCCAGCGCGCACCGCCCACGGCGCCCTTTTCCTCGTCGGCCGTGCAGGCATACGTCACCGAGCCGGCGAACGGCGCGCCCGCGGCGGCAAGGCGCTTGACCGCTACGGCGTGCGCCGCGACGAGGTTCTTGATGTCCACGGCGCCGCGGCCCCACACGTAGCCGTCCTTGATGAGGCCGGAGAAAGGCGGCACCTGCCAGTCTTCGGCGCTGGCCGGCACGACGTCCTCGTGGGCCAGCAGCAGCAGTGCAGGCCCCGGCCGCTGGCCTTCGAGGCGCAGCACGAAACTGCGCCGATCGGCCGGCTCGCCGACGATCTCGCCGTGCAGGCCAGCCTCGGAGAACCAGAGGTCCATGAACTCGGCCACCGCCGTCTCGTTGCCAGGCGGGTTGCTGGTGTCGATCTGGATGAGCCGGCTGAGCAGCTCGCTCGTCTCCCGCTCGACCTCCGCCACGACTGCTGGATCAAGACCGGCGATGTCCACTCGCTTCTCCCCTGTTCGCCCACGATACTGTTGGGATATCCGGGGGCAATGATAGCCGACGGTTAGGGCGGGCGGCGGTTCCGGCGCCCGCCCTCATGCGGTACACTAGGTGACCGCGGCGCCCAGGGCGCTCGCCCTGCGCGGAGAAGTGGCCGAGTGGCTGAAGGCAACCGCCTGCTAAGCGGTTAAGGGGTGTAACTCCTTCCCGGGTTCGAATCCCGGCTTCTCCGCCAGTCTCTTCCACCCACGCGAGGCCTCCATGACACCCATCATCGAGCTCCGTGACGTCGACGCCCACAACTGGCGCGCCTGCGCCGACCTCGAGGTCGTTCCCGAGCAGCGCGACTTCGTCTCACCGGTCGCGCGCTACCTCTGCCTCTGTCACTTCGGCGGCGTCTGGCATCCGCTGGCCGTGTACGCCGGCGACGAGGCTTCGGCCGCGGCACTCTCGAGGCCCTCACCCGCCGCTTGTTGGAGACCGGGGGCTGCAGTTCCTGCGCACTTAGCTACTCGCCCGGCGACGCGGCCGCCCGCGACCTTTACCGGGCGCTCGGTTTCGTCGAGACCGGCGAGATAGAGGACGACGAGCTCGTCGCGCGCCTCTCGCCCACCGGCCGCTGAACGCCGGGTTCTCCAACGCCCCCGTTTTCGGGTATACTTCCTGCCCGTTGCGCACGTAGCTCAGTTGGATTAGAGCGTCGGTCTACGGAACCGAAGGTCGCAGGTTCGAGTCCTGCCGTGCGCGCCATCTTCCTCCCTTCCCTCACGTGATGCCTCGCCACCGCCCATTCGCCGCAGGCCCGCGGCGCGCTCTCGGCGGCCCGCAACGGGGCCCTTCGGGCTCGCGGGCCGCTCAATAGCGCTTCGCCGATTAGTCGCGCCCCCCGCCGAAGATGGCCAGAAAGTAGAGCAGCTGGGCGACCGAGGCCAAGGCGCCGGCGACGTAAGTCATGGCGGCGGCCGTGAGCGTCTGGCGCACGCCGGCCGCCTCCGCGTGGTTCACCAGCCTCAGTTCCTTGAGCTGCACGGCAGCGCGGCGCGAGGCGTTGAACTCCACCGGCAACGTCACGAACTGGAAGACCACGGCAAAGCCGAAGACGATCAGCGCAACCGCGATCAGCCCGGTGAACTGGAAGATGACGCCGGCGATGAGCAGGAAGAACCACGCCTGCGAGCCGAAAGCCGCCAGCGGCCAGACGGCCGCACGCAGGGTCATCGGCACGTAGGCCTTGGCATGCTGGATGGCGTGCCCCACCTCGTGAGCGGCGACGGCCGTCGCCGCCACGGACCGGCCGGCGAACACGGGCTCGCTGAGGAACACCCCCCGCCCGCGAGGGTCGTAGTGATCGCTGAGAGGCCCGGCCTTCGACGGCTGCACGGGCACGTTCTGCAGGCCGTTGCGGTCAAGGATCTCGCGAGCCACGTCGGCCCCGCTCTTGCCGCTGGCCACCGGCTTCTGGCTGTTGACGGCAAAGGTCTTGCGCAGCCAGGCCTGTACGGCCAGACCGCTGATCAGGGGCACGATGAAGCACAGGAGATACAGGTTGAACGAACTCATGGCGGAGACTCACCTCGTCTGCGTCGCGGTGGCGGGGCGATGAATGAAGTAAGAGTACTCTACCCCGCCGAGGCGCCCGGCTCTCGCGAGCCGTATGGGCGGCGGTCCGAGCTCAGTCCGTCTGAAGCACCGACTCGATCTCGATGCTGAGCTTGATCTCCTTGCCGACCAGCCAGCCACCGGTCTCGAGCGCCTGGTTCCACGTGAGGCCCCACTCCTCGCGGTCGATCTTCGTCTCGGCGGAAAAGAAAGCGCGCTGACCGCCGAACGGGTCGCTCATCTGCCCGTTGTACTCGGTCTTCAGCGTGACGGGCTTGGTTACTCCACGGATGGTGAGATCGCCGTGGATCTTCCAGTCGTTGTCGCTGTCGTGTTCCACACCCGTGCTCGTGAACGTCAGCTCCGGGTACGCGTCGACCTCGAAGAAGTCAGGGCTGCGCAGATGATCGTCGCGCTGCTGGGTGCGCGTGTCGATGCTGGCCGCCTTGATCGTCACGCTGATGCTCGACTGCGTCGGGTCCTCGGCGATGTGCAGCGCGCCTTCGAACTCGCCGAAGCGGCCCTTGACCTTGGCCACCATCAGGTGCCGGACCTCGAACTCGACCGTCGTGTGCGCGGGGTCGAGCACCCACGTGCCCGCGCTGGGGAACTGGACGCCGTTCCAGGTGCGGCACGCTCCGCCCGTTGCGACTGCCTGCGACATGGTCTCCTCCTCGTGCCGGGCTGGCACTGCTTCGCCGACCGGCCTCAACTGCTTGCGTGTGCAAATATCTTATGGTCTGTCTACCCGGTCCCGGCCGTTCTCACACACGGGCCGCGGACGACACGGTGCGCCCGGCGCGCCTCGCCGCCCGGCCCCTGTTCCGTTTCCCCCCGGTTTCGGGCATGATGCCGGCATGAGCGAACTGCACTTCCCCCGCCACGAGTACTACATGCGCCTGGCGCTGCGCGAGGCGC
>Ga0209386_1000643_pt1 | contig 16403 bp, 14 predicted proteins | sample NGEPertwo_FD_184510 | JGI IMG/M metagenome (GOLD analysis project Ga0209386, IMG submission 184510) | Arctic peat soil microbial communities from the Barrow Environmental Observatory site, Barrow, Alaska, USA - NGEE Permafrost154B-two... | ecosystem: Environmental > Terrestrial > Soil > Wetlands...
GTCGTGCATGATCCCCAGCCGCATCCCGGCCTGCAGCGCGTCGGCCTGCGCGGCGGCGAGCTGCTCGTCCGCCACCCACTGCAGCCAGCAGTGCAGGGTGATCCGGTCGGCGAGCTCGGTCCGCAGCTGCCGCACGGCGTCGGAGTGCCGGTCCTGGACCTCGAGCGGCCACTCCTGCCCGCCGAAGTGCTCGGTCAGCGCGCACCAGGTCGCGAAGTCCTCCAGCCCCTCGCCCTGCTCGGCGCGGAACGCGTCGAAGCGGGCCTGCCGGGCACGGCTGCGCGGCGCCGCGAACACCACCTCCAGGGCAACCTTCTTGGCCTCCCAGACCGCATCCCGGTCGATCGGGCCGGGGTCGGTGCTCAGCGGCCGGGCGGCCTCCGCCTGCCACTCCACCAGGCTGCGCTCCGCGACGGGCAGGTACGCCGTCTCCGGGATCTGCTCCACCCGCAGGTAGATCGGGTTGACGAACCGCCGGGTGCTCGGCAGGTACGGCGACGGGGTGAGCGGGGTGACGGGTTCCGCCGCGTGCAGCGGGTTGATCAGCAGGAAGTCCGCTCCGGTGCGTCGCCCGGCGAGCCAGGCCACGTCGCGCAGATCGGCCAGGTCACCGATCCCCCAGGACTGCTCGGACCGCACCGAGTACAGCTGCGCCATGAAGCCCCAGGCACGTCGCTCGTCCAGCCCCCGCACCAGCTGCAGCCGGTCCGGGGTGACCACGACGGCGCAGCGCGCGGAGGTCTGGCCGCTCTCGGCCACCATGGTGTGCCAGCCGAGCGGCAGATCGTCCGGCAGCTCGATGGTCGCCCGCCCGACCAGCCGCCCGTCCACCGTGCGAGGTACGACATAGACGTCGAGCTGGGCCAGCGGTCGGTGCCCGCCACCGGACTCCCGGTCGAGCTCGATCCAGGCCTCCACCGGGGCGCCGTCGTCGACGTGCACCGCTACCCGCCAGGCGGCGCCGGAGCGCAGCACCAGCACGGGGGGCAGCATCCGCCGCCACACCTCGTTCTCGACGTTCTCCAGCGCGACGTCGACGCGCTCCGGCGAGGAGGCGTCAACTCCCACCGCACCGAGCACCGCGACCAGGGTCGCCGCCGTGACGTACCGGTGGCCACCGTGGAAGTCCCAGAAGTCGGGCACGACCCCGTACCGCTCCGCCAGTGCGAGCAGAGGCATCGGTGCATCGGGCTCGGCCACGCTCCCGATCCTGCCAGAGCCTGAAGGGCCCGCACGCGCGCCGCTCGGGTGGAGTGCCGAGTCAGGCGAACAGGGGCGACGGCGCCGTCGCCGTCGCCATCGCCTCCCGGTGGCCAGTAGCCTGCCGGGGTGACACCCATCCCCATCCCGACCGTCCCCGCCGAGGTCACCGAGAACGCGGTCCGGTGGTTCGACTGGATCGTCGGCGCGCCCCTGCAGACCCTGATCACGATCGCCGCCGCCATCGTCGCCCTGAGCATCTCCCGGTGGCTGGTCACCCGCACCGTGCGGTCCGTGGTCGCGGGCGGGTCGACGGTCCGGCGCACAGCCCGCGGGCTGCTGGTCCGTACCGGCGCCGCGGGCGGGGACTCGGACCCACTGGCGGTCGCCCGCCGGATCCAGCGCGCCGAGACCATGGGGTCGGTGCTGCGCTCGACCGCCGCCCTGGTGATCGGCATCGTCGTGATCACCATCATCGCCAACATCAACGCCTGGGACCTGGGTCCGGTGCTGGCCTCGGCCGGCGTCCTCGGCGTCGCTCTCGGCTTCGGTGCTCAGACGCTCGTGAAGGACTTCCTGTCCGGGATCTTCATGCTGATCGAGGACCAGTACGGCGTCGGCGACGTGATCGACGTCGGGCAGGCCACCGGCATGGTGGAGGCGATCGGGTTGCGGGTGACCCAGATCCGGGACCTGTCCGGGACGTTGTGGTACGTGCGCAACGGGGAGGTGCAGCGGGTCGGCAACATGACCCAGGGCTGGTCCCGGGCACGCGTGGAGGTCCTGATCCCGTCCGACGGTGACGTCGAGCGGGCCAAGCAGGTGCTCCAGGAGGCCGCCGAGGACGTCGCGGCCGACGAGGACCTCGCCCCGCACCTGCTCGGGGATCCCGACGTCACCGGTTTCGAGGACCTCAGTGCGGAGTCGGTGCGGCTGCGTCTGATGATCAAGGTGGCGCCGGCCCAGCAGTGGGTGGTGCAGCGAGCCCTGCGCGGTCGGATCCGGGAGCGGTTCGCCGCCGCCAAGATCCCGCTCGCCCTGCCCCGCCGCGAGGTCGTCCACGAGGTGGTCGTCGAGCGCGCGGGTTCCGACGAACGGGACGTGTCGGTCGAGCGCGACGGCTCGGGCGAGCGCGAGCCCTGAGCCTCAGCGCCAGCTCAGCAGGGCCTGGCCCTCGACCACCCGGTCGCCCGGCTCGACCAGGATCGCGACGTCGTCGGGCTCGGCCTGCAGCGCCACCACCGGGCACAGGACCGAACGATCCTTGATCCGGACACACTGCGGCGACCATGCGAGCAGCGGCTGACCGGCCAGCACCAGCTCGCCCTCCTCGACCGCAACGTCGAAGCAAGCAGTCGCCAGGTCCTCGGTGTCGACGCCCAGGTGCACCAGGACCGACCGGTCGGCGTCGAGGGCCACCACCACCGCGTGCGGGTAGACGCTCACCATGCGGCCGCCCACCGGGGCCACCACAACGATCCGGACGGCTTCCTCCGCGTCCGGCTCATCGGGGAGGATCGCCAGACCGGGGCCGATCATCAGGGCGGCGAACACCGGGTCAGGCACGTCGCACAGGGCAACGACGGTCCCGCTCATCGGTGCCACCACCTGCGTGGTGGTGTGCAGCTGACCCCTCATCGTCCCCCCGTTACCGGCGATGCTGACGACACCATAGTCCCGGCTGCTCACGTCCAGTCCAGGAGCGGAGCGCCCCGTTCCAGCACGTCGCCCGGCCGCACCAGGAGGCGGACCGCCCCTGGTCTGCCCTGCAGCGCCAGCACCGGGCACAGCGGCGACAGACCGGCGCGGGCGACCGCGACCGGGTCCCAGCGCAGCACAGCAGCACCGGCCGTCACCGGCTCGCCGATGCGGACCAGCAGCTGGAACCCCGAGCCGTCCAGGTTCACCGTGTCGACCCCCAGGTGGACCAGCACGTCCCGACCGTCGCCGCGGACCACCAGGGCGTGCGAGCGAGCCGCCACCACCACGCCCGTGAGCGGAGCACAGACCTCGCCGTCGAGGGGGTCGATCGCCAGGCCGGGCCCAACGATGCCCTGGCCGAAGACGGCGTCCGGCACGTCCGCCAGGTCGTGGACGGTACCCGCAACCGGGGCCAGCACCCTCAGCGGGTTGGGCACGCGGGGCTCAGCGCAGGGTGTCGATGTCCGCCGCGAGCGCGTCCGCCTCAGGCCCGACCACCACCTGGATGATCCGGCCGGAGCGCACGACGCCGAGCGCGCCACTGGCCCGCAGGGCCTCCTCGTCGAGCCGGCCGGGGTCGGTGACCTCCACCCGCAGGCGCGTGATGCAGGGCTCGAGCGCGACGATGTTCTCGACGCCGCCGAGGGCCGCGAGGATCTGCTCCGCCTTGGTCATCATGGCCTCCCGTCGTGGCCGCATGGGTCGGCGTCCGTCCGCGTGCTGTCCGCGTGCCGCCCGCTTGCGTGCCCCGACGCACAGCCTACCTGCGCAAGAATGGCGCCGAACGCGGTGGCCGGCAGGCCCGAACGCGACAGTCACCCACGACAGGATGCAGATGCCCGAGCGCACGCTGACCGGTGTCGGGGTGAGCCCCGGCCGGGGTGCCGGACCCGTGGTCGTCGCACCACCACACGTGCCACCCCCGAGCTCCAGCCAGCCCGGCGCGACGGATGCCGAGCAGATCCCGGCCGCCGCAGCCCGGGTCCGCGCCGAGCTCGAGGAGGCCGCCAAGGCCACCACCGGCGAGGCAAGGGCCGTGCTCGAGGCCACCGCGCTGATGGCGACCGACCCCTCGCTGGTCGCCACCGCCCAGGCGCTGGTGGGCGAGGACGTCGGACCGGCCCGGGCGGTCTGGGAGGCGGCGACCCGGATCGTCGACGACCTCCGCGCCCTCGGCGGCCCGATGGCGGAACGCGCCTGGGACGTCATCGACGTCCGCGACCGCGTGGTCGCGGCGCTCACCGGGCGCAGCCGTCCGGGCGTGCCCGACCCGGGCCACCCCTATGTCCTGGTCGCCACCGACCTGAGCCCGGTGGACGTGGCGATGCTCGACCCGGCCCGGACCCGGGGCATCGTCACGACGCGCGGCGGCCCGGTCTCGCACACCGCGATCCTGGCGCGGGCCCTCGGCATCCCCGCCGTCGTCGGGGTGCACGGCGCGGCGCGACTCACCGAAGGGACCTTGGTGGTCGTGGACGGCGGCGCCGGGACCGTCACGATCGACGCGTCCGACGACGAGGTCTCGCAGGCCGCGGCCGGCGCACGCCCGCACCGCTCGTTCACTGGCGAGGGCCGGACCCTTGACGGTCAGCACATCCCGCTGCTGGCGAACATCGGCCGACCCGAGGACGCAGCCGCAGCCGCAGCCGCCGGCGCCGAGGGCATCGGGCTGCTCCGCACTGAGTTCTGCTTCCTCGGCCGGCGCCAGGCTCCGGGCCACGCCGAGCAGGTGGATGCCTACCGGCGGGTGTTCGCGTCGTTCCCTGGTCGCACAGTCGTGGTGCGGACCCTGGACGCCGGCAGCGATACGCCACTGCCCTTCGTCACCTCCGCCGAGGAGCCCAACCCAGCCCTCGGGGTCCGCGGGTTCCGCGCCTTCGTCGACCACCCGCAGCTGCTCGACGACCAGCTCGCAGCGATCGCGGACGCAGCGGCGGACTCGGCCGCCGATGTCTGGGTGATGGCCCCGATGGTGACGACCACCGCCGACGCGGAGGAGTTCGTCAGCCGGTGCACGGCACAGGGCCTGAGCACCGCCGGGGTGACCATCGAGGTGCCCGCGGCTGCCCTGCGCGCCGGGCAGCTGCTGTCCCGGGCAGCCTTCGGGAGCATCGGCACCAACGACCTGACGCAGTACGCGATGGCCGCGGACCGGCAGAACTCCGAGCTGGCGCACCTGTGCACCCCGTGGCAGCCGGCGGTCCTCGACCTGGTGGCGGCCGCCTGTCGTGGCGGCGCCCAGCAAGGGCGTCCGGTGGGCGTCTGCGGGGAGGCTGCCGCGGACCCTGCCCTGGCCCTGGTGCTGGTGGGGCTCGGGGCGAGCAGCCTGTCGATGGCCCCGAGCGCGCTGGCCGACGTCGCCGCGGTGCTCGGCCGCACCGCCCGCGAGATGTGCGAGCACCTGGCGGCCGTCGCGCTGGCCGCCGAGAGCGCAGCGGACGCGCGGGCCTCCGTGCGCGCCCTGCTGCCCGTGCTCCAGGAACTCGGCCTGTGACGACGGCGGACCAGAACGGGCCGCTCTTCCACGAGGCGATCGGTGGGACCCCGGCGTTCACCCGCCTGGTCGCCGAGTTCTACGCCCGGGTCGCCACCGACGACCTGCTGCGGCCGATCTACCCCGAGGACGACCTCGGCCCGGCGTCGGACCGGCTGCGGATGTTCCTGGAGCAGTACTGGGGTGGCCCGACGACGTACCGCGAGCAGCGAGGTCACCCGCGCCTGCGGTTGCGCCACGCGCCGTACCCCGTCGACGCCGCGGCCCGCGACCGGTGGCTGCACCACATGCGCGCGGCGCTGGACTCCCTCGAGCTGCCGCCGCTCGCGCACGCCCAGCTCTGGGACTACCTGGAGCGGGCCGCGCACGCCATGGTGAACACACCGACCGGGCGCCCCGACCCCCGGCCGGCCGAACAGGGAGACCGATGACCGCGCCGACGTCCGACCCGCTGGGCACCCTCCTGGACGTGCTGGATGTGCAGCAGGTCGATGACGACACCTACACCGGGACCTCCCTGCCGCAACCGGGCGGGCGCGTGTTCGGCGGTCAGGTGCTCGCTCAGTCGTTGCTGGCCGCGGCCCGTACGGTCCCCACCGACCGGCTCCCGCACTCGGTGCACGGGTACTTCCTGCGGGCCGGCGACGTGACCCAGCCGATCACCTTCGCCGTGGAGCGGCTGCGGGACGGGCGGTCGTTCAGCGCTCGGCGCACCCACGCCTTGCAGGGCGGGCAGCCGATCCTGTCCTTGACGACGTCCTTCCAGGAGGAGCAGGCGGGTCTGGAGCACGCGGACAGCCCGCCCACCCGCACGCCGCCGCCGGAGTCGGTGCCCAGCGCGATGGAGCTGCTGGGGACGACGGACCACCCGGTGGCCGACTTCTGGACCCAGTCCAACGCGTTCGACCTGCGGCACGTCGACGAGCCGATCTACCTGGAGCCGGCCGCGACGCCCACCGACCGGCAGATGGTCTGGATGCGGGCACGCGGCCCGGTGGACGCGTCGGAGGTGCTGCACCGTGCCCTGCTGGCCTACGCGTGCGACCAGGTGATGCTCGAGCCGCTGCTCCGCCGGCACGGGCTGAGCTGGGCCACCCAAGGCCTGTCGATCGCGAGCCTCGACCACGCGATGTGGTGGCACCGGCCGGTGCGCGTTGACCAGTGGCTGCTGTATGTGCAGTCGGCACCCAGCGCGCACGGGGGCCGCGGACTCAGCTCCGCCCTGGTGTACACCCAGGACGGCACCCTGGTGGCGAGCATCGCGCAGGAGGGCATGATCCAGGTCCCGGAGGCGTGACCGGCCGCGCGATGCTGCTCGCCCGAGTCCCGCGCGCCGAGCCCCGACCCGGCACCTACGCTCGGGCGATGGGACCCCTGGTAGCAGTCACCGGTGTGACCGGGTACGTCGGCGGCCGACTGGTCCCCGAGCTGCTCGACGCCGGGTACCGAGTGCGCGCGATCGCCCGGAACCCGGCCCGGCTGCGCGAGCGCCCCTGGTACGACCAGGTGCAGGTCGTCGCGGCGGACGCGGCCGACCCCGGCCAGATCGCGGCCGCCCTCGGCGGCGTCGACGTCGCGTACTACCTCATCCACTCCCTCGGCACCGGCCGCCGGTTCGAGGCCAGGGACCGGCGGACCGCGCTGACGTTCGGGCAGGCGGCGCGCGAGGCCGGCGTGGGACGGATCGTGTACCTGGGCGGGCTGTTCCCGGAGGGCGAGGACCTCTCCCCGCACCTCGGGTCCCGCAAGGAGGTCGGCGAGATCCTGCTCGCCTGCGGGGTGCCGACCACCGTGCTGCGGGCCGCGGTGATCCTCGGCTCGGGCTCGGCGTCCTTCGAGATGATGCGGTACCTGACCGAGCGCCTGCCCGCCATGACCACGCCGCGGTGGGTGGACAACCGGATCCAGCCGATCGCGATCCGCGACGTGCTGCGCTACCTCGTCGGGAGCGCCGGGATGCCACCGGGGGTCAGCCGCGCGTTCGACATCGGCGGGCCGGACGTGCTCACCTACCGGCAGATGATGCAGGGGTACGCCGCCGCAGCCGGCCTGCGTCGGCGGGTCATCGTCGGCGTCGGGGTCCTCACGCCCCGCCTGTCCAGCCTGTGGGTCTCCCTGGTCACGCCCGTCCCGGCCGGCATCGCCCGCCCTCTGGTGGAGTCCCTGATCCACGAAGTGGTCTGCGACGAGCACGACATCGCGCAGTGGGTCCCCGACCCGCCGGGCGGCCTGGTCGGTTTCGACGGCGCCGTCCGCCTCGCCCTGCAGCGGGTGCAGGACGCCGAGGTGACCACCCGGTGGTCCTCCGCCTCCGTGCCGGGCGTGCCGAGCGACCCCCTGCCGTCCGACCCGGACTGGGCCGGCGGCTCGCTGTACCGCGACGAGCGGCGCACCAGGGTCGACGCCCCGGCGGACGTCGTCTGGCAGGTGCTGCAGGCGGTCGGTGGCGAGCGCGGCTGGTACTCCTGGCCGCTGGCCTGGCAGGTCCGCGGACTCCTCGACAGGTTCTCGGGCGGGCCGGGGCTGCGCCGCGGCCGACGGGACCCGGAGCGGCTGCTGGTGGACGACGCCGTCGACTTCTGGCGGGTGGAGGAGGTGGTGCCGGGTCAGCTGCTCCGGCTGCGGGCCGAGATGCGGCTGCCCGGCCTCGCCTGGCTCGAGCTGGCGGTCCGGCCGGAACCCGATGGCGGCGCCACCATCCGCCAGCTCGCGACGTTCCACCCGCACGGGCTCGCCGGCCAGCTCTACTGGTGGCTCGTCACGCCGTTCCACGGGATCGTGTTCGGCGGGATGCAGCGCGGCATGAAGGCCGAGGCCGAGCGGCGGGCACAGCTGCTCGACCCGCAGTCCGGTCCACCACCCGCCGGAGCCTGACGCGGTCGCCGCGACCATCCAGCACGCCGAGGATCAGCGGTCGCGGCGCCGCCACGGCACCGGCGGGCCGGAGTACCGACGCCACACCTCGCGCTCGGCCTCGGTGACCCTGCGCGGGCGGCCGGACTCCGCGTCGAGCAGCACGATGGTGGTCTCAGCCTGCACGAAGACCGTGCGCACGCCGCCCACGACGGCAGTGATCTCGTAGCAGACCTCGATGCTCGCCCCACCCAGCCGGCCGAGCCAGACCTCGACCGTGAGCGGGTCACGCCGGTGGTCGATCGGTTGCAGGTACTCGATCTCCTGGCGCGCCACGACCGTCACGGTCGCCGATCCGGGACCCGCGTCGAGGATCGCCGTCGGCCACGCCTGCTCGGCGGCGTCCGGGTGGCGCCAGAACGCCGCGATTCGGGCCTCCTCGAGGAACCCGAGCACGGCGACGTTGTTGACATGCCCGTAGGCGTCCAGGTCGCCCCAGCGCACCGGGACCGGGACGTGCAGCCTCATGAGTTGCTCCGGCGTGACCGGCTGCCACCGGCGGCGGCCTCAGCCGCCTGCCGGGTGCGGACCAGGGCTGCCAGCACCTCGTCGACCGGGGTGACGACGAGCAGCTCCGCGACACCGGTGACGGCCTCCCGCAGCCGCGCCGTGGCCAGCCTGGCCTGACGCCTGGCGCCCACCCCGGCGAGGAGGTGGGCGACGCCCGCAAGGAGCAGCCCGAGGACCACGCCGGCGATCAGGGCGACGGTGGGCCACGGGACCTCGCCCCACCGGGGCGGCTCCGGCGTCGGCAGCCGCAGGTACCCCGCGCCGGCGAGCGCGCCAAGCCACAGACCACCGAGCACCGTCACCCCGAGCAGCACCCACTGCGCCGCACCGATCGTCCGCCACCACCGCGGGTCCCTCGCCGGGACGACCGTGGTACCGGACACGGCCGCGTCGAGAGCGTCCGCCATCGCCTGGTCCGGGACGTCGGCCCGACGGCGGGTGGCCAGAACCCAGCCGTCCGGAGCGCCCGACGTCGCGGCGTCCAGATACGCCCGAACCGCAGCACGCGCACGCGCCAGCTCGGCCGGTCCCGGCCGCGGCAGCGACGTGTGGCCGGCGTCCCCCCGCCCCAGGTGCAGGCGGCGCAGGGGGTCGGGCCGGAACCGGCTCAGCCACCGCGTCGGCGGCCAGCCGGTGGCCCGTCGCGCACTGCGCTCGCGCTCCGCCCGGACCGCTTCGACCACCACCGGGACGCCGGCGGCCTCCGCGAGGGCGTCGACCAGCTCGGCCTGCGAGGCCCGGTCCCCGCGGACCGGCGGGCCGCACAGGGCCAGCACCCGCCCGGCGACGCCGGAGACGTCGGCGGTCAGGCGGGCCTTGGCCGCCACCCGGCGGTGGGCGGCATCCACCAGCGCTGCGCGGAGCCGGGCGACCCCCTCGCCGGTCCGCGCGGACACGTCCAGCACCGGCACACCCGCGAGGTCGTCCTGGGCAAGCAACCGCTCCAGGTCCCGGTGGCACGCCTGCAGCTCGGCCGGCGTCAGCCGGTCCACCTGGTTGAGCGCGATGAGCAGCACGTCGCGATGGCCGGCCAAGCCGCGCAGGTACTGCTCGTGCACGGCGGCGTCGGCGTACTTCTGCGGGTCCACGACCCAGACCATCAGGTCCACCAGCGCGACCAGCCGCTCCGCCTCGAGCCGATGGTCGGTCGCGACGGAGTCGTGGTCGGGCAGGTCGAGGACCACCAGGCCATCGCCCTCGCCCCCGAGGTGGTGACGGCGGCGCACACCGAGCCAGTCCAGCAGGGGCCCCGCCCCGTCTCCCCGCACGATGGCGAGCGCCTCGCTCGTCGTCGGGCGGGTGACCGCGACCTCCGCGACGTCGTGGCCCGCCATGGCGTTGAGCAGGGAGGACTTGCCCGATCCGGTGGGCCCGGCGAGCGCGACGACCGTGTGCTCCGGCAGGCGGAGGCGGTCCCCGGCCCGGGATAGCACTTGCTCGGCGTCGGAGCGCAGGTCGTCACCGAGGACGTCGCGCCCCTCGTCGAGGGCCTGCCGCAGGGCGTCGAGGCGCTCGGTGAGGGTCAGCACCGCCACGATCGCACCGTCCTCGTTCCCACCGCCGTCATCCGAACCACCCGAGGTGGACGTCGGTGCGGTAGGCGAACCGGACCGTCCCCGCCGCCGCGTACCGGTCGAACAGCGCGGTGAGCTCGGCGAGCATCGGCTCGTGGTCCGGATGGCCCGGCGGCGGCGCGTACGACGACGAGAGCAGTCGGTCCCGGATCCCCTCGCGGTCCAGCCTCTGATGGTGGTCGACGTGGTGGACCTCCACGCGGCCGGGTGCGAAGAAGGCCTCGATCACCTCCGGGGTGATCCGCCGATGGTCCACCCGCGGGTAGTCCGTCGCCCACCGGCGCACGAGCGCCTCGTACTCCTGCAGGAAGGGGGTGGTCGCCGCGCGGTCGTTCCAGACCAGGGCGACCGCGCCGCCGGGCCGCAGGATCCGCCGGAACTCCCGTCCCGCCGCCGCCTGGTCGAACCAGTGGAAGGCCTGCGCCGCGGTGACGAGGTCGATGCTGGCGGTCGGCAGCCCGGTGGCCTCGGCGGGGGCACGGTGCGCCCGCAGTGAGCCGTGGACGGTATCGGCGACCAGGCGCGCCAGCATCGGCTCGTTGGGTTCCACGGCGTGCACGGTTGCCCCCGCGGCCAGGAGCAGGCGGGTGAAGATGCCGGTGCCCGCGCCGAGGTCGGCCACGATGCAGCCGGGCCCGAGCCCGACCCGGTCGCGGAGCAGCTCACCGACCTCCGCCGGATAGCCGGGCCGAGCCCGGACGTAGGTGTCGACCCGGTCGCTGAAGCGCGCCGTCGCGCCGTCGGTCACTCGGCCCCCCGCAACCAGCGCCACCAACGCTTGAGGGTGCCCTCCGGCCGCTCCTCCTCCGCCGATGCCACGGCCGGCGTGGCCGGGACCCGCACGGCCTCCGGGGCGGCACCCAGCTCGACGGCCACGATCGTCAGCCCGGCGACCGCCGCACGGATCCGCTCCGCCGCCTCCGGTCGGACGTCGGCGGCATCGAGCACGGCCAGGAAGCGCGCCGCCTCGGCGTCCAGCAGCCGGTCGATCCGCGCCAGCAGGTCCTCGTGGGCCATCTGGGTGAGACGCCGGACGGCGTCGTCCCCGAACACCGCCTCGAGCAGCCGCTGCGCCAGCACGGCCGTGCCCCCGGCCACGCCGACCTCGGCGGTCGTCAGACCTCCGGTCGAGGCGAAGATCGTGATCATCAGTGCTGCGCCGAGCCCGTTCACACCGAACGACAGGGCTCGCGCGGTGCTGCGCCGCCCGGCGCCCTCCCTGACCACCAGGTCAAGGACCGCGGCCTGCCACGCCCGCACCTGCTCGGCCACCCGCTCTCGAAGGTCGGCCGAGGCGCGGGACAGGCGCAACCCGGCGAGCAGCTGGACCCCTGCCGGGTCGACATGCCAGGTCTCGTGCGCACGCTCGGCTGCCCGGTCAGCAGCGTCGACCACCAGGTGCACCAGGCCGTCGCCGACGGCGCGCGCGACGGTCTCCGGCGCGGGCCGGCCGCGCAGTGCGGCCGTGATCCGGTCCCGCCAGGAGCCGACGCGCTCCTCAACGGCTCGCAGCAGCTCACCGGTGCCGACGAACTCCTGCCACCGGGCGAGCACCTCGCCGCGCAACATGGTGCCGTCGGCCGTTGCGAACGCGACGTCCCGCTTGGCCGCCGCGTAGGCGCTCGCGACGCCGTCCTGCAGCCGGTCGGCATGGCGGCGCTGGCCGTCGACGGCGGCGGCCAGCCGGGGCGCTGCGACCAGCAGGTCGTCGATGGCGCCACGAACGGTGCGCTGCACCACCCCGTCCCGCGCACTCACGTCGCCGACCACGGCGCGGAGCCAGCCGCCGAGCTCGGCCACCGCCGCGACCGGCAGCAGGCCGCCCTCGACCCGGCTCTCCGGCACGACCACCACCTGGGCGTCCAGACCGTGCTCGACGAGCATCTCGCGCAGGTGGCGGGTGACCGCCGTCCGCGCAGCCGGCTCCATCCGGTTGAGCACCAGGACCACAACGGCCCGACGGCGCGCGGCCTCGGCCAGCAGGTCCCACGGGACCGCATCGGCGTACCGCGCGGCGGTCGTGACGAACACCCACAGGTCCGCCGCGCCGAGCAGCTCCTCACCCAGCCGCCGGTTCTCCACCACGACGGAGTCGATGTCCGGGGCGTCCAGCAGGGCGAGGCCGTGCGGCACGCCGAGGTGCGGCACCAGCCGCAGCACGCCGTCGTCGGTGGCCGCACCGGTGGCCCGGGCGAGCCGCGGCAGGATCCGGTCGGTGCTGAACCAGGCGGCCTCGTCCGGGTGGTGCACCAGCACCGGCGAGCGCGTGGTGGGCCGGAGCACACCGGCCATGCTCACCTCGTCGCGGACCAGGGAGTTCACCAGGGTCGACTTGCCCGCCCCGGTCGAGCCGCCCACCACAGCCAGCAGCGGGGCGCCGAGCTGGCGGACCCGCGGCAGCAGGTGGTCGTCGAGCTGGTCGCGCAGCCGATGGGCCAGCTGTCGGTCGTCGTCGGCGCCGGCCACCTCCAGCGGCAGCCGCAGGTCGGCGACCGCCGTGCGCAGGTCGGTCAGGACGGCGAGCAACCGGCGACCGGTGTACGCGGAGCCCTGCACGGCTCAGTCCCTGGTCAGCTTGCGGTAGGTGACCCGGTGCGGGCGTGCCGCCTCGATGCCGAGCCTGGCGATCTTGTTCTCCTCGTATGAGGCGAAGTTGCCCTCGAACCAGTACCAGCTGGCCGGGTCCTCGTCGGTCCCCTCGTAGGCCAGGATGTGGGTGGCCACCCGGTCAAGGAACCACCTGTCGTGCGAGACGACGACGGCGCAGCCCGGGAACTCCAGCAGGGCGTTCTCCAGCGACCCGAGGGTCTCCACGTCCAGGTCGTTGGTCGGCTCGTCCAGGAGCAGCACGTTGCCACCCTGCTTGAGCGTCAGGGCCAAGTTGAGGCGGTTGCGCTCGCCACCGGAGAGCACCCCGGCAGGCTTCTGCTGGTCCGGTCCCTTGAACCCGAACGAGGCGACGTAGGCCCGGGAGGGCATCTCGACGTGGCCGACCTTCATGAAGTCAAGGCCGTCGGAGACCACCTCCCACAAGGTCTTGTCCGGGGCGATGCCGCCACGGGCCTGGTCGACGTAGGAGAGCTTGACCGTCTCACCGATCCTCAGGGTGCCGGCATCGAGGGGCTCGAGGCCGACGATCGTCTTGAACAGGGTCGTCTTGCCGACGCCGTTGGCACCGATCACCCCGACGATCCCGTTGCGCGGGAGCGTGAAGGACAACCCGTCGATCAGCACCCGGTCGTCGAAGCCCTTGCGCAGGTTCTCGGCCTCGATCACCAGCGTGCCCAGGCGGGGACCCGACGGGATCTGGATCTCCTCGAAGTCCAGCTTGCGGGTGCGGTCCGCCTCGTTCGCCATCTCCTCGTACCGCTGCAGACGGGCCCGGGACTTGGTCTGGCGGCCCTTGGCCGAGGACCGCACCCACTCGAGCTCGTCGGCGAGGCGTTTGGCCAGCTTGGCGTCCTTCTTGCCCTGGACCTCCAGGCGGGCATACTTCTTCTCCAGGTACGTGGAGTAGTTGCCCTCGTACGGGTACAGGCGACCGCGGTCGATCTCGGCGATCCACTGCGCGACGTGGTCAAGGAAGTACCGGTCGTGGGTCACCGCGATGACGGCGCCGGCGTACTTGGCCAGGTGCTGCTCGAGCCACTCGACGCTCTCCGCGTCCAGGTGGTTGGTCGGCTCGTCCAGCAGCAGCAGATCCGGCTTCTCCAGCAGCAGCTTGCACAGGGCGACCCGGCGACGCTCACCGCCGGAGAGCACCGACACGTCGGCATCCGGCGGTGGGCACCGCAGGGCATCCATCGCCTGCTCGAGCTGGGAGTCCAGGTCCCAGGCCTCGGCGTGGTCCAGCGCCTCCTGCAGGTCGCCCATCTCGGCGAGCAGCGCGTCGAAGTCGGCGTCCGGCTCGGCCATCAGCGCGGAGATCTCGTTGAACCTGTCGAGCTTGGCCTTGATGCCGGCCACACCCTCCTCGACGTTGCCCAGCACCGTCTTGTCCTCGGTGAGCGGCGGCTCCTGCAGCAGGATGCCGACCGAGTAGCCCGGGGACAGGCGCGCCTCACCGTTCGACGGGTGGTCCAGGCCGGCCATGATCTTCAGGATCGTTGACTTGCCCGCACCGTTGGGCCCGACCATGCCGATCTTTGCCCCTGGGTAGAAGCTCATCGAGACGTCGTCGAGGATCAGCTTGTCGCCGTGCGCCTTACGCGCCTTGTACATGGTGTAGATGAACTCGGCCACGTTGTGCTTGTGCTCCTGGGTGCTGGTGGGCGCGCGGCTACGCGTCGGGCACCGGCCAGCCTACGGCGTCAGCGCGGTCGCATCCTCTGGAGCATGCAGCTCGCCCGCCGCCAGCGGCTCCCCGATGTCGGCCGGGTCGGCCGGGTCGGCCGCGTCCTGCGCCCACGAGTCGTCATCACCGCCGCGGTCGGACTCTCCCTCGGGCTCGTCGGACCGTACGGCCGAACCCACGTGCACGGTGCGGGCGAACACCGAACGACCGCGTGTGAGGTCGTGCCCCAGCGCCGAGGCCTCGACCACCATGCCGGTGCGCGAGCCGTTCTCGCCCTGCCACTCCTCGGTGTGCAGCTTGCCGTACACCACCACCGGGTCACCCTTGTTGATGGAGACCGCGACGTTCAGCGCGATGTCGCGGAACACCTTGACGGTGAGCCACTCGGTGCGCCCGTCCGCCCAGGCGCCCTGGCCCTTGTCGAAGTAGCGCGGGGTGGTAGCCAGCCGGAAGCTGGTGAACGGCACGCCGTCGCCGCTCACCTCCCTCGGCTTGGTCGCCGCCCAGCCCACGACCGTCACGATCAGTCCCTTGTTGCTCATCGGTCCTCCTCGGCGGGGACCGGCCGGTCCGGCCCACTCCCGTGAGGATCTGCGGCCAGGGCTGTCCGCGCCGAACCGGCCCGCTCAGGCTGTGGACGCGGCCTCGTTCGGGGGCGTTGTGGACGCGCCAGCGCGCGATGTGGACGCCTCGTCGCGCGACGTGGATGCCTCGGCGAGCACAGGCACCGTCACCTCCCGGACGGTCCGGTGGTCCTCCAGCACGGCGGTCGTCGGCCGGACCAGGGCAGCGTCGACAGCCGATGCCAGCGCGAGCCGGGCGGACGCCGCGAGGGCCTGTGCGCGACGCCCGGCCACCGACCGGCGCACCCATCTCGCCGCCCCGAGGAGCAGCAGGCCGAGCGCGACCGCGGCCCCCGTGACGGCCGCCAGCATGGTGGTGCGTCCGTCCCAGTGCCAGCCGGCATCACCGGCGAGGGACCCCGCCGTGAAGCCGGCCGACGCCAGGGCCAGCACGCCCGCCAGACCGGCGAGCACCCGCAGCACGGCACTCCAGCGTGGCGCCCGGGTGGACACGTGCACCGCCCCGAGGTGGGTGTCAACCGAGCCGACCAGGGCGGGTGCGTCCGGAACGGCCGCCAGCACCGCCTCGGCCCAGCGAGCGGGCAGCTCGCCCGCGACGTCGTCCAGCCACACCTGCCGCACCGCGGCGGCGCGGTCGGGCTGCGACGGCCCCAGCCGGACGGTCGTGCCCGCACCGGTCCGGATCGCGGCCCGCACGGCCGCGGCTGCGGCGACGATCCCGGTGGCCTTCACCAGGCCGTCGACGGCGCGCGCGGCAGCCGCCCCGACATCCGGCTCCTGCGCTGCGACGCCCCCCGCGAGCACCCGCGCGGCGTCGTCGAGCTCCGCCTTCGCCCGGACCTCCGCCACCCCGCGTCCGGCCACCGCTCGGGCCAGCGCCGCACGGACGCCGGGTATCCCCTCACCGCTGCGAGCCGACGCGGCCAGCACGCCGACGTCCACCAGCCCGTCGCCGCGCAGCAGCCGGTCGACGTCGTGCAGCAGCGACGCCTGGGCATCGATCGGCACGGTGTCGATCTGGTTGAGCAGCAGGTACATCGCCGCCTCGTGCCCGATCAGCGCACGCAGGTACCGGTTGTGCAGTGCGTCGTCGGCGTACTTCTGCGGGTCGACCACCCACACGAGCAGATCCA
>Ga0209386_1000644_pt1 | contig 16402 bp, 11 predicted proteins | sample NGEPertwo_FD_184510 | JGI IMG/M metagenome (GOLD analysis project Ga0209386, IMG submission 184510) | Arctic peat soil microbial communities from the Barrow Environmental Observatory site, Barrow, Alaska, USA - NGEE Permafrost154B-two... | ecosystem: Environmental > Terrestrial > Soil > Wetlands...
AGCACTGAATTTAATGCCAGTATTAACAGTAATCCCTTCTCTCCAAAAAACAAAAGAGTTATAGGGAAACCCATAAACCCAGTGTTGGGACCAGTCATGGCAAATTCAATAATTCCTGCCTTTTCCTCAGGAAAATGCCTTGCTTTGACGTAGAAAAAAGCTATAGCCGCATATACTGCAAAAAGAACGAATCCAATTCCAAACACAAGATAGAACAAATTCATTGTAGTTCTATCCATTGGGAAAGTTCCTATTTTTTCTAAGATTAAACAAGGGAAAGAAAAATATACTATGAATCGATTCAGACCCCTATTCATATTATAATCTATTATATCAAATTTTCTTAAAAAATAGCCGGAAAACATAATTGCAAAAAGAACGAAAAATTGTTGGTACATGCCGATTCCTCCCACCGAAAGATCAGGTGCAGTCTATTCTATTGTTTCAATGCAATTTCCTATATGTTATTCAAATGCAATTTCACTTCTGTTCCTTAACCCTAAGACTTTTTCTCCATTTATAAGCAGATTGTAGATTATTTCAATGTGGGTTTTTGTAATAATCTCCCCGGGGCAAATGAGAGGTATGCCCGGTGGATACGGGATAACGGCCTTCATACAAACCTTTCCTTCGGCTTCCAATAATTTCGATTTTAGAATTTCAAATTTTTCTGTTATCTCCGAATCCGAATTTGATTCCGAAACCGGTTGTTCGCTCAATTCTTTTAATGCCTTCAGCAAAACCTGATAATCCTCCCTGACATTCCCGATTCCGGTCATACACATCAGCAAGCTGCCTGTATTTAGTTCAGCGTATATTCCATACTGTTCAGCGAGAGCTTTTTCAAGTTGCCTGCCCGAATATCCTTTTTCACTCATATCAATATTTATTTTAGTCTTATCAAGACCCTCCAGGTTTTCCATTACCCTGAGGCCGTCTATTTCCCTCGCCTGCTCATAAAAATATTTCAAATGTTCATTCCACTCTTTAATTATTTTTTCACCGTGTTCTTCTAAGATCGTCCCGTTGATATCTAACGACCCCATCAGAATGTATGAAGGACTGGTGGTTTCCATCATTTGCAGTTTATCCTCGAGCAAATCAATATTTATTCTTTCAGAGCAAACATTTAACACGGCGCTTTGCGTCATGGAGGCCAAAGTCTTATGGGTGCTGTTCACCACAACATCGGCACCCGCCTTTTCTGCTGCCAATGGGAAACCTTCAATTTTATAATTATTAAAAAAATTCAAATGAGCGCCATGTGCCTGGTCCACGATCAATATTTTCCCGAATTTATGCACTATTTCAGAAATTGCTTCAATATCGCTGCAAATCCCGTAATAATTTGGGCTTGGCAATATAACCGCTTCTGCATCCGGGTTTTTCTTCAGCTTTTCTTCTATTTCAAATGGCGTTACAGAGCCCGAAATCTTCCAGTCTTCAATCAGCTCAGGGTATGCATAAATTGGCTCAATACCAGCCAGGTTTAAAGCATTAAAAATAGACTTGTGACTGTTCCTTGCCATAATTATTTTTTTCCCTTTTGGCACTGTAGCTAAGATCGCTGATATTAAACCGCAGCTTGTTCCATTAATCAATAAAAAAGATTGTTTTGCACCATAGAGTCTTGCATATTTTTCTGAAACAGCCTTAATAATACCTTCTCTTTGAAAAAGGCTGTCAGCTCCTTCTATTTCAGTAATGTCATAATCAAAAAAATGGTCTAAAAAGTCTTCATGTCCAAATCTTTTATAAAAACCAGATCCTTTATGGCCCGGCATATGAAAAGATACTGGTTTTTTCGATGCATGTTCTCTTAAAAATTTCTCCACTTTCATCTCCTTTTTCAAACAGACAACCCAATTATTGGCTGGCTGTATCTAGCCTGATTTATGGCCTTTTTATGGCAAGCTGAAGAATATAGGCAACCGCCGCCAATCCCAGAATGATTGCAAAAGCATTAAAATATGAGCCTGTTGCAGTTTTTATTGCTCCTGCCAGAAGTGGGCCTAGTAGGGATCCCGGTATTATGCCCATGTTCATCACACTAAAATTCAATGCGTAATTTTTTGTACCATAAAAAAGATTTACATAGGCTGCATTTGTTGGCGGAATGCTTCCATATGCAAGGCCAATTACAACTCCACCTGCAATAAAAAGTGCTATATTCTGGCTGTAAACTGCCATTAAAAGTATCGCAAACGCAACAACCATACTTGAATTTGACCATATAACAGAAATTTTTCTTCCAAATCTGTCAAAAATCAGACCCACCAGGACTCGGCCAACACCATTGGAAACAGATACAATACCCATTATCAGAGCTGCCTGAACAACCGTGGCTCCAATATCCTGAGCTGCAACAGCTGCATGTCCGATTACTGCAAGACCTGCTCCCGTCAAAACGGCTGACCAGCTGAAATACAGCCAGAATGATTTTCTTTTCAACATATCCAGGGTGCTGATTTCTGTCCCAAAGGACTCGCTGCCCTTGCTTTTTATTTTTTTCTCTGGAAGAATATCATTCTCTCCCGGCGGTATAATAAAGATACCTCCAATGAAGAGAATCACAGCAAAGAGAAAGGCCATAATAACAAAAGTAGTTCTGAAGCCCATGGATACAATTAATGATGATGCTACCGAACCTAGAATCAAGCCGCCGCCGCCAAAGCACATCAGCAGTATGCCAGATATTAAACCGACCTTGTCAGGAAACCACTTAATAACGGTGCTTATGTTAGCATTATAGGCAAGTCCTACTCCTAAACCGCAAAATACACCATAAGAAATATAAATCCCTGACAGTGTCTCTACCCTTGAAGAAAGCAAAAAGCCGACAGCTAATAATACCGCCGCAAGCATGATAATAAATCTTCCGGATTTTTTCTTTAACAGCATTCCACTGATCACACCGCCAATGCAAAAGAATATCATTGAAATAGTGAAGGCAAGCGATGTTTCAGTTCTATTCCATCCAAATTCCGCTTCCAGAGGTTTGACGAAAATTGACCAGGCATAGATTAATCCAATGGACAGATATATAAAAGCTCCCGCGATTAACGGGATAATTCTTTTCCCCATATTTACTCCTGTTCTGCCACTAATGAAGCAAGTGCTAAAGATAAAAATTTCTCTTCGGCGGAAGATCCTCGTGAGGTTAAAACCACCGGAATTTTCGCTCCGACTATGATACCAGCCATCTTTCCTCCTGCACTAACCGTTAAACACTTACTTAAAATATTTCCAGTTGCCATAGAAGGGGCCAGTAATATATCAAACTCACCGCAGTAAGGACAATCAAACTGTTTTATTTTTGCAACTTCAGGATCCATCACAAGGTCATATGAAATTGGTCCCACAACATCGCAATTTTTAATTCTGCCATCTTTGTTCATTAAGACTAGAGCTTCTGCATCTACTGTTTCCGGCATTTTCAGGTTTACTTTTTCAACGCCGCAAAGAACTGCCACACTTGGTCGTTCATAACCCAGCGATCTTAGCACTTCTACTGCATTTATTATAATGTCTCTTTTTTCTTCAAGTTTTGGATGGGGAATCATTCCTCCATCTGTAAGAATTGTCAGCCTGTTAAACCCCGGTACTTCTTCAATTGCCACATGAGACATGATTCTTCCTGTATGAAGGCCGTTTTCCTTGTTAACCAGAGGTTTTAAAACATCCTTCGTGTCAACCATGCCCTTCATAATAAAGTCAGCCTCTCCGCTTATAATCAGTTTAACCGCAAGTTTTCCGCATTCTTCATTTGAATCTGCCTGTACTATTTTATATTCACCTGGAGTCCCCCCCAGTGCGGCGATTATGGACTTTATTTTTTCCTCATCACCAATTAAAACCGGTTTAATGATTCCCATTTTTTCCGCTTCAAGAACAGATTCTATTACATGGGCTTCAGCAGCTCCAACAACAGCAACAATACTCATCTTAGGTTTTGACTTTACTTTATCTAACATCTGATCAAAGGATTTATATACCATAATTTCCTCCACTTTTCATTTAATGCTTATTTTATCAACACCCATATAGGGTCTTAATACTGTTGGAATAACGACTGAGCCATCAGCCTGCTGATAATTTTCCAGAATGGCTGCCACTGTTCTTCCGACAGCGAGTCCGGAACCGTTTAAAGTATGGACAAATTCTGGTTTTCCTTTGGATTCTGGCCTGAATCTGATATTTGCTCTTCTTGCCTGGTAACTTTCAAAATTGCTGCAGGATGAAATTTCAACATACCTGCCATAGCTAGGCATCCAAACCTCTATATCATAAGTCATTGCAGACGAGAACCCTAAATCTCCAGTACTTAGTTTTATAACCCTGTAAGGGATTTCAAGTCTTTTCAGCACTTCTTCAGCCGCTAAAAGCAGGGATTCCAGTTCCTCATATGAATTTTCAGGTTTCACAAATTTAACCAGCTCAACCTTGTTGAACTGATGCTGCCTGATTAGCCCTCTAGTATCTCTTCCTGCTGAGCCTGCCTCTTTTCTGAAGCAAGGTGTGTAAGCCGTATAATATACAGGGAGTTCGGCCTCCTCTAAAATTTCATTCATTCTTAAATTTGTTACAGGGACCTCCGCCGTTGGCACCAGAAAGAAATCCTTTGCCGGAATATGAAACATATCATCTTCAAATTTAGGAAGCTGACCAGTTCCTGTCATGGCATCTCTGTTTACCATAAAAGGTGGCAGTATTTCTGTAAACCCATGCTCTTCTGTGTGCAGATTCAACATAAAGTTAATAAGTGAACGCTCAAGCCTTGCTCCAAGGCCTCTATATACAGTAAATCTGGCACCGGCAATTTTTGCCGCTCTTTCAAAATCAAGAATGTCCAAATCCTGTCCCACATCCCAATGCGCTTTGTGTTCAAAGTCAAAAGTTCTTGGCTCTCCCCACTTTCTGATTTCCAGGTTGTCATTTTCATCCTTACCGACAGGAACTGTTGCCTGTGGTATATTCGGTATATATAAAAGCGTGTTTTTAATTTCTTCCTCAACTGCTCCCACTTCGCCGTCCAGCTTCTTTATAGCATCAGAAAGCTGTTTCATCTCGCTCATTAAGGCAGTTGTGTCCTTTCCTTGTTTCTTCAGAACAGGAATTTCCTTTGAGTCCACATTTTGTCTGTTCTTCATTTGTTCAACGGTTGCCAGAAGACCTCTTCGCTTTTCATCTGACTGAAGAATGTTTTCAATGCCAAAAGAGCCTTGGCCTCTTGATTCTATAGCTTTTTTAACCTCTTCATATTCTTCTCTTATTTTTTTAATATCTAGCATCATTGTCTCCTATAACAAATTCTTTTTATAATTATAATATAATTTTGACAAGGTTGATGATTTTTCCTGCATTTCAATCTGAAGATTGGATGCAAGGTTATAATCCTTATCGTCTAACGCCGTTATAATTCTTGAAAGCAAACACTTTTCCTCAATTGTATTCTGTCCCAGATACACTCTCAAATTGTGTATTTTACCCCAGTTCATCATATCAAAATCTGTGCATTCATCTTCATCATGGGCTCGTTTACAGTTTCTGACCAGGTCCATGGTTTCAGGAATGAGTCGGTTGTGCAACTCTGTCTTCCATTGCGCCATGGTGGCTTCTTTGTAAGAATCAAGGGTCAGCTTGTCTATCGCTCCATTCTCAAGAAATATGTTTAACTTCTCCGGATATTTGTCAAAGGCAGAAATATTTTCCCAAACAGTGTTTGGCGGGTGCCCAAAAAGTTTGTCTCTTTCTTCCGGCGTAAACTCCTCAAAAACATCCTTTTCACTTCTGTATTCTCTATTTTTTTCAAGATAAAAATCTTCCTGTCCATAAACTTTTGACAAAGATGCCAGCAATTCCTGTGACGTTTTTTTTGCTTCTAAAGCAGCTTTTATTCCATCCATCATCACCATGTAACAGGTTGCTATGGTCAGATACGTATTACTCTTTGGATTAGGTGATCTCATTTCAAACCTTGTTGAAAGAGGATTTTGTGCATCTCGAACCAGTCCCACAAGCACTGTTCTGTTTCTTGAAGGCAACTTTACGCTGTGGCCTATTGAGGTAACAATACAAACTGGTGCCTCATAGCCAGGTTTTAATCTATTTACTGAATCATTAGTGTTACTAATGAAAGGATTTACTATTTCATAATTTTTTAGGATTCCCATTAAAGCTCCAAACCCTATTGGGTTCATAAACTCTTTTTCCTTGTCTTTTGCTGCAAACAGACTGATTACTTTTCCACTTTTTAGTTTAGCAGCAATCCCCATATGGGTATGCTCTCCATTCCCTGCTACACCTTCTATAGGCTTCGCCATGAAACTTACATCGAGTCCGTGAAGCCTGAATATATCCTTCACTATGTATTTAACCTGTTTTTCATTGTCTGCGGCCTGCATGGCATCGGAATATTTCCAGTCTATTTCAAGTTGCTCCATTACATGATCATATTGACCGGAATTTCCCAGCTTTGCTTTTACCCCACCCACTTCTTTATGACCCATTTCAACTTCAAAACCATATTGGTCTAATAAGATAAGGGATTTTTCAAGTGCGGTTCTAACGGGACCAACCGTTCTCTTCCAGTATTGCTCTTTTAATATTTGTGCTGTCGAAAGCTGTTCTCTGTCTGCTTTATCGTCAGGCGTTTTAACCCAAAACTCTAATTCCGTTGCACAAGTCAGTATGATTTCTTCTATATCCTCTGCATTATCTACGTCTAAATATTTTAAAACATAAGGGTTCTCTTTTATTAATTCTATTAATTCAGCCTTTGCATTCTTAACTGTCTCTTTCAGAATAAACCTGGAACCCACCTCCTTGGCGTCATTATGCACCAGGGAAGATGGAATTCTAAGTGTTCCAACTGGAAATCCAGTAGTAATATCTTTATTTGCAAAATTATAATCTACATACCAGTTCACATCTGTATCCGGTATAATATCTACTTTTGCATTATTCAAATCTGCAATTACAGGAAGCACTACGCTAGAGCCATCTGTCTGGACACCTTGTTCTAAAAACTTTTCTATATTATCAAGGAAAAGTTTAACGGGTATTTTTTCATCAGTGTCCTGCCCTCCAATGTCTATTCCTACCAGCGAGACAAATTTGACCTCTGTATGTTTCATAAGGGTTGCTTTGATCTCTTCCGTAGAATGACTGTCAGTGGGTATATTAAATAACATTTTTTTAAAATCTAACTCTAGCATAATACTTTTCTCCTTTAATGATTATTTTATTCCTGTGGCGGTGCAAGCTGGTTCAAATAGTTTTGAACTTGTTTCATATATTCACCATATGCTGCCCAGTCACCATTTTTTTGCGCTACCTGAGCATTACTAAATGCTTCAGATGCAAGAGTAATTAACTGATCCTTATCAAAGCCATCTGTACTTCCAGGATCATCAACGGATCCCCCTCCTGTATTTTCGTCACCTGATCCAAACAATGAATCAAGCGCTTTTACTAAAGTTTCTTCATACGCAATGCTGTCTCCGTATGCAACAATAACTCTTTTCACTTCTGGAATACTGGAGTTTGTCGCTTCAAGGTAAACCGGTTCTACGTAGATGAAGGATTCTTCAATAGGGATTACAAACATATTCCCCCTGGTATAGGTGGAGCCCGACGAATTCCATAATGAAAATTCTTTGGATATTTCGGTGCTCTGGTCAATTTGGGCCTCGATTTGCATAGGTCCATAAATAAGCTTGTCCTTCGGCAACTGGTAAAGAACCAGTTTCCCGTAGTTTTCCCCATCATTACGTGCTACCAGATAAGCGGCCATATTTTTCTTTGCTTTTGGCGTGTACGCAATTGAGTTGACAAACTCTGCTTTTTCTTCACCTGGGAGCTTCATAATGTAATAATTTGGAACCATAGTTGCTTCTGATGTTCCATATATCTCGTTTGAAATATCCCATAGGTCTTCTCCCTGGTAAAATACTTTTACATTGCCCATATGATATCTCTTATATACATTTGCCTGAATATTAAACAATGCGTTTGGATACCTGATATGTGCCTGTAATCCTTCCGGCATTTCATCAAAATCTTTAAACAGGGCTGGATAAATTTTCTTGTAAGTATTTGCTATTGGATCCTTATCGTTCACTAAATAATAATTAACGGAACCATTATAAGCATCTACAACAACTTTTATTGAATTTTTAATGTAATTGATATTTGTCTCAGACGAATATGGTTCTGAATACGGATACCTGTTGCTTATAGTATATGCATCAATCATCCAGTATAATCTGCCTTCGTCAGTGACGATGTACGGGTCTGAATCATATTGAAGATAAGGCATTATTTTTCTTATTCTTTCACCAATATTCCTGTTAATGACGATTTTCGAGTTCTTGTCAAGATTAGTGGAAACAAGAAGCTTCAAACTCTTTTCTCTTATCGCAAACATGGCTCTGTTGATAAATCCAAGCTTAATGCCGGCATTACCCTCATACGTGGTGTAAGTGTTATTGTCTCCGTCCGGATAGTCAAACTCCTGTTCCTTTGTATTTGTCAGAACATAGTTGTTGGTAAGCTCCCCAAAATAGATCTCCGGTCTGGTTACCACAATTTCATCCACATCAGAAAGAGGCGGAATCCCTTTTATAAGCATATCTGGCTGACCGCTTGCCGTAACAGTATCTACTCTGGATAGGGTTATACCATAGCCATGAGTATATTTAAGATGTTTGTTAAGCCACTCTTCTCTGATCTTGGTTTCATCAATTTCTCTTGCAGACAGGAAGGTTTGTGTATAATCTCCATTTACCAGGTATCTGTCTACATCAACATCATTAAATGAGTAATAAAGTCTGATGCTTTGTGTCTGATTGTAGAATTTTTCTGCAGGTTCAAAGTCGTTAATTCTGATATTCGAAATAGTTTCTTCATTATTTAGGATATCATCCTTTGTCAGCTGGTTATTTGCTGCAAATGGCTTTATTGAAACTTCATTTAATCCGTAGGCCTTCTGGGTAAATTTAATATTTCTTTCCAGATACGGACTTTCCTTGTTAATTTCATCCGGAGAAACAATCAAATTCTGAACCAATGCTGCCGCACCTGATCCTATCAGCCCCACAACAATCATGATTACAGGCACCGTCAGTATCATTCTGAATTTTTTCCTTGAAATCCCTATTGCAAAAGCTACTGCCGCCACTATTGATAGTACGATTAATGCTCTGTAAACCCAAAGAGTAACATTTACATCGGTAAATCCCGCTCCGTAAAGAAGTCCCCCTGTCCGTGCATATAACAAACTATATTGCTTCAGGTAAAAATTCACACCTAACATTACGAAGAACAAAACGCCAATTACAATTAACTGTTTTGCCGCAATTCCAACAAGTCTCATAAAATTAGCATCATCGAACTGCTTTTTCTTGTTAAAAGGAGTGTTCATGTTCCCTGCGCCACCGAAAGCTTTACCTAGAACATCTCCAAGTCCGCCCATGCTTCCGAAGTTTCCGAAACTTCCAAAACCTGACTGCTTTGGCCCCGCAGACCCGTCATATCTTGCCTCATCCTGAGGCTCTTCAACCGTTTCAAAGACTTCCGGTTTCCTTAAAGACATCAGAATCAGGTAATACACTACTGTGATAACACCAAATCCGATTAAAACCCCAATCATAAGTTGATTTAACTGGGTAATGAAGTCCAGTTTAAACACATAAAAAGAAACATCCATGTTGTACATTGGATCTTTTATTCCAAATGTTGTGCTGTTGATAAATTTCAAAATCTCAAACCAGAGTTGAGAAACGATTACGAAAGAAAATACCCCTGAAAAGACTGCAGCTAAACCCCACGTCATCTTATTCAGCAATTTTTCATTCGGCACATCCTGAGATTCGATTTTTTTAAAATAACCTCTTTTCAGAAATTTTAAATAAATATATGTTATCAGAGTAATAACTATAAATGCCGGTATTCCAATTTTTAACTGAGTAAACATTTTTGTAAAAAATACTGTTGTATATCCCAGTTCTTTAAACCATAAGAAATCGGTGATATAGCCGATTAAACTCATAAATAAGGCTACTAAAAGCAGTATGGCAATCAGTAAACCTCTTATTCCTATTTTCCCCTTCTTCAATGTAATTCCTCCCTTTTAATGCATTAGCACTAACGATATATTAATTGCACTTCCGCAATAATATCAATTTAATCCAGTCTGCTTAATATGTCCGCAATATCTCTGACAGCCTGGAATGCTTCTTCCGGAAGATTGTCTCTTCCCCCTTTAAATTCTTTTAAAGAATCCAGATATACCAGTCTTCCTTGGAATCCTGCGAGTAAAATGTCTACGTATGACTTCTCTCCAAACGGTGGTTCAAAGCCAGGTATTTCGATAGTTTTTATTATTTCACCCAGTCTGCCGAAATTTGTAAACTCCCCTGTTCCATCAACGATTGCTTCCACGATTTTAATTGAAACTTCTTTAGGTATTTTTTGTTCTAAAAAATGGCCTGTATTGATAATATAACATTCCACCTTCTTATTTTCAAACAAATACTTGAATTTATTGTAATCCTCAATAAGAGGGTATGTTCTGAATGGATTTGCATAGGGTTCAAAAACTAAAGCGTTCATATCCACCCCGTACTGAAGCTTTTCAGCAGTAGATCGTTTTGTTGCAAGGCAGGCTCCCATCACGGATGCTAAAACCGGGTCTTCAATTTTAACCACTGGCGGAAGTGAATGATCTTTCATGAGCCATACAATAGCCTTTACCGGGTCATTCATTTTATCTACCCTGTTTGATGCCCATAGCTTTGATTTGATTGCCCTGCCATTCCCGTTTCTGATATCTTCCGTTACAAGCACTACTTTTCCATCTTCATCAATTGTAGCTCCACAATTCTGTGCCGAGATTAAAAATTTATTGTCTTCTGAAGATAGAGGGTAATCCTGTGTCTTGTCAAAATAGGAAGGTTCAAGTGCAACGGCTGATCCATCCTCCGTTGAAATAATATATGAGTCGTCATGAAGAATGGAAACCTGGTATTTACCCTCATGCTTCGCATGGGTTAATGTTGATTTTCCAGATCCTGATAATCCGAAAACGCCCATCACATAGCTTTCCCCGTCTTTTTTGGTCATCCTCTTTAGCCCGCCATGGCATGCCACATATCCGTTTCTATTTGCGATACTCCATGCAAGTGTTAATGTTCCTTTTTTATGTTCTCCGAAATATCTCATGCCTAAAAGGCAGGCACAATTGTGCTCAGGATCAAAATAAGCAAGCCCCTCTGGGAAACTTGGGTGAGTAAAATCCGGGTCTGACAGGATATATATATCCGGTTCATTTCCAATTGGCTTTGAATCCTTATACATTTCATCATAAAAATCATTGATATACTGAAAATTCAACATCCAGTTGTACAAGGTATTTTCATGTGTTTCAGGAATCAGAAGATGAGCTTTTACAATAAAATCCTTATCCAGACCAATATACGTTTCTGAATGATACATCTTTTTAAATCTTGTAAAATAGATTGACTCTCTTAGAGCCTTGGCAACCTCAGTTTCAACGACATCAACTTCTCCAAGTATTACTCTCGCACCTGCAAATCTTCCTACCGTTTCGCCATCGTTCATTAATAAAACATTTGCCCCGTCAGGCAAACCTACTTCTTCAGGTTTGTATACCGGCATATCCGTTTCAATAACCCCTGGTGACTCCTTTGCCATAAAGTACGCCTTCTTTAAATCAATAATTTTTTCCACATTGTTTCCGTAAAAAGCCGTTTCTATTGTGGTTCTTGAACGAGAAAAGGCAATGTTGCCCGAGGTAATTTCTTTCCTCTTAAAATAAGCCCTGGTTGACACGATATCACACTCTCTTTCTATTCTTTGCAATGCCTTGCTGCTAACACCTACTGCATATTACTTATATGAGAAATAATCCACTATTTTCATCTGATTTTCAACTGGCGTAAGCTGATAAATCCAGTCATAGACTTTTGTCGTGTTTAAATTGTTTTCAAGTATCTCTATTTCTTCCCGAACCCAAATATAATATCCTTTTGTGCCTTTCCTGACTTCCCCGATTTCAAGGGAATTGAAAGTTTCTTTTATTTTACCTGCTTTTGTAAAACTCAGCGCGTTTTTCTCTGCCTTGCTACCTGGTGCGGTCAAAGCTAAAACACCTTTGTCCCCGCTATTCACATAATCAATCCATTTAGAATCATATTCAACAATAGTTTCTATAACCTGGTCTGTGCTTTCGATGACAGGAAGGGATTTATTAATATCCGCATTACCGTAATCTTTCCCAGATGCATAAACAAGGTCCGGGTTCATTGAAATTTCTTTAATGTTCTTATTTTCCGGGAACGTGTTGACCGGCTCTCCATCAGCTGGCTCCTTTGCCACAGATTCCTCAGCTTTTGGAGTTTCTGTTGCCAGCTCTTTAACCTGAAACCAGCTTTCAACAGTTAAAACTGCCTGCGTCACTTTGTTATCCACAATCTTGAAATATGGATTGTCTGGCATATAATATTTAAATCCCAGAAATACACCTTCCAGAATGATTAAAAGTATCAGCAATACCAGTAAAAATCTGCCAAAAGAGAATCTTTTTGCTTTTGGTTCCTCTTCCTCCTCAACAAATATATTATCATACTTTAATTCAGTTTTATTTGCAACATTAAGGGTTTCTACATCATCCGCGGCTGTTGCGGTTTCGGCTTCTGATGTTGCGGCGGCGGCTGTTGTAGCTGCGGTTTCTGATGCGGCGACTGTAGCGGCGATTGCTGCGGTTATTTCATCAATATCAGCGTCTGTTTGTGGTTCTGTATCTGCTTCTGGGTTGGATTCTGTTTGTGGCTCTGTATCTGCCTCTGGATTGGATTCTGCATTAGGTTCGAGGTTCGGTTCAGTTTCAGATTCTGTTGATTCTGTTTCTATTTCGGGCTCAGTTTCAGCTTCTGGTTTTATATTTAACTCAGGTACAACCTCTGATTCTACCTTTGACAATTCTTCTGTGTTTGATTCAGCTTCAACTTCTGATTGAGTGTCTAAATCTTTGGTTGTTTGATATTTTTCTCTTCTTTTAACAATTCCTTCTAAATCACTTTTTATTTCTTCGGAAAAAATCCTGCGAGCAGCTGAATCTGTTTGTGTTGCAGTGATTGCTTGCGCTGCAAGAATTGCCTCTTCCCTGGCCATATTGTTTCTATTTATTTTTTCTAATTCCTGATCAAGTAACTTTTGAGCTGAGACATTTTTATTTTCATTTACATAAAAATCATCAACAATAAAATCTTCGCCTTGACTGTCTGTTTTCCAGTTAAAAATAACATCTTCAACTTTTTTATCCTTTGGAAATCCTTCAACGTTCCAGACTAAACCTTTAGGGGGTTCAGGAACAATCGTCGCTTCTCCAGCATCCTCTAAGCTAACAGGTTCACCGCAATTATTGCAAAACTTATCTTGTAAATCTAATTTTTTACTACATTTTCTACAAAACATGCTTTTTCTCCTTCTTAGAACTCTTATTTTACTTCGGTTCCATCAATATAGATTAATATATTATACTACATGAAAAGTTGAATATCAAACAAAAGCGCATTTAAGAATCAACATTTCTTTAGTTTCCAATATGAATTTCATCCCCCTTGCTTTACCTGAAATATACTGTTAACCCCTATCTGAAAATACCCGTCGTACCAATAGGAAACGTTAGCATTTTTTCAACTGCTTTTTATTGACAAATTTGTCCTTGTGTGCTATTACCGTTTATGTGCCCAAGTCTCAGGCGCGCTTCGTTAGCTCAGCTAGTAGAGCACCTGACTCTTAAAAAGAAGACGGCACATTTATGTGCTATCATTTATTACCAAAATGCTTTAAATAACGCCATTCTATGAATGGCGTTTTGTTGTTTTATAGCATCAAATTTCATCATTTTCATTGGGTAAGCAGTCAAAATTGCAGTCAAATTCTTTCTCTAAAATAGCCCGTATATTAAGTACTCCAATGTTTCTATCTTCTGAACTATAGCGTTATATTGTTTGTTATTTCAAGTTTTCAAGTAATGCTATCAAGAATTTATAGGTTCTTTCTGCTGATGAGATACTCATATGTTCTTCAGGCGTATGCACATCAAAGAGATTAGGACCGAAGCTTATCATATCTGTTTCCGGGAGTATTTTCTTTAGCAGTCCGCATTCAAGCCCTGCATGGATGGCGCTAATTTCAGGCTCTTTCTTAAAAAGACTCTTGTATGTTTCCATAGCGATCTTTCTTATTTTGGAATCCTCTTCATACTGCCACTCAGGATAATCTCCTGTATTTTTCACCACGGCACCAGTAAGATCTCCCAAGGCTGATATAATTTCAGCTATTTCTGTCCTTCTGCTTTTAACTGAACTTCTTACAGAATGTGTGAACTCTATCTTGTCACCCTTTTGTTCCAGAACGCCCAGGTTTAGGCTGCTCTCAACGAGACCCTTGATGTCGCTGCTCATTCCTTGTATTCCATCGGGAACAGTCAGCATATATTTGATGATGTTGTTGCTGCTATTTGATAGCATCATCTTCTCACCTGAAGCTTTTTTGATTTCTACCTTAACCTTTGGATCTTCCACTCTGTTTTCAACTTTAAAAGTTGCGTCCATATCCTTTATTATTTCAGAAACCTTAGATGCCTTTTCCTTATGGAATGCTATTGTTGCAAAGGCTTCTCTTGCAATGGCATTGTGTTTTGATCCACCATTCAAAGTAACAAGCCTAACCCCAATTTCCTCATTGAGTCTGTTCAGGACTCGTCCCAAAAGTTTGACGGCATTTCCTCTTTGCTTGATAATTTCCATTCCCGAATGTCCACCCTTTAAATCCGTTACAGAAACCTCCATAACCTCTCCAGATAGATCTTCATACTTAGGGTTGAAGGTGACATAGGAAGTCAGACCTCCAGCGCAGCTCACAAGAAATACACCTTCTTCTTCTGAGTCGATATTAAGCATAGTCTTTCCTGATAAGTGCTCTGCAGTCAATGTACTTGCTCCATTCATACCTGTTTCTTCGTTGGTTGTAATTAGAAGCTCTATAGGAGGATGTTTCAAGTTTTTCGAATCAAGAATAGCCAATCCGTAAGCTATCGCTATACCATCGTCTCCACCTAAAGTGGTATCTGTTGCATAAATAAAATCATCAACAATTCTTAGTTCTAAGGGATCCTTTGAAAAATCATGCTTGCTTCCACTTGTTTTTTCACCTACTATGTCCATATGTCCCTGGATAATAACAGGTGCTGAGTTCTCATAGCCCTTGGTTCCATCCTTTTTAATAATCACGTTTAACGCTTCATCCTGGAAAACTTCCAACCCCCGTTTCTTTGCAAAGTCCACCAAGTAGTTGCTTACCTGTTTTTCATTTCCCGATGCTCGTGGAATACTGGTTAATTCCTCAAAAAAGGCGAAAACCTCTTTAAGTGACAGCATATTTAATACATTCATATAAATGTCCTTTCTGTTTTAGTGCTAGATTTTCATTCGCATGAATTAATATGATTTTACTTTAGGCTGTATTTTTTAGAACCCTTCTCATCCGATTCAGTAATCAGACCTTTGTTTAGCATATCTGTCAGTATTGTTTTAGTAACTATCTTTGAATCAGTAACCTGCAATTTATTTTTGCTCCAAACTAGAGTTCCTTTCGTTCCACGAACGATTTCTTCTATTTCTTTTACAGTAATAGTTCCTTGGTTCTTAATTTTCTTGATTATTTTATCTTCACAATTAATTAGTAGCTTGCGATATAATTCCTCTGACTTCCTCTGTTGTTTTACATATCCCCATGCAAGTAAAAATGTAATTGTTATCGCTAGTAACCCTGCTTCTAATATAAAACTAATCATATCTATCACTTCTTTTTTCTAATTTAATAAATTTATTGTTTCTCAATATATTGATATATGTTGCCAGTCTCTGATAAAGGGGTTTTGCATTCTCGCCAAACTCTTCAATTAGTATTTCCCCGATGTCCTCAATATTTCTATGGTTGTCTATACTTTTCCATACGCAACTACCTTGGGTATCTAAATCAATTTTCATTTCTTTTGGTGTTTTGAAAAACATCCTCACAGCTCTATCTAACAAACTATTCCTCAGAACAATGATTTGAACCAAGCCATCATCGTTTACTTCCCATTTTTGATCTATATTTTTAATAGGCACAAGCTCCAAAAAATTTGCGTTTTTCTCTATTTTTTTGACCATGACTACACCTCGATTCCATAAAATTTAAAGAGGATATTTAAAATATCCTCTTTAAAGTATTTCTAATAACTATCTATTATATTTTAGTTTTCTTAAATAAAGAATACTTCAAGAGTGATAACACTAGAAGACCAAAGAACGCCAATGCTCCTATTTGC
>Ga0209386_1000645_pt1 | contig 16385 bp, 12 predicted proteins | sample NGEPertwo_FD_184510 | JGI IMG/M metagenome (GOLD analysis project Ga0209386, IMG submission 184510) | Arctic peat soil microbial communities from the Barrow Environmental Observatory site, Barrow, Alaska, USA - NGEE Permafrost154B-two... | ecosystem: Environmental > Terrestrial > Soil > Wetlands...
GCTCCCGCTCATCCTCGGCGCCGAGGGTCACATGGCCCCCTTCCCCGGGCACCGCGACCCAGCCCGCGGCCGACCATACGAGGCCGGCGACGCCAAGCCCGGTGCCGGGGCCGAGGACAACCTTGGCGCCGTGTGGAACCGGCGCCTCGCCGCCGATCTGGTGCAGCTCCTCCGCCGCGAGATGGGGCAGCGACTGAGACAGCGCCTCGAAATCGTTGAGCACGTGGACATGCTTCAGCCCAACGGCGGCACACAGCTCTGACTTAGCGAACGACCAGGGCGAGTTGGTGAGCTTGACCGCATCGCCGGTGACTGGCGCGGCGACGGCGATGGCCGCGTGGCCGATGGGGTCGGCGATATCTTTGAGGTAATAGCGGATCGCCTCGGCCAGCGTCTTATGCCCGGCGACGAGAAAGCTGCGCACCGCGGCGACCTCCAGGGTCGCGAGATCGGCGATGGCGAAGCGCGCATTGGTGCCGCCGATGTCGGCGACGAGGGCGCGGGATGGGATATTGCTGGTTTCGGTCATGGGCTTGGCGCTGCGAAAGGGGGCGGAGCTCGGTGGTAAACTATTTTGTGATGGCTCGCGAGGCTTGCGGGCCGCCTCAATATGATAAACCCCGGCACGCGCAAGAAACCTCGCAAGGAGTATCGCATGGCCTCCCGACTCATTGCTCTGGCAGCGCTGATATTTGTCGTCTCCGCCCCCCTGGCGCTCGCCCATAAGGGCGCGACCGGCGTGGTCAAGGAGCGCATGGACCTGATGAAGCGCCAGAAGGACGACATGAAGGTCATCGGCCTGATGGCCAAGGGCAAGACGCCGTTCGATGCGGCGAAGGCGGCGGACGCCGCGCGCGACATCGAGACGACCGCTGCGAAGATCCATGAGCTGTTTCCGGAGGGCAGCGGCGGCGGCCATAGCGAGGCCAAGGACGCAATCTGGAGCAAGTGGGACGAGTTCACGGGCGATGCGGACGCGCTGCAAACCCAAGCCAAAGCCCTGGCTGCGGCGCTCGAAACGAGCGCTCCGGACTGGAAAACCGACTTCAAGGCGGTGATCGACGCCTGCAAGACCTGCCACAAGAGCTTCCGGGCCGAGAAGGACTAGGGAAGCATCTGGCGCGAGCCCCTTCTTTGGTTGATGAAGCCGCGCCGGGGCCCCACAATCCGCTTCTCTGCTTCGTTTGCACCCGGCGCCGGTAAGGCATGATCGACAAGCTCGAATTCATCATCGCGCTCTCCCGCGAGCGGCATTTCGGCCATGCTGCCGAGGCCTGCGGCGTGAGCCAGCCAACCTTCTCGGCCGGCATCAAGCAGCTCGAGGACACGATGGGCGTGCTCTTGGTCGAGCGCGGCTCCCGCTTCCGGGGCTTCACGCCGGAGGGCGAGCGGGTGCTCGACTGGGCGCGGCGCATCGTCGGCGACACCCGCGCCATGCGCCAGGAGATCGACGCGCTCAAACATGGTCTCTCCGGCCATATCCGGCTTGCCGCCATCCCCACCGCGCTGGCCATGATGTCCATGATCACAACGCCTTACCGGGCGCAGCATCCGGATGTCAGCTTCACCATCTGGTCGCGGAACTCCATCGAGGTCCTCGGCATGCTGGAGAATCTGGAGATCGACGCCGGGCTCACTTATCTCGACAACGAGCCTCTGGGCCGGGTGCAGACCGTGCCGCTCTATAGCGAGCAGTACCGGCTGCTGGCCTCGTCCGACAGTCCGCTCGGCGACCGCGATAGCGTCACCTGGGCGGAAGTCGGCAAGGTGCCGCTCTGCCTGCTCACCCCGGACATGCAGAACCGGAGAATCATCGAGACCCTACTGCGTCAGGAAGGGGCCGAGGTGGCGCCGACGCTGGAATCCGACTCCATCATCGTGCTGTTCGCCCATGTGCGCACGGGTAAATGGGCGAGCGTGATGCCCGCAAAGCTTGCCGAGGTGCTCGGCCTCACGGAGAAGGTGCGCGCCATCCCCATCGTCGAGCCTGAGGTCAGCCATTCGATCGGCCTCGTGGTGCCCCAGCGTAACCCGCTGACGCCCCTCATCAATGCGCTGGTGAACGAGGCCAAGCAGCTCGCCCCTGTCCTGAACGCCAGCGTACCCTTGGGGGCGGTGGTGCCGGAGCGGCCCAAGGCGAAGACCCGGGCCGGCACTTAGGCCTACCCAATGGGGGCCCTAATCCACTGTCACACGATCAGGAATCCCGATCGGGTCATGGGCCTGCTTTATTGATTTCCCAAGGCTTTTTGCCCATTTTGAGACCTTCTCAAAACGCGGCTGGGCAATGTCACGGATTGAACCATGGACGCCTGAGCGCGCGAGCGAAATCATCGCGCAGCATCAGCAATTGAAGGGCGCAACGCTCCCGATCCTGCATGCCTTGCAGGAGGAGTTTGGCTGCGTGCCGTTGGCCGCCGAGCCCCTGATCGCCGAGGCGCTGAACATTTCGCGCGCCGAGGTGCATGGCTGCGTCACCTTTTATCATGACTTCCGCCGCGAGCCGGGCGGACGGCGGACGCTGAAGCTGTGCCTCGCGGAGTCCTGCCAGGCCTCCGGGGGGCGCGCACTCGAAAAGCGGTGCAAGGAGAAGCTCGGCGTGGAGATGGGCGGCACGACCGCCGACCGCCGTGTCACATTGGAGCCGGTCTATTGTCTCGGGCTGTGTCATTCCTCTCCGGCGGCCATGCTCGACGGCGACGTCTACGGAGCGCTGGATGAGGAGCGGCTCGACGCGCTGCTCAAGGAGGCGCAGTCGTGACCCGCATCTACATCTCCCGCGATTCCGGCGCGCTGTGCGTCGGCGCCGAAGCCGTCGCTGAGAAATTCCGCAAAGAGGCCAAGGAGCGCGGTCTCGATGTGGAGATCATCCGCACCGGCGCGCGCGGCATGTATTGGCTGGAGCCGCTGGTCGAGGTCGAGACGGCGCAAGGCCGCGTCGGCTACGGGCCGGTGAAGGCTTCTAAGGTCGGCAATCTCATCGACGCCGGCATGCTCGAAGGCAAGCCGCATAAGAAATGCATCGGCGTAGTGGACGACTATCCCTGGTTCAAGAACCAGACCCGCCTCACCTTCGCCCGGTGCGGTATCGTCGATCCCCGCTCCATCGAGGACTACCAAGCCCATAAAGGCTATGAGGGCCTGAAAAAGGCGCTCCAAGTCGGCCCCGAGGCCACCGTCGAGGAAGTCCTCACCTCTGGCCTGCGTGGCCGCGGCGGCGCCGGCTTCCCGACCGGCATCAAATGGCGCACCGTGGCGGCGACCCCGCCACAGCAGAAATACATCGTCTGCAACGCCGACGAAGGCGATAGCGGCACCTTCGCCGACCGGATGATCATGGAGGGCGACCCCTTCGTGCTCATCGAAGGCATGACCATCGCCGGCATCGCGGTGGGCGCCACCTACGGCTATATCTATCTCCGCTCCGAATATCCTCACGCCTTCGAGACCCTGAAGATCGCCATCGAAGAGGCGCGCAAGGCGGGCTTCCTTGGCAACAACGTGGCCGGCTCAGGCTTTGCCTACGACATGGAAGTCAGGCTCGGCGCCGGCGCCTATGTGTGCGGCGAGGAGACCTCGCTGCTGGACAGCCTGGAAGGCAAGCGCGGCGAAGTGCGCGCCAAGCCGCCGCTGCCGGCGCATATCGGCCTGTTCGGCCAGCCCACCATCATCAACAACGTGCTGTCGCTCGCCACCGTGCCGATCATCATGTCGGACGGCGGTGAGTTCTATCGCGATTTCGGCATGGGCAAGTCGCGCGGCACCATGCCCATTCAGCTCGCCGGCAATATCAAGCATGGCGGGCTCTATGAGACGGCCTTCGGCATTACGCTCGGCGCGCTGGTGGACGACATCGGCGGCGGCACCTACTCAGGACGGCCGGTGCGCGCCGTCCAGGTGGGCGGCCCGCTCGGCGCCTATTTCCCGCGCGAGCTGTTCAACACGCCGTTCGACTACGAGGCCTTCACCGCGGCCGACGGGCTGATCGGCCATGGCGGCATCGTGGTGTTCGACGACACGGTGGACATGGCCCAGCAGGCCCGCTTTGCCATGGAGTTCTGCGCCATCGAATCCTGCGGCAAGTGCACGCCCTGCCGCATCGGCTCGGCCCGCGGCGTGGAGCTGATGGACAAGATTGTCGCCGGCGAGAACCGCGAAGCCAATCTCGAGGTGCTTGAGGATCTGTGCGACACGATGAAATTTGGTTCGCTTTGCGCTCTGGGGGGTTTCACCCCATATCCCGTGATGAGCGCCCTACACCATTTCCCAGAAGATTTCGGCGCCGGCAAGAAGCGCCTCGAAGCTGCTGAATGAGGAAGCCCAAATGTCTTTGATCCAGGAAATCGACTACGGCACGCCAGAATCGAAATCCGAAAAGCTGGTCACGCTGACCATCGACGGCGCGCCGGTCACGGTGCCCGAAGGCACCTCGGTGATGCGCGCGGCCATGGAGATGGGCACGCAGATCCCCAAGCTCTGCGCCACGGACATGGTCGAGTCGTTCGGCTCCTGCCGCCTGTGTCTCATCGAGATCGAAGGCCGTAACGGCACGCCGGCGTCCTGCACCACGCCAGTCGCCGACGGCATGGTGGTCAAGACCCAGACGGACCGCCTGAAGCGCCTGCGCAAGGGCGTGATGGAGCTTTACATCTCCGAGCATCCGCTCGATTGCCTGACCTGCTCGGCCAATGGCGACTGCGAACTGCAGGACATGGCGGGTGCGGTGGGCTTGCGCGACGTGCGCTACGGCTATGACGGCGCGCGCCACCCCAACCCGGGCATCGACGCATCCAACCCCTATTTCACCTACGAGCCGTCCAAGTGCATCGTCTGCTCGCGCTGTGTGCGCGCCTGCGAGGAAGTGCAAGGCACGTTCGCGCTGACCATCGCCGGCCGCGGCTTCGGATCCGTGGTGTCGCCCTCCATGGAGCAGCCCTTCATCGATTCCGAATGCGTGTCGTGCGGCGCTTGCGTGCAGGCCTGCCCCACCGCGACGCTGAACGAGAAATCTGTCATCGACATCGGCACGCCGGAGCATTCGGTGGTTACAACTTGCGCCTATTGCGGCGTCGGCTGCACCTTCAAGGCGGAGATGCGCGGCGACGAGCTGGTGCGCATGATCCCCTATAAGGACGGCAAGGCCAATCGCGGCCATTCCTGCATCAAGGGCCGCTTCGCCTACGGTTACGCCCATCACTCCGACCGCATCACAAAGCCGATGATCCGCGAGAAGATCACCGATCCGTGGCGCGAGGTCTCCTGGGAGGAGGCTATTCAGCACACGGCGTCGGAGTTCAAGCGCATCCAGGCCAAATACGGCAAGGACTCGGTCGGCGGCATCACCTCGTCGCGCTGTACCAACGAGGAGACCTTCCTGGTGCAGAAGCTGATCCGCGCCGGCTTCGGCAACAACAATGTCGACACCTGCGCCCGGGTCTGCCATTCGCCGACCGGCTACGGCCTGAAGACGACTTACGGCACGAGCGCCGGCACGCAAGACTTCGACTCGGTCGAGCAGTCCGACGTGATCCTGATCATCGGCGCCAACCCGACCGACGGTCACCCCGTGTTCGCCTCGCGCATGAAGAAGCGCCTGCGCGACGGGGCCAAGCTGATCATCGCCGATCCGCGCCGCATCGATCTCGTGCGCACGCCGCATATCGAGGCCGACTATCATCTGCCGCTCAAACCCGGCACCAATGTCGCCCTCGTCACCGCGCTGGCCCATGTCATCGTCACCGAGGGTCTGGCCGACGAGCAATTCGTGCGCGAACGCTGCGACTGGGACGAGTTCCAGGATTGGGCGGCATTCGTGGCCGACCCGCGTCACAGCCCTGAGGCCACCGAGAAGGCCACCGGCGTTCCGGCAGAGCTGGTTCGCGGCGCAGCCCGGCTCTATGCCACCGGCGGCAACGGGGCCATCTATTACGGCCTCGGCGTCACCGAGCACAGCCAGGGCTCGACCACGGTGATGGCGATCGCCAATCTCGCTATGCTCACCGGCAATATCGGCCGCGAGGGCGTTGGCGTGAATCCGCTACGCGGTCAGAACAACGTGCAAGGGTCCTGCGACATGGGCTCCTTCCCGCACGAGATGCCGGGCTATCGCCACGTGTCGGAGACGGCCACGATGGAGATGTTCGAGCAGTTCTGGGGCCGGCCGCTCGATTCCGAGCCGGGCCTGCGCATCCCCAATATGATCGACGCCGCGCTCGACGGCTCGTTCAAGGGCATTTACATCCAGGGCGAGGACATCCTCCAGTCAGATCCGAACACCCAGCACATGGCCGCGGGACTTGCCGCCATGGAATGCGTGGTGGTGCAGGATTTGTTCCTGGTCGAGACGGCGAACTACGCCCATGTGTTCCTCCCCGGCTCCACGTTCCTGGAGAAGAACGGCACGTTCACCAACGCCGAGCGCCGCATCCAGCGCGTGCGCAAGGTCATGGCGCCGATCAACGGCTACGAGGATTGGGAGATTACCCAGCTGCTGTCAAACGCGCTGGGCTATCCGATGCATTACGACAACCCCTCGCAGATCATGGACGAGATCGCCCGGTTGACGCCGACCTTCGCCGGGGTCTCCTATGAGAAGCTCGACGAGCTCGGCTCGGTGCAGTGGCCGTGCAACGAGGCGGCGCCGGAAGGCACGCCGGTCATGCATATCGGCGGCTTCGTGCGCGGCAAGGGCAAGTTCGTCATCACCGAATATGTGGCGACGGACGAGAAGACCGGCCCGCGCTTCCCGCTGCTGCTGACCACGGGGCGCATTCTGACCCAATACAATGTGGGCGCGCAGACGCGGCGCACCGCCAATGTGGTGTGGCATGAGGAGGATCGCTTGGAGATCCATCCCCACGACGCCGAAAATCGCGGCGTGCGCGACGGCGACTGGGTGAAGCTGCAAAGCCGCACCGGCGAGACGAGCTTGCGGGCGCTGATCACCGAGCGCGTGGCGCCCGGCGTGGTCTACACCACCTTCCACCACCCCAGCACGCAAGTGAACGTGGTGACCACCGAGTTCTCCGATTGGGCCACCAACTGCCCCGAATACAAGGTGACGGCCGTGCAGGTCATGCCGTCGAACGGGCCGTCCGAGTGGCAGGAGGAGTACGAGGAGCTGTCGAAGGCGGCGCGGCGTATCGCCGAGCCTCTGGTGGCGGCGGAATAGCCTCACCCTCCCCCCGTCTCAAGCCACGGAGCGCCAGAACCGATGAAGCCCGACAACCTCGTCTACATGGCGAACCAGATCGGCAAGTTCTTCCAGTACCAGCGGGAGAACGAGGTGGTGCCCGGGATCGCGGACCATATCAAGAAGTTCTGGGACCCGCGGATGCGCAAGGCGATCTTCGCCTATGTCGACCAAGGCGGCGAAGGGCTCGATCCCAAGGTGAGAGAGGCGATCGTCCGTCTCCAAGACCCTGCGTCCGGGTCCCACGAGACGAGCTTCCAAGGCACTTAGCAAGCTTTCAGGGCACTTCGTAAGGCGCTTAGCCGCATCGGCAGGCGGCCCCAGCATGCTTCTGAGCCGCCTGCCCGGATGCTATCCTTCTTGTTGTGCTTGATCTGACCCCCGAGGAACTGACTGCCATCAAGCTCTCCTTGCGCGTGGCCACCGTGGCCACGCTGGTGAGCCTGCCGCTTGGCGTGGCTGCCGCCATGCTGATCGGGCGCGGCCGCTTCTGGGGCCGTCCCCTGCTCAACGCGCTGGTGCTCCTGCCGCTCGTCCTACCACCGGTGGTGACGGGCTATGTGCTCTTGCTGCTGTTCGGCCGGCAGGGTCCGATCGGGCACTTCCTCGACGAGACATTCGGCATCGTGCTTGCCTTCCGCTGGACCGGCGCGGCGCTGGCCTGCGCCATCATGGGGTTCCCGCTCATGGTGCGGGCGATCCAGCTCTCGGTCGAGGCGGTCGATCACCGGCTCGAGCAGGCGGCGAGCACGCTGGGCGCCAGCCGCATCTTCGTGTTTCTCACCGTAACCTTGCCGCTGATCGCGCCTGGGATCATCGCCGGCGCCATCCTCGCCTTCGCCCGCTCCATGGGCGAGTTCGGCGCGACGATCACGTTTGTGTCGAATATTCCGGGGGAAACGCAGACGCTGCCGAGCCTGATCTACACCTTCACCCAAGTTCCCGGCGGCGACGCCGGCGCGCTCAGGCTCACGCTGATCTCGCTCGTCATCTCATTGGGGGCGTTGCTGGCAGCGGAAGCGGCGGCGCAATATATCGGCCGCCGCGTGCGCGCCAGTTAGGCTCGCGCGAGGGGCTCACGGCCGCCCCCCAAAGCCTATTCGCCCGGCTTGCCCGGCATGATGGCGACGCCCCATGGCAGGCGGCCGACCGGCACGGACTTCTCCGGCTTCAGGCTGTCGACGTCGATCACCGTGACGTCATTGGTGAGGCCGTTGGCGACGTAAAACTTCTTGCCGTCGGGGCCGAGCTCGCCATGCCAGGGGCGCTGGCCGACCAGGATGTACTCCAGCACCTCCTTGGTCGCGGCATCGATGACAGCAACGCGGTTGGACGGCCCGAGCGGCACGAACACGATCTTGCCGTCGCGCGCGAAATCCATGCCCACGGGCTGGAGCTGCTCGGGGCGCACGCCGGGCACCTCGAAGGTAATCTTCTTGGTGACCTTCCAGGTCTTAGGGTCGATCACGGCGATGGTGCCGCCGACTTCCGAGGATACCCAAAGCTCCTTGCCGTCGGGGCTGAACTTCGCCTCGCGAGGACGCGAGTCGACAAGCACGTTGGCGATGAGCTTGTTGGTGGCGTTGTCGATGACATGCGCCATGCTCGTGCTCTCGGAGGTCGCGACCGTGTATTTGCTGTCCGGGCTCACCGCCATGCCTTCCGGCTCGACGCCGACGGGCACCTCAGCGAGCACGTCGCCGCTCTCGATGTCCATGATGGTGACGAGGCTGTCGTCTTCGTTGGCGATGTAGATGATCTTGCCCGCGGGATCGACGGCCATGAGCTCGGGATCGGGGCCGCTATCGAGGGTCCGGGTCACCTCGAGCGTCTTGGTGTCGATGACGTCGATGATGTCGCCGTCGCCGGCCGCCACGAACAGCTCCTTGAAGTCGGGACCCAGCACGATGCCGCGCGGCCGCCGCGCGGTCTTGATGGTCTTGATGGTCTTCATCGTCTCGCTGTCGATGACCGTGACGGTGTTGTCCTTCTCGTTCGACACGAAGATGGTCGCGGCATGAGAGGGGGCGGCGGAGAGGAGGAGCGCCGTCGCGCAGGCCGTAGCAAGGCTGATGCGGGTCATGGGAGATCTACCTTTGGTCGGGGTCATTTGAACTTGCACTTGGTCTCGGGCTCATCGAAGCCGAGCGTGTCGGTGAGATATTTCGGATGGAGAAAGCCTTCCTGCGGCGAGGTGGAGACGGGCACGCGGGTGCCGCCGCCGAGAATGATCGGCTGGCGCATCTGGTGGTCCCAGGTGCGGAAGCTGAGCGCTTGCCCTTTGAAGGCCTCGAGCTTGAATTCGTCGGAGAGCAGATAATCCTTGACGGTCTTCGGCGCGACGCTGTCCGACTTCATGGCCGCGTCGGCGAGAGCGCGGAAGCCGAGCCACGCCGTGTAATCGCGTTCAACCGGCGTCCGCTTGGCGAGGCGCGGGATGGCGTTCTGGAAATGCATGCCGCCGGATTCCGTATAGGACTTGTCCCAGGCCGTCGCCTGAAGGCCTTGGGTGCCGACCACGGGCCGGGGCGAAGAGGTCCGGTACATCAGATAGTCGCCGAAATCGTCATCGCTATTGATGGCCCAGACGACGTCGTGGTCAGGCGCCCCTTCGGTCTCCATGGGAATCTGTGACTGAACCTGCTGGTAGCCCGAGTCCAGATTGCGGGCGCCCGGCGGCAGATCGTAGAGCTTCTCGTCGACCACCTTGCCGCCGAAGCGCGCGGCCGAACGTTTCACTTGCGCGAGATAGTCTCGGTCTTCCGGCGTGTCGCGCCTGATGACGAACCACCGCGGCCATTTCTTCCAGATCAGGTACTGCGCCAGCGCGTCGGCGCGCATGGCGTAGTCGGGGATGATGTGGAAGACGTTCGAGCGGCACTGCTCCTGGCGCAGCGCGGTCGCGCTCGAGCGGATGTTCATGATCAGCGCGTCCTTGGCCTCGGGCAGATCGGCCACGGCAAGAAGGTCGGCGGGCTCAAGGTCGGCGATGAAGAACCGGTCGCCGTTGGCGAGCGCCGCCTTGGCCTTGGCCACGACGTCGCCGTCCTCAGGCTCGATCTCCTCGACGAGCTCGAAGGAGTGGCCGACGAAATTTCCAGCTTGGTTCGCCTCCTTGAGCATGAGGCGCGCGCCTTGGATACCTTTGTCGGTGATCTCCTTCTCGGCATAGGAGAGCGGCAGCGGCTCGGAATATTTCTTGCCCAGATAGACGACGCGCATGTTCTGAATCGCGGGGTCTTTGGGCTCGGCGGCGGGCTTGGGTGCGGCGGCGGGCTTCGGTGCCGCGGGGGCCGCTTCGGTCGCGGCGGCGGGATCTTTGGGCTCGGCCGTCGCGGACCCGGTCAGCATCGCCAAGGCGAGGGCCATTGCGGTGACGCGGCCGATGGAGCCGACGCCACGCTTGGAACCTAGGACTGACCAACTGAACGGATGCATATCTTCCAGTCTTGCCGTGTCTGGAGCGGGCTTGGGTCCGGTGCTAACCGGCTGACCCTATGTCTCAAAGATGTCGCCGGTTGGCAATGCGCACTGCACAATATGACTACCGAAACTGCATCCCCAGAACGTTGAATTCCCCCGAAATATAGGGGGTGAGCAAAGGGGCTGCCAGAGCGCGGCAAGAACATTGCCAAGAGTTCATGTGCCCCGTGGCGCACCGCGGAGAGGAGACGCAAAAGGCCGCCACGCCTTGCGGCTTGGCGGCCCTTGCAACTCGACCGGTCAGCAGTCGCCCTATTGAACCGGCGTGTCGACCCGCTTCATGGAGCTCGGGTTCTTTACCCGGATGAAGGCAATGACCTTCCACAGCTCGTCGGAGGTCTTGGCGATGCCGCCGAAGGGCGGCATCGGCCCGACCACGACCTCTTTGCGGACGCGCTTGTAGCCCTGCTTCTGCAGCTCGTCACTGCCAAGGGAGATCAGCCGGAAGATCGTGTCGTCATCGGCGCCATAGACCCAGGCGTCGTTGGTGAGCGGCGGGCACATGCCACCGCCACCGCCACCGCCGTGACAGCCATTGCAGCTATAAGAGAGGTACTTCTTGTGGCCCTCTTCCTCCATGGCGGCAACGTCACCGTTATAGGGATTGTGCAGGCCGCCCTTGGGCGTCTTGGCGATAAGCTCGAGCGGCGGGGTGGTATCGCCCTTCTCGCAGCATTCGCCGCCGGCTGCGGGGGCTTCGCCAGCAACCGCATCGCTTTCAGACGCGCCTTCAGGCTCGTCGGCAGCGATCGCGTTCAAAGCAAACATGCTCATGCCGACGACAAGAACGGCGGCCAGTACTCCAGTCATGATTTTGCGCACGGTTACGTTTCCTTACCCTAGTTGCAGTTGTTGGTTGAGCCTATCGAATGGACAGCGACGAACCCGCTTGGCGAGCGCTCGGCGGCAATGTGCCTTCCGGCGCGGGTCTTGTCATGAAAATCCATGGGAAAGGAACGCCAGCAGGCGGCCTGTCGCGCCGGGCGCGCGGCCGCATTTACAAGCCTGGACCCTGGCGTAGGGCCGCTCGGCCCGCCGGTGCCGTCTCCAGAACGGCTCGCCGTATTGTCCCTCACGGTCGCGATGGCGTCGTCCTCCGTGAACCCATGCTATCTGGCGCTTTGCTCCCATACGGAAAAAGGAAGCGCTCTCTTAGGCCTTATGGCCCTGCCTTCATGTTGTCTTAGTCCAATTATCGGGCAACGCAAGGGAGGCCAAAAGATGGTCATGCGTCATTTTGCCTTCCCTTGGCCTCCGCGGCCAGGGGTCAATTGGTGACCTCAAAATCCATGCCTTCGAACGTATAGCGATCCACTTGGGTCCAGATCCCATCCTCCAGGACGGGGACCTTGTGGATCTTCACCTTATCGACCTTGAGCCTGCCGGTCTTCTCATCGACCCAGAAGTCGATGTCGTAATACTCGTCCTTGCTGCCTGCCTTGCGAAAGTCCGTGCAGGCGAAATACTCGCCGTCCTTCTTGATGTAACGAATCGGCTGATGCATCTCGACGAACTCGAGCGGGATGGTCTCACCGGTCTTGTCGTCCTTGAGCTCGAGCGCCCCATCCTTGTCCTTGTTCTCGGCGATGTAGTTGTGGATCGCGCTCATCACGTGCCAGGCGCGGACGACCTCCATGTCGCCGGGATGCTCTTGCACCGGCAACCACCACCAGGCAACGGGCAGCCGCGTGATCATGTAATAGCCGTCGCCGTCGCGCTTCGGGCCCTTCTGGACGCGGATGTCTATCAGATCGAGGCTGTCGCCATCGCGCTGGGGCTTAAACCAGAAATCGATGGCGTATTGCTTCTTGGGCTCGTCCTTGTCGTGGAAGATCGCGTTGGCGAACCAGCCATAGCCCTGCATGCCGCGGATGACCTTGATCTTCTCGTAGACCAGATTGAGATCGGCGTTGAGCTTGGGATCGTGAAACACGAACACGCCGTCCGTCGAACGCTCCGCGATCACCTGCTCCGTCCGCTTGGTGACCGAAGCGTCGTTGAAGTCGGGATAGTCCGCGGCCATGACAGGAACGGCCGCAGAAATGCAAAAGGCCACGGCTAACGCCGCGGCCCCCGCATGCCTCACTACGTGAGCCAAATTCATCATCACTGACTTGTGGTTCCTCCGGTGTCGCCACCTGCGGGCTCCTGCGTCGACGCGGCGGCCCTTGAACTCGAAAGCACCCGGATGGCTTGGGATGCTTCTTGATTGTGGTTCAGCTCGGCCACATCCTCGGCGGTCTGGCCTTGCGCGTTCTTCAGTCCAGGATCGGAGCCGGCATCCATCAGCAGACCGATCATCGGCGCGCTGTTGTTCGACGCCGCGATCATCAAGGCCGTCATGCCGTTATGCGCCTGGGCGTCGACATTGGCGCCCTTCTCGATCAGGACCTTGGCGAGGTCCGTCGGCCGGGTGCTGCCAGGAAGGAAAATCGAGCCCTCCGCCGGCCCGGTCTGCGCCGCGACGATCATCAGCGGCGTCAAACCCTCCTCGCCCGATGTGAGGCTGACATCCGCTCCACCCTGCATCAACGTCTTGGCCGACTCGTATTTATTCTCGGCGATGGCGAGGGCAAGCGGGTGGAAGCCCTGCTGCCCAGGGACTTCGAGCTCGGCGCCCTTTTCGATGAGCGCCTCGATCGAAGCAACGTGATCGCGCATTATGGCGGCGGCGATCGGCGTAATGCCGTTGCCGTCCTTCTTGTTGGGATCGGCGCCAAGCTCGATCAACAGCTCGATCGTCTTGTCGTGGCGCTGGCGGGCGGCGCTGGTCAACGGGGTCCAGCCTTGCAGATCCGGCTTGTTGACGTCCGCGCCCTTGCTGACCAGGTACTTGATGCGCTCCGGATCGTTGCCGATCAGCGCGTTGCTTAGCTCCTGCTGGGGATCGGCCCCTTCCGCGAGCCAGCCTTCAAGCTTTTCTTGCGTGACCACCTGGTCCGGGGAGGCGAGGTCGGGGCGTGCCTCAAATTTCTGATCGGCGAGCTTGGTGTAGCTGCCATGGGCCGGCAGGTCGCCGGCGACCACGCATTTGCTGCACTGGACGAGCGGCACACCATACTCTTTCAAAATTTGCTCGACCTCGTCGGCATGATCCTCGAGCGCGAAATCGAGCAGGTATTTGAGGAACACATCGGTCTTGCGCACGCCGGCGGAAAGCTCGAACTCGAGGGGAACGGTATCGTCGTCGAGGTTGATCGGCTGAATGGTGACCGGCTCGTGCTTCATGGTGTCGACCCAGCCGGCGAAGGGACCGAACACGGCCGCAACGTCGAGCTCGCCGTCCAGCATGCGCTGGATCACGTACCAGGGCTGATTCTCAGGCACGAGATCGCCGTCGTGGGTCTGCGTTTGAAGGTCGACATTGTTGACGATGCCCCGCTTGGCAAGCGCCAAGCGAACGGCGGATGTCTGGAACACGCCGATCTTCAGATCCTTGAGCTTGGGATCGTCGAGGCCCGTGAGCTTCAGGCCCTTGTCGTTGCGATAGACCAGCACATAAGGGGTCTTGTAGATGGGAACGGTGGTCAGCAGCCGCTCGTAGCTAGTGGGGATGTCGAACATCACATCGCACATGCGCTCCTCGAACGTCGACCGCGTCAGGCCCCGCTCGATGAACGGCTGCCAATGGTAGTTGACGCGGGCGCCGGTGGCGTCGGCGAGGAGCTGGACCAACTTGTTCTGAAAGCCCTCTTGCTGAATGTTCGAAAGCGGCATGTTGCCGGGATCGGCGCAGACATTGAGCTGGCCGAGCTTCTTGCCCTTATAGGCCGCCTTCGCGGCCGCTCGAATAGCGATGTGCTCGCTGGGCGTCAGCTCGCCGTATGTCTTGTTGAGGTCTCTCTGAATGGACTTCTCTTCGGCAGCCGATGCGGCTGCGACGCCGAGGAGACTAAGGAGGCAAACGGCCAAGGCCGTCAGAATGCGTGGGTGGGGGGAGAACACTGGCCTACTTCGCTTTCGCTAGAGGCGGGCGCGAGCGTTAGGAACCAAGATCCCACAGGTCCGGCCCGCCGTGGGTGCCTAATCTTCTCACTCTATATAGGAAAAAGGCGCCCGATGCCGCAAGGGCATCGGACGCCATTAATCTACACGTTTCCGCTATCGATTATTCGTAGATGCGGAAGACGTTCAGCTCACCGCCCTGCGGGATATGACTCAGGCCAGCAGCCTTCGTCATAGCCGTAGCGCCGATGGCACCGAACTTGTCGCTGAGGTCCAGACCAGCAACGACCGGAAGACCGATCCAGCCGCCGATACCCGAGTAGGTGGCGATATACTGCTTGCCACCGACCTTATAGGTGATCGGGTTGCCGATGATGCCCGAACCAAGCTTGCGGCTCCACAGGACCTTACCGGAATTCCGGTCGACCGCGCGGAAGTCGCCACCAAGCGAGCCATAGAACATCAGACCACCGTCGGTGACCAGGGTGCCGCCCCAGTTCGGGTACGGATCCGGGATCTCCCAGAGGGTCTTACCAGACAAGACGTCGTACTTCTTGATCTTGCCGGTGGTGCCGGGCTTCTCAGGATACATGTACACGTTCGCGAACACGTAAACCGTGCCCTGGTTCGTGTGCGTGCGCTCCTGGGGCTCCAGCTCCATGCACCAGTTGTTGGTGGGCATGTAGAAGACGTTCGGCTCCTTAGGATCAACCGAACCAGGCTGCTGGTCCTTACCACCCATAGCAGACGGGCAGGCAGAGACGTTGCGGCCAACTTCGAGCGGAGAATGGTCACGCACCTTAACCGGGCGGCCAGTCTTCATGTCGATCTTTTCGGCCCAGTCCGTCGTCACGTACTTCGTGGCGCGGAGCAGGGTACCGTCAGTGCGATCGAGCACGTAGGCAAAGCCGTTACGGTCGAAGTGGGTGAGAGCTTTCACCTTCTTACCGTCGATATCCATGTCGGTAAGTATGTTCTCGTTGACGCCGTCATAGTCCCACTGATCGAAAGGCGTCATCTGATAAGCCCAGACAGCCTCGCCGTTCTCGATCTTGCGAGCAAAGATGGTCATCGACCACTTGTTGTCGAACTCACCAGCATTGCACTCTTCGTGGGTCTTGTCGGGGCAACGATAAGCCGGGCTCCACAGACCGGGGTTACCAGTCGAGTAGTAAACCAGCTTCAGCTCCGGATCGTAGGAGTACCAACCCCAAGCGGCACCGCCACCGATCTTGTAGTCCTCGCCCGGGAAGGTCTTGACACCCAGGTCCGAACCAGCCTGACCGTAGTGCGGGTTGGCTTTGTTGGTCTCAGGCGTCAGGCACACGTCCTTGTCGGTACCCGTGCTCTGGCAAACCCAAGCCTCCGAGCCGTCCTTCAGATTGAAGGCAGCGACGCGACCACGAGCGGCGAACTCATCACCACCGAAGCCGGCGAACACCTTGTCGTCGGCGATCAACGGAGCGGAGGTGATGGTCTCACCCTTCTCGGGGTAAGCGTACTTGACGACCCAAACTTCCTTACCGGTCTGGCCATCGAGAGCAATCACGAAACCATCGAGAGTGCCATACACGAACTTGCCATCGGCATAGGAGCCGCCACGGTTGACGGTGTCGCAGCAAGCGCGCGGCACAGCCGACTCGTCACGGTCAGTCTTCTTCACGTACGACCAAACCTGCTTCGGATTGTCAGGATCGGTAAGATCAAGAGCCTGAACAACGTTGCAGTTGGACATGGACGGGCAGCCCGAGATCATGAACAGCAT
>Ga0209386_1000646_pt1 | contig 16328 bp, 16 predicted proteins | sample NGEPertwo_FD_184510 | JGI IMG/M metagenome (GOLD analysis project Ga0209386, IMG submission 184510) | Arctic peat soil microbial communities from the Barrow Environmental Observatory site, Barrow, Alaska, USA - NGEE Permafrost154B-two... | ecosystem: Environmental > Terrestrial > Soil > Wetlands...
TCCGATCTACCCCCAGTCAAATAAGCTCTGAGTTTAGAGTATCAGAGTGGTCGGAGGAAGTCCAGAAAAACATTTTCCAGGGTGTTTAATAAATAATATTTTCCATTTTATACATGCTCAAAATGGGCTTCACCTACGATGATGATATTTCAGTTTATTTAATCAAAGGCGAGCATCACGTTGTTTTATGTGATACGCACTTAGGTCCCTTATCGATGAAGGTCATCAAGGATTATCTCTTAACTCAATTAGCCCCGAAGGAGCTTCTTGTGTTTAATTCTCATTCAGATTGGGATCATATCTGGGGAAATTCTGCTTTCGTGGACGCTAAGATCATTAGCCATGAAACGGCGAACACGCGCATGCAGGAGATCGGAGAATTTGATTTGAACCGTTTAAGAAAATTCCATAACGGAGAAATTGAACTTAAATATCCGAACCTTACGTTTACTGAAAAGCTCACCTTGGAGGATGAAGATATTGAATTCATTTATGCCCCTGGGCATACGATCGATTCTGCGCTCTGCTTTGATCGGAGAGATTGTGTGTTATTTGTCGGGGATCTTGTTGAGTTTCCTATTCCCTATCTTGATTATTACGATCTCGATGCATTTATCAAAACTTTAGAGGTGATTAAGCACTTCCCCGCAGAAATCAAGCTTTCGGCTCACTCCGACATTGTGAGTGAAGACTTAATTGAACGTAATCTTTCCTATATCAAAGGTATTCAACTCGGTCAACCCATCCCACCAGAAATGATTGGATTGTCGACCGACGTCCATCAGTACAACGTAAATAACCGCTTACTTTTAAAATACGAACCACTGATCCGAGAAAAGTATGGTAAAAGTTTTAACTATACCTCGTATAAGTCCAACTTTCTGGACTTAGGCCAAGTGAACTCGGATAATTTTAAAGCAACACTGGAAAAATATCTTAGTAGGCTTAAAATCTTGTTTTAACATGACTCACATTTGTAGGAGGCGATCAATTATGCAAACAATACGTATCTACTCAGACTATATCTGACCCTTTTGCTATATCGGCAAGGTCCTTGCCGACCGACTAGGCCATGAGCTTGGCTTACCCATTGAATGGCTCAATATAGAAATCCATCCGGACACTCCACCTGAAGGACGATCAATTCATGAATTATTCCCGGCACACATGGTCCAAGGAATGTTTGAAAACCTCAACCAAATGGGAACACCTTTAGGTCTCAAGTTTGTTGCCCAGGATAGGCTTTCCAACTCCCACTCAGCAATTCTTTTGGGAGAATACATCCATCTCCATCACCCTGAACAGGAAAATAGCTACCACGATGCAGTGTTCAAGGCTTATTTCGGCCAAGGTAAGGATATCGGTCAACTAGAAATTTTATCTGATCTTCTAGCGGATTTGGGAATAGATAGGAAAGTCCTACCGACTGCCCTCAGAGATATCACAAGCCAGACCCTCCTGCAGGAAAATGCCCAAGCAGCGACCGCCAACAGGGTTACCGGTACTCCCACTTTCTTTATTAGCAACGAACGTATAGTAGGAGCTCAACCCTATCCACAACTACTTACTGCCGCACATCGTGCTTTAGGACTTGAAACCGCCGACCCAAATGATTTACCAATTCTTTAAGGTCCTCAATCACCTTTATAATCCCTCTCTTTTTTACGCTATCATCCTCATAAATATGATCTGTCCAGTCCTGTTCCTCGTTATTCGTTGATTTTTACAACAGCACTGAGCCGTTTTCTAATTCCACGTTTAACCTCTTTTTCCATTTGCTATAAAGCGCAGAAAAAGGACGTTTTGCAACGTCTTTTAGGTCAGTGATATAATTCATTTAAGAATAGCTTCTTATGTTTTCAATTCTGGTTATCCATGAACGTCTTTAATTCAATCTTCAATTCTGACCATACACTAATCACAGGGCCAGTGGTTTCCACTGGGAATCTCGCCATCAATATTTTTCCCAATTGTTTTAAATATGTTCTCAACTCCATTATAAAACGAGTGCAGGATTGAACCTATTGCAGTAAGTTCGACTAAAGTCGGTTCCTCCACTTTACTCTTCTCCAATAATTCGCTAAAGGAAGTAAATAATTCGTCAATTTGCTGTATCTCGAAAATTATCTGAGATATTGCCTTTTCAGGAGACGCGATAAAGATCACCTTCCTTTTCAAGGTATTGCGAAAAAGCATCTTCCCTATCTAAATTAATTAAATCGACAGGACGACTTAATGTAGTCAGCAATTTCCCTAACAAAGCAAAATAATTTTCGGGTAAACATCCTTTTATGGCAATATCTATATCAGAATCTTCCCTGTATGTACCCGTGACCAATGAGCCGAAAATGAATATTTCTTTGCATCCGGCATTCTTAAGTATTTCAATTGCAGAGTATATATCCTTTTGAAATTCCTCCGGAAGCCCTGAGAGAAACTCGCTCATATAAACAACTCCCAATATTTAACTTTAATACTTGTATTGTAACATGATTTCAGCTTTTTGTCCGGATTCCTCAAATTTCTGCTGTTGCATTTCTCGTACTCCGGAGATAAAATTGAAACAATCTTCTGAAAGAAAATAACCTTTCAAAGACGCAGTCAATGATCTCACTTACGAACCAAGAAAGGTGGTGCGTGTGTATGTCTTTGACGTTGGAGCAATTTCCATTGTTTCAAGGTCTTCCGACAGAGGTTCTAACTCGGTGGGAAGGGTTGTTTAGACAACGGAGCTTCACAAAGCGACAGATTCTCAGCTTTCCCTCTGATTGTTCGGAACCGATCTACTTCATCCAGTCAGGCCGGGTTAAAGTATCCTACTTGTCAGAAGATGGCAAAGAATTCACGGTTGCCTGCCTTTCTGCTGGCGAAGTCTATAGTGTTCACTCGTTAGCCTCAGCCACAGCTCTCGAAAATTCTGTCGTTGTTTACCTCGGAATGGACATGTTTCGTCCGATGCTCGGTGAATGTCCTGAACTTGGGTTGCGACTCATCCGTTTACTCGGCAACATTTTAAAACAAACAAACGACGTCATCTTGGACTTAGCGTTTCGGGACGTCTCAGAACGCTTGGCTAGTGTTATCCTACGTGAGGGACAACCAAGAGTTAACCAACGCGCGAAATTACCTCTACCCTATTCCCTCGCTTTTACCCATGAACAATTTGCGGCCTTAAGCGGAACCACGCGCCAGACGGTCAATGAGATACTTAAACGCTGGGAAAGACAAGGAATTGTGGCCATAAAACGTGGGAAACTTGCAGTACTTAATTGGGATATGTTAACCGATAAACTATAGTCTATAGCTCGATCTGAAATCTTGCGCGATATAATCGCGCTTTTTTTGTTTTCTGAAGCTGTTAGGGCCACGGTATCAATAACAATAATATCTAAGTATATTAAATAAATCTTCGTAGTGTCAGCAGGGCGATGGAAAAAAGAAGAATATTCCGATAAATTAAAGCTAGTGATCTTCTTAAAGAAGTCTAAGGGAGGGATAAGGTTGAAACAGATTCTGACCAGAAGCGAACACTGCCTAGGCTGCAAAAGTTGTGAACTGGCGTGTGCAATTGCCCACTCCACCAGCAAAACCTTATATGAAGCAATCGATGAACTCGAGCCACCACAAAAAAGAGTCTTTGTCGAATCCAGTGGAGGACTCAATTTCCCACTTCAATGTCGGCAATGTTTAGATGCTCCTTGTGTCCACGCTTGTATGAGTGGTGCTATGCAGTTTGATCTGAAGACTGGTCTCATTCAAGTGGCAGAACAAAGGTGCGTAGGATGCATGATGTGTGTGATGGTCTGCCCGTTTGGGGTTATAGCGGAAATAGCTTCTACCCACAGAGTCGCCAAGTGTGATCGATGCCGAGACTTAGATTATGCTCCAGCCTGTGTAGCGGCCTGTCCGACCAAGGCCTTGGAATATGTTGAGGTTCAAGAGTTTGCTCGCAGTGGACGGCAAACCTTCATAGACCAAGCGAACTCGTTCAACGAAGGGAGTAAATAAGATGAAATCTCAAAAATCAATTGATCCTGCTGTGTTAGAATTATTACCTAAAGCGGCCTTAGATGGGGTAGAAACTGTTTGGGATCGCTATGAAGCACAACAACCCCAGTGTGGGTTTGGAAATTTAGGAATATGTTGCCGGCATTGTATTCAAGGTCCCTGTCGAATTGATCCCTTTGGTAACGGCCCGAAAGCAGGAATTTGTGGTGCTAATGCTGACGTCATTGTCGCTCGTAATTTGCTCCGGCAAGTCGCTGCAGGAGCCGCCGCCCATGTTGACCACGCTTATGAAGTTGTGGAAGCTTTAGAGTTGGCAGCCAAGGGGGAAATTAATTACGCCATTATTGATGAAACCAAATTACGCCAGGTAGCCATAGGATTAGGTCTAGAGATTATCGATAAAAGTAAAGCGGAACTTGCCTTGGAGGTTGTGGAAGTTGCTTATGCCGATCTAGCGAACCATGGAAAGCGTCCCATTAAGTGGCTGATGGCTAATGCGCCTAAAGAGAGAATAGCCGTTTGGGCTAGCCTAGGAATTCTCCCTCGCAATCCTGATAGAGAAATTCGGGAAGCCCTGCACCAGACTACCATGGGTATGGATGCTGATCCCGTAAATCTAGTCCTAGCCACCGCTAAGCAGGGGCTTGTGGACGGATATTCCGGCTTAAAGTTGGCCACAGATATGCAAGACATCCTTTTTGGAACCCCCACTCCAGTCGTCACGGAATCGAACTTAGGCGTCCTCAAAGAAGACCATGTCAATCTGATCGTCCATGGTCACGTCCCCCTTCTGTCTGAGAAGATTGTCTATTGGGCTAGAAAACTTAATGCTGAAGCACTTCTTGCGGGAGCCAAAGGGATATTAGTCTCAGGAATTTGCTGTACTGGCAATGAAGTATTAATGCGGGGAGGAATCCCGCTGGTTACTAACTTCTTAGCACAAGAATTAGCCATTGTTACCGGAGCCGTTGATGCCATGGTTGTTGACGTTCAATGTATCATGCCCTCCTTAACCAAAGTAGCTGCTTGTTATCATACGGAAATCATCACAACGATGCCGATTGTTAAACTTCCAGGAGCTACCCATGTGCCCTTTTCACTAGAAAACGCAGATGAGGCAGCACAAGAAATTGTTCGCAAAGCGATCTCTTCTTATCGTGGACGGGATCCTAAGAAAGTCCAAATTCCTAATCATAAACAGAAAATAATGGCTGGATTTAGTGTGGAAGCCATCCTCGGAGCTCTAGCCACTGTGGACCCTGTAGACCCTCTAAAACCATTAATCGATAATATTGTGAATGGAAATATCTTGGGTGTTGTGGCAACAGTGGGCTGCAACAATGTCAAAGTAACGCATGACCAACTTCATGTAGATCTAGTTAAAGAGCTCGTCAAAAATAATGTTCTAGTCGTGGCTACGGGATGTTCCGCGCATGCACTAGCTAAAGCAGGTCTTATGAATTCCGAAGGAACTAACACCTATGCTGGAGAAGGTCTCAAAGCAGTGTTGACAGCGATTGGTCAGGCTGCAGGGTTAGGTGCCCCACTTCCACCTGTGTTGCATATGGGAAGCTGTGTCGATAATTCAAGGATTGGAGATTTAGTCACAGCGATTGCCAAATACTTGAAGGTCGATTCGGCCTTATTGCCGATTGCAGCAAGTGCTCCCGAACCCCAGCATGAAAAAGCCTTAAGTATCGGCACCTGGGCTGTGACCATGGGTCTTACCACTCACCTTGGCGTTGTCCCGCCCGTGCTAGGAAGTAAAGCAGTTGCTGAGTTACTTACCCAGGGACTGACTGAGGTGATTGGAGGCAAATTCTATATCGAAACCGATGGCGTTAAAGCAGCGCAGGGGCTTATTGAGGACATCCGCGCGAAACGAAAAAAACTCGGGCTTTCAAGTTAATGGACACAGAAAGAAATATGCGTTACATCGTCATAGGAAATAGTGCAGCTGGGTTGTTTGCGGTTGAAGAGATCAGGAAGCATGACACCCTATCAGAAATCATCGTCCTCACCGCCGAAAGTGAACCCAGTTACTCTCGTTGCCTTACCACCTATTTTTTAGCAGGAGATATTCCTGTTTCAGCCCTTTATTTACGTGAAGAAGGTTTCGCTGAAAGACTCAATATCAAGGTAGTATATGAAGTGGAAGTTAACCAAATCGATCCTGAACATCAACTTGTTCAAAGTGCCGATGGACGAGAGTGGACCTATAGCAAACTCTTATTGGCTATGGGGGCTTCGGCCAATAAACTCAAAGTTCCGGGTTCAAATCTTCCTGAGGTCTTTACTCTACGAACCATGAAGGATGCAGTAGCCATTAATGCCGTCTTAGAACAAGGAGCTCAGAATTGCGTCGTGATCGGTGGGGGGCTGGTCAGTCTGAAGAGTGCTTATGCTTTAAAAAAACGTGGACTAGCGGTCACCGTTTTAATCTCTTCTGGGCAACTCCTCTCTCAGATGCTGGACAAAAAAGCCGGTGACTTGATTCAGGAGCGTCTGAGTGCCTACGGAATTAGATTTTTGATACAAACTGAGGCTTCTGCTATTACAGGAACAGACCATGTTCAGGGAGTAATGCTCGCCGATAAAACAGAACTTGCAGCAGATCTAGTGATTGTTGGCAAGGGAGTTCGTCCGAATATAGGAAATTTAAGAGATTTGGGCTTCAACTTGGGTGAAGGCGTTCAGGTCGACTCTTCATTAGCCACAAATATCCCCAATATATACGCAGCTGGAGATATAGCTGAAACTTGGGACCTGGTTCGTCATAAGCTCGCAGTCAACGCCACTTGGCCGAATGCGACGACCCAAGGCAGAATTGCTGGAGCAAATATGTGTGGAGGACACGAGGTCTATCCCGGATCCCTGGGCCAGAACTCTGTAGACTTTTTTGGCCTCTCGGCCATGTCGGCGGGAATTACGAAGCTCCCTGAAATTCCGGCGCCAAAAGGGATCGGAGATGACGTTTGGACCCAAGAGGAAAGCCAGCTAATAAAGGACGGAATGCCCGTATATCGCAGTCTAATTTGGCAAGGTGACCTTCTCCGGGGCTTTGTACTGCTTGGTGATACGTCTCAATGTGGCGTCTTGACAGGCTTAGTTAAAGCAGGACGTCCCCTGACCCAAGCTCAAAAGGAATTAACGCTGGGCAAACGCGGTACCCTGGCCGTTGGAATGATGAAGTAGAAAACAAGCGGCCTTGCACGAAAAATGCAGGCCGCTTGTTATTATGTCTAAGATTATGATTATTCCCTTGCTCATTAAAAGATGTGGTGGGAAATATAGCCTTCAAATTTTAATCCGCGTGGCAATTTTTATTTCTTCACCCAATGCCATTAGGTCTTCCCTCGTTTTCCCAAAATCAAATTCAGTGAAGCATTTATTTCTGACCAAAACCTTTCCATTAACAATTACCGTATCCACATTACCTGCATTCGCAGCGTAGACAAGGGTGGCGTAGTAATCATAAATGGGCTGCATGTTCACAGAGGTGGTTTCGAGAATCACCAAATCCGCCTTTTTACCCGGTTCTACAGTGCCGATCAACTTATCCAGTTTTAATGCCCTGGCGCCACCTATCGTTGCCATTTCTACAATGTCTATTGCCGGAAATAGAGTTCTGTCCCGGTTGACCAGCTTATGTATCTTTGCCACCAAGGACATTTGATTGATAATATCCAGTGTATTTCCGCTCATTGGACCGTCACTACCAAGCCCCACCTTCATCTTTCTAGTAAGCATTTCCTTCAGTGGCGGTACCCCTTTTCCTGCCTTGGCATTGGCCCCAATATTATGCGCGATGCCTATTTTTCTCTTCTCAAGAATATCGAGGTCCTCCATCGAAACATAGATCAAATGAGCAGCAATAAATCGTTCATTGAGCACACCAAGGCTGTCTAGATATTGCACAGGTGTCATATTATATTCAGTCTTGTATTTTTGAAGTTCAGCATTCATCTCGGCCACATGCATCATCATCGGGACATCATATTTTTCAGATAGTGCTGAGGCCCTTTGCAAGTGCAAACTGTCATTGGAATAGGGCGCATGAGGGGAGATGGCCGGCGTAATCAAGTCATCCCCTTTCCACTTTTCGATAAACTGCTCAGCGTAGTAAAGGCCGCCGTAGGCTGCCTTGGAGTCTGGTGATGGAAAGTCCACCACGGTCTCACCTAGTACCGCTCTAATTCCCATTTGCTTCGCTGCCTTTGCCACTTCATCCTCAAAATAATACATATCCGCAAAGGTTGTCACTCCCGATGCCAGCATTTCGGCGATAGCATATTTCGAGCCCAGGGCAACCATGTTTTGATCGACTAACTTTTTCTCTAGCGGGAGAATGTATCTGTGAAGTCTATCAGGCACATCGTCCCCTAGACTTCTGAAAACCACCATGGCAGCGTGGGTATGGGTATTCACCATACCGGGCATTAATATGCCGTCATTGCCATCAATGACTTTATCAGCTTTATAGTGCTCCAGCAGTTCTTGTCCGCCCACAGCTTCGATGGCATCTCCATTGATAACCACAACACCGTTTTCTATCAGTTCCTTTTCTTGATTCATCGTCAGTATCGTTACATTTTTAATGATTAAGCTAGCCACATGGGTACCTTCTTTTCATCCACTATTTAGTTTCTACGAATAAACTCACGATCGCCTGTTCATTCACATTAATCAAGCCCCGGTCGCTGATTTTCAAAGCTGGACTAACGGGTAGTGACAAGGTACTCAGCGACATGATTTCATTATGATGATGATAGCCCAGCGCTTTCAACGCCTGTCTTACGCCTTTTAACTTTTCTGCTAATATATTCAGCGGCTCTTCAGATAAAATACCACCGACCGGTAATTCCAAAGCAGCAACAATTCTTCCTTGGTCTGCCACACAAATGCCGCCCTGATTTTCAATGACCCAATTGGCAGCTAGGACCATATCCTCAGTATTTTTCCCCAGCACCAATAGATTATGACTATCATGGGCATAACTGCTGGCCACAGCACCGCGCAGGAGTACATCGCCACCCACTAGACCATAGGCTCGGTTATTATTCTTGCCATAACGTCCAAAGATCGACAACAGGCAATATTTAGAACTCTGCCACCTTAAATGGCCTTGTTCTGCCCCTAACCAATCAAAGTGCTCCTCGGTAAACGTGCTGTCAGACTGGACCTTCATGATTCTGCAGAACACCTTCGGTTCATCGACGGGCGTAGTTATACTAAAATCGGAGACAGAAAGCTTGGATAACTTGATACTTTTATAGAAATGAGCCGGAAAACGCTGTTGATGCTCTTCTCTGCCGACTGTCTTTTTTTCAACGTTTACGCCGCGTTTATACACCGCCTCAATGACAACTTCATCAAGATCACTGAGCAGTATAAAATCGGCCACTTTACCCGGCGCTATGCTCCCCCTGTCCAGTAGCTTCATTCTTCTTGCTGGTGTGTACGTAGACACATAAATGGCCATCTCAGGCGTCATGCCCATTTTAACAGCCTTTTTCACTAAGAAGTTTAAATGTCCTTCCACCAACTTATCTGCCATCACATCATCCGTCACCAAGGCAAAATGTTCGTACAAGTTATTTTTCATGAGATAGTCGATATTGTCCCTGGTCATGGATTTTTCCTGTATTTCCATAAACATGCCGTTTTGAATTTTTTCGTCAAGTGATTTTACTGTCTGTTGGGTGTGATCACCATCGACGCCGCTGCCGATATATTTGGAAAGGTCTAAGCCGGATATCCTGGGGCAATGTCCCTCTATTACCAGTTCCGGCTTATTTTCTTTTATCAATCGAATAATTTGGTTAATAGTAGAAGTTCTATTCTGAACCAACTCTTGAAAATTCATCACTTCACCAAGGCAGAGTACGCCCTCTCTGGAGAGCAATTTTTCCACTTCCTGCACACCGATGCTACCGCCTGAGGTTTCCAGTTCAATAGAAGTAGAAGGAACAGAGCTAGGAATGCCATAAAATATATCGATAAGCTCGTTACATTTTATATCCATCATAGCCTCTATTCCTTCTAGGCCAAATACATTGGCCATTTCATGCGGATCTGCCACAACAGTTGTTACACCCTGTGTAACAACTGCCTTGGCAAATTCACTCGGAGTAGTCATGGAGCTCTCAATGTGCATGTGTATATCTATGAATCCCGGAATAAGATACTTTCCGCTGCCGTCGATAACAGTTTCTGCATTTAACGACATGTCATCTGCTTCTGATATATGAAGAAACTTACCATCTGCAACAGCCACATCTCTATACAAAAACTTCTTCAAGTAAGCGTTAAATACCTGCACATGTTTAATAATCAAATCTGCGTCCATGCTGGCTCCCCTTTTGGGCACATTCATTTTCTTTCATATGCCTTATATATTAAATAATCTGTTCCACTGATCGATCCATGTTTTCAACTGTTTGTTTATTAAGCTGTAATCTAATACATTGGCTTTTTTGACGCTTTCACCATACGTTAAGTTTGCGGCTTCTTTTTCCGCCAACTTTACATCCACATTAATCGGTGAATCACCCACTAATGTAGCAGTTTTACTCTCTACCTCTGCACTTAATACAAAATCAATAAACTTTGTAGCCATTTCTTTATTTTTTGAATTCTTGGTAATATTGATGGTATTAAAGTTCAGAAAGGCTCCCTCTGTAGGGTCTACAAAGACAGCATCTGGCATTGCCTTTTTGATGGAGGCAACAACATAATCAGCAGCTACTGCAGCTGTAATTTCTCCATTTGATAACATATTGACTAAATCGGAGGATTTAGTGTAGGTCTTTACCACATTTGGTTTTAGAGCTTCCAAGGACTTAAAGGCAGCGGCGCCATTATCACTCTTTACTTCTGTGCCGGCATTTATTCCTCCTACAAATACCATGGCAGGTCCAAAGGTCGTGGTGATAGCAGGAATTGAAATTTTACCCTTTAGGTCTGCTCTCCATAAATCCTTCCAAGACGTAATTTTCTCGCTTACTTCTTTAGGATTATACACGATGGCTGCACGGTTCAACGTATAGGCTGGACCATAACCTGCCTCGACAAACTTTTGGGCTATAGGTAAAACCTTTTTAGAGTTAGGTACTTTGCTGTAGTCAATTTTTGCAAATAAACCATCCTCGATGCCCTGCTGGGCATAAGATTCTGCTAAATACATCACATCAACAGTACTGTTTGGGTTGTTTTTTAGTTTTGCCAATCGTTCATCATTATTTCCCACTTCAATGACAACCTTGACATTGTTGGCTTTTTCAAAGGGCTCAATGACATTTTTCATGTATTGATCCTGATTTAAGCCCCAAGTTGATACGACTAATTGTTTTGGTGTTCCCTCATCGGTTGTTGTGGGCTTTTTAGCACCGCACCCTGCCACCAGGGATGTTAACATAAGACACGATAGAATTAAGGCAATTTTTTTCACTAGAACTATTCCTCCTTCGTTTTTTTGATAATAATTAATTTATTGGAAGGTAAATGTAACTTTACCCGATCCCCTTGATGATAAATCTGATCCTTACTGCTGTTCACGAGCATTGATCCCAGCTTTGTGTCCACGCTGTACTGATAGTCCTTGCCAACGAACGTTCTTATTTCTATATTGCCCTCAATTACGTTGGAAGTTTGACTGGTTTCAGCTGAAAGCAGCTCGATATCATCGGGTCTTATGGTCCCGTAAGACACTGCCTCCATATCTGCAAAATTCTGATCCTCGCTAATATGTAATGAAATACCGTCGTCCGTTAGAAATCGTCCATTCTCCGCTTTTTTAAGAGTAATAAAATTTTCAAACCCTATGAATCTTGCGACAAACTCAGTTTTAGGATGGGAATAGATCGTTTCAGGAGAATCGTACTGCTCCACGACACCCTTATTCATCACGGCGACCTTATCCGAAATAGAAAAACACTCCTCTTGGTCATGGGTTACGAATAAGGTTGTAATGCCAAGCTTTTGCTGAAGTTTTTTTATTTCCACTCGCATTTTCAAGCGAAGCTTTGCATCGAGATTACTAAGTGGCTCATCTAAGAGCAGCAGGTCGGGCTTAATGACCAGGGCTCTTGCCAAGGCTACTCTCTGCCGTTGTCCCCCTGACAGCTCCTTGGGATATCGTTTGCTGAACGCTTTTAAATCGACTACTTCTAGGATTGCCTCAACGGCTTTTCGCAGTTCTTCCTTAGTAGTCTTACGCATTTTCAATCCAAAAGCCACATTATCAAACACACTCATATGTGGAAATAAGGCATAACTTTGAAATACCAAGCCAAAATTTCGTTTATGAACCGCTACCTTTGTGTAATTATTGCCATCAAATATGAAGTCTCCCGCCTTCGTTTCTATAAAGCCAGCAATAACCCGGAGCGTCGTGGTTTTCCCGCATCCGCTGGGGCCAAGCAAGGAAACAAACTGGCCTTTTTCAATGTCTAAATTCAGCTTTTTTAAAATATCTGATTTTCCGTCATAGGAAACAGTGATATCTTTTAAATTGATTAAAGCCATTACTTCACCCCTCTTTACTTCGCAAAATTGCTAATACCCAAGGTTTTTTCTACAATAAACATGATCAATACTGTCATCACCATCAGGATCACCGACAGTGCGGAAATCGTTGGATCATAGTTGTATTCCACATAACTCAACATACTGATGGGCAAGGTGCTCACACCAGGCCCAGTCAAGAATAAGGATACCGGTACATTATTGAAGGAGTTGATGAAAGCCAGCATAAATGCTGCTATGACACCTGATGTTACATTGGGGAGAATTACAAGGAAAAAAGTTTTTAGTTTTGTTGCTCCTAAACTCATTGCCGCGTCTTCGATAGAAAAATCGAGATTTTCCAGGCTAGAACCGACGACACGTATGATGTAGGGAATAACGATAATCACATGCCCTATCAGAAGACTTGTGAAAACATCTAATTGTAATTTTAAAGTCAAGAATCGAAAGAAAGCAAAGCCCAGTACCACACCGGGTACAATGATAGGGGATAAGAATATGCTCTGCATCGTTGCTTTCCCTCTGAAATTATTTCTGCTCAGTGCATAAGCTGCAGGTATCCCTATAACCATTGCAATAAGTGTTGCTAAAACTGCTACCTTGAGGCTAATACCGAGAGTTGTCATAAAGGTTTCGGAATGAAAGGCATGACTAAACCACTGCAGGCTGAAACCCTTGGGGGGGAAGGACATAATATTGCCCGAGTCAAAGGCAGTAGTGATAATAATCAGAAGCGGTCCGCATAGGAACACATAGACCAAAATCACAAAGAAAACAAAAAGCTTATTGCCTTTCAAGCTATACACCTCTTTCATATAACTTGGAAGCAAATTTATTGATCCCAAACATCACTGTCAGTGTAATCAGTATCATCACTGTGGAAAGCACCGAAGCCTGAGTCCAATCATTGAGGGTCATGGCCTTCTGATACAGCAGCGTTGATAATACTGTATTTTGATTTCCTCCCAAAAGCTGAGGGGTTGTGTACGCGGTGAAAGTACCTGTGAAGACCAAGACACTACCTACAATCATCCCCGGTACACTTAATGGGAATATAATTTTTAAGAAGGCTGTGAACTTGTTTGCCCCCAAGCTTTCCGCTGCTTCAATCAAATCATCGTCAATACTGTCCATAACCCCTACCATGGAGATGATCATTAAGGGTAGGAAGAGATAGACTGAGCCTACGATAATAGCCGATTCTGTATATAAAAACTTGTGGGGTTCTTGGAATATATGGGTTGAAACAAGCAGTGTATTGATAATACCGTTTTTCCCCAATATGGTCATCCAGGCAAAAGAACGCACCACCGAATCCGTCAGCTGTGGAAAGATTGCTGCTGCAAGTAGTAGACCCTTTATCTTAGGGTTACTTTTAGCCACATAAAAGGATACAGGTACACCGAGAAGGACACAAATGATGGTTGTGATGATCCCGATTCGCAATGTTCGGATGAGTATACTCATAAAGTAATCATCTTTTAAAAAATCGACATATCTGCCTAGAGTCAGTCCATTGTCACCAATAAATGAAGGTAGGGTGGTCATTAGTATAGGTAAAAATAAAAAAAGACTAATGACTATAAGTCCTGGTATGAGCAATAAGTAGATACCTTTATTTTTCATTCTAGCTGTTCCTTCTATCTTCCTTGATCTATGGTCTCACTTTTTTACAGGTCCGGTACTTTCTCTAACAACCAGCTTGGGGAAAAGTGTCAAAGTTTCCACACTGTTTCTAGGGTCATTATTCTGTCTTAGAAGCAATTCAACGACCACTTCACTCATCCTTTCTATGGGATACTCTACTGTCGTTAATGAGGGAGTTATGCTTCCTGCCAGTTCAATATTATCAAAACCGAGTACTGAAACATCTTCAGGCACCTTTCGACCAGATTTATGCAAATAGTTTATTACTCCTATAGCCATCAAATCATTGACTGCCAGCACTGCGGTAACTTCTTGATTATCCTTTAGCAGCATTTCTGCACATTCAAAACCGCTTTGCATTGTGTAATTGCCATAACATATATGTCTTTCATCAACTGTAATATTATTAGCTTCAAGCGCTCTTAAATACCCGGTCTTTCTTTTCGTGGATATTTCCATATTCTTCGCTGCACCGATATAGGCTATGTTTTTATGGCCTAGCTTTATCAGATGCTCGGTAGCTATAAAAGCACCATAGTTGTTGTTTACACTGACAGATGATATTTTGTCAGTCTTAATTTCCCTATCCAGAACAACTACAGGAATGCCTTTATCTTGAGCAATATGGGCAATTTCCAGACTCCTGTATGAAGAAGCATAAATCAGTCCGTTTACCCTGTTATTCAGCAAATCGATCAAAACTTCGTCCCTGTTCTCGTCAACACAATTAATATTGATGAGCAACAAATTATAGTTGAAGGAATTAGCAACACTACTCAAATGATTAGCCATTTTCCCATAGAAAGGGTTTTCTATGTTCGGGACAATAAGTCCGAAAGTTTTTGTCGCTTTTGCTCCTCCCCTTCTTTCAAGTGGCTTATATCCAAGGGTCTTAATAGTTTCTTCAATCCTCTTTCTTGTCTCCTGTTTTACATATCCGCTATTATTTATAGCCCTTGAAACTGTAGTTATTGAAGTATTAGACAGCTTGGCAACTTCCTTTATATTAATCATAATCCTCCTTTATGAAACTATTTTCATAAAGCACTCTGTACGACGACCTGCAATACAACTCTGTTATGTTTATTTTAACATGAAAACATTTTCATATCTAGACAAAATTTAAATTTTGTAAATTCATCTTATGTAAAGATTAACCATTGAGTTCATTATAAAACATATTGTTACCCCTTTTTAAACTTTTTATGAAAAATTTGTAAAACTTTAACATAAGCGTGAACATAGATAAATTGCCATCTGAGAGCCAACATCAATTCTCTGGACATCGTGAAAGTAAGCCCTCATTTCCTCTTCTCCATGCCGTAAGAATCCGAAGTAATCTCCACCTTCAGCCCATTCAATGAGATCAGTAAATAATTGACGCTTTTGGTTATAATCATAAAAAAGTATCTGACCGCGGGAAAGCCTGCTCGCCTCAGAATAAATACGGTGGCGCAGCTCAGAACTCAGCCCATGCAAAACATAGGACGAGAGAACCAAGTCAAAACTATCGTCAGGAAAATCCAATCCCTTTGTAGCGTCTCCCTGCACAAACTCAATCGGCTTCCGCAGTGTGGACTTTCTGGCTGCTCTGAGCATAGACGCGGAAAAATCCACTCCTACAGCCTGATACCCCCGCTCCGATAAGCAATATACAAAAGCGCCTGTACCACACCCAATATCTAGAACTCTACCGCCCTGAGGAATCTTCAGCAGCTCTTCATACTTATCCAATATAGATCGATAATTCTGGACCTGCCCGCGAAAGAAACGGTTGTATACTGGAGCAATTAAGTTGAAGAGTCGGGCATGTTTTTCTAATTCTTCCATTGACAGCTCACCTCGCTCATAAAAATAATCATGTACTCTTCACCCTTTTCATAACTTAATTCTCCAGTATTCGACTAAGCCCTTCAAAAGCTATCTGTTTCCATACAATATTTATCACTACAGCGTGATTTTAAAAAATGCTAGACACAACGAATCTTTTGTGTTAAATTGGTGATGAGGACTCGGAGGTTGAACAGAACACACGACAGGGATACCTCTGTCTCCAAAACTGAAAGGATTCGTTGTCATGACACCTAAAAACGTTATTCCTTCTATCGATGATACACCTTTTATAGAAGAAATATTTGAGATAAAAT
>Ga0209386_1000648_pt1 | contig 16301 bp, 12 predicted proteins | sample NGEPertwo_FD_184510 | JGI IMG/M metagenome (GOLD analysis project Ga0209386, IMG submission 184510) | Arctic peat soil microbial communities from the Barrow Environmental Observatory site, Barrow, Alaska, USA - NGEE Permafrost154B-two... | ecosystem: Environmental > Terrestrial > Soil > Wetlands...
TTGTTATGACCTTTTTTCCGAAACCAAAATCTAACCATTAACCAATCAAATTCTTGACTTTAATTAGCTGGTCTAAAGATATTATATCGTGTCTAAATCGATCTCGCAACTAATCTAATATTTTTCTTAATTTCATTTTCTTAAGAATTTCCTTACAATTATAGAAGTATGATATAATTCATTAATAAATTTATTAAATCCTTTCATTTCTTTACTATATAGGAGGTTCCAACTATGCCATCATCTAAGAAACCCCCGAAACCGAAGCGCCAAAAGCGCTTATCAAAAGGTCGGATCGTTCTCTTGTCTTTGGTCAGTGTGATGACACTGATACTAATCAGCTTAGCAATTTTTATTGGATTTGCGGCTGCCTCCACTCCAGAGTGGGACCCCGCAGCACTTCAGGATCAAAAACAAACTTCCTTAATATTTGACATGAACAACACCCATTTTGCCTCACTTCACGGAGAAGAAAACCGCCGAACTGCCAAATCAGCTGATATCCCAGACCTTGTCAAGAAAACGTTTGTTGCGGTTGAAGACAAACGCTTTTATGAGCATTTTGGTGTTGATCCCATCCGTATCTTGGGTTCTGCCCTGAACGACATTCGCTCTGGAAGTGCTAAAGAAGGCGCAAGTACCATTACTATTCAACTGGCTAGAAATGCCTTTATAGGAGTAGAAGATCGTACTGCGAAAAACCTCACTCGTAAGGTTCAGGAAGCAATTATTGCCATACAACTTGAACATGAATACACCAAGGATGAAATCCTCACGTTTTATCTCAATCAAACGTTCCTTGGCGGAACGACATTCGGAATCCAGGCCGCAACGAAAACCTACTTCGGTGAAGAACTCAAGGATTTAACGCCTGACCAGGTTGCACTGCTAGCAGGCTTACCACAAGCTCCCAGTCAGTATAATCCTTATTTTCACCCCGAAGCAGCCAAAAATCGACGCGCCATCGTCCTTGGGGTGATGCGAGATGCGTCAATTATCACGGCACCAGAATATGACACATTTAAAGAGACGCCGTTCACCTATGTTGACACCATGAATAAAGATTTTGGCGGAGCTCAGACAACTGCAGTCGCTGGTACCACTGACAAATATCCTGCTTTTGTAAATACCGTCATCGCAGAACTCGAAAACGATTATAGTATTACTGAAGATCAAATCTACAATGGTGGTTTACAAATTTATACGACGGTTAATCCTAAGATTCAAGAATCTGTTGAAGCTCAGTTTGCTAACCCAGCCAATTTCCCCAAAAGCTTCGATAGCATTCCGGTCCAAGGTGCTATGACTGTCATTGACCCTTCGACCGGCGCCATTCAGGCAGTGTCTGGCGGCCGGGATTATAAGCCAGGTAACCGTAACCGGTCTACCGATGCCAAACGGCCACCTGGATCAACCATTAAACCCTTGGTCGTCTATGGCCCAGCCATCGAACAAGGCGGATATTTCCCAGGTACTGTTCTTGACGATATGCCTGTAACCTTCCCTGGAAACTATTCTCCGACAGACTTTGACACAATATCCAAGGGCTGGAAAGGCCTTATTACCATGCGTTATGCGCTTGAAGACTCTGTCAATGTTTATGCCGTAAAATTACTGAATCTTATCGGAATTGACGCAGGCTATAATTTTGCTAAAGACAAGCTTGGCCTTCCGCTAGATGATTCGGCGCGTGTTTTGAGTTTGGCTCTAGGGACGCCATCATTATCCACGCTAGACATGGCATCTGCTTACGGGGTTTATGCTAACAACGGCGTTAGGGTCACCACCCATGCCATTGTAAAAGTCTTAGACTCTAACGGCAAAAACCTGATTACGCCTACCATTACAAAAAACCGCGTCATGAAGGAAACCACCGCCTATATTATCAACGACATGTTACGAAGTGTTGTGACCAACGGGACAGGTACGAGTGCCCGAATTGGAAACTGGGCTATTGCAGGTAAAACCGGCACCACCTCTTTGGACCCTGAGTACTATGGCAATAAGTCCGGTAACCCTGATGCCTGGTTTGCTGGCTATACTTCTAATTACGCCGCGGTTGTCTGGATGGGCTACGATAAAGATACCGACAGAGAACATTATTTACATCAAGTTCATGGTGGTAGCTTCCCCGCTCAGATCTGGAAGAACGTTATGACCGTCGCACTTCAGGATCTCCCGGTGCAATCAAAGTTTCCGATGCCCGCGGGAATTGTCAGAGGTAGCTTTGATGCGAAATCGGGATTACGCCCTAGTAGTTTAACACCCACTCAGTTTATTAAAACAGAAATCGCAGCCCAGGGAGATTTCCCGACTAGGGTCAGTGATATCTGGATTCAAAAAAATGTTGACGCAACAGATCCTAGTATGTTAGCTTCTCCAACATCAAAGAATTTTGTAGCGAAAACCTTCTTAAATTTACCCGGCCGCAATCGGTCATGGACCTGGCCATCCAGTGAGGCTCCCTACAAACCACCTACAGCCGTAGCGCCTGACACAGTGGTTGTTCCAGATCCACCAACTCTGCCTCCAGCAGTGGATCCCGCACTTCCTTCACCCACACTCGGCAGTAAAATTAAGTATAATAAGGAAACTTTTAAGGCAGTTGTCCCCATGACTGTCCCCCCAGAAAATAAGGGAGATTCTACTATATTTTATCTTAAGCGTCCAGACAAGACTGTTCTAGAAATCCCCATTAACGCTGCGAACGCAGAATCAACCTCCATTACCATAACACTTGATGCAAACGATCAACCTCCAGATTCAGGTGATTATGTCTTCACCGCCGCTTTCAAAAACCGTAACGGAGTTGGGACAGGGCCCGTCTCTGACCCTGTAACATTAACGATCAAATAGACTTTAATTAAAGGAGGGGTGTTAGCCCTCCTTTTCAAATAACAACAGGACGGTACACACTAAATGTAATGTGTCACCGTCCTGTTGTTATTTACTTCAAGCCCTTGTACATTTTTAATTTACAATAATTTCACTTACTTCAACTCAACCACCGTAACGCCGGAATCCCCTTCTCCATATTCCCCAATTCTGAAGCTTTTCACGTGGGGATGCCCTTTAAGGAAATCTTGTATACCCACTCTCATAGCCCCTGTTCCTTTGCCATGAATCACGTAAACCTGACCGATTCCACTCAGAACAGCATCATCTAGATATTTGTCCAGAGCATAGGTACCCTCGTCTACGAGCATCCCCCTCAAATCGATCTCACTGCGCAGCGCCCCCGCTTTCTGAACCCCAATGCTGGTGCGCTGAGAATATTTAGGGGGGATCTTCTTTTCCTCATAAGCTAACTTTAATTCAGCCAACGGAACCATTATTTTCATAATGCCCGCTTGAACTAGAACTTCTCCATTGGAATTTGGCAGCTTTAAGATTTGTCCTTTCTGTCTAATTTTGGTCATTTGAACGGTCTGTCCTAGCTTAAGCTGATTAGCCGATAATTCACTGCCCGAACGTTTTACTTGTCGCCCATGATCAAGCTTCGCTGAGATGCGTCGAAACCCCTGACGGGCTTTCTCGATATCTTGCTGCTGTTTGTTATCCTTTTTAAGGGCTTCTTTTAATTCCTGTATTAACTCGTCTGCTTCAAGTTTAGCCCTTCGTATTAGCTCACTGGCTTCATCCTTCGCTAGCGCCAAGAGTATTTCAAATTCCTCATCTAAGCGTAACGTCTTTTCTTCCAAAGACTTAGTTTGCTTTTCTACTGCTTGCCGGCCTGACTTAGCCAGTTGTTTTTCTACTTCGATCTCCCTGTGAGTCTCTCCCAAGTTTTCGATGAGATCTGCAACCTGCATTTCCCGTTCCGTGACAAAGGTATTGGCTTTCTGAAGGACTCGCTCGCTTAAACCCAGCCTTCCAGCAATAGTAAACGCATTACTTTTTCCTGGAATTCCAATTAACAACCGGTAGGTCGGGCGCAAGCTCTCCATATCAAATTCCACTGAGGCATTTTTAACGCGCGGGGTTTCATAGGCAAACGTCTTTAAGGCACCATAGTGAGTGGTGGAGACGGTTCGGCAGCCTCGTTCATGCAGTTCAGCTAAAATGCCCATTGCCAGTGCTGCTCCTTCAGTCGGGTCTGTCCCAGCACCAAGCTCATCGAGCAAGATTAAAGACCGTTCGTCTGATTGATTGATAATTTCTACGATGTTTTTCATGTGCCCGGAGAAGGTACTTAGGGATTGTTCCAGACTCTGCTCGTCACCAATGTCTGCAAAAATTTGGGTGAACACGCCCATACGAGAGTCGCTTTCTGCAGGAATATGGAGACCTGATTGAGACATGGCAGCCATAAGCCCCACCACTTTTAGCGCGACCGTTTTCCCCCCGGTATTAGGACCCGTAATCACTAACGTATCAAAATCTATCCCTAATTCTACCGTCAAAGGGACAACCTTTCCTGTAATCAGCGGATGTCTAGCCTGTACAAGCTTAACGTGTTGCCCCAAGACCAATTCGGGTGCACCCGCGTTCATAGCTTCACTTAAATGCGCCTTGGCCACCACCAGATCTAATTGGCCCAACGCTTCATGCAGTTCTGCCACAGCATCACCACACGCCTCAATTTGAGCGGAGAGCATTTGGAGAATTCGTTGAACTTCACGCTGCTCCCTTAAAATCACTTCACGAAGTTCGTTGCCGAGATGCACTACGGCCATAGGTTCAATAAACAGCGTTGCCCCACTCGCTGATTGATCGTGTACTATCCCTGGGAAAACTGTACGATATTCTTGTTTTATCGGCAGTACATAACGATCTGAACGTTGCGTAATAATGGAATCTTGTAACATCTTCTGATACGAGGAATGCCGCAAGGTTCCCTCCAAAGTTTCTCGAATACGATGTTGAAGGCGGTCCAATGAACGCCTGAGATCTGATAATATCGGAGATGCATTATCGGCAACCTTTCCATCTTCCGAAATGCAGCGGGAGATTTCATTCTCTAGTTCCCTCTGTGGTTCGATCGGTAAGACGATCTCCCATAATTCCGGAAACGGCTCTTTAAGCTCCAGAAGGAGTTGTTTTATTTTACGTCCGACTCGGAGCGTATCTAGAACTTCTAAGAGTTCCTCCCCCTGAATGAGCCCTCCACGTAAGCAACGTTCGATATGAGAGCGGATTTCTTTGGCCCCTCGAACAGAAAACAGTGGATTTCCTCGCAAGAGGTTCTTTGCTTCTTCCGTTTCTTGCAAGGCCTTACGTACCGATTGAAAATCTACATAAGGCTTTAAGCCAACAGCCAGTTCCTGCGCACGTGGCAGGATACAATAATCAGCTAATCGAGCCAATACCTTAGGAAAATCCAGTTTAATTAAGACTTTATCTTCAATTCCCATAGTTCCTCCTCTAACCTATAGCACGCCCCGGAAGAAATGCCCTTTCGTAAACCCATCCGGGAAAAGAGACACTAAGTCAGCCATCCCTTCGTCCGACGTCCATTCTGACTTCTTGCCTTCATTTAGTTTTTCCCACGCCTCAACAAACACACGCACAATTCGCTCAACTTGCTCAGGATTTTGGCGAGTCAATTGCAGACGAACGGTTGAAAACCCCATGCGTTTGATCTGGGCAAGCTCTTCATAAAGGTTGAGAACCTTCACATTAAACAAGTGCATCCGGCACTCCTGATCCGTCTCTACCGGAAAATCATAGTTCATCCGATCGCGCAGGTAATGCGGTTCTTGCACACACGTTCCGGCACACTGTTGATCATTTTTACCACCCAACGTTGCGCCTACTGGACAGTATTCGCTCACCATCATCTCAAGATCCCCAAAGGCCAGAAGCTCTACCCCTTTCCATCTTGCTAAGTGGGCAAGCTGTTCGTGGTGCAGCTCTGGAGAAAGAGTCACCCCTAAGGCTCCCGAACGCAGGAAGTGAGCAAGGCTTGCTTCGTTAAAAACATTCAAGGAATAATCTACTTCAAACGGCCAATCTGCAGCAACGGCCCTCATCATTTCCAACTCTCCGAGGTTTGAGATCATTAATTTGGGTTTCTCCGCCCACATCGCGGCCTTATGAAGATCTGACAAAAGACTGGCACTCTGCGCCTCATTTAAGATGCGTGGTAAACGCCAAACACAATCTATTCCCTGCTTTGTGCAACGTTCAAAGCTCATACGAATCTCCTCCAGGGAAAACCCACGTCTGGAACGCCAATGTTCTCCACCGATGAGCACCCGATTAGCGCCGGCTTTTACGGCGGCCTGTAGAGTTTCAACATCACTCACCGCCACGGATATTTGTGGCCTGACAGCTTTCCTTAATCCTGCCCGCTCTTCTGCCTGACGTTGTTTCCAACGCTCTATTCTCAGTCCATATGCGTGCCGCTCAACCTTGGGTCGAACCCCTACTTTTAGTAATTCTTCAACCGCTAGTCGACGCATTTCATTGAGATCCCTGACTGGTAGCATGATGCCCTCATCAACTTCTAACTCTAACTTATCTAGCCAAAAGGGCGTAGTTCCTAAACGACCTAGCTGTTGGAAGGCATAGTCCCAAGTCAGAGGTCTTTTCAAAGCCATTTGTGCTTCGTTCATTGAATAAACCGTGACTTTACGTTCGTTCTCCACAACATCCATTCGTAATTTCTCACCAACATGTCCGGTTAAGTGCATGGTCATTGGACGCTTGCGTTGCTCTCGCCCCTCTTGGAAACTGACACGCGCCTTTTCCATCAGCAATGCATCATTAGTCTTAAAGACTCTGTCTCCTGGTTGAGCCATTCCGAAGAAATCGATTTGCACAGTTTCTCCACGTAATCCTTCTACAACTTCTACTAGATCCTTCCATATCTTCCCGATTGTAACCCCTTCACGTCCACGACCTGTCCAAAATTCAATTCCGTCACCGGGGTGCAAAGCGGCCTCTAGCTTCAGTGTTAATCTCCCATAATCTAAATGCGACACCCGACCCAGACGCGTCCCTCGGTTGTTCGGGCGGCTATAGCTCATAAGCTCTGCCCCAAGGTTTTCCCTGAAATATCCTCTTGTGAAATCTCGGTTGAAAACCTGGAGTAATTCTTGATGTTCATCCCTAGTAAGCAAAGGACTACCTTCTGTTTGATCTTCGATCCGGTTTATAGCTTGGCGATAGAGCCGAATAACCGTTGCCACATACTCTGGACGCTTCATTCTACCCTCTACTTTAAGGGAATGAACACCAATCTGTTTTAGCTCTGCTAATTCCTCAGCCAAATTTAGATCTCGTGGGCTTAACAAGTGTTCTCCCACCTTTTTTTGGGTTAAAAGGTTTTCATGCTCTTTATTCACGAGTTGATACGTCATCCGACAAGGTTGCGCACACGTACCGCGGTTTCCGCTCCGTCCCCCAATAAAACTAGACATGAGGCATTGCCCGGAATAGCCGATACAAAGTGCGCCGTGCACAAACACCTCAAGATCTAACGGTGTCTTAGACGCAATCATTTTCATTTCAAGGGCTGAGGTCTCCCTGGCTAACACAACTCGGCAAAAGCCCAGCCCTTCCAAATGATGAGCACCCCAACTTGTATTAATGGTCATTTGTGTGCTAGCATGAATTTCCATTTCCGGAAGAATTGTATGAATTAACTCAGCAACCCCTACATCCTGTAAAATCAGGGCATCGACCCCGATTTCATGTAAGACAAAGAGATAGTCCAATAGGTCTTGAAATTCTTGGTCTGCAATAAGAATATTTACAGTCACATACACCCTAACTTGTCGTTCATGAGCATATTGGACAGACGTTCGTAACTCTTCTAAATCGAAGTTTGCAGCGCTTGCCCTGGCACTAAAGCTTTTCCCTCCGAGGTAAACTGCATCTGCGCCATTTTCTACCGCTGCTTTGAAGGCGTCAAAACTCCCAGCAGGAGCTAAAAGTTCTAATGCTTGGGTTTCCTTTGTTTTAATAACATTCATCTAATTGTTACGCTCCCATTCCGACCATTCTCCCAGCTGTTTAGACCCACGTAAAACGTCGAGCCTAGACAACAACTTTATTATAATTGTTTCTTATTAATTTGTACAATCACTGCAACTCCATGAACTCATTCAACGAACGTTCAACACCGGGCCTTGCGTCGGTAGTCTTGCGATTGCATTAACAACTCGTAATTCAAAGGCGTTGCAGATCTATAAAATCTTCCCCAATTAAAAGAACGCTCTCCTACGTTTTTATTAATTAAACGTAGAGGAGCATTTATTTAACATTTTTTTCATAGGTTTTCAATTTCCCAGTCTATGGGTGTTTTTCCAAGGGACGTTAAAATATTGTTAGATTTAGAAAAGGGCTTACTCCCAAAGAATCCCCGATACGCAGATAACGGGCTGGGGTGTGGAGATTTTATGATAGTGTGCAGTGAATTCGTGATGAGACTGCATTTTGAGAGAGCGTTGTTTCCCCATAAAATAAATACAATCGGATCCTGCCGCTCATTTAACAAAGCAATGACCTTATCTGTGAAGGTTTCCCAGCCCCTGTTTCTATGGGAGTTTGCCTGACCTGCAACCACAGTAAGTACTGTATTGAGCAAGAGCACTCCCTGATCTGTCCATTTCTTGAGGTACCCGTTATTGGGAATAAGGCAATTTAAATCACTCTGGAGTTCCTTAGTAATATTGACTAAGGAGGGCGGTGGAGCTATGCCCGGTTTCACCGAAAAGCTAAGACCATGTGCTTGATTGGCTCCATGATAGGGATCCTGCCCAAGCACAACCACCTTGATATCTTGATAAGCAGTATAATGCAGTGCATTAAATATATCATGCATTTCCGGATAAATTATCTTAGTTTCATATTCTGTCATCAAAAACTGTCTTAGTTTTCGATAATACTCTTTCTTAAACTCATCCTTCAATAAGTCCTGCCAGTCATTCTTGAAGATAATCATAACTATCACCCCTATGAATTATATCATAGGGGTGATTCAAACGACGTTACTTCAGTTAACTTAATAACTTAATAATACCGGGAGTCACTTCTTCAAGGGTATCCCATTCCGGCCATTGTATCCGCTTATTAGACCAACACAAGGCAGGAACGAAATTCGTGGTATGCCCTGCCACGGAAAAATCTTCGATATTGCCATGATCACTGGTTAGTATCCAGGCCACATCCTCTTCATGCTCAATTACTGAGAGGAAGCCTCCTATAAAGAGATCAAGGCGTTCAACTAATCCAATGGCTTCATCCCAAAGTTTCTTATGCCCTATAGTATCCGTTTGGAAAAATTCATATAACGTGAAATCATACTTTAAAACCAAGTGTGCTAAATGCTGACCAGCCTCAAACGGAGAAATAACCGGAACCTTCTCCCCTAATTGAACGAGAATTTCATTGGTTATATCTTGATAGACCGCTAATCCCTCCCTTAAGTCGGCTATACGTCTTAAACGTACACCTCCAGCTAAGGCTGATAGGGTAGACGCCGTGTGTTTTCGTTGCCCAGTCGCAACCGCTTGATCATAAGCATTAGTAAAAGTATTGGCAAACATAACTGACTTCCCCGCCTCAGCCAATTGCTTAAAGATACTCTCATCCGCAATGATTTCAGCGAGGCGTTGATTAGGATAGGCACGAAGATGAAATCCAAGCGCTTTAGCCGCGTTAATGCCTGTCCAGAGTGTTGTCTGACCCGTTGCACTTTGGGGAGTACCGGACACTCCCAGCTTGGGATCTAAGGCTCTTAGCACCGTATTATTATGGATGATGGAACGGTTTCCCCAGAGGAGATGCCCTCCTAGCAGTTCATCGAGGACTGGAGTCTTAGCCGCCACAATGGGGTTATCGTCTTGTCCTCCTAGGCCAAAGCCATCTATGAACACCATCACCATGTGCATTTGATCGTTCCCCATTTTCTATACATTCAGCTACTCTGTTTTTTCACCAAGTAGCTGCATTAATGTTTCTTGTTCTTCACGTAATTTGGCGAGTTCATCGGCTAAATTCAGGGCGGTTAAAACTGCAAGCCGTTGAATACTCAAGCGAGGTAAACGTTGAGCGATTAAACGCATCTTCTTATCGACTTCATGCGCCAACCCTTGAATATACGGTGCTGTCCCTTCACCGCGGACCACATGCTTTTCTCCATAAATCTCAACGGTAATTTTGTCTGATTTATGTGTCACAATTTCCCCTCGCTCTCTTAATACCGCTCCGCTTTAATCTTACCTTCTATTTTCGCCATTCCGCCGCGAATTCCTGCTTAATTCCCTCTAAAACGCGCAAATTTAGTAGATTCACCTCTTCATCTGTTAGCGTCCGTTCTAAGGACTGATACCGCAACGAGAACGCCAGGCTTTTACGATCATCGGGTATAGGTTTTCCGCTATAGACATCAAATATTTCTACCTGTTGCAATAGTTTCCCGCCAAGCTTGCGTATCTTAGACATCACTGCGTCAGCGGGGGTCTCATTGGCTACGACTAAGGCTAGATCCCTTTGTATTGCAGGAAAGCGGGGGATAGAGTGCGCACGCACGGTTTGTCGCATCCGTGTAAACAACCGCGTAAGCTCTAATTCAAAGAGTACCACTCGCTCAAGCTCCCACTCCTTTTCCAGAGAGGGATGCATTTCACCTAGGAATCCAATGCAATGATTCTGAAGATAAACGTCAGCTGAACGCCCCGGGTGCAATAAGGTTTGATTCTTAGCGATCCGGTATTCTAATTTAAGCCCGAATTCCAGAGCCAGCCCTTCTAGTATACCCTTGAGGTAATAAAAATCATAGTTCACAGATTGCGCCAGCCAATGCCTTCCGCTCTTGCCCACAGCGAGCCCCGCTAATCGCAATTCTTCCCTTGGAAGCTTCTGTAAAGGTTGCTGTTCACCCCAATAAGTATTTCCTATCTCGAAAATACTCACATCCGTGTTGCGACGTGCAACGTTCCGGGCAGCTACATCAAGTAGCCCTGGTACGAGAGAGGTCCTCATCACACCGAGTTCCTCCCGTAACGGATTAAGCAAGGGAATTGAGTTCACGGCGCTACCCCACTGCGCATCGACGCTTGCGCGTGTGAACGAATAGGTAATGACCTCATCCAGTCCAGATTGAGTTAAAGCATTGCGCAGGCGGCGGCGAAATTCCTGTTCCGCTGTTCTGCTACCCTGCGTAAGATCTCCTTGAGGTAAGGTTGTCGGTATACGATCATAGCCAATCAGACGGGCAACTTCCTCAATAAGGTCTTCTTCGATTTCAATATCTGAACGGTAGGTTGGAATCCCAACGTTGAATAGTCCGTCCTGCTCTTGATATGCAAAATTCAAGTTCTCCAGAACTTGGCGGATCTCCGCTGTTTTAAGTTCTACCCCTAGGATGGTTGCCGTAGTTTGAACTGAGAGGTTCACTTGACGGTGAGGAGGGAGGTTTTTCACTTCATCCACCAAGGCTACAGGACGACCTGCCCCTAATTCTAGGATCAGTTCAGAAACTCTCCCTAGTGTCGCCACGCACCCATAGGCATTAATTCCCTTTTCATAACGGTTAGAAGCCTCAGACCTAAGTCCTAAACGACGGCTTGTGCGACGAACACTCACCGCAGAAAAATGCGCTGATTCTATCAGTAGTCGTGATGTATCTTTCGTCACTTCACTGTTTAAACCACCCATTACGCCAGCGACTGCCAAAGGTTGGTGGTCGTCCGCAATAATAAGTGTATCTGCTTGTAATTTGCGTTCAACTCCATCTAAGGAAACAATGATTTCGTTGGGACGGGCAGCGCGGACATGGACGTCGCCGCTGATCTTATCCCTGTCAAAGGCATGTAAGGGTTGTCCCATTTCCATCATACAGTAGTTCGTAATATCCACAATATTATTAATGGGGCGAACTCCAGCTGCTTTAAGTCGTCGCTGCATCCACTCCGGAGAAGGAACGATATGGACATCCTCAACGACTAAGCCTGCATAACGCCGACATAATTCAGCTTCCTCAATGATGATCCGAAGATCGGGGGGCGTTGGCAGGGAAAGTGCCTGGTCTTGTTCTGCCCATTTTGGTAAATGAGGTTTTTTTCCTGTGAGAGAGGCGACTTCACGCGCAACATTCACCATTGCCAAACAATCTGGTCGGTTAGGGTAAAGTTCCAAGTCTAAAATACTGTCTTCGCGTGCTAGATATTTGCCCATATTCTCTCCAATTGGGGCATCAGGTGACAAAATGAGGATCCCATCAGCACTGCGTTCCAGGCCTACAGTGGCTTCAAGCAGCAACTCTTCATGTGAACAAAACATTCCGTAAGAGACAACCCCTCTGAGTTTGGACTTTTTGATAGCAAGTCCATTGGGCAGGTTTGAGCCTACCAACGCAGCAGGAACCCGGTCTCCAACCAGCAGGTTCTGGGCTGCAGTGACAATAGTTATCTCCTCTTGACCCACATTCACAACACAAATCAAGAGCCGATCCGCATCAGGATGTTTTGTTAAACTGACTATTTCTCCAATCACTACTTTTTCGAATCCTTTATTCAGGTTATCTACCGCTTCGACTTCAATGCCGCCACGGGTTAACGTTTCGGCTAACTCTTCTGCACTCTGATCGACATCAACGAGTTCACGTAACCATTCTAAGCTGACTTTCATGACCTTTCCCCCTTAAAACTGTTGTAAAAACCGCAAATCATTATCAAACAAGAGTCTCATGTCTTCAATGCCATATTTCAACATGGCGATTCGCTCCACTCCCATACCGAAGGCAAAGCCTGTGACCTCTTTCTGATTATATCCGCCCATTTCTATGACCTTGGGATGAACCATACCTGACCCTAATACTTCTATCCATCCAGTTCCTTTGCAAAGACGGCAGCCTGCTCCACGACAAAGCATACAGGAAATATCTACTTCTGCACTTGGCTCTGTAAAAGGAAAAAAGCTAGGCCTTAAACGAATTTCTCTGGATTCGCCAAACATTTGGCGTGAGAAATTCAGTAGAATTCCCTTGAGATCTGACATACGGATTCCACGGTCCACAACCAGTCCCTCAACCTGGTGGAACATCGGTGAATGGGTCGAATCATCATCATTACGATAGACAGTCCCCGGAGCAATAATTTTAACGGGAAGCGCAGGACAGAGCTTCTCCATAGTTCGGATCTGCACGGGAGAGGTATGCGTTCGAAGCAAAATCTCTTCTGTGAAATAAAAGGAGTCTTGCATTTCGCGAGCGGGATGATCCTTCGGTAGATTAAGTGCTTCAAAGTTATAATAATCCGTCTCAATTTCAGGTCCTTCAGCAATTTGAAATCCCATTCCCAAAAATATATCTTCAATCTCTTCAACGATCTGTGTGACGGGGTGCCGATGTCCACGCTGAGCACGAACTCCTGGTAACGTGATGTCAATGCGTTCCGTTGCCAGCCGCTCCTGTAGACACATCGCGTCTAATTCGACACTCCGCTCTTCCCACGCTTGTTCCAGTCTACTACGCATCTCATTGACCACTTGGCCTATAATCGGTCGTTCCTCTGGACCTAAGCTCCCCATTTGGCGCAGTAATGCAGTTAACGAACCTTTTTTTCCTAGAACTTTCACTTTAAGATCTTGGAGCGCTTCCGGACTGTCTAGCTCCTTCAGTTGGAGTAACGTCTCTTCTCCGATACGTCGTATTTCATGCTTCAAGTGAACCACCCTTTCCAAATATAACACAGCACTAAAAAAGACGCTCGTCCCTTGAAAGGGACGAGCGTCTACTCTCGCGGTACCACCCTAGTTTGGCCAATCCAGCCACACTTAAGCTCCCGTTAACGGAGGAAACCGGGCCTACCTATGATCAGCAGGCCACTCCCAGGCGAAATTTAACCTCTTTAATAGAAGAGGTGGATACCTTCTTAGCTGGCTCACAGTCATTGGCCATGCCTCCCTGAAAAGAAAATGCTCCTTTTTAACCTGATCATCGCATTTTTTAAATCAATTTAATAAATGACATTAACTTTATTTACAGAAAATTATAGCATAGATCTTCTGTAATTTACAACAAATCCCTTTGGCGAACTATTTCATAGAGCAATATTCCCGTAGCAATCCCTACATTAAGGGACTCAACGTCGTGAGCCATTGGAATCGTAACACACTGAGTCTTTGCACTTCTAAAGGACAAAGAGGGTCCATTGCCCTCGTTTCCTACAACCAGGGCAAGTGGTCCCTCTGCTAGTTTCGCCTCGTAAACCGAGCTGCCCTTGATATCTCCCATGAAGACCCTTAACCCCCGCTCCTGACAAAAAAACAAAATATCGTCTGGTTGCTGGCCAGGCAAAAGCACTAGGGAAAAAATTGCGCCCATGGTACTTCTCAATACTTTCGGATTATATAGATCAACCGTTCCCGGTGTCAAACAAACGCAACTCACTCCTGATGCCAAAGCGGTGCGCAGAATAGTGCCTAAGTTCCCGGGATCTTGAATACCATCCAGAATAAGTAGCACCGAATTCCGATCAATTTGTAGATCTTCCCAAGTATAGGTCGTTTGGCGTACAACGGCTAAAATTCCTTGTGGTTCTTCTGTTGCGCTCATTTTACGAAGAACACGCTTATTGACTTCCTCAAAAGGGATTTTTCGCTCACACAACTTATTATGAAGGTACTCCCACGCCGAATTCTCACGTTCCTGGCAAACAAAAACCTTCGTTATTGGAGCATTTCTGCGCACTGCCTCCTCGACGAATCGCCAGCCTTCAACCACAAACAACTGGGCCTCCTCGCGAGCTTTATGTCGCTGCAATGACGCCACCTGTTTTACCTGCTCATTTTGCAAGGAATCAATCATCCGTAGCACCTCCAGAAGTGAGGAAAATCCGCCTGACTGTCTAATATGTAAAAGAGGGTGCAATTGCACCCTCCTGTGTTATCCGTTAATTTGAACTTTAGCTAAATTTACGAATTCAGTGAACGCTGCTGCATCACTGATCGCGAGTTCTGCCAACATCTTACGATTGACTGTCACTCCAGCTTTCTTCAATCCGTTCATCATACGGCTGTAAGACAAACCATTTAAACGGGAAGCTGCATTGATTCTGGCAATCCAGAGCTTACGAAAGTTACCTTTGTTATCTTTTCTATGTGCATAAGAATAAGCTAAGGATTTCAGGACTTGTTCATTGGCTGGACGATATAGTTTACTTTTCGCCCCACGGTATCCTTTAGCTAATTTTAATATCTTTTTGTGGCGGGCATGTTTAGTTACACCTTTTTTTACACGGGCCATGTTGAAGACCTCCTTCTAAGTCAAATATTATAGATAAGCAAGTAAACTTTTAATTCTTTTTACGTCAGACTTGTCCATCACAGTCGCTGATCGCAAGTGTCGTTTGACTTTCGGTGACTTCTTCTCCAGCATGTGACTTGTGTAACCATGCATACGGATAATTTTTCCAGTTCCTGTTTTCTTAAAACGCTTTGCTGCTCCGCGGTGTGTTTTCATTTTAGGCATTTGATAATCTCCTCTCGGTAATTAGGTAATTAGTCGTGTTTAAGCGTGGCTAAGATCATGATCATGTTACGTCCCTCAAGCTTAGCTTCGCGCTCGACAGTACACTCTGCTTTACAAAATTCTGCCAATCTTACGCATAACGTTTTTCCAAGTTCTGGATGAGTGACTTCCCGTCCTCGGAACATAATCGTCACCTTAACTTTATCTCCATCGAGTAAAAAGCGTTGGGCGTTGCGAGCTTTGGTCTCGAAGTCGTGGTCCTCAATATTGGGACGCAATTTAACTTCTTTGATTTCAGTATTCTTTTGTTTTTTGCGAGCTTCTTTGTCTCGTTTCGCTTGCTCGTACTTGTACTTACCGTAGTCCATTAGTTTGCAGACCGGCGGTTTAGCCGTTGGTGCGATCTCTACGAGATCTAAAGATTTCTCTACTGCAATGTTCAAGGCGTCTCTAGTCGCCATGATTCCTAGTTGGTCTCCCTCTTCACCGACGAGACGAACATCCCGAACCCGGATTTCGTCATTTAATCTTAAGTCCTTGCTAATAAGAATACCCCCCCTTAATATATCAGCTCAAAACAAAAAAGACGGATGATTACCACCCGTCTTCTAACAATCGAGAGCACATAACACTAAGCTCAGGACCTGAAGAACCCTAGCGACAATTGCCGTAAGGTGAGAAGCGGATGGCTTCTTCTTTACTTGGAATATCATATATTAATAACGAACGTTTGTCAATACTGTGCCACAACAACTTCTTATTTATACCCAATCGACTCAATTGTAAAACTTATTTCCACCCCTACTAACCTCACAGGTGGAAGTTAGTCTTGCAAATAAAAGGGTAGCTTTTAGTTGTACAAATTATTATACTCTTATCT
>Ga0209386_1000649_pt1 | contig 16300 bp, 10 predicted proteins | sample NGEPertwo_FD_184510 | JGI IMG/M metagenome (GOLD analysis project Ga0209386, IMG submission 184510) | Arctic peat soil microbial communities from the Barrow Environmental Observatory site, Barrow, Alaska, USA - NGEE Permafrost154B-two... | ecosystem: Environmental > Terrestrial > Soil > Wetlands...
GTCTTTATAAGGACTTCCAGTCCGCACTTTTTAAACGGCTTCAGCCGTAATCGCGACTTCCAGTCGCAATCGGGAACCCCTGTACTTCAGTGCAGGGTTGTTCAGTTTCCCCTTGCGCCGATAATAAAGTTGATGGAGAGAATCATAGAAAAAAGTATATTCAAACGGCACGATCAGATCGATTTGAGATGAACTTTCATTATTATAGACAGCATCTTCCAATAGATCGTGAATCAGATTGTTCACACTGTATTGTCCTGAAAAAACGTTGACATCTTTATTAATTTGTATATCTACGACCACTGCTTTTTCCCCAACAAACATATTGTCCGTTCTTGTGTGGATCGTTTCAAATCGTTCAATCATGCCTTTTATATAATTCCGGCTGGCGTAAACTTCCTCTCCCACCTTATTTATAGCATGAAATTCAAGGAGCTCCTTGCGTTCCATAGGCGATACTCTCAGATAATCACACAGTTTTTCCACGAAGATCACGCTAGGCAGACGTTCACCGACTATAGCGCGTTGTATCGTAGTACGGTCAAGCTGGGCTTTTTTAGCTAGCTGATAGACATTTGTACCACTATCCTCTATTAAACACTTTAATTTATTACTAAACCGTGACATGGCATTATTTACCTCCAATGTTTACAATAAACTTATTAGTAAAACTATTGTATATTTGGATAGGCACAATTGCTAGCACATATTGAGAAATAACCCATTTTTCTTTATCCTATTAGTATATTCCTAATTCCATGAACAACGTGGAGGGGATAAAAGGGAGATGGAGAAGTGCACGGACTCAAAAAGAAGTTACTCAGTGGGGGTTTAGCCGTTTGTTTCACTTTAACCAGCGTGTTTTCGCCGATCATGGTGGCAGCATCCAAAATTCAGTCAGTTCCAACCACAACTAGTATTTATGGTTATGACCAATATGAAACGGCAGCCAAGATCGCCCAAAATGGCTGGACGGGAACGTCTGATTATGCCATTCTGGCGGCGGGTATGTCGGCAAATCTTATCGATGCTCTAGCCGCCGGACCTTTAGCAGCCAAAGTTAACGCGCCCATCATCTTAACGGAGGGTAATTTTTTAAACAAGAATGCTAAGGATCAGCTTACCAGACTCAAGGTTAAGAAAGTTTATGTCACCAGCGGCACGGCCGTCATTAAACAAAGTGTTCTCGATGAACTGAAAACCATCGCCACAGTTACGGAGGTCAAGGCTCTTGGAGGGTATGATGCTTCGGAAACTTCGGTTAATATTGCCAAAGCTATGGTCGATGAAGGCGCGAAAATTGACAAAGTTGTCATTACGGGTGGGGCAGGCTCAGATGCCTTGTCAATTGCTCCCATCGCAGGGGCACAAGGTATGCCTATTCTTTATACCAGTGGTGGCTCTCTTTCCAGCTATGTATTAACCTACTTAGATGGAATCAAAGCAAACCTCAAAGAAACTTACGTCATCGGCGGGACAGCAGTCGTAAGTGAAGCTGTAAAGAAGCAAATACTAGGAACCGTCGTTTGTTATTACGGACAAACTCAGTATGATACAAATATCGAAGTGCTCAAGAAATTTGCAGGGGTACTTAAGAATAAAAATACCTACGTTGCAAACGGTGAGACCCTGGTCGATGCCTTAGCGGGGGCACCTTTAGCAGTGAAAAACAACTCACTCATCCTCTTAACCGGTAAAACGTTACCAGAAGCCAGTAAAAAGTATGCCCAATCGAACCTATCCACGAATGTAATTGGCTTAGGCGGTGAGTCTGTCGTACCTGCCAGAATTCTTTCTGAGTTGTCACCCACGGAAACCATCAGCTTGGATGGCTCAAGTAGAGGTTCTGACGATCCAGCTAATTTAGAGCAATTTAAGGGAAGTCTCAAAGTGACAGGAAACAATGTAACCGTCCAGAACGCCAAGACAGATTATAGCATCTATGTTCAAGGCGATAATGTTACCTTAAATAACGTGACCGTCCAAGGAACGATCTTTTTAGATCCAGGGGACAAAGGCTCTGCTACTTTACAAAGTGTAAAGGCAACGAACCTTGTTATCCTCTCCGGGGCAGATCACAGTATCAATCTAAACGACGTAATAGCTCAGTTACTGAACATACAAAGCAGTAGCCCTAATGTCCATGTTGATGCGTCGGGAAGCACGACCTTTACTCAAACTCAATCGTCATCAACGGTTATTTTTGAAGCCAGTGATGGCGCATATTTCGGTACGATTAGTATAACCTATTCTTCTCAATCTGGAGTGGCTCCAATAGTCGAGTTAAGGGGGACCTTCCCAGATACCATTGAGGTAGGCGGCGGGGTCACTGTTATAGCAGCACCTGGCTCTAGTATCTCCAATCTGTCAATCATGTCCGACGACCCTAGTGAAACAGTTACTTTACAGGGTAACTTTAACGCTGTAGAAGTTAATAGTCCGGCAAATGTTACCTTGAGGGAGAATACGACCATCACTAATGTAGTAGCCAATGCGCTGGCGAATATTGTGGTGCCACCTTCATCGGCGATTACGCATTTGGATCCTGGGAATACAGGCACAACACCTACCGGGGGCGGAAGTGTTGGAGGTACGGCTTCGCCTGTTGTTACACCAACTCCTACTGCTAATGGCGGAGGTAGTAGTAGTAGTAGTAGTAGTAGTAGTAGTAGTAGTAGTAGTAGTAGTGGGAATGGTAGTGGAAGTGGAGAAACTATACTTGTAAGTGCTATAAGTGTTACTCCAACAACACTGACCTTAACAGCAGGAGGGGCAACAGGAACAATAACACCAAGCATAAGTCCTTCGACTGCAACAAACAAAAGTGTAACATGGTCATCAAGTGATATTGGTATAGCAACTGTAGCAAACGGGGAAGTAACACCGGTTGCGGCAGGAAGTGCAACTATCACTGCTACATCCGCAGCAGACATTACAAAAACTGCGACGACAGTAGTAACAATAGTAGCAGCACCACCAGTAGAACTGGTAGCAACAGGAAATATAACAATTACACAAGTCTCACCCAATGAAAACTTGGAATCAAGTACCCAATGTGCCTTTACAGTAGCTGTAGATTATGAATTTTCTGGTGTGGATGAGGCTGTACTCCATGTAGGTTTTAATACAGGCGACGACGTTAACGATTATTTTCTCGATGAGAAGACCTACGTGGTTACTGACAAAAAGGGTAGTAAAACTTTCGAAGTTGGAGCATTAGTCAAGGATTGGGGTGAAGATGGAGACTTTAATGTATATGTAAACATATCGAAATATCCGCATGATCAGACATGGACTCCACTTGATAGCGATACACATAGTCTGAATACATCAGTAGTTCCCAATGTTACTGATGCAGAAAAATTAGCAACAGCAAAGACAGTAGTGCAGGCATTAAATCTTGCATGGGATACTGACTTAACAACAACAATATCCACAGCAAACACAACAATCGGATCAGTTACATTGCCAGCAGGAGTGACAGCAGTGGCTGCAGAAGGTATAACTTCAAATGCAGGTAAAGTTATTGTCACAATTACATGTGGTATAGAAACAGACGCGACAATCGTATTAGAAGCACAAGTACCTCAAGTCGCAACAGTAAGCTTTACAAAAAATCCCACTGATTCAACCCTATCTGTCACCCAAGGGCCAGCAGCAGTGCAACCAGAAACTAATGGAACCTATAAATTAGAAACAGGATATTATACCTACACTGCAAGCAGGGGGGGCTATGAAACCAAAACCGAAAGCTTTTCCATAACAAGTGCTGATATTACAACAGGAAAAGACATTACGGTTACCCTTGAGCCGGTGCAGCAGGAAACCGTTTCAGCAGAGCCTGCCATTACCACAACAAGACAAGAAATATCTCCTACTCTTGGAACAAGAGTTGAAATGACGGTAGAGGCATCCTCACCTGATGGAGGAACACTCACCTATCAGTGGTATACAGCAGCAGGGGGTCGTGAAGGTGATTCAGCACAGCTAATTTCAGATGCAACACAGGAAACCTATGTCATTAGTAGTGTTACAGCTGCTGACCAAGGTGATTACAGGGTAGTTGTTACAAATACCAAAGCAAACGCAAGCTCAACAAGCAAAAGCTGTGATGCTTACGGTGTTTTCCCAATAACTCATCAAGTATTAGTAAGTGCTATTAACGTTTCAAGTGCAGGTAATGCAACCTCAGTTGTAAATGGTGAAACATTGCAGATGAGTGCAGATGTAACACCGGCAAATGCGACAATCAATACGGTTGTCTGGTCAGTTGATACTTTAGCTGGTGGGACAGCGTTGATTGATGCATCAAATGGTTATTTACAAGCGACAGGAGTTGGTATTGTTAGAGTAACAGCAACTAATGTTGCTTCTGGGGTTACTGGGACTAAAGATATTACAGTAGTAGCAGCACAACAGAGTTCAGAAAAAGCAATAATTAGTTTCACTGTAACTTCACCAAGTGCAATTGGGGTCGTAAACGAGACCAATCATACTGTTACTTTGAATGTGCCATTTGGTACAGATGTAACTGCCCTAACACCAATAATAATTGTAAGCCCAAATGCTACATCAGATCCTGATTTTACGGATCCTAACTGGACCATTAACCTCACTTGGGCGAGTACTTTGAAAGTGATAGCGGAAAATGGAACAATACAGGAATACGTTGTAACCGTAATAGAAGGCCCTGATCCTGATTCACAAGGTTCACTAGCTGACATAACCAGTTTCAGTTTTGCGTCACTTGGTGTAGATGGGGTCCTTGATGGGCAGCTGGGAATTCTAGTACATGTACCATTTGGAACAGACCTAACCGATCTTGTCCCAACGATAGGTGTTAGCGCAAACGCAACTTTCTCTCTAGATGAGGGCTTTGAAGCTAATAACTTCTCTAATACCGTGTTTTATACTGTAACATCTCAAGATGGGTCACTTGTTAATCAATACATTGTAATTGTAGAAGTAGACAACTTAGTAGCCCCGAAAGTAGCAGTAGCCTTTACAAAAAGTCTTTCGGATATAACATTAACTGTTTTCCAAGGGACAGTAGCAGTGCAACCAGAAACTAATGGTTCATATAAACTAGAACTAGGCGAGTATACCTACACCGCAAGCAAGACAGGTTATGCAACGGAAACCGCAAGCTTTTCTATAACAATTGCTGACGTTACAGCAGGAAGAACTATTGCTGTCGCCCTTGTGCAGAAAAAAGCATTATACAAATTTGTGAACAGCTTACCAGATGAATTTGGTACGTATGATTATTTAGCAGAAGGCTCTGTAGTAGAAGTTGAAAATAGTTCAACTATAATCGAGCCAACGGATATGTTTAGTTATGAACTTGTAGTTGGCATATATTCCTATCAGGTAACAGCATCTGGCTTTCTTACTAAAACAGGAATAATTAATGTAGCTTTAGAAGATGTTGACAGAACAACTGGTGGATATATTGTAGTAGGGCAGCAGGCGGGTCACTGATAGAGTTAGGGACGTCAGTAGATTAGCACGTAAATACCATACGAAACCCGATATGCGAAGTGTAAATTAGAGTATTACACTTCGCATATCTATGTTACATATAATTGATGATATTGATCTCAATTTATATCGAAAGCAGGGATAACCTATGGAACTGAAAACCTTCACAGCGATGTTCAGCGATAGAAACACATTAAATTTTACTAAGCTTCAGAAGAGAACTGAGCCTGATATATATAAGTTTCAAAAGAACAAGGCACACATAGCCATTTGAGGGAAGGGCTTCAGGCTGGCACAAGAAAGAATATTGTCGAAAGCCAAAATATTTAAAAATAAATGCAATACTACACAAGGATTATATATGTTTCCGTTGAATACTTACGTAGAAATACTATTTTAAGGTCTATCTACTTGTTACTGGATGCTTAACAAGGTGGGATTAGCTTGGGAGGTGTAGAATTGAACAAACTACCTTACAAAAATGGTATAAGAATTTTTTCAGTACGTCTTTTTATTGCATCATGGTTTACTGTAAAGGGCTGGCAGCGGCGACTAATACACAGGCAAATAAGGCAGTGGCTTTAAAGTAGTTCAGAGTGCGGTGGTACCATTGTACGTGTTTGTATAGGTGTTTGTAATAATTTATAACATAATTGGTAAAAAAAGCAGGAATAGCAGAGTTTCTAGCGAATATATAACATGTCTAAAATAAATTAAGTGATGCTCTTTTATCACTACTATTCGTAGTGCTTTATTGATTACTTCACGGAAGCATCATCTTAAGACGGAAACTCCCACTCATAGGTAGGTGGGATGTTTTGATATTCATTAATAAGGAGTTTACTAATCGTGTTAAGGGGGTGAGGGACGAGTTTAGAGACGTCCTAGATGAAAAGAAAGAATTCCATTGTTCTACTAAAAAAAGAGATCTGAAATTGAGAGGAGAAATTAACACCATGAAAAGAACGAAAAAAGCCTTAGCTTCCTTAGCTATCGCAGGTATGGTACTAACAATGGTCCCCTTTAATGCATTCGCAGCTGATACATTCCCAACTCGTGTAGCAGGTACAACTGCTGCTGATACTGCAGTCGCAATCTCAGCTCAAACGGGCTGGACTGGAAAAGCAGTTCTCGCATCTTCAACCTCCTATGGTATGTGTGATGCACTGACAGCTGGTCCGCTGGCTAAATTTTTAAGCGCTCCGATCCTTTTGCAAGAGGCTGGGGCAGTATTGAACGCTAACACTAAGGCAGAACTCACTAGACTCGATGTTAAGACGGTTTATGTTACCAGCGGAACTGCCGTCATCAATCAAGCAGTGCTTGACCAATTGACAGAAATGGGTATTACTATTGAGTCCCTGGGTGGAATTGATCGATTTGCCACTTCAGCAAATATTGCCCAGAAAATGGTCACTCTTGGCGCTACAGTTAATAAGGCAGCGGTTGCTTTCGGCTGGTTGAACCAAGATGCACTCTCGATTGCATCTATAGCATCAGCCCAAACTCAACCGATTCTGTTGACCGAGAAAGATACAATTCCTGCTAGCATCAAAGCGTTTCTTACCGCTAATCCGAGTATTACAACAACGGATGTAATTGGTGGTACAGGTGTCATCAGTGATGCGGTTAAGGCTCAGTTTCCAAGCGCAACCCGCAAGTTTGGTTACACAGCCTATGACACCAACGTTGCCGTACTTAAAGGATTTGACAGCGTTCTAAAGTATGATCATGTCTTCATAGCAAACGGGGAAACAGCCATTGACGCTTTGGCTGGTGCACCTCTGGCCGCTCAATTCAACGCAGGTATTGTTCTCACAAACGGAACTGTCAATGAAGGAACAGCTTATGTAGCTAGCAAAATTTCCGCAACCAGCATTGTCACCGCGTTAGGTGGTACAGCGGTTGTACCAGAGGGTGTGCTCAGTAGTACATCGATCCCAACTCTCCCGGTAATACCTCCAGTAATACCTTCTAGTGGTGGCAGCGGTGGCAGCGGTGGCAGCGGTGGCAGCGGTGGCAGCGGTGGCGGTGCTGTTGTTGATACACCTACAGAGGCATTCATAAATCAATTTATGGACGTGACTAGTAAGCTAACTACAACAGAAAAAGGTTATGTTAGTGCTGCAAGAGTAATTCTCGAGGGTCTCAACACCAGTGATCCCGTGTGGGATTCCGCTGAGATCAGTGCACTTTACAATGACGAGGTTGTAGAAGCGGGAGTGACAAAGGACGACCTGATTAAGTTGAATACTGATTTAAGTGCCATTCATTATTCTGGAGATGAGGCTGATTTAACGCTTTGTCTCAATACGTTCAAAGAGGAAAACTCAGAAACATTCAGAAAACTTTTTAGATCTGATTTCACGATGGATCAGTTTTATGGCTTTTTGACAGCAACTCAAGCAGAGATTCTTCCTGCTGTTATGGAGGGAGATCTCTCAAGTAGCCTCAAAGCCCAAATCATTGCAGCGACGAAAGTAGCAATGCATACTGTAGTAGCTACAGATGAGTATGCTATGTTTGCAACCAAGCTATCTGATATCGGCTGGAACGTTGATATGCTCGTTGAAGCTCAAAGTAGATTAGGAGCAAAAATTGATCCGCAAAACTTGGCAGAAAAAGCAATCGCAAGGGCGGCAATTTATTCGTTTACACATTGAGAAATATTTGTTAATGCTCCAGAAGTAATGAGTTTTAAGCAGAGAGTTGGGTTTCCAACTCTCTGCTTTCAGTTAGCTGACACTAATCAACAATCGTTAGCTAATAGCAAAAGGAGGGTAAACGTATGAACATCACAAAGCAAAAGCTATTACAAGGCTGTCTTGCAGCTGTCGTTGCAGTCTCTTCAACCCTCATACCTCTTGTCGCGAATGCAGAAACGACTAACATTCCAACATCAGCAACCCGCATCGGTGGAGTTGACCAATACGCCACAGCGGCCCTAATGGCCCAACAAGGCTGGACCAGTACCTCAGACAATGTCGTCCTCTCGGCCGGAATGAATTACACCCTTGTAGACGCCCTGGCAGCCGGCCCCTTAGCAACAAAGCTGCAAGCCCCAATTCTTTTAACCGATGGCGGACAAAGTTTGAATTCATTCACTAAAACCGAATTACAGCGCCTCAAACCCACAAAGGTCTACATAACTAGTGGCACAGCCGTCATTAAACAAACGGTTATCGAGGAACTCAAAGCAATGGACATTACCCCAGTTCAACTCGGCGGGGTTGATCAATATGAGACCTCCGTCAACATTGCTAAAGAACTAGTAAACCAGGGTGCCACCATCTCGCGAGTCGTCCTAGCAGCAGGCTGGTTAAGCCCAGCAGATGCCCTATCCATTGCTCCGATCGCGGCTGCCCAGGGAATGCCCATTCTGACGACAACTCAAGGGGAGCTTCCTGCTTCTGTTAAAACTTATCTTGACAGCATCAAGGCTAAGATCACAGATTCCTATGTGGTGGGTGGAGCAGCTGTAGTGTCTGATACCGCCAAGGACCAATTGCCCGGTACAGTCAGCCGATACTCAGGTCTTACGAAGTATGACACGAACGTCCAGATCCTGAAAGGATTTGCGCAAGAATATAAGAACGACAAAGTGTATGTTGCCAATGGAGAAACCTTGGTCGATGCCCTAGCTGCCGTACCTCTTGCTGCAGCAACCGTATCGCCCATTGTTCTTGTAAATCAACAATTAGAAACTGCCACCCAGGATTTTGTGAAGTTAAATATGTCAACAGCTGATCTGGTCGTCTTAGGTGGTGAGGCCGTGGTTTCTTCCACAGTAATAAACGCCCTGACAACACCGATGACACCAACAACTCCGACGACACCGACAACGCCAACAACGCCAACAACGCCAACAACGCCAACAACGCCGACGACACCGACAACTCCAACGACACCAACAACACCAACAACTCCTACAGTACCTACTTCCGTGACCCTTAGCGAGCTTCGGGTAATTACAACGGATAAGGCTAATTCATTAAAAACATATAAAAATGGCTCAGAAATTGATCTCACAGGACTAGCCAATAACGTCACCTTTGATGGGTTTGCTGTGACGGCAGATCATGATTGTACCCTGCAAATTAAAGTGCTTTCTTCTACCCAGTCTATCTCATTAATAGCTGAGCAAGAGGAAGTTATAACGACAGAAGATTTAATGGGCCTAAAGATTCCAGGAGGGATAGACATGGAGTTTTTTAGATCATTATACAGCACTACAAAAACTAAAACCCTCCAGGGGAAACTATTAATTGATGGAAAATCCGTGGGGTCCTTAACGGTCAAATTAAGATTCTTAAACTAGAAGAACATTTAATGAGCCTCGTCTGGCCGTATTAATAGTACGGCCTTTAAATTGCACGGACCTCTGCAGCAGAATGTAATTAATTTAGCTAGAATAAAAGGAAAAGCCCATATTATGGCGAATCATATACTGTCACACTACTGTCGCATAAGTTTTGCACAACGATTTTGGGAGGTCACCATGGAAGAGGAAATAGAATTACGGCAGTACTGGGAAGTGCTGCGCAAACGTTGGCTGATCGTCATAGCCTTACCGATTATCGCGGCCCTCGTCAGTGGAATTATAAGTTTTTTTGTTATTCAACCCGTATACCAAGCCTCCACGACGCTGATTGTCGGCAAAAAGGCGGAAGCAGGTCAAGTGGCATCTCAAATGCTGGATAATAGCGTACTACAAGCGAACCTACAACTTGCTAAGACTTATGCCACGATCGCTCAAAGCCGCACCGTCGAACAAAATGTCATCAAGGACTTGAATTTGTCGCTCACAGTTGCACAGCTTGACAGTTTAATCTCCATCAATCCCGTCAAGACCACGGAAATACTGGAAATCCAGGTGACGAATACAGACCCAGAGCTGGCAGCCACAATAGCCAACTCAATGTTTCGAGAATTTTCCAAAGCTGTTATCGAAATAAAAAAAGTGGACAGCGTTAGCATTGTAGATTCGGCGGTGACACCCGATAAACCCGTTAAACCCAACAAAATGCTCAACATACTGATCGCCTTTGTTGTGGGCCTCATGGCTTCGGTTGGACTGGTCTTCCTGTTGGAATATATGGATAACACCATAAAAACCTCAAGTGATGTCGAGAAGCTTTTGGGAATACCAGTATTGGGCGTTATTCCAAACTATGAAATGGGAAAACAAGCGTAAAAGGGGAAGATTCCATTGGCATTGATCACCTTAGAGCAAACAAAATCTCCAATCTCAGAGGCTTACCGGACGCTCAGAACGAATGTTCAGTTCACGAGTGTGGATTCGGAGACCAAGAAAATTATGGTAACCAGCTCAGGCCCAGGGGAGGGGAAATCCTCCACCGCCGCCAATCTCGCAGTCAGTGTAGCTCAATCTGGGAAATCTATTATTGTGGTGGATGCTGACATGCGTAAACCCACTCAACATAAACTTTTTGGTTTGGATAATAGGGAAGGGTTATCGGTGGCTCTGGTTCAGGATCAAGACTACCGAAAGTTTATCAAGGAAACGGCAGTGCCAGGCTTAATGGTTCTGACAGCAGGCCCCATTCCTCCCAACCCTGCAGAGCTTGTCGGTTCTAAACGGATGAGGCGTTTAATCGAGGAACTGAGTCTAGAATATGACATGGTCCTCATTGATACCCCTCCTATCATTGCAGTGACGGATGCCGCAATCCTAGCCCAGGAAGTGGATGGGGTTATCTTGGTCTTGGCCTCAGGCGAAGTGAACAAAGAGTTTGCGCAAAAAGCCAAAGAGCAACTGGATAAAGTAGGCGCCAAGATCCTTGGAGCAGTTCTCAATAAAGTGGACATGAAAACCGGCGAATATTATTATTACTATAATTATAATGCGTCTGACGATCCAAAGAAGAAAAAGACACATAAAGCTCGCTAATATACGCAAAGACAGCCGCGCTCTGGTTCAAGCACCAGAGCGCGGCTGTCTTCATCTATTCCCTCACATCTCTTCTACTGAAGAAAATCCAAGAAGTAGCCAGAAAAAAGACAAAATAGACGGTCAGTACGAGGAGCGAAAACTTCATAGTCATACCTTCAACTAGGGGTGCACCTCTCAAATATTGTGTCAAATCAGTATTGGCAAACAAAACATATTTCACCCAACTATACTTGCTGAGTAAAGACACTAAGACATCCCCTGTAAACAAGAGAAAGAGTGAAGTACCTACAGCCATGGCATTGTTGCGGAAGACTGTGGAGATCATAAACGCAAAGGTTACCATCATCAGCAAACTCACGCAAGCGTAAGCATAAGTTGTAAAAATATGCCCTACCATATTTACCTCAGTCACCCTGCCATTAATATAACTAAGATAAGGTTGATTCGCTCCACTGAAGCCATAGAATAGCCCACCTACCAGAAACGAAGTGCTAAAGAGAATTAAGAGCCCGCCAAAGGCAAAGAGTAACACTGTCATGTATTTGGATAAGAGCACTTTCCATCGTTTTATAGGCCTGATGAGTAAAAGCTTGATCGTCCCTGAGATGAATTCTCCAGCCACTATACCAGCACTAATAATAATTGAAAGTAGTGAAACTAGGGGTATCAGACCAGACGTTTGGGTGACAGACCCCCATAGGGTTCGACCCTCTGTAGGAGGCAAGTTATGGTCGATGCGGTAATGGTTCGTCTTAATGTCTTGTTCAATGACATCCTTGAGTTCTACTCCACCCGTCGGCGTCTGAGATAATACCTTTTCTAAGGCATCGTTCTCGTTCTGCTTTTTTAACACCTTCTCTAAATCTTTGTTCTGCTGAGTAAGCTGCGTCTTCCAATCCTCGTTGGCATACGACGTCTGCCCATTGTACTTAAAGATGAAACCAGCCGCTATGACACTCCCTATTAACAACGTTAACATAATATAGGTGCTCAGCTGATGAAAGATCTTGATCGCTTCATTTAAAATTAAGTTGAACATCCTACGCAAGGCCATCGCCTCCTGTCAATTCAAGAAAGCGGTCTTCCAGAGTCTTAGTGGTTCTGTCCGCACCAAAGACCTTTATTCCATCAGCCACAAAGGCAGCGATAATGTCAGGTATTTGATTCACATCCAGGGTCAGTTCCAGAGCATTCTCTTTCATAAGGGTCATCATCACTTCTGTATAACCCATTTTTGCTAAACACAGCTTGGCTTTCGAACGATAGTCCACAGTAAACAAGACTTTAGCCGTGGTTTGATTGAGCAGAAGATCGTTGACGGTCTGAATATCCAGTAATTTCCCGTTTTGTATAATACCGATCCGGTCACACATGAGTTCCATCTCTGTCAGTAGGTGACTCGATACCAAGATCGCTATAGTCTCTTTTTTTGCCAGCATCCTCAGATGGTCTCTCAATTCATGAATTCCTGCGGGGTCTAAGCCATTGGTCGGCTCATCCAACACAATCAAGGAAGGCTTATGAAGTAAAGCTTGGGCGAGCCCAAGCCTTTGGCGCATACCCAGTGAATAGGTCTTCACTTTATCCTGCGCGTTTTGACTAAGTTTAACTAAAGCAAGGACCTCGTCGATTCGATCGTGAGTAATGGATGGATACATTCGAGCATACTGAGCCAGATTCTGGTAGCCCGTTAAATACTGATACATCTCAGGGTTTTCTATAATTCCACCCACGTGGGCAATCGCCTTTTCATACTCGGTTTTGATACTATAACCGTTGATTAACACTTCACCCGCTGTAATAGAGATTAACCCAAACAGCATGCGAATAGTGGTTGTTTTACCGGCCCCGTTCGGTCCCAAGAAGCCAAAGACTTCGCCCGCATAGACGTCAAAGGATATATCATCAATGATCATCTTTTGTTTAATTTTTTTGGTTACATTTATAAATTCAACTACTGGTTTTGAATCCATAGTTGTGTGAAGCTGTTCCTTAAAAATGGGAATAACCTTTCACCACCTGTTGTTGTGCCGTGATACCCATCTCCCGCGCAGCATAGATTTCAGAGACGTTAAAAGAGGAAACCCCGTTTAACACGACGCCCATGGCTTGTTTGGCCAAGGCAATCCCAGCCAAATACTCTTGGTAGGAACCCTTAAGCGTCGCATCGGTGGGAGGATTTGCCTTAGCGAAAGCTTCAGCCGCGGTGAAGGCAGCCTGGGATTGAACGATGCTGGCTTTGTACGCAGATAGCGACATCTTTCGGCCTTGTAAAGCCGTGGTATTGCGCTTCACGTCCTGCATCGCTTGAAGCGTCTGCTGATACGATTTCGACATTAATTTTTTGTATTCCCCAGTAGAAGAGGTGTTGGAATCCGATGGAGAACCAGGAGCTGATGGGTCTTGGGAAGGGTTAGCACCCGGCGGGGAGGTTAGATCGGGTGAAACTGCCGAGGATAACTCCTCCGAGCCCTGTGCTCCAGTACCATCACTCGAACCTCCGACAAGTTTCTGAGCCTCAGCTGCATACTGATTGGCCAGCTGCTGCCCTCTATAGATTTGCCAACCTGCATAACTACCTATTACCAATACAACCACCCCGAGGGCTACTATAAGTCGTCGCAGCATAAGTTTCACGATCGTTCACTCCTCACGTTTGTGTGTCAGGATGTACTATAGGTAGTGTAACACTCTTTGCTGAGATTAAGAAGTAATGTAGTATATGAAAAAATAAATTAGAAAATCTTGGAGGTAAATGTCAAGATGTGGCGAAAGGTCTATATGTATGAATATAAATTAGCAAAGTAGGAAAAATTACGCAAAATAATAAAAGCATAACCAGTAGGAGACGTCACATGATCGATATTCATAGTCACATCTTGCCCGGGCTAGATGATGGGTCTAAGACCATGGCAGAGACGCTGGGCATGGTGCGTCAGTTGCACGTGGCAGGCTTTAAGACCCTGATCGCCACCCCACACGTCCTAGAAGGAAGAGATTCCTTAAGCCCTGCAGAAATATTGGCGACCACCGACCAAGTGCGCAAGTGCGTAGCTGAGGCTGGAATACCCGTTGAGATCTTACCGGGTGCTGAGAACTATATCTTCCCAGACCTAGCCAAGTGGGCTCGCGCAGGGAAACTGGTGACCCTAGGAAACGCAGGAAAGTATCTACTTCTCGAGTTACCGATGCTAGAAATACCCCACTATACGGAGCAAGTCTTTTTTGATCTCCAAGTCCTAGGGATAACACCAGTGTTGGCCCATCCAGAACGCAATAGGGGCTTATGCGATGATCCGGAGCGGATCCTTGATTGGGCTAAGAAGGGGATTCTCTTTCAACTGAATATTCGAAGTCTAAGCGGGCATTATGGTCCTCAGGCTAGCCAGTTAGCGGAAATCTTGCTAAGCAGTGATTTGATCCACTTTGTGGGTTCTGATGCTCATCGGGTTTCCCATAGTGAGTTGACTTATACGGAAGCTTCGCAGAGCCTAGAGGAACTGGTCGGTGAACGTCGGTTCCAAGCTTTGACGGCAGACAATCCTCATAGGATGCTAGAAGGGAATTTCCTGCCGGAAGAGCGGGATTATCTGTTTAAGCGGTTGGGTAGGAAGAAGAGTCAGAGTTGGTTTCGGAGATTGTTTAGAGGATAGGGCTCGTAGGGAATTATAGTAATAAAATAAATAGTTTAAATTTAATTTTAATTGACGTAAAGGATTTTCAGTTTTATTGGCGAATTAGGAAAATATTAGTACTTTTATCCTATGCCTATAGGACTTTAGGCCCGTGGGGGAGGGATATGGGATGGTGCTATTGAATCCAGTTCATAAAGGAAGGTCTCGTTCATGATTTTGAGCCGTAAAGCCATCTATTTAATGGTCATTGACATAGTCTTGGTGAATCTTGCAGCATTCGGCAGCTTCTACCTCCGGTTTGAAGGGAACATTCCACAGGTCTATTTTATGACCTATTATCATACAGCTTGGGCGGGTACGCTCATTTACTTAGTTATCTTTTCCTTATTTGGTTTATATAATCGCCTTTGGCAGTATGCAAGCATCAGCGAACTACTTTCCATTCTTTATGCGGTCACTGTGGGAACAGGCAGCGTCGTGCTCGCCGTTTATTTCTTAGCGCCGATGCGCTATCCCAACACAGTCGCCGTCCTATTTTGGCTGGCCACGATGTTTCTGATCGGTGGGTCACGATTCCTGGGGCGGATACTACAACATGGTGTTTCTAAAGTACATATTCCCGGAGTTCCAAAGCGAGTCCTGATTATAGGGGCCGGAGATGCTGGGGCCTTAGCGGTTCGAGAACTGAAGAACAGTAATTACCGAGAAGGCACTCCAGTGGGGATCATTGATGACGCTCCACAAAAGCAGAAGCTCAAGATGATGGGTATTCCTGTGCTGGGGACTAGGGCGGACATCGCACAAGTTGTTATAGCCCACCAAGTTGAGGAAGTCATTATTGCGATGCCTTCAGCTTCGGGGAATATCATCAGAGACATTACCGAGATCTGCGAACGAAGCGGGGTTGTCATCAAGATTATGCCCGGGGTTTATAACTTCTTCAGCGGACAGGTGGATACCTTGGAAATCCGTGATGTGCAGATCGAAGATTTGTTGGGTAGAGACCAAATCAACCTCGATATTGAGGAAGTCGCGGGCTACCTAGCGGGAGAAACCGTCTTAGTCACAGGAGCCGGCGGCTCCATTGGCTCAGAGCTCTGTCGGCAAATAAGCAGATTTAAGCCTGGTAAGCTCATCCTCGTCGGCCGTGGCGAGAACAGTATTTTCGATATTCAGCAAGAACTACGTTCTGACTGTCCTGAACTCAATCTGATCACCGAAATCTTAGATATCAGAGATCGGGAAAAAGTTGAACTGGTTTTTATGAAAT
>Ga0209386_1000650_pt1 | contig 16230 bp, 15 predicted proteins | sample NGEPertwo_FD_184510 | JGI IMG/M metagenome (GOLD analysis project Ga0209386, IMG submission 184510) | Arctic peat soil microbial communities from the Barrow Environmental Observatory site, Barrow, Alaska, USA - NGEE Permafrost154B-two... | ecosystem: Environmental > Terrestrial > Soil > Wetlands...
CGCGACCTGGTCACCGGAGGCCCAGCCGTGATCGCCCTCGCCGGCGGCGACATCAGCGACCCGACCGGCCCGGCCGCCCCGGTCGAAGAGGTCACGGCGAACGCCTTGAGGACCGGTCGGCTGACCGGTCTGCGGCCCAAGGAGAAGGCCCCGGTCAACCTCCGTGCGGCCCGCACCGTCGTCGCGGTCGGCCGCGGGCTCAAGGCGAAGGACGACCTGGCGCTGATCACCGACCTTGCCGATGCCATCGGCGGCGAGCTCGCCTGCTCCCGGCCCCTGGCCGAGGGCGTTCACTGGATCGCCAAGGACCGCAACATCGGGATCTCCGGGCAGCAGATCGCGCCGGGGCTGTATGTCGCCATCGGGATCTCCGGACAGCTGCAGCACATGGTCGGTGTGCGGGACGCCGACGTGATCGTTGCCGTCAACTCGGACAAGGACGCACTCATCTTCAAGCAGTGCGACTACGGCATCGTCGGCGACCTGTACACCGTCGTGCCCGCGCTGACCGCAGCGTTGGCAGCGAAGCCGTGACGAGCGACGCCACCGAACCCGACTTCGACGTCATCGTCGTCGGGGCCGGACCGGCAGGATCCGTCACCGCCTATCGACTCGCGGAGCGCGGTCTGTCGGTCGTCCTGATCGAACGCGGCGACGTGCCGGGCTCGAAGAACCTGTCCGGTGGTGTGCTCTACGGACGCGTCCTGGAGTCCGTGTTCCCGGACTACCTGGACGAGGCGCCGGTCGAGCGTCGGGTCACCCGGCACGTCACGACCTTCCTGACCCCCGACTCGGCCGTCTCACTCGACTACAGCGCCGATGGGCCGGCCGAGCCGGTCAACGCAGTCACGGTGCTGCGCGCCAAGTTCGACGTCTGGCTGGCCGGCAAGGCCGAGGAGGCGGGGGCGTTCCTGATGCCAGGGGTGCGCGTGGACTCGCTGCTGACCGAGGCCGGCCCCGACGGAGCCGCGACAGTGGTCGGAGTGCGTGCCGGTGACGACGAGCTGCGGGCGCGCGTGGTGGTTGCCGCGGACGGCGTGAACTCTTTCCTGGCCCGTTCGGTGGGGCTGCGCCCGAAGCCACCGACCAACCACCTGGCGGTCGGCGTCAAGGCTGTGATCCGGTTGCCCCGCGAGGACATCGAGAGCCGGTTCGGGGTCAGCGGTGACCGGGGTGCCGCACACGCGATCGTCGGTGACTGCACGCTGGGGATCGGTGGTGGCGGGTTCCTCTACACCAACACCGAGTCCCTGTCGCTGGGCGTCGTGCTGCGACTCGACGACCTGCTGCGGTCCGGGCATACGGCGATCGAGGTGTTCGAGCACTTCACCCAGCACCCGGGTCTGGCGCAGTACCTGCGCGGGGGAGAGCTGATCGAGTACGGCTCGCACCTGGTTGCCGAGGGCGGCTACCCGATGGTCGGCGAGGTCGCGATGAGCGGCATGCTCGTCGCCGGTGAGGCGGCAGGTCTCGCGATCAACAGTGGGCTGACCGTACGAGGCATGGACCTGGCCATCGGCTCGGCCATCGCAGCGTCGGACGCCATCGTCGAGGCGGTGGCGTCCGGTGACACGTCAAAGACCGGGTTGGCCGGCTACCGGCGCAGGCTCGACGAGAGCTTCGTCATGCAGGACATCCGCACCTACGCTCGAGCGCCGAAGTTCCTGGAGCGCAACCGCGTGTACGGGCCGTACGGGGAACTGATCGCCGACGTTCTGCACCACGCGTTCTCGCTGGACGGCACACCACGTCAGCACCTGCTCACCGTGGCCCGGCACGCACTGAAACGGTCGCCGGTGACCCTGCGACACCTGATCAGTGACGGATGGGCGGGGGTGCGAGCGCTGTGAAGCCGACGACCGTTCCCGAACGACTCGCGGCGAACAGCTTCCAGGTGGATGAGGACGAGTCCCACATCGTCGTCGACCAGGAGCTGTGCCGCACAACCGGGACAGGGGCAGCGATCATCGCGGTCTGCCCTGCTTCGGTCTACAGCGAGCAGGACGGGCTGATCGTGGTCGACCACGCAGCGTGCCTGGAATGTGGGACGTGCCTGGCAGTTGCGGCTCCTGGCGCGCTGACCTGGCGCTACCCGCGCGGTGGGTCCGGCGTCAGCTACCGGGAGGGCTGAGCTCAGCCTGAGGTCGTCCATGGCGTCCCGAACCGAGGATCGCCGTGACGGCGACGGCGGAGAGGATCGCGAGGCTCCCCCCGAACCAGAAGGGTGCGTCCGGACCGAGGCCGACCCACATCGCGCCGGCGACGACGGAGGCGAGCAGCAGGCCGATGCCCTGGAGCATGCCGTAGATTCCGAGCACCGTGCCGCGCAGGTGCGGGGGTGCGGCCTCGGCGACGAAGGCGCGCTCGGCGCCGCTGAGGAAGGCCGTGCAGGCGCCGTAGGCGACGAAGAGGACGACCACGGCGGGCTTGGACGTGAGGCCCGCGAGCCCGAGGTAGACCAGTCCGGACAGCAGGTACCCCGGGACCAGGACGGATCGGCGGCCGAACCTGTCGGAGAACCGGCCCGATGGGATGGCGAACACCGAGGCCGAGACGTTGAAGACCAGGTAGAGGAGCATCACCTGGCTCAGTGAGAAGCCCATGTCGGCGGCCTTGAGGAGCAGGAACGCGTTCGAGGAGTTGCCCAGGCAGAAGAAGAAGACGGTGCCCAGGTAGAGCCGCAGGCGTCCGTCCAGGTGCGCCCCGCGCAGAGTCGGCCGCGCACCGGCCGGTCGCTCGATCCGCTGCTCGCGCACGGCCGGGATGATCAGGATGCCGATGACCGCCGGGACGATGGACCAGAGGAATGCCTGGTGGAACGCGGTCCCGGTGCTGACCACCACGAACGCGAGCAGAGCGCCGGCCGCCGACCCTGCCATGTCGAGCATCTTGGCCAGCCCGAAGGAGCCACCCAGCTTCTTCTGGTCGCTGGACTGCGCGATCAGGGAGTCTCGCGGAGCGGTGCGGATTCCCTTGCCGGCGCGGTCAACGACTCGCGCCAGCAGGACGCCACCCCAGGACGTCGCCATGAGCAGCAGGAACTTGTAGACGACGGCCCCGGAGTACCCGAGGAAGGTCAGGCGCTTGCGGTGCTGGCGAACGTCGCCGAGGTAGCCGCTGAAGACCTTGAGCAGTGCCGCGACGCTCTCGGCGATCCCCTCGATCACGCCGACGACCATGGGTGTGGCACCCAGGGTCGCGGTCAGGAAGATCGGCACGATCGGGTAGACCATCTCGGTGCTCAGGTCGACGAACATGCTGGTGAGCCCGATCAGCACCACGTTCGAGACGGCGCGTCGGCCGGCGAACTGGGCCCATCCGCTCCAGTGCATGGCTCAGTGTCTCGCCTTCGCCCACGGCTTCACGTCGCGGTCGCCGTCGCGAGAGGCGACGGGCCCGACAGCGGGCGGACGACGCGGAGCGCAACCGCGCCCGGATTCCACCCGGTGAACCGCGGCGCCGCTCTGGGTTCCTGGTCCACATGGTGGGACGCTTGTCGGGTGGATCGGCACCACCGTTCCGCCGACCGTTCGGGGCGCAACCCGTCCCAGCGGCCGCCCGTGGCTACCCGCCACCGCCCGTTGTGCAGGAGGACCCCATGCACCCCGACCTCTACCTGACGATCTACCGGCAGCAGGAGCGCGAGCTCGAGCAGCGCCTTCTCCACCGGTTCGCCGCCCTTGACCGTTCCCCGGTCAACCGGGCCAGGGCCGGCCACCACTTCCGGGTGGCCCACCTCCGCTTGGATCGCAAGGCCGCCCACAGCTGAGGCGGCGGCCGATCGCCTTCATGGAGCCACCTCCCCGCCGAATCGTCGGCGCAGGTACGAGCGCGGCCCGAATGCGCGCACCCGCGCGCGAACCCGTGGATCCGGACCAGGCTGTCGCACACCATGCGAGTGCCCCGCCCATGCCAAGATCGACGGCGTGGGCGGGCTCGCGGGTTCGTCCGCGCCTGCGTGCACGTGTCAAACCGCGGCATGACGTTCGTGCCCAGCCGCGGCATGGCGCGGGCACCTGAGTGCTGGAACCGTTCGAAGGAGCTGGAGTGTCACAGACACAGTGGCCGACGGCAGCCACCCGGCTGCGCCACGGCGTGAACCTGAGCCATTGGTACGCACAGGTGTACATGGCGCCGGGCTACTGCGCTGCGCACTACGAGTCGTACATGCAGCAGAGTGACCTCGAGCTGATCGCCGCCATGGGCTTCGACCACGTGCGCTTCCCCTTCTCTGTGGAGCACATGGTCGAGGGCGACGGGTCCCGGCTCGAACCGGAGTTCGCGGCCCGGGTCGAGCGTGAGATCGGACGCGTGCAGGCGCTCGGCCTCGCCGTCATCGTCGACGCGCATCCGGAGGCCGAGTACAAGAAGGCCCTTGCCGAGTCCGACGACGCCGTCGAGCGCTTCGTCGGCATGTGGTCCCGCCTCGCGGCTCGATTCGCCGCCTTCGACCCGGCGTCGACGGCTTTCGAGGTGCTCAACGAACCGTGCATCGGCGACACCGCTCGATGGGTAGAGATCCTCGGCCGTTCGATCGGGGCGATCCGTGCGGTTGCTCCGGAACACACGATCGTTGCCTCGGGAGATGGCTACTCGCAGATCCCGCGTCTGCTCGAGATGCCCGCGCCGGAGGACGACAACGTGGTCTACAACATCCACGTCTACGACCCGCTGGCCCTGACCCACCAGGGTGCGCACTGGTCGCCGGACTGGGTCCAGAGCACCCGAGGGCTGGACTACCCGATGGATCCCGAGAACGTCCGCGGCCTGCGGGCGGCGACCGAGGACCCGGGCGCACATGCGGCCCTTGATGAGTACGCCTCCGAGGGGTGGAACCGCGCGCGCTACGAGTCCTTCGTCGCCCCGGCGGTGGCCTGGGCTGCTGCCGGCGGAGTGCCACTGACCTGCAACGAGTTCGGCGTGTACCGGGACTTCGCCCCCCGTGCCGCACGACTGCGCTGGCTGGCCGATGTCGCGAGTGTCTTCGTCGAGCAGGGCATCGGCTGGACGGTGTGGGACTACGCGCGCGACTTCGGCGTCGTGACCGGCGAGGGTGGCCGGCGGCGGCCCGACGATGCCGTTCTCGAGGCGCTCGGTCTCGGGGAGCGCTGACAGCCGAGGGCATCAGCACGCCTCGACGGCCCGCTGCTGCCCCCATCCTCAGCCGCCGGCGAGGTGGCCGAGCCGCTCCTCGTACTCGTCGCTGGAGATCTCGCCCCGGGCATAGCGAGCGTTCAGGATGTCCACCGCCGACAGCCGGCCGATGGGGCGTTGCGGCGCGTCACCCGAAGAGCTGCGCCCGCCGTCGCTCGCTCGGACGACCAGGTACACCACGAGCGCGATGACGGCGAGCACAAGGATCCACACCACCCACATCCCTGCTCCCATTCCGTACCCGTAACGCATCATGATCTGCTCCCATCGATGATTGTGTCTTCCACCGTGGCAGCGCCGTCCGGTGCATCGCGTGTCGGGACGATGAAGAGTTCATGAAGCAGACCGGCATCGACTGCCGCTCTGCCCGGAGGTCTTCAGGGAAACTCCATCGTTACGGCGTCGGTTCTTGACCAGGGTCGGCCAACGTCGGCCATGGCGCCGATCCCGGTGCCCTGACCAACGGGTGAGGAGCTCGCCATGGGCCCGTGGTGCGGACAGATGGGCATCGGCGGTTGGATCGGCACGGTCTTGTTCTGGGTGATCGTCGTGGCGGTGGTGATCTGGGGCGTGAGCCGGCTGTTCCCGGCCAACGACGCGCCGGCACCGCGGACGGTACTCGATGCGCGCCTCGCCTCGGGCGACCTCGACGTCGACACCTACCGCGCGCTCCGCAGGGAGCTCGATGGGGTCGGCGGCCGGACCTGATCGCCTGCCGTTGCTCACCGCGATGCGGTCCTCGTGGGCGGAGCTGAGGGCCACGGGTCAGCCTGAGGTGACCGGGTCCGCGATCGGCAGCGTGACCTCGAAGCGGCTGCCCGCTCCCCGTCCGGCGCTCGCGACGGCGACGGTGCCGTCCTGCGCCTCGACCAGGGCCTTGGCGATCGCCAGCCCGATCCCGGACCCGCCGCTGGCGCGGTCCCGAGCGCTCTCTGCCCGGTAGAAGCGCTCGAACACGTGCGGCAGGTGGCGGGCCTCGATCCCTTCCCCGGTGTCGGTGACGGTGAGCCGGACGGCCGACCCCGACACGTGACCGGCCAGCACGACCCGGCCGCCGGACTCGGTGTGCCGCAGCGCGTTGTCCACCAGGTTCCCCAGCACCTGCGCCATCCGGTCCGGGTCGACGAGCACCGCCGGGAGTCCCGGTCCGGTCTCCATGCTGAGGTCGATCCCGAGCGCCTGCGCGCGGTCGTGAGCGGTCCGGAAGGCCTGCTCGAGCAGCTCCGCCGGGTCCCGGCGATCCAGGCTCAGCTGGATCTCGCCGCTCTCGGCCCTCGTCACAGCGGACAGGTCCTCCGACAGGCGGGTGAGGCGGGCGCCCTGGGCCCGCAGCAGGCCGACGGTGTCGGCGTCGAGGTCGGTGATCCCGTCCTCCAGCCCCTCCAGGTACGCGTTCAGCGTGGCCACCGGGGTCCTGAGCTCGTGCGCGACGTCGGACAGCAAGCGTCTGCGGAGCTCCTCGCTGGCGTCCAGCCTGGCCGCCATCTGGTTGAACGCGTCGGCGACCTCGTCGAACTCCGCACCCATCCCCGGCGCGGGTACCCGCGCCTGGTAGCGGCCGCCGGCCACCAGGCGGGCGGCGGAGGTCAGGGCCGACAGGGATGCACCGATCCGCCTGGTGAGGAACAGGCTGACGGCAAGAGCTGCCACCGTCGCGGCGGCAAGCCCGATGGTCAGGGCGAGGCCGCTCGCGGTGCGGAACGCCAGCTCGGCATGGAACACCGCCTCCTCGGCAGTGCGCACGCCACTGCCGGCCATGTGCTCGTGGAAGATGGCCGGCCCGACGGCGCCCGCGACCAGCCAGGCGGTGACCCCCGCGGTCGCGAGGACGAGGGCGAGGGCCGCCAGCAGCCGTCTGCCGAGGCCGCCCCGGCGCGTCGGCGTGCTGGTCATCGGCCGGTGCCGATCCGGTACCCGACGCCGCGCACAGTCCGCACGTAGCGCTGGACGTCCGCGGTGTCACCCAGCTTCTGCCGCACGTGCAGGATGTGCACGTCGACGAGGTGCTCGTCGCCCACCCAGTTGCCCCCCCAGACCGCTTCGATCAGGGCGGTGCGGCTGAACACCTGGTGTGGTCGGGCGGCCAGCGCGGCGAGGACGTCGAACTCGGTCCGGGTGAGGCGGACCGGCTCGCCGTCGAGGTCCACCTCGCGCGCGGCGCCGTCGATGCTCAGGGCGCCGATGGTGATCGGTGGGGTGGGCGGCTCGTCGGTGCTCGGCGTCGTGCGGGGTCGCCGCAGCATCGCCCGGATCCGTGCCACCAGCTCACGAGGGCTGAACGGCTTGGTCATGTAGTCGTCGGCGCCGACCGAGAGACCGATCAGCGTGTCGACCTCTTCGGCGCGCGCGGTGAGCATCACGACGTAGCAGTCGGAGAACGTCCGGAGCGTGCGGCACACCTCGATGCCGTCGATCCCCGGGAGGCCGAGGTCCAGCACCACGACGTCCGGGTCGACCGAGCGCGCCAGGTGCAGCGCCGTCTCGCCGTCTGCCGCGATGTGCACGTCGAAGCCGCCCCGTCGCAGGTAGCTGGCCACGACGTTGGCCAGCGCCACCTCGTCGTCGACGACCAACGCCCGCATCGGGGCCGTGCCGGTCGGAGTGCTCACGACCCCATTGTGACGGTGCAGTGCCGGAGCAAACGGCTTCTGGTTGCCCCGGGTTGCCGGTCTTCACCGAACCTCAATGGAACGGCGACCGCTCGATCGGTGCGGCCGCCCGACAGTTCTCCTGACCGATCCGAGACACGAGGAGCAACTGTGACCGTCGAGACACGTCCGGACGCCGCGAAGGTGACGTTGGTGCACAGCCCGGCATGCCACTTCTGCGACGACGCGGAGGAGGCGTTGTACGAGCTGGGCAAGGACTACCCGATCGACGTGTGGGTCGTGTCCATCGACTCCGCCCTCGGGGCAACGCTCGTCGCCGTGCACCGGCCGGCGATGAACCCGCTGGTTCTGGTGGACGGGCAGTTCTTCAGCTCCGGTCGCCTGCCTCGCAAGAAGCTCGTCAAGCTGCTCGAGCGTCGTGGTGACAGGACTGCGGCCGTCCTCGGGGCGGGGCGCTGACCGTGGGCACCGAGCTCCTGACCACCGGCAGCATCCTTGCGGCGTTCTTCGCCGGCGGGGTCGCGCTCTTCGCGCCGTGCTGCATCGTCTTCCTGGCCCCGAGCTACCTGGCCGGGGCGGTCAAGAACAGTCGGTGGCGCCTGCTGCCGCTGACGTTCGTCTTCGCCGCGGGCCTGGGCCTGGTGCTGGTGCCGATCACCCTGGGCATGGGCCTGATCGCCGGGGCCGTCGCCCGCTACCACGGACCGCTGTACTACGCGGGCGGCGTGTTGATGTTCGCCCTGGCGGTCCTGGCGCTGTCGGGGCGGATGTGGTCCCTGCCCTCGTTCCTGCGCGCGCCGGACACCACCCGGGGGGACACCGCGAGCTTCTTCGCCCTCGGTGTCTTCTCGGGCATCGCCTCCAGCTGCTGCGCCCCGGTACTGGCCGGCGTGATGACCCTGTCCGTGCTCTCGGGTTCGCCGATCGGCGGGTTCACCCTGGGGGTGGCCTACGTCTTCGGCATGGTGTTCCCGTTGTTCGTGATGGCCCTGATCTGGGACAAGGCCAAGCTGGGCGAGAAGAGGTTCCTGCGGGCCAAGCCGGTCCGGTTCCGGGTCGCCGGCCGCCTGGTCGCCACCAACACCTTGAACATCGCCGTTGCCGTCGCGTTCGTGGTGATGGGGGCGTTCGTGATCGCGCTCGCGGGCTCTGCCGAGATGACCGGGGGCAGCGCGTTCCAGACGGCGGCCAGCGAGACCCTCACCGGGATCTTCTCGTCGGTCCAGGACTTCCTGAGCCCGGTCCCCGAACCCCTCCTGGGGCTGGGCATCCTCGGGGTGGCGCTGGTCTTCGTCTGGGCCACCCTCTCCGACCGCCGGTTGCCCTGGCGCCGCCCACCGGCAGACGACGACGAGGAACCTCCCGCCCCCGCGTGCCACGCGACCGTCCGCTCGACGACCTCTTCTGACAAGGACTAGGACCATGACTTCTGGAACGGCAAGCCGCCGACTGAACGACCGCCAGCAGAAGCTGGACGAGATCAAGCAGACCCAGCAGGCGGCCGTCAGGCGCCGGCTGCTGATCACCCGCAGCACCTGGGTGGTCGCGCTGGTCGCCATCGCCGGGTTGGTCACCGCCGCCCTGCTGTCCTCGCGTCCGGTGGTGTCCAGCGAGGTGAGCACGGCCCCACCGTTCACGCTGCCGACCAGCGACGGCCGGACGGTCTCCCTGTCCGACTTCCTTGGCACGCCGGTGATCCTGTACTTCAACGAGGGCGCCGGGTGCGACGCGTGCCTGCTGCAGATGGCTGAGATCGAGAAGGAGCCGGGCTTCGCCGACGCGGGCATCGCCGTCGTGCCGATCGTGATGAACACGGCCGACCAGATCAACGCCGACCGTGAGCGCCTGGGTGTGGCCACCCCCTTCCTGCTGGACGACGGGACCGTCTCCGCCGCCTACGGCACCTTGGGGACCGGCATGCACGAGGGGCTGCCCGGTCACGGGTTCGTGCTGGTGGACGCCAAGGGCGTGCAGCGGTGGTACGGCAACTACCCGTCCATGTGGCTGGACCCCCAGGCACTGCTGGACATCGCGCTCGGGAAGCTCTGACCTTCTGCGCCCCCATCGCGCGCACCAGCCCGTTCGTCCCGTACCGGGACGACGTGCGTGGCTTCGTCTTCGACGTCGTCTCCGGATGCCTTGGCGAGGTGGCCGGGGCCTGACGGACGCAGGTCCCGGTCGGACCCCCGTAGGCTCGGGGTCCGACCGGAACGCTGCGCTGCTGCGATTCCGCGCGCCGGAGGACCATGGGGGAATCATGCGATCCGCACGCCTGCACGCCATCGGTGACGTCCGCGTCGAGCAGGAGGACGTCCCCCTGCCGACCGACGGCGAGAGCCTGGTCCGGATGACCGCCGTCGGGCTGTGCGGCTCGGACCTGCACTGGTTCGCCGAGGGCGGCATCGGTGACGCCCGGCTGGCCGTCCCGCTGGTGCTCGGCCACGAGATGGCCGGCGTCGTGCAGGGCGGGCCGCTGGACGGGCGTCGCGTTGCGGTCGACCCGGCCGACTCGTGCGGCGCCTGCGATCAGTGCCGCAGGGGCTACCGCAACCTCTGCCCGACCGTCAGGTTCGCCGGCCACGCGACGTACTCGCGCAGCCCGCGCGAGTACGTCGCGTGGCCCACCGCGTTGCTGTACCCGGTTCCCGACGCCGTCTCCGACGCCGGCGCGGCCATGCTCGAGCCGCTCGGGGTTGCCCTGCACGCGATGGATCTGGCCCGGCTCCGGATCGGGGCGACGGTGGTCGTCGTCGGCTGCGGGCCGATCGGGCTGTGTGTCGTTCAGCTGGCCCGGCTCGGTGGGGCGGCCCAGGTGGTGGCCGTTGAGCCGCTGGCCCACCGACGTGCGGCCGCGGCCGCCATGGGCGCCGACGTCGTGCTGGATCCTGGGGCGGACGACCTGGTCGCGCGCCTGGGCGCGGCGACCGGCGGACGGGGCGCTGACGTCGTGCTGGAGGTGGCCGGCACCGACGACGCGGTGACCTTGGCCGTCGAGGCAGCCCGCCCGGGCGCCCGCGTGGTCCTCGCGGGCATCCCGGCCTCGGACTCGACGACGTTCCCTGCCTCGGTGGCGCGCCGCAAGGGGCTCACGCTCAGCCTCGTCCGCCGGATGAACGACACCTACCCGCGCACCATCTCCCTGGTCGAGCGCGGCGCCGTCGACGTCGCGTCCGTCGTCAGCGACACCTTCCCGCTCGCACGGGTCGCCGAGGCGTTCGCCACCGCCGAACGTCGCACCGGCCTCAAGGTGATCGTCGAGCCGGGCGCATGAGCACACTTGTCGTCGCCGTCGACCTCTCGACCACCGCTGCCAAGGCGGTGGTGCAGGACGCCGATGGCACGGTCCTGGCTCAGGCCACGTCCCCGATCACGACGCGGCAGCCGAACCCCACCTGGCACGAGCAGGACGCCCAGGAGTGGTGGACCGCCACGCGGGACGCGATCTCGGCCGCGGTGGCGCAGGTCGGCGAACCGGTGTGCGCCCTGTGCCTGACCCACCAGCGGGAGACCTTCGTCTGCACCGACGACGCCGGGCTGCCGCTGCGCCCGGCGATCCTCTGGCTGGACGGTCGGGCGCACGAGGAGATCGCCGAGCTGGGCAGTCGGCGCGTCCACGAGCTGTCCGGCAAGCCACCGGACACCACTCCGGCCGTCTACAAGCTCGCCTGGCTGGCCCGTCACGAGCCCGACGTGCTGCGCGACGCCGCCCGGGTGGCCGATGTCCAGGCGTACCTGGCGTTCCGGCTCACCGGGCGATGGGCGACCAGCGAGGCGTCTGCCGACACCCTCGGCCTGTTCGACCTCCAGCGCGCCACCTGGTCCCCGGAGCTCGTGCAGCTCGCGGGAGTGCGCCAGGACCAGCTGCCAGAGGTGGTGCCTGCCGGGACGCTGATCGGGATGCTCACCCCGACGGCGGCCGAGGAGCTCGGCCTGCCCGGCCCCATCCCGCTCGTCGCCGGCATCGGGGACGGGCAGGCCGCAGGGCTGGCGCTGGGTGCCACCCAGCCGGGGATCGCCTACCTCAACCTCGGTACCTCGATGGTGCTGGGGGTGCAGTCCAGCGAGTACCTGTGGGATCCGGCCTTCCGCACGCTCGCCGGCCTCCGGCCGGGGGAGTACACGCTGGAGACGGTGCTCAATGCCGCCGCTTACGTGGCCACCTGGTGCCGGGAGCAGTTCTGCGGGTCGTTCGGCGACATCGACGCGGCCGCCGCAGCCGTGCCGATCGGGTCTGAGGGCCTGCTCACCCTGCCGTACTGGAACGCCGCGCAGACGCCGTACTGGGACCCGCTGGCGCGGGGCGCCGTCGTCGGCTGGCACGGACGGCACACCCCGGCGCACCTGTACCGATCCGTGCTGGAGGGCGTCGGTTTCGAGCTGAGGCTGCACCTGGAGCGGCTCGAGGAGGTCACCGGGCAGCGGATCGAGCAGATCCGTGCGGTGGGTGGCGGGGCGCGCAGCGAGCTCTGGGTGCAGATCGTCAGCGACATCACGCAGCGGCCGGTCCGGGTCTGCTCGGCCGGCGAGGTGAGCGCGCGCGGTGCGGCGATCCTGGCCCTCGGCTACCTCGACGGGCGCCTGGCAGGCACCGGGCCGACGTCGGAACCGGACGGGCACGACGTCGTGCCGGACCGCGGGGATGCGCCGGCCTACGGCGCGCTGTTCGCCGTGTACCGCCGGCTGTACCCGCAGCTGCGCGAGGTGTTCACCGACCTGGCGGCCGCGTCCCGGTTGGCGTCCGAGGGCTGACCGAGGTCGCTGTCTCGACCTAGCCGGGCGACACCTCGACGGACGGCGGGGCCCCCAGGTGCAGCGGAACGAACTCGGCGAGCTGGTCCGGCGTCAGCGGCCGCGCGAAGAGGTATCCCTGCGCGCGCTGGCAGCCGAGGTCCATCAGCATCCGCTGCTGCTCCCGGGTCTCGATGCCCTCCGCGATCACGTCGATGTCCAGCCCGTGCGCCATCATGATGATGGTGCTCACCAGCTCCCGGCTCCGCGGGTCGGTGTCCAGACGGGCAACGAAGCTGCGGTCGATCTTGAGCACGTCGATGGTGAAGCGGTGCAGCGCCTCCAGCGAGGAGTAGCCGGTACCGAAGTCGTCGACGTGCACCCGGATCCCCATCGTGTGCAGTTCCTCCAGCCGCACCCGCGCCGCGTCGACGTTGTCCATCAGGACGCCCTCGGTGATCTCGATCGTGAGCCACTCGGGGCCCAGCTCGCAGGCCTCGAGGGTCCGCTCGAGGAGCCCGAGCAGGTCCGCCTGCCAGAACTCGCGGTGGGAGACGTTCAGGCTGACCGGGATCACCGCGGGCAGGACCCCGTCGGCTCGCCAGTCACGGATCTGGATGCCGGCCTGGGTGATCAGGGAGCGGCCCATCGGCACGATCAGGCCGGTCTCCTCAGCGATCGGCAGGAACTCGCCGGGCTGAGACTCCCGGCCGTCCGCGTGCAACCAACGGACCAGCGCCTCGAGCGCAACGATCTCCTCGGTGTCGAGGCGGACGATGGGCTGGTACCGCAACCTCAGGTCGCCGGCCTCGATGGCCCGGCGCAGGTCGGACTCGGTGCGCAGCCGGTCCATCACCATCCGGTGCATCGAGGGGTCGAAGACCGTGCACGAGCCGCGCACGCGGGACTTGGCCCGATACATCGCGATGTCGGCGTCACGCAGCACGTCCTCCGGGCGGGTGTAGCCGAGGGCGCTGGTCGCGACGCCAGCTGAGGCGGTCACCACGAGCGTGTTCCCGTCGAGCTCGTAGGGCTCGGAGATGCGATCCTGGATCTTGCCGACGATCGCGGGCACCACCGACAGGTCCGTGAGGTCCTGCAGGAGGACGGTGAACTCGTCGCCGCCGAGTCGGGCTGCCGTGTCGGAGGTCCGCAGCACCGACCGGATGCGGCTGGCCACCTCGCGCAGCAGCAGGTCGCCGGTGGTGTGGCCGAGGCTGTCGTTGACCACCTTGAACCCGTCCAGGTCAAGGAACACCGCGGCGAAGTGCTCGTCGGGATGGCGCGCGGTGCGGGCGATGGCGTAGCCCAGCCGGTCAAGGAAGAGCGTCCGGTTCGGCAGTCCGGACAGGGTGTCGTACAGCGCCTGGTGGCGCAGCTGTTCCTCAAGGGTGTGCTGTTCCGTGATGTCGGTCATCGACCCGACGAGCCGGCTGGCGGGCTGCCCGTGGCCGGGCACGGCAAGAGCTCGGCAGAGCGCCCATCGGTAGCTGCCGTCGTGCGCTCGGATCCGGTGCTCGTGCTCGACACCGTCCGCAGCGCCGGTCCGGCACCGGTCGATCGCTCCGATCAACGCCGCGAGGTCCTCGGGGTGGACGCGGCCCAGCCACTCCTGCGGGTCTCGGCCGATCGAGTCGTCGTCGTGACCGAGCATGGCCTTCCAGCGGGACGAGAAGTAGATCCGGTCGAGCTCCAGGTTCCAGTCCCACAGCCCGTCGTTGGCCGCCGACGCCGCCAGGGCGTACCGCTCCTCGCTCGACCGGATGCTCTCCGCGAGGCCACGCTCGCGCCGGTAGGCCTCGGTCAGGTCCTCCCGCTGCTGGCGCAGGGAGTCGAGCATGGCGCCGTGGTCCAGCGCCGCGCCGAGCATCGCGGACCACTGGAAGTACGTCTCGCGCCCGGTGGGGCTCTGGGCCTCCGGTGCCCCGACGACGGCCAGCATGCCCCAGTCCATCCGATCGGTCTTGATCGGCAGGACGACCACCAGGGTGCCGGGGCGCGAGTCGACCACTCGCATGAGCTCCGACGGGGGGAACTCCTCGGGGCGTACCTGCCGCAGGTCCGGTGACCCGACGCCCGGGCCGAACGCGCTTACGATCTCGAGCTCCCGCGGATCGGTGCCGGCGGCCCAGAGGGCGAGGCAGCCGGCCTGGACCGGCGCGTGCCGCAGCCACTCCAGCGAGGCGGGGTCGTGCCGTTGCCCGTGCAACAGCTCCATGCTGATGTCGTACTCGTGGCGCAGAGCCACCTGGAGATGGCTGGTGGTCAGGGTCTGGTCGCGGGTGCGGATGGTGCCGAAGGCGAGCGCGACCTCGCGTACCCGCTCGTCGACCCGGGCACGGGCCTGGTCGGGGTCGGACGCCTGTGCCACCAGCCGCCTGGCCGCTTCCTGGACCGCGGACACGACGGTGGTGACGGTCTCGCCACGGGGGTGGTAGCGGTAGATCGTCTCGATCGCGGAGTACAGCTCTGTTGCGGTTCGCGGGCCCCGATCGAGGTCGACGACCGCGTCGGCGACGGTGACGCAGGCGGCCGTCAGGACGTCGCTCTGCTGGGTGACGGCAACGATGCCCATCAGGGTCTCGGCGAGGGTGCGGGTCAACCACTCCCGCGGTGGCAGGTCCGTCGGGACGGCGGGCGCCCGGCCAAGGGCCGGACCGACCGGGATCGGCGCATCGGGTGTGCAGCCGCACGAGCCGCGGGCGACCAGCGACGTGGGGACTGGGTGATGCCCGGGCGCGACGGCGTCGCCGGCGAGCAGGCGCACCAGGAGCCGGACCGCCTCGACGCCGACCACCTCGACGTGCTGGTTCACGCTCGACAGCGGCGGGTCCTGCTGCTCACCCTCCGGGGCGTCGTCGAAGCCGATCAGGGCCTGGTCCTCCGGGATGCGGTAGCCGGCTTCCCTGAGGGTGGACATCAGCCCGATGGCGTTGAGGTCGTTGCCCGCCACCACGGCTGTCGACGGCAGACCGGCCTGCACCATCAGGCGTCCGGCCAGCTCACCGCCGTCCAGGGTGCTGGACCCGGTGTCGTAGAACAGGTCGGGGTCGGGCTCGATGCCCAGCTCCCGGAGAGCGTCCTGGTACGCCTGGTACCGCTCCGCCAGGTCGGCCTGCGCCGGGTGGCCGGCGAACCCGATCCGGCGGTGCCCGTGCGCGTACAGGTGGGCGACGGCCTGCTGCACGCCCGCGCGGTTGTCCGGTGCGACGGCCGGGACGTCGAGTCCGGGGGACTGGTGGCTGGCCAGCACGATCGGCATCCCCGTCGCGTGCAGGTCCGCGAGGTACTCGTGGGTCACCGCGGCGGTGACGACGATGACGCCGGCCACCCGCTCCCACGCGATCCGCTCCACATGCTCCGGCACGCCGGGGTGCGCGTCGCCGAGCGCGGCGTCGAGGGTCTGGACGACGATGGACCGGTAGCCGGACGCCGTCGCCTCCCGCATGATGCCGGTGAGCACGGTGCCGAAGTAGGGCCCGGAGACGAGTGGGATCAGGACCCCGATGGTCCTCTCCTGTCCCACAGCAGCTCCCTCGGACACCGCCCGCATGGCGCGGCCGCGCCACGCATGGTCCCCTCCGGCAATCGGCGCTTCGGATGGGCTACATGAGGTCAGAACCCGCCTAGGAGGTGCCTATCACCCGGCGCACGCGAGGGGTGACGTCCGTCCGGGTGTGCGCCTTACCGGTGAGCTGCGGGTCGTCGACTCGGGTCGTGAGCCGGCGTCGGATGTCCG
>Ga0209386_1000652_pt1 | contig 16199 bp, 17 predicted proteins | sample NGEPertwo_FD_184510 | JGI IMG/M metagenome (GOLD analysis project Ga0209386, IMG submission 184510) | Arctic peat soil microbial communities from the Barrow Environmental Observatory site, Barrow, Alaska, USA - NGEE Permafrost154B-two... | ecosystem: Environmental > Terrestrial > Soil > Wetlands...
CCGTCCCGCGCCGCCTCCCGACCCCGACGTCCAGGAGTTCCTCGACTACGTGCGCTTCGAGCGCGGCATGAGCGCCAACACGGTGAGCGCCTACGGGCGCGACCTGGCGAGGTTCGTGGCCTTTCTCGCGAAGAGTGGCATCCGCCCGGCGGCCGCTTCGGTGCACGACGTCCAGGAGTTCTTCGCCGGGGGCGGCGGCGACGGCGCCGCGTCCAGCGTGGCGCGCCGCACGGCGAGCCTGCGCGCCTACTACGCCTACCTCGTGCGCGAGGGCGAGCGCGCCGACGACCCCGCGGCCGGCCTGCGCACGCCCAAGCTGCCGCAGCAGCTCCCCCGCGTGCTGTCGGTCGAGGAGGTAGAGGCCGTGCTGGCGAAGGTCGCGCCCGCCGGCGCGCTGGGCCAGCGCGACCTGGCGGCCCTCGAGCTGCTCTATGGCTGCGGGCTGCGCGCCAGCGAGCTCCTGGGGCTGCGCGAGGGCGACGTGGACGTCGAGGGCGGCCTCGTACGCTGCGTGGGCAAGGGCGACAAGGAGCGTGTGGTCCCCATGGGCGCAGCGGCGGCCGCGGCGCTCGGACGCTACCTGCGCGACGGCCGCCGCGAGCTGCTGCGCGGGCGACGCCGGGCGGAGCTCTTTCTCAACGCGCGTGGCGGTCCGCTCACGCGCCAGGGTCTCGACTACCTCCTGCGCAAGATCCTCGCGCGCGCCGACATGCGCGGCCAGGCCAGCGCCCACACCTTCCGTCACTCGTTCGCCACGCACCTGCTTGCCGGCGGCGCCGACCTGCGCAGCGTGCAGGAGCTGCTCGGCCACGCCAGCGTGGCGACCACCCAGCTCTATACTCACGTCACCGTGGAGCATCTGCGCGAGGTCTTTCTGGAGACACACCCGCGGGCGCGGCGCCGCAAGGCCCCCGCGCCCGACGCGGGGGCCGCGGACTCGACCGGCGGGGGAGAGGAGGAGCCGACATGACGCGCGTCTTCATCTGCGTCCTCGACGGCTGCGGGGCCGGTGAGCTCCCGGATGCAGCCGCCTACGGCGACGCCGGGTCCCACACCCTGCGGCACGTGCTCGAGCGCAGCGCTGTCGAGCTGCCCAATCTGGTCGGGCTGGGGCTCGGCGAGGTCGTGGGCCTCCCGCTCGGAGCGCCGTGGCCGCAGGCGACCTATGGTCGCCTCGTGGAGCACGGCGCCGGCAAAGACACCACCACCGGCCACTGGGAGATGATGGGCGTCGTCCTCGAACGCCCGTTTCCGACGTACCCTCACGGCTTTCCGCCGGACGTGATGGAGCCGTTCGCACGGGCCATCGGCCGCGGGGTGCTCGGCAACCTCCCGGCCTCGGGCACCGGCATCATCGACGAGCTCGGCGACCAACATGTGGCGAGCGGCCGGCCGATCGTGTACACGTCGGCCGATTCCGTCTTCCAGATCGCCTGTCACGAGGACGTTGTGCCCGTACCCGAGCTGTACCGCTGGTGCGAGATAGCGCGCGGCATCCTGCGCGGCCCCCACGCCGTAGGGCGGGTGATCGCGCGCCCGTTCGCCGGCGTGTCGGGCGCCTACGAGCGCACGCCGCGGCGCCGCGACTTCTCGCTGGCGCCGCTGGGCCCGACGTATCTCGACCTGCTGCACGAGCGCGCGGTGCCCGTGATCGGCGTCGGCAAGATCGGCGAGATCTTCGTGCAGCGCGGCGTGGACGTGGACGACCACACCACCGACAACACCGCCGGCATCGCCGCCTGCACCCGTCACCTCGAGGAGATGGACGGCGGCCTGCTGTTCGCCAACCTCGTCGACTTCGACCAGGAGTGGGGTCACCGCAACGACGTGGCCGGCTTCGCCGCGGGGCTGGCCACCGTGGACGCGGCGGTGGGCCTGTGGCGGACGCTGCTGCGCGACGGCGACGTCATGCTGCTCTGCGCCGATCACGGCGTGGACCCGACGACCACGAGCACCGATCACTCGCGCGAGTACTCGCCGCTCCTGGCGCTCGGCCTCGCGCCGGGGCGCTACGACGGCGCCCAGGAGGACGTGGGCGCTACGGCCTTCGCGCGTCTCACCGGCGAGACGCCTGCGCTGCCCGGCCGGGCGATCGGCTGATGCCGCCGGCCGCGGACGCCCTCGGCCGCGTGGCCGCCTTCGGCCCACACGCGGCCGTCGTGTTCGGTTCGGGGCTCGCCGCCCTGCCGCCGGCGGCTGCGCTGAGGGCCGAGCTCGGCTACGAGGAGCTCGGCTGGCCCTGCACCGCCGTGCCCGGGCATCGCAACGTCCTGCAGCTCGTCGAGGTCACGGCCGGCGCGGCCGGCGGGCTCCGCCTGGCGCTGGCCTGCGGCCGCCCGCACGGGTATGAAGGCTGGCCGCGGGAGGAGCTGGAGCGCCCCGTGCGCGGTCTGGCCGCGGCCGGCGTCTCACGGTTCGTGCTGACCAACTCCAGCGGGGCGCTGCGCCCGGCGGTCACGCCCGGAGAGGTCGTGGCGTGTACCGCCGTCGTCGACCTGCAGGCTCCGCCGGTCGGCGACGCACCGGTCGGCCTCAGCGTGTGCAGCGCGGGAGAGGCGGCGGCGGTCGCCGCCGCCATGGCGCCGGCGCCGGCGCGGACCGGCGTCTACGTCGCCGTCGCCGGCCCGCAGTTCGAGACGCCGGCGGAGGTCGCCTGGCTGGCGGGCCACGGCGATGTGGTGGGCATGTCGGGGGCGCCGGAGGTGCGCGCCGCGCGCGCCGCCGGCGCCGCCTGCTGCCTCCTGGCGCTGGTGGTCAACCGGGCCGCCGCTGTAGGCTCGCACGAGGACGTGCTCGCCTTTGGCGGCCGCTTTGCCGGGACGCTGGCCGCCGCGCTCGGCGACGTCGTGACGGCGCGCTGGCCCGGCCTGGTCTGACGCAGCAGTGGAGGACGCTCCGTGGACTTCGTAAACGACGTGATCGCCTGGAAGCGAGACGGCCACGAGCTCGACGCCGGGCGCCTGCGCGCCTTCGTCGACGGTGTGGTCGGCGGCTCCGTGCCCTCGTACCAGGCCAGCGCGCTGCTCATGGCTATGGTGCTCAACGGCTTGAGCGACGCCGAGACGGTGGAGCTGGCGCGCGCCATGGTGGAGAGCGGCAAGACGCTCGACCTGCGTGTGGTGCGGCGCCCCGTGCTCGACAAGCATTCGAGCGGCGGCGTCGGCGACAAGGTGACGCTCGTGCTCGCGCCGCTGGTGGCGGCCTGCGGCGCCGTCTTCGGCAAGATGTCGGGGCGCGGGCTGGGGCACACGGGCGGCACCGTCGACAAGCTGGAGTCGATCCCCGGCTTTCGCGTGCAGCTTCCGCAGGGGGAGTTCGTGCGGCAGCTCGAGCGCATCGGCGTCGCCGTCGTCAGCCAGAGCGAACGCATCGTGCCCGCCGACCGCATCCTCTACGCCTTGCGCGACGTGACTGCCACGGTAGAGTGCGACGGGCTCATCGCGGCCAGCATCATGGCCAAGAAGGTGGCCAGCGGCACGGCCGCGCTGGTGCTCGACGTCAAGGTGGGGAGGGGCGCCTTCATGGGCGACCTGGACCACGCCCGCAACCTCGGCCGCCTGTGCCGGCTCGTCGGCGACGCCTACGAGCGCCCCACGACCTGCATCTTCACGAGCATGGATGCCCCTCTGGGGCGCACCGTAGGCAACCGCCTCGAGGTGGAAGAAGCCTGGCAGGTGCTGGGCGGGGAGGGGCCTGGCGACGTGCGCGAGGTCACGCTCACGCTGGCCGGCGCCCTGCTCGCCCTCTCGGACCTCGGCGTCGATGAAGCCGAGGGCCGCAGACTCGCCGCGGCGGCGCTCGACGACGGCCGCGCCGCTGAGCACTTCGAGCGCTGGTGCTTCGTGCAGGGAGGGCGCTGGAAGCCGGGGGAGTTCCCCAGGCTGGCGGCGCACGAGGCGCGCGCCAGCCGGGCCGGGTACCTGACCGCGGTCGACGCCATGGCCGTCGGACAGGCGGCGCAGATCGCCGGCGCCGGCCGTCAGAGGATCGACGACACCGTCGATCCGGCGGCCGGCGTGCTGCTCGAGCGCGCCGTCGGAGACCGTGTGGAGGCCGGCGACGCGCTGGCCGCCGTCTTCTCGCGCGACCCGGCGCGGCGCGCGCGGGCCAGTGAGGTGCTGGACCGGGCGTTCACGGTCGGCGACGAGCGTCCGCAGCCCGGACGGCTCGTGCTGGGCCGCATGGAGGCGAAGGAGTGACGCGTGGTCGCCGGTGCCCGGGCGCGGCCGGGCGCGACGCTACTCCGTGGCTTCCGCCTGCGAGTGCGCGCGTCGGGCGCGCCACAGGTTGAACAACCAGGAGCCGAGGAGCTGGCCCGTGAGGGCGCTGGCCAGAATGAACGGGACGAACCACCAGCCGAGGCCGAACGAGAGCCGCATCAGGATGAAGAGGGGGATGGGCAGGTGGATCGCGACAAACCACTGCCACGAGAACCTGCGCACGGTCGCCCGGTATGCTCCGAACGGCAGATTGATGGCGATGGTCACGAGTACGGTGACTGTTTCGAGTTCGAGATTCGTCATGCGGAGTTTCGTCTTTCGACTCAGAGAGTATAGGGGAAAGTCATGGAATGCGTACCGGAGCAGGCGTTTACCCCGGCTCGCCGCACGATGGGATCGTCCTGGGCCGGCGACCGCCGGCGTCGCGCAGGGACTGCCGTGAGGGTCGTCGGCGGGGAGTGGAGGGGCCGGCCGCTCGTAGCGCCGGCCGGCCGTGGCACCCGCCCCACCTCCGACAAGGTGCGCGAGGCGATGTTCGACGTGCTTCTCGCGCTGCCGGAGGTACGGGCCGGTGGGGCGGCTGCGCCGTCCGCCGGCCCGCTCGGCGGTCACGTCGTCCTCGACCTGTTCGCCGGCAGCGGCGCCCTCGGCATCGAGGCGCTCTCGCGCGGCGCCGGCGCCTGCACGTTCGTCGAGCACGAGCGCGCCGCGCGGCGCGCGCTGCGCGCCAATCTGGAGCGTCTGGGCGTGATGGTGGGGGCACGGGACAGGCGCGAGGAAGGCGGCGACGACGGGCGCGCGGCGCGCGCCCGCGTGCTCGCCGCCGACGCGCGCCGCGCCCTGCGGGCTGACGCCCGTCGCGGCGCGCGATATACTCTGCTCTTTGCGGACCCTCCGTATGACGGCTATGCGGAGGTCCGGCCCGCGCTGGCCAGACTCCTGGGCCCACTGCTCGCGCCGCGCGCCGTACTCGTCATCGAGACGGCCGCCGGCACGGCGGCCGGTCTGCCGTGGACCATCGTGCGGGAGAAGCGCTACGGGGACACGCGGGTCACCTTCCTGGTGGCCCCCGACGCGCCCGACGACGAAGGAGCAGCTGTAGACGATGACCGTCCCGTCACCTGAGCGCCGCGAGACCGCCGATGCCGCATAACATCACGACCATCTACCCGGGCACCTTCGACCCGGTCACGGTGGGCCATCTGGACATCATCAGGCGCGGCGCCAGCAAGTTCGGGCGCGTCATCGTCGGCCTGATCGAGGTCCCGCAGCGCAAGTCGCCGCTGTTCACGCCCGACGAGCGCGAAGCGTTTCTCAGAGAGGCGCTCTGCGGCCACGACAACATCGTCGTGGACCGGTTCAACGAGCTGGTGGTGCAGTTCGCCCGCAAGTGGGACGCACACGTGATCCTCAAGGGGTTGCGCGCCATCTCCGACTTCGAGTACGAATTCGCCATGGCCCAGCTCAATAGGAAGTTGGCCCCAGACATCGAAACAGTGTTCATGATGGCGTCGCCCGAGCACAGCTTCTTAAGCTCGAGCGGGGTCAGGGAGATCGCCGCGTTCGGAGGCTCCGTGGAAGACCTGGTGCCCCCGAGCGTCGCCCGTCGCCTGGCGGAGGTCTATCCGCCGCGTGGCTAGGCTACCCAAGGAGGGTTGCTGAGTATGGACGTGCTCGTTCTCATCGACAAGCTCGACGACATCATCCACAACGCCCGGTCCGTGCCGCTCACCGACAGCGTCATGATCGACCGCGAGGAGATGTACGACATCCTCGACCAGATGCGCTCCACCATTCCCGAGGAGATCAAGCAGGCGCGCTGGATCGTCAAGGAGCGCCAGGAGATGCTCGCCGAGGCCAAGCAGGAGGCCGAGCGCGTGCTCACCGAGGCTCAGGAGCGCGCCGACAGGCTCGCCTCGGAGACCGAGGTGGTGCGCCTCGCCGAGCGCAACGCCGAGCAGGTAATGGAGGATGCCCGCGAGCGCGAGCGTGAGACCCGCCTGGGCGCCGAGGACTACGCCGACGAGGTGCTCGGCAACCTCGAGATCAACCTCGACAAGTTCATCGCCGCGGTGCGCCGCGGCCGCGAGCGCCTGCAAGGTCTCCCGGCCGACGACGACCTGCAGCCCTGAGCGGCCGGCTCGGCTCGAGGCACCGCTGGTTTCGCCGTGCGCCGTTTCGACCTGCGCTCCCTGCACTTCGCTGACGCCAGCGAAGTCTGGCGGCGTTTGCCCGTCGAGGTCGGCCCCTTCGCGTATGGGGGTCTCGACTACGAGGTCCCCGAAGGCTCCGTCGATCTGTTGCTCACCGCCACCCGCGTCGGCGGCAACGTCACCCTGAGAGTCGAGTTCGAGACCGAGGCGATCGGCCCATGCCAGCGCTGTCTCGGCGACGCCGACGTGACCGTCCAGGCGCGGGGGGTCGAATATGTGCGCCACGGGGAGTGGCAGGGCGAAGAAGAGGACGAAGAGGGCTACGTGACGTCCTCCATCGTCGACGTGGGCCGCTGGGCGCGCGACCTCATCGCCGAGGAGCTGCCGCCCAAGCTGCTGTGCCGCGACGACTGTCGCGGCCTCTGCGCCGTGTGCGGCGCCGACTTCAACGCCGACCCCGAGCATCGGCACAACGAAGCGTAGGCGCGTTCCATGTGGTACAGTTCCGTGTCTGTTTGATTCAAGGAGACTCACAATGCCCGTACCGAAGAAGAAGACATCTCAGCGGCGCCGCGACCAGCGTCGGTCGCAGCAGAAGCTCAGCGTCGACGTGGCGAGCGTCTGCCCGCAGTGCAAGAGCCCCAAGCTCCCGCACCGCGCTTGCACCAAGTGCGGCACCTACAAGGGCCGCGAGGTCATCGTCCTCGAAGCTGACTAAGCGGCGCCGGGGCGTGTGGTGCTGAAGTCGCTTTACATCGCCTCCACCCAGGGCAGCGGAGGCAAGACCACCATCGCCGTCGGCCTGTGCTTGGCGCTGCGCAAGCGCGGCCTGAACGCCGGCTACTTCAAGCCGGTGGGCACGCTGGCCGCGCAGTCGGGCGGCGTTCTTCTCGACGAGGACGCCGCCTTCGTGTCCGAGCTCCTCGAGCTCGACGATGCCCCCACCGACATCTGCCCGGTCGTCCTCGACGAGGACGCGCTCCACGACGTCCTGGCCGGCTCCGAAGTGGACGCCATGAGCCGCGTGTGCGCCGCCTACGAGCGCATCAGCGAGGGCAAGGACCTGGTCGTGTGCGAAGGGCTCGGCGAGATCTGGCAGGGCCGCTTCCTGCGCACCAGCGGCGCCGATGTCGTGGCGCAGCTCGACCTCATGACGCTGCTGGTGGCGAAGTTCGCCGGGGCGCGGCTGCTCGACGACATCATCTACGTCAAGGACGCCCTCAAGCAGCACCTGCTGGGCGTCCTCTTCAATATGGTCCCCGAGTCGCGTCTCGGCCTCGTGCGCGACGAGTACACGCGCTTTCTGGCCAAGAGCGGCGTCACCAGTTACGGCGCTCTCACGTCCAATACGCGCCTCTCGGCGGTCTCGGTGGCCGAGATCGTCGAGGCCCTGGGCGGCACCTACGTCTGCGGGGAGCAGTACGGCGACCACCTCGTCGAGACGTACATGATCGGCGCCATGAGCCCGGAGCACGCGCTGCGGTACTTCCAGCTCACGCCCAACAAGGTCGTGATCGTCGGCGGCGACCGCGCCGAGATCATCCTCACGGCGCTCGACACGCCCACCATGGCCATGGTGCTCACCGGCAACTACGTGCCCAGCCCCGCGGTGCTTGAGCGCGCCGACGAGCGCGGCGTGCCACTCGTCTCCGTCGCGAGCGACACGGTGACGGCCGCCGACGACCTGCGCCGGCTCTTCGGCCGCCTGCGGGTCAGGGAGCGCGCCAAGATCGACCTCATCGTCGAGCTCATCGAAGAGGCTGTCGATCTCGACCGGCTGGTGGCCGACCTGCAGGCATGACCGCGCCGGGCTCGCGCCACTACGTCTCACCGCACGAAGTCACGGCCGCCTGGAGCGCCGCCGCCGGCGACCGCGTCGTGCGCGTCGTGGTCGACGCGGCCGGCGGCGACAACGCGCCCGCCGAAGTCGTGCGGGGCGCGTTGCAGGCCGCCGGCCCCGACATCCACATCGTCTTGGTCGGCGACGAAGCGACTGTGCGTGGTCTGCTGCCGGCCGACGCGGCCCACGTCTCGATCGTCCACGCCGCCGACGTGATCGGCTACGACGAAGAGCCGGCCTGGGCGGCCCGCAACAAGACGGGCTCGAGCATCGTCGTCGGCCTCAAGCTCGTGCACGAGGGCGAGGCCGACGCGTTCGTCTCCGCCGGCAACACCGGGGCCGTGGTCGCCGGCAGCCTGCTGTACGTACGCCGCATCAAGGGCGTGCAACGCCCGGCCATCTGCACCATCATGCCGTGCATGCCCAAGCCCATCGCCTTCCTCGACGTGGGGGCCAACGCCGAGTACCAGCCCGAGCACCTGCGCCAGTTCGCGGTGATGGGCCAGGCATTCGCCCGCGAGGTGATGGGCATCCCCGAGCCCGTGGTGGGCCTGCTCTCCATCGGCGAGGAGCCCACCAAGGGCACGCCCGACGTCATCGAGGCCCACCGCCTCATCGCCGCCGATGGGCACATCCGCTTCTACGGCAACGTCGAGGGCCGGGACATCATGAACCGTGTGGTCGACGTGGTCGTGACCGACGGCTTCACCGGCAACGTCGCCCTCAAGACGATCGAGGGGTCGGCGCGTGGCATCCTCGGCGCCCTGCGGCAGACCATCGACCTCTCCGCCAAGACCAAACTCGGCGGCCTGCTCCTGCGCCGCGACCTGCTGCGCCTCAAGCACGCGCTGGATCCCAACGAGTTCGGCGGCGCCATCCTCGCCGGGGTGAGCGCGCCGGTCATCATCGCCCACGGCAGTTCGACCGCCCGCGGCATCGCCCAGGCGGTGCGCATGGGGCGGCGGGCGGTCGTGAGCGAGCTCCTGCCGAGCATCTCGGCGGAGCTTGGGGCGCACGCCCCCACAGTGTAGACTCTGCCAAACTTCACCGGAGGTTCGTCCATGACCCGCGAAGAGGTGTTCGAGCACGTCAAGGGGATGCTCGTCGAGACCCTCAGCGTCGACGAAGACAAGGTCACCATGGAAGCCCGCTTCCAGGAAGACCTCGAGACCGATTCCCTCGACCTGGTCGAGCTCGTGATGACCATGGAAGAGAAGTTCGACATCAAGATCAGCGACGCAGAGGCCGCCCAGATCAAGACCGTCGGCGATGCCGTCGACTTCGTGATCAAGACGGCCGGCGCCTAAGCCCGGCCGCGTTCGCGTGTGAGTGACATACCGACTGCTATCACTGGCGGAACAGCTGGACCGCGGTACCATGCGGCAGGTCTTCACCCACACGTCGTGGGCCGCCGAGCGCGCCGACTCGTACGAACGTCTCGAGTTTCTCGGCGACAGCGTGCTGAGCCTGTGCATCACCACTGAGCTGTACCGGCGCTTCCCCGACTTCGCGGAGGGGCACCTGGCGCGGCTGCGCGCCTACATCGTGAGCCGCGCCACGTGCGCCCGGGTCGCCGCCATGCTGGGCCTCGGCAAGCTGCTCCGCGAGCAGGCGGGCCTCGGCAAGGAGGCCGGCGACGCGCTGCAGCTGCAAAGCAACCAGAACGTCCTCGCCGACCTCACCGAGGCGCTCATCGGGGCTGTGTACGTCACCTTCGGCTACGAGGCGGTGCGCCCGGCGGTGGTCGAAGTCTTCGAGGAGCACATCCGCTACGCCGAGAGCAGCTACATCGACCACAAGACCGAGCTGCAGGAGCACCTCGCGCGCAGCGCGCAGTCGGTGAAGTACAAGGTGCTCGGTCACAGCGGTCCGCCGCACAACCGCGAGTTCGAGATCGAGGCCTGCGTCGACGGTGAGGTCCTGGGCCACGGTTTCGGCGCCAGCAAGAAGCGCGCCGAGCAGGAGGCCGCGGCCGAGGCGCTGCAGGAGCTGCAGACGCGCGCCCGGCGCACGGCCCGCCGCGCGCGGCTGCGCGGGCGGCGCTCGCGGCGGCCGGCCGAAGACGGCGCGGCCGCCGACGCGCCGGCCGAGGTCGACTGAGCGTGTATCTCAAGGTGCTGCGCCTTAAGGGCTTCAAGTCGTTCCCCAGGCAGACCGAGCTTCTTTTCGAGCCCGGGGTCGGCGTCATCATCGGCCCCAACGGCAGCGGCAAGAGCAACATCGCCGACGCCGTCGTGTGGGCGCTCGGCGAGCAAAGCCCCAGCACCGTGCGCGGCTCCTCCATGCAGGACGTCATCTTCGCCGGCAGCGACGGGCGCCGCGCCGGCGGCAGCGCCGAGGTGGAGCTCACCTTCGACAACGCCGACGGTGCGCTGCCGCTGCCCACCGCCGAGGTGAGCGTCATGCGGCGCGTCGCTCGCGACGGTTCGTCCCAGTACTTCATCAACCAGTCCGGCTGCCGCCTGACAGATGTGGTGGAACTGATGGCGCAGGTCGGCCTGGGCAAGGAGCTGCACTCGATCATCGGCCAGGGCAAGGTCGAGTCCTTCCTGGTCGGCAAGCCGGAGGACCGGCGCAACCAGATCGAGGAGGCCGCCGGCCTGGGCACCTACAAACGTCGGCGGGAGCGCGCCGAGCTCAAGCTCCGCGAGGTGCGCCGCAACCTGGAGCGCGCCGACCTGCTCGAGCGCGAGGTCGGTTCGCAGCTGGCGCCGCTCCGCCGCCAGGCCAGCGCCGCCGAGCAGCTGCGCAGCGTCGAGGCCGGCCTCGCCGAGACGCGCGGCCGGCTCTTGACCGGCGAGGTGGGCGCCGTCGACGCAGAGCTGTCCGTGCGCAAGGACGAGCTCGCGGGCCTGCAGGACGAGCGTGCCCGCTGTGAGCAGGGCCTCGAGGCTGTCGCCGAGGCGCGCGCCGGCGAGGAAGAAGCGTTCGCCCGCCGTCTGGCGGAGCGGGAGCGCCGCGCCAAGCGCCTGCTGCGCGCCCGCGTGCTCGACGGGCGCCTCGAGAGCGGCCGCCGGCTCACCGAGCAGCGTCAGCGCCTCCTGGAAGAGGTGGAGCGCGCCTCCGCCGAGGAGCGCGAGCGCCTCCTCGGCGAACTGGCCGGGCGCCCCGAGGAGACCGAAGAGGAGCGCTGGCCGCAGGAGGAGCGGCGCCTGGCCGAGGCGCTCGAAGCGGCGGAGGCGGCCTACGCCGAGGTCGCCGGGCGGCTCGGCGCCGCTCGGGAGCTCCTCGGCGCGCGCCGTTCGAGCCTCAGCCGCCTGACTCTCGACCGCGAGAGCGCGCTGACCACGGCGGCGCGCCTGCAGCGCCGGCAGGAGGCTGTGGCCGGCGAAGAGGCGCGCCTCACGGCGCACTACGAAGCGTTGCTCGCCGAATCCGGGACCAGGAGCGGCGCGGAAGAGTCCGCTGTCGCCGCCGAGGCCGCGGCGCGCGCCGCCCTTCTCGGCGCCACCAGCGCCGCGGAAGCCGCGGAAGCCGCGGCCGCAGAAGCCGCGCGACTGGCGAGCGCCGCCGAGGAGCGGCACAGAGCGCTGCTCACAGAACGCCGCGCCCTGGAGTCGGAAGTCGACCACTTGCGCGCCGCGCTGCGCGATCTGCAGGACGTGGGCGCCGACGTGCTCCAGGTGGCCGGAGCCTACCCCGGGACCGTCTCGCTGGCCGGGGCCATCACCTGTGAGGCGGGCTACGAGCGCGCCCTGGCGGCGGCGCTGGCGCAGGTCTCGGGGGCCCTGGCGGTGCCGCGGGGTGTGGACCACTGGTCGCTCCTCAGCGCCCTCAAGGACGCCGGAGTGGGCCTGGTGCGCCTCGTCGTGCCGCTGGCCAGTCCGCGACCTTCGGTGGCGTTCCCCGGCGCGGCGCCGCTCATCGACAAGGTGAGTCTGGAGGGGCACGACGAGCTCGAGAGCGCCCTGGCCGACGTGGTGATCGTCGACGATCTGCACGCCGTCCCCGACGGGTTCACGGGTCTGGCGGTCACGCGCGACGGAGAATTCTACCGGCCGAGCTCCGGGCACATGGGGCTGGCCAGCGGCGTGCCGGCGGCGCTCCTCCTCGAGCGCCGCGCCGCGCTCGAAGGCCTGAGCGAGAAGCTCGACGCCGTGCGCGCTCGTGAGGTGCGTGAGGAAGCGGCGCTGACGATCGCCTCGCGCGACCTGGATGCCGCGCTCGAGGCGGCGGAGGAGCGCTCCTCCGTGGAGCGGACCGCGCGGATCGCCGCCGAGACCGCCGAGCGCGACCTGAAGGCGGTGCGCGAGCGCGTCCGCGACCTCGAGGAGGTGACGGCGCGCGAGCGCAGGGCGCTCGAGGGTCTGGCGGCCGAGCGCGCCGAGGCGGGCGCCGAGATCGAAGCCGCCGGCGAGGCCGCCGCGACGGCGCTGCTCCAGACCGAACAGCTCCGCCCCGAAGTGGAAGCCGCGGAGGCGGGGCTCGCAGCGGTGGAAGGGGAACACGCCGAAGCGCTGTCGCTGGTGACGCGCCGCCGCGTCGAGCTCGAGGAGCGGCGCGCGGCTGCGCAGCGCGCCGCAGAGCAGCGTGAAGCGGCACGGCGCCGCGCCGCCGCCGGGCGCGCGCGGCTCCGGGAGATCGAACGCCGCCTCAAGGAGCTGCCCGAGGTGCGCGAGATCTGCGAGGCGCTCGCGGCGCGGGTCGCGGGCCTGAGCGGGCACGCCAGGGCGCTCATCCAGCGCCTCGACCCGGGCGAGGAGGCCGACGCGTCGCTCGACCGCGGTCAGCTCCGCGCCCTGGCCGAGCGGGAGGCCGGCCTGCGTCGCGACCTGGCCGACCTCGGCGAGCGGCGCACGGCGGTCCAGGTGGCGCTGGCGCGCCTCGAGGACCGCCGCGCCGAGCTCGCCACTGCCCTCGACGAGGTCAGCGAGCAGCTCGACCAGGCGGGGTTCGCCCCGCCGGCGGACGACGACGAGGCGCGGCAGCTGCGCGAGCACCTCGAGCGGCTGAGCCGCCGGCGCGAGCGCATCGGCCCCGTAAACCCCCTCGCCGAGGCGGAGAGCGCCGAGCTCGGCGAGCGCGCCGCCTTCTTGCGCGAACAGCGCCGCGATCTCGAGAAGTCCGTCGACGAGCTCGGCGCCCTCATCAAGGAGCTCACTGCCCAGATCGACGCGGAGTTCGCCGGGACCTTCTCGGCCGTCCAGGAGCAGTTCGAGCATATGGTGGCGGTGCTGTTCCCCGGCGGGCGTGGGTCGCTGCGGCTCGCCGAGCCGACCGCGGACGACCCCGGCGGCGTCGGCGTCGAGGTCAAACCGGCGAAGAAGCTCGGCAAGAAACTGCAGTTGCTGTCCGGCGGCGAGCGCGCCCTCGTGGCGATCGCCTTTCTCATGGCGCTCGTGCTGGCGCGGCCGTGCCCCTTCTACATCCTCGACGAGATCGAGGCGGCCCTGGACGACGTCAACATCGGCCGCCTGGTACAGCTGCTGCGGGACTACCGCGAGCGCACCCAGTTCATCATGATCACCCACCAAAAACGCACCATGGAGGCCGCCGACGTGCTCTACGGCGTGACGATGGGGCCGGATGGGGGCTCGCAGGTCGTGAGCGCGCGCATGGCCCAAGAGGAGATCGAGCGCGAGGAGCGCGCCAAGGGCAAGGCCGGGGAGCCTCCGGCCACCGGCCCGACAAGCTAGAGGAGCTGCACGTGGAGTGGCATGAAGTCTTCAAGGGCGTCGCCGTGGACGATGTCCCGGTGGCGGTGTTCGAGGAAGAGGAACGTGAGCGCAGGAGCCTCTTCGGGCGCCTGCGCAGAAACCTCGGCAAGGCGCGCGCCGTGATCGCCGACCAGCTCAAGGCGGCCATGTACGTGGGCGTCGACCGGCGCCTCTACGCGCAGGTGGAGGAGCTGCTGATCGCCGCCGACGTGGGCGTGGACCGCACCATCAAGGTGGTCGACGAGCTCGAGCAGCGCTGCACCGCGAAGAAGATCGAGACGCGCGAGCCCTTCATGGACGAGCTCGCCGACGTGATCGCCGGCGTGCTGAGGCCGGAGGATCCCGAGTCGCAGAGGATCGACGTGACGGCGCAGCCCACCGTGATCCTCATGGTCGGCGTCAACGGCAGCGGCAAGACCACGACGATCGGCAAGATCGCCTGGCGGCTGAAGGAGATGGGGAAGACGCCGCTCATGGTCGCCGGCGACACCTTCCGCGCTGCGGCCGTCGAACAGCTCACGGAGTGGGCGAAGCGCGTGGACTGCGAGATCGTCAAGCAGGCGGAGGGCGGCGACCCGGCGGCGGTGGTCTTTGACGGCGTGGCCGCCGCCCGCTCGCGCGGCGCCGACGTCGTGCTGATCGACACGGCAGGCCGCCTGCACACCCAGGTCAACCTGATGCGCGAGCTCGAGAAGGTGCGCCGGGTCATTCAAAAGCAGCTGCCCGGCGCCCCGCACGAGACCCTGCTCGTGCTCGACGCGACGACGGGCCAGAACGGCCTGCGCCAGGCGCAGGAGTTCAAGCAGGCCGTGGACGTCAGCGGTGTGGTGCTCACCAAGCTCGACGGCACCGCCAAGGGCGGCATCGTCGTGGCGATCCACGAGACGCTCGGCATCCCCATCAAGCTCATCGGCATCGGCGAGCAGCTCGAGGACCTGCGCCCCTTCGAGCCCGACGTCTTCGCGCGCGCCATCTTCGGCGGCGACGACGAGCGCGACGGCTGACCGCTGGCCCCCGAGCCGGCGCCCTCCGGGCGCTCGGGTGCGTCGGCCTCAGTCCATATCCGGCGCGATCAGCTGCACGGTGGGGAAGTAGGTGCGGTAGCGCGCGGCATCGCGCGTGAGCAGACCCATCTGCGCGACGGCCGCGTGGGCGCCAATGTAGAAATCGGGGAGCGGTGATCGTGTGGTCCCGCCTCGGCGCCGATACTGCTCGTACGCCTTCCCGGCAAGGAACGCCGCCGCCCATGGCAGAGGCTCGCGAGCGAAGAGATCTGAGGACAGCGGCAGGTCCACTCCGTCCATGGTCTTGTAGCCGACCGAGACCTCCGCAAAGACGATTGGATCGATGACGAGCCGCGCGTGCTCCGCGCACGCCATCAGCGCATCGTCCGACCATTCGGCCCATTGGGGGTTTTCGCACAGCACGTCGAGGATGACATTGCTGTCGACGAGGATGCGATCGGGCATCAGTCCTCACCGCGCGTGAGGCGCATGATCTCGTCGCTGGTCAGGCCCGCGTCCGCAGTGCCTCGATACTGGCGGACCCACTCGCGCGCCTGCCGGTTGCCGCTGTTCGTCTTGCGCAGGACGACGTTGCCGTTGTCGATGGCGAACTCGACCTCAGTGTGCGGCAGCAGTCCGTAGCGCTCGCGGATGCCTTGCGGGATGGTCACTTGACCTTTGGTGGTGATCCTCATGGGAGCCTCCGTCGGTAGTCTTACCGGTAAGAGTACGACTCACGCCCCGCACGCGCAAGGATCCGCTGCGCTGCACCGGGGGGCTGCGCCCGTGCTTCCATTGACGCTCTACAACCGGCCTGAGGACCGGCGCCCCTTCGAGCCCGACGTCTTCGCGCGCGCCATCTTCAGCGGCGACGACGAGCGCGCGTAGCCTCAGGCACCCGCCTCCTTCGTCGCCTTCCCGGCGTCTCTCTCTCGTCGCTGTTCGGCCTGCTCTGAACGGCCGGGCGGTCTCCAGCCGAGAACAACTCCTTATCGTAGATGCGTCAACAGGGAAAGGCGCGCTTCGTAGAGTGTGTGGGTACGACAGAGAGGCTACCCCCGCGGAAGGGACGGTCTGGCTGTTCTACGGTACCGTGCCCCGACAGCCGGGCTGCCGAGATCATTTCGGTGGTCCGGCTGTTATGCGCTCGGGGTGAGACGTGAGACGGAGTGATTCATGGAGGTGAGGCGGCCTTCCAGAGTCCGCGCACGGCGAGAGATGATTCCGTCGCCGGCGAAGGACACGACGGGGAGGCAACGGCAATGTGGCGTCGAGGTTTGGGTATGCATTCGGTATGTATTGGATCTCACCAAATGGAAGGAGGG
>Ga0209386_1000653_pt1 | contig 16185 bp, 19 predicted proteins | sample NGEPertwo_FD_184510 | JGI IMG/M metagenome (GOLD analysis project Ga0209386, IMG submission 184510) | Arctic peat soil microbial communities from the Barrow Environmental Observatory site, Barrow, Alaska, USA - NGEE Permafrost154B-two... | ecosystem: Environmental > Terrestrial > Soil > Wetlands...
GGGGCTTCAGCGGAACGGCGGCGAGCCTGCGGCCAGAGACGCCGTCGACCAGCCAGATGGCTTCGGGTCTGAAGGCAGAGGGCTCGATCGCATCCAAGACCCCGAGGGTCCGAAGCAGCCGCGTGGCGTTCGGGCCGAGCTGGATACCGGCGCCGCTTTCCTCGGTGAAGCTCGAGCGTTCAAGGACCGCCGTGTCGAAGCCGCGCCCGGCCAGTGCGATGGCCGCAGAAAGTCCGCCAATGCCGCCGCCGGCGATGAGAACGGGCCGCGCCTTCCTCGCCATCAAGAGGGCTTCAGGCGGCCGGCGCGCCTGGCGGGGCGGTCACCACGTAGACGCAACCCTCCGGCTTGCTCTCGGTCGCCTCGAGGTGGGCGTCAAATTCGTAGAGCGTGGAGCAATAGGGGCAGACGATCTCGGTGTCGTGCCCCATGTCCAGATAGACATGCGGGTGATCGTCGGGCGGCAAGGTCCCCATGCATTGGAATTCCTTGACGCCGATCTTGATACGGTCGACGCCTACGTCATTCACGAAGTGCGGCACGAGCGTTTGAGCCATGATCGTCAGTTCGCAGGTCTGTGGCGGGGCTTTGTGGGCAGCATAGTGACCCTTGGGGCAAAGCGGTAGGGAGAGAATGCAGAGCTTCGATTCCGACGGGGTCCGGATCGCCTATCTGGACGAGGGGGAGGGGGAGCCCATCCTCCTCATTCACGGCTTCGCCTCCAATTCGGAAGCGAATTGGATCGACCCCGGCTGGGTAAAGACGCTGACGCAAGCCGGGCGGCGGGTCGTGGCCTATGATAACCGGGGGCACGGGCAGAGCGACAAGCTCTACGATCCTGCGCTTTACGGCGCACCGGCGATGGCGGAGGACGCGCGGCGGCTCCTCGACCATCTCGACATCGAGAAGGCCGATGTGCTCGGCTACTCCATGGGCGCGCGGATCGCTGCGTTCCTCACCTTCGCCCATCCGGCGCGGGTGCGGAGCGTGGTCTTCGGCGGTCTCGGCATCCACATGGTGCGCGGGATGGTGGGCTCGGGGCCGCTGGCGCATGCGCTCGAAGCCCCTCGCATCGAGGATGTCACCAACGCCACGGCGCGGAGCTTCCGGGTTTTCGCCGAGCGGACGGGAAGCGACTTGAAGGCGCTGGCTGCCTGCATGCGCGGGCCCCGCGAGAAGGTGCCGGCGGAGACGCTTGGCAAGATCGGCGTGCCGGCTCTGGTGGCGGTGGGTAGCGAGGATGTGATTGGCGGGTCTGGGGCGGCGCTTGCGGAACTCATCCCCGGTGCCCAATTTCTAAATATCGCGGGACGCGATCACATGAAGGCGGTCGGGGACACGCGTTTCAAGCAGGGTGTGCTCGACTTTTTAACTTCACGTGCTTAGGTCCTTGATAGTCCAGTGGTAGACTAAGCTCCCCCAGACTGCTAGGGGGGCGAAGTGAGGAAGACCCATGCATAAATCCATGGTAGCGGCAGAGCCGCAGATCAAACTGCACGACCCGGTGTGGAGCCGGGTGCGGCGCGAGGCCGAGGAGATCAGCGCGGCGGAGCCCGCGCTCGGCGGCTTCATCTATGCGTCGGTGCTGAGCCATTCCCGTCTTGAGGACGCCATCTGCCACAGGCTGGCGCGCCGGCTGCAACACGCCGCGCTCGACGTCGGCTTGATGCACCAGACATTTCACGAAGTGCTCGAGGCGGATCCCTCGCTCGGCGAGGAGTTTCGCGCCGATCTCATGGCGTGGGCGCAGCGCGATCCGGCTTGCGACCGCCTGATCGAGCCGCTGCTCTATTTTAAAGGCTTTCACGCGCTCCAGACCCATCGCATTGCCCATCGGCTGTGGAACGGGGGTCGTAAGGATCTCGCGCTCTACCTGCAGAGCCTGATCTCACGCTTCCTGCAAGTCGACATCCACCCGGCGGCGCGGATCGGCCGTGGCATCATGATCGACCACGCCACGGGCATCGTCATCGGCGAGACGGCGGTGGTCGGCGACAATTGCTCAATGCTGCATGGCGTCACCCTTGGCGGCTCCGGCAACGAGCAGGGCGACCGCCATCCCAAGATCGGGCGCGGCGTGATGATCGGCGCGGGCGCCAAGATTCTGGGCAATATCACCGTCGGCGATTGCGCCCGGATCGCGGCGGGCAGCGTTGTGCTCAAGGACGTGGCGCCCAGGCGGACCATGGCGGGCGTGCCGGCGCGGGATATCGGCGCGAACACTTGCGCGGAGCCGGCGCTGACCATGGACCAATACTTCACAGGCGAGGACGCAAGCCGCCGTTAGGGCTGGCAGCAGCTCAAAAGGGGGTCGCGTTGACACGAGACGAAATTCTTAAGCTCGAGAACTACTTGAAGAAGCTCTTCCGTCACCCTGAGATTCAGGTCCGGCAGCGCCCGCAGAAGGACGATTCCGCCGAAGTCTATATCGGCGAGGAGTTCATCGGCGTGCTGTACCGCGACGATGACGACGAGGATGAGACGGCTTACCAGTTTCAGATGGCGATCCTCGACTTCGACCTCCAGTAGCGCACGGGTGCCGTCGCGGCACGGCCGTTAACCAGTCCTTAAGATTTGAGGCAAACGGCCAGGCGCCGCTCGCTAATATGCTTTTGGGAAAGCACGGGCGAGGGGCGTTATGGGACCTGCGATCGTATACCTTTACGTGATGGCTTGCGGCTTCGTCTTGGCCGGCGTGCTGGCGAGCTTTGTGCAGCTCGTCTCGGGCGAGCCGATGCGCTTCGGCGTCGAGCCGAAATCAACCCTATCTTCGATTGGCGGGGTCATCTTGCGGGTGTTCGCGGGGCCCGCCATTCTCATGCGCAACGCGTGGCGGGGAATGTTGATCGAGTCGCGACCGAAAGCCTGGTTCGGCATGTCACTGGCGGTCGCGGCGCTTTGGAGCCTGGTTTGCGGCGCCTTGCTGATCGATTTGGCTCTGAGGCTATAGGGTCTAACCCCCAAAAAAAGGGAGCCGGTCTCTTGCGAGACCGGCTCGAGGAAAGGCCCGGCTGGGTCGGGGATGGGTGGGGGATGTTCACCGGGCCTGAACTTTGTCCCTGGGGGGGCAGGGGTGTCGAAAATCTCCTTACAGACGGTTCGAGGCGGACATCGCGGGCTGCGGCTCCAAGCTCGGCGGCAGCAGCGAGGTCCAAACCAGCGGATTGCGCGCTGACTGCTGCTTGACAAAGGTGTAGGGCGTATCGGCCCAGGCCATGATGTCGCGCTGCTTGTTGTCGAGGACGATGTCGCCGCCGTCGGTGCGGACCGTCAGCACGGCGTGGCCCTCATTGTTCTCGTCGCGGACGACAGTGATCAGGAGCGTGCTCTCGGGCCAGCCACGCTCGATCAGAATGCGGCGCTTGAGCAGCACGTAGTCCTCGCAGTCGCCCTGCTTGACGGGATAGGTCCACACCTCGACCTTGCCATAGAGGTCGAGATCCGTGATCGGGGCCACAGCCTCGTTCACGGACTTGTTGACCTCATCGAGCTCGCGGGACTTGGCGGCGGTCAGTTGAACGCGGTCGGCGAAGCGGTTGGACGGACGGCACTCAACCTCATGTTCCCGGCAGAAATTCACGTAGCCGATGGGCGGCAAGGTGTCGCCGAAGGCCTGCAGAAACGCTACCTTCTGCGGTCCAAGCTGAGGCTTGAGGCTGATCGCATGATTATTGGTGGCATCTGCCGGCAAGGACGAGATAAACATCAAGAACGCCGTGCCCAAGATAAACTGTTTCATTGCATCCCCCTGTTTGTTGAGGGGACTATCTCAGACAGACTTTGAGATCCCGATAAAAGAAGCCCGCGTTTTGAAGTAGTATTGGTAGTTGTTTTTTAGTAAGACCTACTCAAACCTGAATGTTCTTGGTTTACGTAAAATTTTAGAGATATTGGAACAAAGCGCGGCCATCGGCGGGTTTGCGCGGTTTTTCGCGTCCGCGCGGGCATGCGCGCGCAGGTACACCAGGACAATTGAAAGAATTGGGAAAGGTTAGCCGAAGGTCCGGACGAGGCTATCGGGATCCTGAAGCTCGGCAAATTGTATGGCCACGCCCTGGTCGTGGTGGCGCACGACGCGGCCACGCAGACGACCCAGAACGACGACGGACTCCAGCGGGGGCTTGACCGCGGCGGCGACCGAGGCGCCGCTCAGGGAGACGTCGATCACCCGGCAGTCATGGACATCGCCGTTGGGCAGAATGAGTTTCTGGGCGGCGATGCGCGGTGCGATACGCTCATGCTGCCGTTCTTCTGCCCCAAGCTCGCGATTGATGTGCCAGGTGAGCAGATTGGAGATGCGCTCGCGTTTCTGGGCGCTCACGTTGAGTTCAACGGCGAAGCCCCCATCGAAGGTGCGGGCTATGGTGCCCTCAAGCCGGCCAAAATTGTCGAGATAGGCGACGATGCGCTCGCCGGGCTGGCAGGACACGGGCGTTAGCAAGGCCATGCCGCCGGCGGACATGTTAATGACCTCACAAGGGTATTCCTGCTTGTCCTCAGGCATTAGGCGGCCTTGGAGACTCACGGATACGCGGCGATATTTGCGCCGGTCCGGCACGATTTTCGGGTAGGGGTGATCGCTCCGGCGCTCGCCGCGAAGCTTCGCGGTCTGGGCGGGTGCCGACTCCTCTATCTCGAAGACGCTCAATTGACGACGCTCTGCTTTGGCCTGAGCTTGCTCCGGTTGTGAGACGAGCAAGCGTTAGATTAAGATTTATTGTGCAGGCATTAATGAACGGCTAAGCGTGGGAGCAAAGGCGGCCATTCTTCCCGCCGATGGCGGTTTTGGGGGAACCTAGTCGGATCGACTGGTAAGCCCACCGTCAACGACGCGGAAGCGCCGGCGGGCGAGACGGACAACCTCGGCGCCGCCGTTCGCCATGAAGGCGGGCATGCCGTCGGGCCAATGGAGATGGAGCTCGCAGACCTCGAAGGACGCCAGAGGCTCGGCTCCAAGCCAGAATGGCGGGTCGATGGCGGTGATCGTGCCGATAAGGCGATTGATCGTCTGGCCGGTGTGGATCAGTGGCATGAGCGTAAACTCGAAACGCCCCTGACGGTTCGCTTCGGTATAGCCGTGGAAGATGCCATGGCCCACGGCGCCGTCGTTCAGGACGTTCCGAACCAGCGAGGCGATGGCGTCGCGGTCTTCGGCGGACCATAGGTTTAAGAAATCGACGCCCCTAAGCTCGCGGCCGAAATTCCGGCAAATCTTCGTTCCCGCCAGCCGGAAACGGAAGCCAAGCAGACCGGTACACTCGGCGATGAAGGTCTCGCGCAGGAGGCTTGCGATCTTCGCCGGCTCGATCTCGAAGCGGCGCGGCGCAATCCGGCCATTGCGTATGCCGTCCCAATACGCGAAAAGCTGCCTACTCGTTGGCTGCTGCATTACCCACCCGACGCAAAAAGTTACACGTTACTCACGAGCCCGAACATCCTTTGGCCAAGGCAGGGTAAATCCCACTTTGGTACGGTTGGCCGGGCGTGCTCAGGGTTTGTTAAGCAGGGACTGTGCCAGCGCCGCGGCTTGAAAGGCCGGGCTTGGGCATGATGGCCGTTAAGGTTGTCGTGGTTTGGATAGAAACGACCGGTGCCGGTAGATCCCTCCCATGGCCGCAACCGAACCTATGTTTAACGTCCCGCGCGCCGTCTTGGTGGCGGCGCTGGTGATGATCGCCGTCCAGGTCGTTCGGGGGCTTTTGCCCGACGAGATCGACATCACCGTACTGCTTGCGCTCGCGTTCATCCCAGCACGGTACAGCGGGGCGGCGGCTGAGCTGCCCGGGGGTTACATCGCCTGCGTCACGTCATTCGTGACCTACATGGTGGTGCATGGCGGCTGGATGCACCTCTTGGTGAACCTGCTGTGGATGCTCGCCTTCGGTACCGCCGTGGCACGGCGCATCGGCGCCCGGGGGTTCTACGAGTTCTCGATCCTGTGCGGGATTGCCGGTGCGCTCACCCATCTTGCCTTTCACTGGGGCGAGATGGCGCCTGTCGTCGGGGCCTCGGCGGCCATTTCGGGACAAATGGCGGGGGCCCTCAGATTCGTCTTCTTCGCCAAACGGCGTCCGGGGGAGCGGGCGCCGGACTTCGTTGGCGCGCCCTTAGCGAGCCTCGCCGCCACTTTGCGGGATCATCGCATCGTTGCCTTCCTGATCTTCTGGGTGGTCCTCAACGCCTATTTCGGGCTGACCTCCGCGTGGGTCGACGGATCGCAGGGCGGCATCGCCTGGGAAGCCCATATCGGTGGTTTTCTGTGCGGACTCCTCATCTTCGGCTTTTTTGACAAGGACAGCGCGTCAGACGACCTCTGGCGGATGCCCTAAACGTCGGAGATTGCGGCGATTTCTCGGCACTCTTGCGCCTTGTTTCGCTCCGGGACATGATGTCGCAGCAACGGGGCTGAAGTTCCCGGGCTGGAGGAAACCCTAATGAACGTCGCAGCAATCCTTAAATCGAAGGGCAGGGAGGTCTTCACGGCTGCCCCAGACACGCCCTTGCTCGAAATCGCCAAGCTCCTCGGGGTGCATCGTATCGGTTGCATCGTTATCGCCGCGGACGATGGCAAGGTTATCGGCATTGTCTCGGAGCGGGACATCGTGCGCGAACTCGCCAGAGCCGGGGGCTCGGTGCTCGATGAGCCGGTCGAGGTCTGCATGACCAAGGCCGTGGTGAGCTGCCGGGAAGCGGACACGATAGACCGGTTGATGGGCGAGATGACCGCGCACCGGTTCCGCCACATGCCGGTGGTCGACCGGGGGCGACTTGTCGGCCTTGTGTCGATTGGTGACGTGGTGAGGATGCGGATCGCCGAGGCCGAGATGGAAGCCGCGTCCATGCGCGAATACATCGCCACGGGCTGATCCGGCAGGCCTTGCCATCTGGCGGTCTGGCGCGTTAGGCGGCGAGCGCCTGCATGGCCATTCTGATTTCGTCGATCTGGGACTCGGCGGCCTTAGCGCCGAGTTCGATCGCCTCATTGGCGCGGTGAAAGTCGAACAGGCCGATGCGCGCCGTCTTCGGGCCGATGGTGATGTCGGGCGGGTCGCCGGCGAGACGCGACCGCGCGATGCGGTCCTGGGTGATGTTGATGGCGTCCATCATCACCGCCGACATGCCGGGTGCGCCGTTGCTGCGCCCGAAAATCTGCCGGTGGAGGAGATGCACGGCGGCGCGGCCGTTGCTGCCCGGGAGGTGATTGTCCTCCACTGGGGACGGCTCGGGGGCCCCATGGTCGTGGATCACCCCGCCTTTGCCGAACAGATCGTTGCTGAGATTGACGGCGATGACGATGCGGGCGCCGAGCGCGCGGCAGACCGAGACCGGGATCGGGTTCACGAGCGCGCCGTCGATCAGCCAGCGCCCGTTGATCTGCACCGGGCGGAAAATGCCTGGCAGGGCGAACGACGCCTGCAGGGCATTCACCAGGCTGCCTTTGTTGAGCCAGACCTCATGGCCGGTGCCGAGCTCGGTGGCGACGGCCACGAACTTGCGATCCAGCTTCTCGATGGAGAATTCCTTGAGGTGGTGGTCGAGCCGGGCGCTGAGACGCTGTCCGGTCAGGAGCCCTGAGCCGGCGAAATTGAAATCGAGAAAACCGAAGACGCGGCGGCGGGTCAGCGCGGTCGCAAAGTCTTCCAGCGCATCCAGCTTGCCGGTGACGTAGCAGGCCCCGGCCACGGCGCCAATCGAGGTGCCGGCGATGATGTCGGGCTCGAGACCGGCGGCGATCAGGCTCCGCAGCACGCCGATATGCGCCCAACCGCGGGCTGCTCCGCCCCCAAGCGCCAAACCGATCGTTGGTCTTTCCATGACACGACCTCATACCGGAACCTCGTCCGGCAACGCTCAAATCGCAAACTGGCCGTGCTTGGTAATCCCATAGGCTGGCCGAGTGCGAGCCATTTAGATCAGTACTATGAACTCTTTAAGGTTCCCTTTGCGGCCTCACCGTGTCCGTAGATCGCCTCCGGGTCGAAATGCCGCTCGGCGTCGACCCACACGAGCGACAGGGCGGCGCCGGGCGCCGTGCCTAGGGGAACGGCGCGATAGAAGCAGGACTTGCGGCCGGTGTGACAGCTCGCGTCCGTGCCCGTCATCTCGACCTTCAGCCAGATGGCGTCCTGGTCGCAGTCGGTGCGCATCTCGACGATGCGCTGGCCGTTGCCGCTGGTCTCGCCCTTGCGCCAAAGTGCTTTGCGTGACCGCGACCAGTAATGGGCCTGGCCCGTCTCAATCGACAAGGCGAGCGCCGCTGCGTTCATAAAGGCGAACATCAGCACCTCGCCGGTCTTGGCGTCGGTGACGACGACGGGCAGGAGACCGTGCGCGTCGAAACTGGGCGCGAAGACGGTGCCTTCCTCGCGCGCGGTCTTGTCCTCGATCTTGGGGAAGACGTCTTCGGTCTCGGTCACCGCGATCTATTCCTTCGCGGCCGGGCGCGGGGTTACGGGCGGCCGCGCTCGGTCGCCAGCATCATGAAGCGCGCCTGCTGCGCCGGATCCTCTTTGAAGATGCCGGTAAACTGTGTGGTGATGGTGGCCACGTTGGGCTTGCGGACGCCGCGGATCGACATGCATTGGTGCACGGCCTCGATCATCACCGCCACGCCCTTAGGCTTCAGCACCGTGTCGATGGTCTCGGCGATCTGCGCGGTCATGGTCTCTTGCGTCTGCAAACGGCGGGCGAACACCTCGACCACGCGGGCGAGCTTGGAAATGCCGACCACGCGATCGGTCGGGAAGTAGGCGATATGCGCCTTGCCGATGAACGGGATCATGTGGTGCTCGCAGTGCGAGTGGAGCTCGATATCGCGCAGCATGACGATGTCGTCATAGCCGGCGACCTCGTCGAAGGTGCGCGACAGCACTTCAATGGGGCACTCTTCATAGCCGGCGAAGAACTCGTCATAGGCAGCCGTGACGCGCCGCGGGGTCTCGCGCAGGCCCTCGCGCTCGGGGTCGTCCCCGGCATAGGCGATGAGCGTGCGGACGGCCTCCTCGGCCTTTTCGCGCGACGGGCGGGTAAGCTGTGGGCCACGGCCAATTTCCATGCCGGCATATGGCCGTGTGGTCCGCGGATCCTTGGTTGTGGCGTCCATGTGACGAGACTTTCCTTATCTAGCGAAGTCCGCGATCTGGCTAAATCCGCGCAGGCGCGTGGCCGTGCGGCCCAATGGTGCATATATATTGCGTGAAATCAGCCTGCAAGGCGAGCCCGGCCAGCTTAGGATATCAAGATGACCCTGCCCGACGATATTTATAGCCAGCAACTGCTTGAGCTGGCTGCGGCGATGCCGCGCACGAAGAGGCTGGTTTCGCCGCAGGCCACCGCCAAAGCCCATTCAAAGCTCTGCGGCAGCCGGGTGGAGATCGACCTCGTCATGGAGGGGGATGTGGTGTCCGATTACGGCCAGACGGTGCGGGCCTGTCTCCTTGGCCAGACGGCGGCCTCAATCATGGGCCGGGAGATCGTGGGCTCAAGCGCGGCGGAGCTCCGCGACGTGGGAACCGCCATGCGCAAGATGCTGAAAGACGCGGGGGCACCGCCTTCGGGCAGATGGGCCGACCTGGCGCTGTTGGAGCCGGTCCGCGACTACAAGGCACGGCACGCCTCGACGCTGCTCGTGTTCGACGCGGTCGAGGACGCCATCGCTCAAGTCGAGGCGGCGCGCGGGGGCGAGCGGGCGCCTGAGCGCGCCGGCGCAGACAATGCCTAGTCTCGAACGGGGTGGCGCAGCAGCCCGCCTCGGGCGCGATCTCGCCAAGGCCGTGATGCTCGCGCCGATCCTCGTCTACCGCTGGACGATCTCACCGCTGCTCGGCGTCAACTGCCGGCATCTACCCACCTGTTCGGACTATGCGCGCGAGGCCATCGAGACGAACGGCGCGTGGAAAGGGGGCTGGCTGACGCTGGCCCGCATGTGCCGCTGTCATCCTTGGGGCAGCCATGGGCTCGACCCCGTGCCCGACCTGCGTGAGGAACGCCACGCCTTCTCCCCTTGGCGCTACGGGCGCTGGCGCCTAAATACGGGTGACGGGGCAGCCGATTCCCGCTAAAAGCGGCGCCCCGACTGACAGTCCGTCTTACCTGCGCTGGTACGCAGGAGTGAGAGGAGAGACACGATGATTTCCCTTAAGTTTCCTGATGGTTCCGCGCGCGACTTCGAATCTGGAGTCACGGGCCGTGACGTCGCCGAATCCATTGCCAAATCGCTCGCCAAGAAGGCGGTGGCGGTCGAGCTCGATGGCAAGCTCCGCGACCTCGCCGAGCCGATCAAAGGCGACGCCGCGATCCGCATCATCACGCGCGATGACCCGCAAGCGCTCGAGCTGATCCGCCACGACGCGGCGCATGTCATGGCGGAGGCCGTGCAGGAGCTCTATCCCGGTACGCAAGTCACCATCGGTCCGGTGATCGACAACGGCTTCTATTACGACTTCGCTCGCGACGAGCCGTTCACGCCGGAGGATCTGCCGAAGATCGAGGCGAAGATGCGCGAGATCATCTCCCGCGATTCCCCGTTCTCGTGCGAGGTGGTGGAGCGCACGGCGGCGAAGAAGCTGTTTGCCGACATGGGCGAGGACTACAAGCTCGAACTGATCGACGCGATCCCCGAAGGCGACGAGATCAGACTCTACTCGCAACGGGAATGGTTCGACCTGTGCCGCGGCCCCCACATGACGTCGACGGGCAAGGTCGGCAAGGGCTTCAAGCTGTTGAAGATCGCCGGCGCCTATTGGCGCGGGGATAGCGACAATCCCATGCTTCAGCGCATCTACGGCACGGCGTGGGCGAGCGAGGACGATCTCAACGCCTATCTCCACCAGCTCGAAGAAGCCGAGAAGCGCGACCACCGGCGCTTGGGCCGCGAGATGGACCTGTTCCATTTCCAGGAAGAGGCGCCGGGCGCGGTGTTCTGGCACGCCAAGGGCTGGGCCCTGTTCCAGGCGTTGATCGGCTATATGCGCCGGCGCCAGAACACGTGGGGCTATGTCGAGGTGAACTCGCCCGACATGATGGAGCGCACGCTATGGGAGCAGTCGGGCCATTGGGAAAAGTTCGCCGAGAACATGTACATCGCCGAGACGCCCGATGACCGCGTCTTTTGCTGCAAGCCCATGAACTGTCCGGGCCATGTGCAGATCTTCAAGCACGGTCTGAAGAGCTATCGCGATCTCCCGTTGCGGATCGCCGAGTTCGGCAAGGTGCACCGTTACGAGCCGTCAGGAGCGCTGCACGGCCTCTTGCGCGTGCGCCACTTCACGCAAGACGATGCGCATATCTTCTGCACCGAGGACCAGATCACCGAGGAGTGCGTGAAGCTCAACGAGCAGATGCTGTCCATCTATCGCGACTTCGGCTTCGAGGATTTGCGGATCAAGTTCTCCGACAGGCCCGAGAAGCGCGTCGGCTCCGACGCAGTGTGGGACAAGGCCGAAGCAGCGCTGAAGCGCGCGGTGGAGGCGGCGGGGCTCAACTATGAGCTCAATCCGGGTGAGGGCGCGTTCTACGGGCCGAAGCTCGAATATGTGTTGCGCGACGCCATCGGGCGGGAATGGCAGTGCGGCACGATCCAGGTCGATCTCAACATGCCGGAACGGCTCGGCGCCTTCTATATCGGCTCCGACGGCGAGAAGACGCCGCCGGTGATGATCCATCGCGCCATGTTCGGATCGCTGGAGCGTTTTACGGGCATTCTCATCGAGCATCACGCCGGGCATTTGCCGCTGTGGCTCGCGCCCACGCAAGCCATCGTCGCGACGATCGTGTCGGATGCCGATGTCTATGCGGTCAAAGTGCTCGACGCGCTCAAGGGTTCGGGCCTGCGCGCCGAGGCCGATCTTCGTAACGAGAAGATCAACTACAAGGTACGCGAGCACTCGGTGGCCAAGGCCCCGGTGCTGCTCGTGGTCGGCAAGCGGGAGGCGGAGGAAGGCACCGTGTCGGTGCGCCGGCTCGGCTCGCAAGGCCAAGAGGTGATGACACTCGAGGCGGCGGTCAAGATGCTCGCCGACGAGGCCGTACCCCCCGATCTGCGAGACGCAATGAGCGGCGCCGTCGCTGCCTGAGGCTCACCGCGTGGAGGGACGAAACAGCGCGCCCGGATTGATCAACGGCGCATTGGGGTCCGCCGGCCTCGACGAAAACCCGTCGAAGGCCGCCGCGCCGGCGCCGTCGCCGGCCAGCGTCCCCGTTCCGGGTGTCGGCGCCTCCGGCGGATCGAGGAGGGCGCTCAGCGCTTCAGGCGACGTGGGTCCGTCCTCGATCGCGACCTCGATCTGCCTGTCGTCACCCGGCTCGATGGAGAACTTGCGCGTGTAGCTGAGGCCCGCGTGGTCGGCGATGACGGCGTAGCTGCCGGCGGCGAGTATGTGGGTCGGTAGCGCGCCCGCGTTCGATTTCACCGTGTCGCCGGCCGAGGTCAGGATCGTCCATTTGGTGTCGGCTAGGGCCTCGCCGCCCAAGTTCTGAACCAGGCGGAAGGTAATCTTGGCGCCGTTGTGTTTGATCGTGGCCTCGGTGACTCTGCCCGGCTCGACCGTCACATCGACGCCGACGCTTGCGTTCGCATCGCCATAAAGGCTGACGACATGATAGGCGCCGGCGTTGAGCCTGATGATGGAGAGGGGTTTGGCGTCGGCAAGGATCGTGTGGCGTTTGCCGAACTGGTCCTCCTCGTCGGACAGGATGTCGAAGCGCAGGCTGTCCTCGGGGCAGGGCTCGCCAGTGGCCAGCACCGCTCTTAGAGCGAGCCCGCCAGTGTTGAGCACGAAGGTCTCTTCCACGGAATGGCCGGTCTCCACCTTGATCTTCTTGGTGAGATTGGAGAGCCCGTAGGCGGCGTTGACGAGATACTCGCCCGGCAGCAGCGCCGCTGTCGGGGTCGGCTCGCTATGGGTGCTGATGAGCTCATAGGTGCCGTCGGCGGCGGCCTTGGAATTATAGACGCGCCAGGTCAGGCCCGATTGCAGTTTCGGCCCGACCTCCGTGATGAGCGCCTTGAAGGTCACCGGCACGGGCCGTTGCGGCTCTGGCTTTGGCGGCGGGAGCACGCGCTGCACTAGGGTCTGGGGCGTGCTCTGCGCCGGCGGGGCCGATTTCAGCACGGCGGTTTCGCTTGGGTTAGGGGGTGCGGCCGATCTCTTGACTGTCGTCTGGCCCGGCCCGGTTTCCTCCGCCATTTCCGGCATGGCGTCTTGGGCGTCGAAGTCCACTTCAGCGACCCCTTCGCTTGCGGCGGCGGGGCTGGCGATGGCTTCGAAGACCGCGCTCAGTTTCTCTTGAAGCTCACGCTCATTGGCCGCGGTGACGAATTTGCCCCCGGTGGCGGCGGCGATACAAGCCAGCGGCTCAAGGTCCTCGGATTTGTCGCCAAAGCCGACGACGTGAATCCGCAAGCCCTTCGCCGTCTGCTTGAGTGCATCCGCGGTGACGCAGACATCGGCGTCGCAGGTGTCGCCACCATCGGCAACGAGGACAACGTCAAGGGGCTGGTTGGCGGCGCCCGCCAGGCTGGCGGCATCGCTGATGGCGGCGGCGATAGGGGCTTGGCCCTTGGCCTTGAGGCCGCCGAGGAGCTTCTCAAAGGACTGAGAGGTGAGTGCGCCCGGCTTGGCCAGGACCTCGCTGTCGGCGCAGTTCGAGGCTTTGCGATGGCCAAAGGCGACGAGGCCGAAGGAGAACCGGTCGCCGTATTGAGTGACAATCCTGTCAAGCTCGGTGCGCGCCGCGTCGAGCTTGACTGTGTCGCCTGTCTTGTCGCCCATGCTGCTTGAGGCATCGAGCACGAGCACCGTGGCCGGGAGGCCAGGAGCGGACAGGGGTACGTCCTCGGCGGCGGCCATGCCGGCGCCAAGGAAGCATGCGGGCAAAAGCAATAGCTTCAGCGCCGCGAAGCGTTTCCCCCGCATAGCGTTTGCTCCGATTAGCCGGCCGCCCGACCCTTATACAAGCTTCCGGCTTGCATGACGGTCCGAAATTCGGCCGTGATTAAGGCCGATTTTGGGTGCCGAGGGAGCCATTTGGACGCAAGGATCGAGCATTGTTCGACGGCCCGTTTCGCGATAGGGAGCATGGTCTTAGCCAAATTTCATGAGCGCATGTCTAATCCAACTCTCGACCATCTCCTGACCCGACGTTCGGTTTCGGCTAACGCTCTGACCGAGCCGGGTCCTGACGGGGATCAGCTCGATCAGATCCTGACCGCTGCGGCGCGCGTGCCCGACCACAAGAAGCTCGTGCCGTGGCGCTTCGTGCTGTTTCAAGGCGCGGCGCGGGATGCGTTCGGCGTGGTGCTGGCGGAGGTGTGCCGCGCGGAGGAGACAGATCCCGGCGCGTTCCGGCTCGAGAACGAGGCCAAGCGCTTCTCGCGGGCGCCGCTCGTCATCGCCGTCATCTCCCGGGTTACCAAAAATGCGGCGGCGCCGGAGTGGGAGCAGGTTCTTTCCGCGGGCGCGGCGTGCCAAAACCTCATCGTGGCGGCGACGGCGCTCGGCTTTGGCGCGCAATGGATCACCGAGTGGTGCGCCTATAGCGAAGGGGTGCGCAAAGCGCTTCGGCTTGCCGACAACGAGCGCGTCGCCGGTTTCGTCTATATTGGCACGGCCAAGGAAAAGCCCGAGGAGCGGGACAGGCCCGTGCTCGCCGACATCGTCACGTCGTGGCGGCCTTAAGTCCGCCGCCGAAGGATTTCGCTGATGTTCTATGACGCGGTTGCCAATACGCACGGCCTTGAATGGGACCCGTTCAAGGCACTGGTGGCGCCGCGGCCCATCGGCTGGATCTCGACGCTTAGCAAGAACGGCGTCGTCAATCTCGCGCCTTACAGCTTCTTCAATGCCGTCTCCACCGATCCGCATTTCGTGATGTTTTCTTCGGGCGGCCGGAAAGATAGTCAGCGCAATGCCGAGGATACGGGCGAGTTCGTTTGCTCGCTTGCGACCTACGATCTGCGCGAGGCCATGAATCGGACGTCGGCGCATGTGGACCCTGAGGTGAACGAGATGGAGCTCGCCGGTCTCACGCCGGCGCCGTCGCGGTTCGTCGCGCCGCCGCGGGTGAAGGAATCGCCCGTCGCATTCGAATGCCGCTATTGGCGCACCATCGAGCTCCCTGGTCCCGACGGCGGGCCCGGCACGCATGCGATGGTGCTCGGCCAGGTGGTCGGCGTATATATCGATGACGCGGCGATCGCCGAAGGCAAAGTGGACGTCACCAAGCTCAGGCCCATCGCGCGGCTCGGCTATGGCGATTATGCGGTGATCGACGAGGTGTTCACGCTGACGCGGCCGTAACGGCCTCAACCCTCGAAGCGTCAGTAGCCGAACTGCTCCGCCAGGATGCGCTCGGCAAGCGTATGGCCGGGATCGAACATCATGAAGATGTCGATGTCGCTCCCCTCCTTCACTTCGACAGAGGCGACGTTGCGGAACTCGGTGTGGTCGGCGACGGCACTCACGGGGCGCTTTTTGGGTTCGAGGACGTCGATCACAACTTTTGCCTCGTTGGGAAGCAGCGCGCCCCGCCAGCGACGCGGGCGAAACGGGCTGATCGGGGTCAGCGCGAGGAGCGGCGCGGTGATGGGCAGGATCGGCCCATGGGCCGACAGGTTATAGGCCGTGCTGCCGGCCGGCGTGGACACGAGCACGCCGTCGCAGATGAGCTCGTTCAGGCGTAGCGTACCGTCGATGGCGATCTTGAGCTTAGCGGCCTGGTGGATTTGCCGGAACAGCGAGACTTCGTTGATCGCCAGCGCCTCATGGAACGTGCCGTTCACGTCGCGGACCGTCATGCGGAGCGGGTGGATGACCGTCACTTCCGCCTGCTCCAGGCGCTCTTTCAGCCCGTTCTCCTGGTAATTATTGAGGAGGAAGCCCACCGATCCTCGGTTCATGCCGTAGATGGGAATGCGGCTATGGAGGTGCTGGTGCATGGTCTGAAGCATCAGGCCGTCGCCGCCAAGCGCGACGATCACGTCGGCGCCCTCGGGCGCCGCGCAGCCATAACGCTTGGAAAGCGTCTTGAGAGCGTCCTCCGCCTCCTCGGTCTCGCTGGCGACGAAGGCGATTTTTTCGAAGCGTGCCATGATGGGTTCGATGCGCTTGGACCGGCCTAGAGAAGGGGGCACTATAAAGCTGTGGTGCCCACGTCGCGCAAGTGTCGCAAACCACGGTGAAACGG
>Ga0209386_1000654_pt1 | contig 16177 bp, 15 predicted proteins | sample NGEPertwo_FD_184510 | JGI IMG/M metagenome (GOLD analysis project Ga0209386, IMG submission 184510) | Arctic peat soil microbial communities from the Barrow Environmental Observatory site, Barrow, Alaska, USA - NGEE Permafrost154B-two... | ecosystem: Environmental > Terrestrial > Soil > Wetlands...
CCTCGTGATCCTCGACCTCGGTCTGCCCGACCTGGACGGGGTGGAGGTCGTCCATGGGCTGCGCGGCTGGACGACCGTGCCGATCATCGTGCTGTCCGCGCGCGACAACCAGTCCGACAAGGTCGACGCGCTGGATGCGGGCGCCGACGACTACATGACCAAGCCCTTCGGGATGGACGAGCTGCTCGCCCGCGTCCGCGCGGCGCTGCGCCGCGCGACCCCGGACCCGCCGGCACCGGTGGTACACACCGCGAGCTTCGTCGTCGACCTCGCAGCCAAGAAGGTCGAGCGGGACGGCGTCGCCGTCCGGCTGACCCCCACCGAGTGGCACGTCCTGGAGATCCTCGTCCGCAACACCGGCAAGCTCGTCAGCCAGACGCAGCTCCTCCGAGAGGTGTGGGGACCCCGCTTCGAACATGAGACCAACTACCTGCGGGTGTACCTCGCCCAGCTGCGTCGCAAGCTGGAGCCGGAGCCGGCACACCCCCGGTATCTGATCACAGAGCCAGGGATCGGGTACCGCTTCGAACCGTGACGACCGTCCGTCAGCAGCCGGGACGGCCGGCATTCGCGGCCCACTCGTCGGACGCCCGGCGTTCGCGGTGATTGACTGGATGCACGGGTGCTCGAGCGCTCGAGGATGCCCCCATCGGACCCCACCCCCGAGACGCCTGGCCCGGTAGCGACCGACCGCTCGACCGAGGGGACAGACATGACCAGCACCGTCGCCGACGCATCGACGCTGGACCGGGCCCGCTGGGCGCACCTGGCGGACCTGGTCACCACAGCGGCGGACCGTCCACCGCACGCCTCCCGAGCCCCGTTCGACGGCACGCTGATCGGCGAGGTCCCGCTGTGCACCGCCGACGACGTCGCGCTGGCCGTCTCCCGGGCCCGCGCAGCCCAGCCCGCCTGGGCCGGGCTGCCGATCGGGCGGCGGTGCGCCATCGCGCGGCGGTTCGCCGACCTGGTCCTTGAACGCGAGGCGGAGATCCTCGACCTGGTCCAGGCCGAGACCGGCAAGTCCCGGATGAGCGCCTTCGAGGAGCTGGCTGACGTCGCGCTCACCGCCGCCTACTACGCCCGGACCGCCGCACGACACCTGCGCCCCCGCCACCGCAGGGGTGCCATCCCGGTGCTGACCAAGACCGTCGAGCTCCGCCAGCCCAAGGGCGTCGTCGGCGTCATCTCGCCATGGAACTACCCCCTCACCCTCGCGGTGTCGGACGCCGTCCCGGCCCTGCTGGCCGGCAACGCCGTCGTGCTCAAGCCCGACTCGCAGACACCGTTCACCGCACTGCTGGCCGTGCAGCTGTTGCGCGAGGCCGGGCTGCCGCGAGAGGTCTTCCACGTGGTCACCGGGCCAGGGGCCACGCTGGGCACCCCGCTGATCGACAGCGTCGACTACCTGATGTTCACCGGCTCCACCCGGACAGGGCGCACGGTCGCTCAGCAGTGCGCCGCTCGCCTGATCGGCTTCTCCGCCGAGCTGGGCGGCAAGAACCCGCTCCTGGTGCTCGACGACGTCGACCTGAGCCGAGTGGTGGAGGGCGCCGTGCAGGCCTGCTTCTCCAACTCCGGCCAGCTGTGCATCTCGATCGAGCGGATCTACGTGCATGACGCCGTGCATGACGCGTTCGTCGCGGAGTTCACCGACCGGGTCAAGGCGATGCGGATCGGCCCCGGAGGCGACTGGGACATCGAGATGGGCTCGCTGATCAGTGCCCAGCAGCTCGAGACCGTCAACGCCCACGTCGACGATGCGGTCGCCAAGGGCGCGCACCTGCTGGCCGGCGGTCGCGCGCGTCCGGACCTGGGGCCGCTGTTCTACGAGCCGACCGTCCTGACCGGGGTGACCGACGAGATGACCCTCGCGCGGCACGAGACGTTCGGACCCGTGGTGGCGATCTATCGCGTCGCCGACGACGACGAGGCGGTCGCACGGGCCAACGACACCGCCTACGGCCTCAACGCCAGCGTGTGGTCGGCCCGGCGCGGACAGGCTGTCGCGCGGCGGCTGCGGGCCGGCACGGTGAACATCAACGAGGGCTACGCGGCCGCGTGGGGCTCGCACGACGCCCCGATGGGCGGCATGGGCGAGTCCGGCGTCGGCCGCCGGCACGGCCGGGAGGGCATCCACAAGTACACCGAGGCCCAGACGGTGGCCGAGCAGCGGGTGATCCCGGTGGGTCCGTCACCACTGCTGTCCGGTGAGCGGTACGCGCGGCTGATGTCGCGCGCCGTCGGGCTCATGCGCCGGCTGCCCTGACCGACAACACATCGAGCGAGGAGCAATCATGCCAAGAGGAACGGCCTTGGCCGGTGCGACCGTGCTGGTCACCGGCGGTGGGAACGGGCTGGGTCGACGCCTGGCCATCGGCGCGGCTCGCCGCGGGGCACATGTCGTCGTCTGGGACGTGTCGGCCGAGCGGGCCGAGGCGGTGCGCGACCACATCCGGGCGCACGGCCTGCGGGCGGACGCGCGCACCGTCGACGTGACCGACAAGGCTGCGGTGCGGGCCGCCGCCAAGGCCACCGGCGACGTCGACGTGCTGGTCAACAACGCCGGCGTGGTCAGCGGACAGCCACTCCTCGAGGGCAGCGAGGCCGGCATCGAGCGGACGATCGGCGTGAACGTGCTGGCCCTGTACTGGGTGACCCGCGCCGTCTTGCCCGGGATGGTGCAGCGCGGCCACGGCACGGTGGTCACGGTGGCGAGCGCTGCCGGGCTGGTCGGCGTTGCCAAGCAGACCGATTACTCCGCGAGCAAGTGGGCCGCGATCGGGTTCACCGAGTCGCTGCGTGCCGAGATGCGCGCCGCCCGGACCGGGGTGCGCACCCTCGTCGTCTGCCCGTACTACATCGACACCGGGATGTTCGCCGGCGTGCGGACCCGGTTCCCGCTCCTGCTGCCCATCTTGAAAGAGGGCGACGTCGCCCGGACGATCCTGGACGGGATCGAGAGCGGCAAGCAGCAGATCGTGCTGCCCCCGATGGTGCGCCTGATCCCGGTCGCGCGAGTGCTGCCGGTGCGCGCGTTCGACTGGTTCATGGACGCGATGGGGGTCAACCGGACGATGGAGCACTTTACCGGCCGGCCGGGCGACGTCGTCGGCGGCCCTACCGCTTGAGCAGGCCGCCGCTCACCCAGGACCGGATGGCTGCGACGTCGGCCGGGCTCGGCTCCATCCGCGCGCCCCGGCACAGCCCGATCACGTTGTCCGCCCAGACCTCGGCGACCTTCTTCGCGGTGGGCTTCGCCGCAAGGTCAAGACCTGCGTACAGGATCCCGGAGATCACCGTGTTGACGGATCCTCGGCCGATCGGTGCTCCCGCGGCCTGGCAGGCGTCCCGCACGCGCCTCGCGGTCACCGGCCGGTCGAACGGCTCGGCGCTCACATCGTCGGCGAGCGCGGTGAGCAGGATGCGGTACCGCTCCGTCGGCAGGTTCGGGATGTCGGTGACCTCGACCACCTGACGCTGCAGCGGCGGCAGGTCGACGCCCCCTTGACCCGGCAGGTCCGCCTCGCTGAACCGCTCAGGGTCCCACACGAACCCCGACGCCGCGGCGACCTGCGGGACGTTGCGCGCGAGCCAGGGGTTGAAGCCGCCGGCGCCGTCCCAGCCGGTGGCGAGCCCCGGGTCGGCCTGCTGTGCCGCCCTGGCCACCGCTCCACCGTTGAGCGGGCGTTCCGCTGACCGAACCAGCCGAAGGACGGCCCTCGGGGCCGGTGAGTCGGCGGTCTGCCCGGAACCCTTCGGGGTCCGGCCGGCCGCTGAGGTGGCGGCCTGGCCGCGCTCTTGGCTCACGGTCTCGGCCACCGGCTCGTTGCCGATCGCCTCGTCCGGGTGCTTGACCAGCTCCGCGAGCTCGTCGGCGGTGATCACGGTGTCCGCCACCGCCCGGTACGCGCTGGCAGCGGGGCTGGCCGTCACGATCGTGACGCGTCGGTCTGCCGCGCGGAAGCGCAGCGCGAGCGGCGTGAAGTCGGCGTCGGCCGACAGGAGCATGAACTCGTCGTACCGGGTCTGCGCGCTCAGCGCGTCGACCGCGTCGAGCACCAGGTTGATGTCGGCGCTGGACTTGCCCTGCTGGGTCAGCGACGGGCAGTCGACCACACTGAAGCCGGCCCGGGTGAAGTTCGGCCGGAACTGGGAGAAGGTCGACGGGTTCAGGTAGCAGGACCGGATCAGGAACCGTCGGGTGAACTCACCGTCCGCGTCGCTGCCCGTCTCCAGCGCCGCCAGCCAGTGGGCCGGCGACCCGGCGAATGCGTCTGCGGCTCTGGGGTCGAGGCGCTGCAGGCCGATGTACACGTTGTCGAAGTCCACGAACAGGGCACACCGGAGCTGTCGGACACTGCTGCTGGTCTCTGTGGTCACCCGACCATCTTCCTCGTCGACCGGGGACGACAGGAAACCACCGGGCCGAAGAGGGCGCCGCGCACCTGCGGGTGGTGTGATGGGGCCTTCCGCATCAGGACGGAGGCCCGGATGACGACGTCGCCCCGCCCCGGCTCCCCCGACTGGTTGCGCCCGCTCGGCCGCACCGGTCTGCAGGTCTCGGCCGTCTGCGCCGGCGGCAGCCCGCTGGGCAGCCTCCCCCGGCTCTACGGCCACGACGGGAGCGCCGACCAGGGCGTCGCAACGGTCCGCGCCGTGCTGGGCAGCCCGATCCGGGTGATCGACACCTCCAACGGGTACAGCGACGGCGAGAGCGAGCGGCGGATCGGCGAGGCGCTCGCCGTGTCGGGCGGCGTCCCGCGGGACTTCCTGGTCGTGACGAAGGTCGATGCCCGCGGGCGGGACTACTCCGCGGCCCGGGTGCGGGCGTCCGTTGCCGAGAGCCGGGACCGGCTCGGCATGGCGGCCCTTCCCCTCGTGCACCTGCACGACCCGGAGTACTTCGACTTCGACGAGATCACCGCGCTGGGCGGTGCGGTCGACGCACTCGTCGCGCTCAAGGAGTCCGGCCAGGTCGGGTCCATCGGTCTCGCCGGTGGCCACGTCCAGGAGCTGGCGCGGTACCTCGCGCTCGGGGTGTTCGACGTCCTGCTGATCCACAACCGCTGGACGATCGTCGACCGGAGTGCGGGCGCCCTCATCGACGAGGCCCTCGGTCGAGGCATGGGGATCTTCAACGCCGCGGTGTACGGCGGCGGGATCCTTGCCGGCACGCCCGGACCGGACGGCCGGACCGGCCCGACCACCTACGGCTACCGCCCGGCTCCCCCCGAGGTCCTCGACGCCGTGACCGCGATGCGCCGGGTCTGCGCCGAGCACGGCACCGACCTGACGACGGCGGCCCTGCAGTTCTCGGTGCGCGACCGCCGGTTCGCCTCGACGGTGATCGGGATGAGCCGGCCCGAGCGGGTGGCCCAGACGCTCGCCGCGGCCGCTGCGTCGGTGCCCGACGCCATCTGGGACGAGCTCGAGTCCCTGCTGCCGCCGGAGCGCGTCTGGCTCGACGCGCCGTTCGACACCTGATCCCGCGGAGTCGCGACGACGCGCGGTCGCTCAGCAGCACCCGGCCCCGGTTGAGCACGAACCGCGTGCCGACGCCCGTTGCGCGACCTCAGGTCTCCGCGCGCTCCGCGACTATCTTGAGCCCTTCGAGCATCGCCGTCCACATCACCGCCGAGTGCTCGGCTGCCTCCGCGGTCGGGTTGTTGTCCTGGGCGAGGGTGACCGCTGTGCCGCCGTCGTGCGCCGTGAGCACGTACTCGAGGGTGTGGTAGCTGGCCGGCTCGTCCGGCAGGCCGCTGATCGGGCTGTAGTGCGTCACCTTCAGGTGCTTCTGCGGGGCGACCTTCAGGACGACGCCGTTGTCCTCGAACGGCCGGCCCTCCCACTCGCCCTGCCACCTGATCGGGCTGCCCGGCTGCCAGTCGGTCACCGTTCGCGCGCCGAACATGATCTCCGGTCGTGGCTCGGGAGCCGTCAGGACCGACCACACCCGCTCGGGGGTGGCGTCGATGTGCACCTCGGCACGTGCCACGTGATCGGGCATCGGTCCCCCTCACCTCACGCCCAGCGTGTGCCCGTTGCCGGTCAGGCGCCAGCCGAGTACCGGCTCAGAGCCGAGAACGCAGCTCTGCGAGCTGATCGGTCATCTGTGCCGGCAGGCTCTCCCCCATCTTGACGAAGTACTCCTCGGCCAGGTCGCACTCCCGCTGCCAGGCGACGGGATCGACAGCGAACAGGGCCTCCAGGTCCTCCTGGCTGATGTCAAGGCCGGTCACGTTGAGGGCGCCCGGGATCGGGGCGAGCCCGACCGGCGTCTGCACGGCCTCGGCGGTCCCCTCGACGCGGCGCAGGGCCCACTCGAGCACCCGCACGTTCTCCCGGAACCCCGGCCACAGGAAGCGCCCGTCGGCGCTCTTGCGGAACCAGTTGACGCAGAACACCTTCGGCGCCCGATCCCCGAGCCGCTCGCCGACGCTCAGCCAGTGAGCCCAGTAGTCACCCATGGCGTACCCGCAGAACGGCAGCATGGCGAACGGGTCGCGGCGCAGCTCGCCGACCGTGCCCTCGGCCGCTGCGGTCTGCTCGGAGGAGATGGTCGCGCCCATGAAGACGCCGTGCGCCCAGGACCGCGCCTCGGTGACCAGGGGAACGTTGTTCGCCCTGCGGCCACCGAAGAGGATCGCGTCGACCGGGACGCCGGCCGGGTCCTCCCACGTGTCCGCGATCGTCGGGCACCGGGACGCGGCCACCGTGAACCGTGAGTTCGGGTGCGCGGCCGGCTGGCCGCTGTCCTTCGTCCAGTCCTGCCCACGCCAGTCGATCAGGTGGTCGGGGGCCGTGTCGGTGAGCCCCTCCCACCAGACGTCGCCGTCGTCGGTCAGCGCGACATTGGTGAAGATCGTGTCGCTGCGGACCATGGCGAGGGCCGTCGGGTTGGTCGCCTCGCCCGTCCCCGGGGCGACGCCGAAGAAGCCCGCCTCGGGGTTGATGGCGCGCAGCCGGCCGTCCGGCCCGTCCGCCCGCATCCAGGCGATGTCGTCGCCGAGCGTCTCCGCCTTCCAGCCGGGGAGCGTCGACTGGATCATCGCGAGGTTGGTCTTGCCGCACGCCGAGGGGAACGCGGCCGTGACGTGGAAGGCTCGGCCCTCGGGCGACGTCAAGCGCAGCAGCAGCATGTGCTCGGCGAGCCAGCCCTCGTCACGGCCGATCACCGAGGCGATCCGCAGCGCGAAGCACTTCTTGCCGAGCAGCGCGTTGCCGCCGTAGCCGGACCCGTAGGACCAGATCTCCCGGGTCTCCGGGAACTGGCAGATGTACTTGGTCGAGCTGCAGGGCCATGCCACGTCCGGACGGCGCACGCCGTCGGAGTCGACCAGCGGCATCCCCACGCTGTGCAGCGCCGGGACGAACGCACCATCGGTGCCCAGCCGGTCCAGGACCGCCGTGCCGACCCGGGTCATGATGTGCATGTTCACCACGACGTAGGCCGAGTCGGTGATCTCCACGCCGTACTGGGCGAGCGGCGACCCGATCGGGCCCATCGAGAACGGCAGCACGTACATGGTGCGGCCGCGCATGCAGCCGGCGAAGACCGCGCGGAGCTCGGCCCGCATGGCGTCCGGGGCGCACCAGTTGTTCGTCGGACCGGCGTCGGCCTCGTTCTCGGAGCAGATGAAGGTCCGGCTCTCCACCCGCGCGACGTCCCCCGGGTCCGACCGGGCGAGGAAGCTGCGCGGACGCCTGGCCGGGTTGAGGCGGATGAAGACGCCCTGCTCGACCAGCAGCTCGCACAGCCGCTCGTACTCGGCCGCCGAACCGTCGCACCACACGACCTCGTCAGGCTGGGTGAGCTCCGCGACCGAGTCGACCCACCCGCGCAGACCCTCATGCGGGGTGGGGGCTTCGGAGCCCGGATCCCCCGGTGGCACCCTCGTGGTCACGGTCTCGCTCAGCACGGACATGGCCGGTCCCTTCGGTCGTGTCGACGGCGCACTCCGGAATCAGAGCCGTCCTTGGCGCCGAGCCGCAGCCTAGGCGGTCGGGCGGCGCTCCGGGAGAGGAACGCAGAAGAAATCCATTGCTCTCACATGGTGGGCTCTTGGGGCCCACCTTCCCCTGGGGCGAGCGAGACGCTCCCGGTCCCGCGGGCCAGCAGCTCGTCCAGGCGCTGGTAGCCCTCCTGGATGCCGGTCTGCATGCCGCCGGCGACGAAGGCGTCGCGGTCGGCGAACGAGTCCACCAGCGAGGTCGCCGTCAACCTGGTCCGCCCCCCGCCGAGATCCTCCAGGCGCAGCTTCTCCAGCGCGACGCCGTCGGGGTCGCCCTCGAAGGTGAAGGTCTGCACGATCAGCTCGTTCGGACGCACCTCGTGGAAGGAGCCGTGGAACCCGTACTCCTCGCCGTCCCGGGAGTGCACGTAGCGGTACGAGCCACCGGTCCGGCACTCGTAGTGCTCGACCCGCATCTCGAGGCTGCGGGGCCCGAGCCACTTGACGACCAGCTCCGGGTCGGTGTGCGCCCGGAACACCCTCTCCGGCGGGGCGTCGAACTCGCGGATGATCCGCACCAACGGGACGTCCGGGTCGACGATGATCTCGGTCTCGTGCTGGGTGTCGGCGGTGCTCATCTCGGTCCTCCTTGCTCGGGTGGTGGGGTGCGGTAGCGCTCGATCCACTTCGTCATCAGGTCGAACACCTCCGCCTCCAGATGCACCGGTCGACGCTGGGCCTGGCGGGTGCGGGTGACCATGCCCGCCTCCTGGAGCACCTTCAGGTGCTTGGAGACGGCCTGGACGGTCACGTCGTACGGCTGCGCCAGCTCGTTGACCGTCGCGTCACCGACCGCCAGCCTGGCGACCATGTCCCTGCGGGTCGGATCGGCGAGGGCCGCGAAGACCCGGGACAACGCATCGGCAGCCATGACGCACCTCCACTTGCTCAACCATCTGGTTGAACAACCATAGAACCGGTCTCTGCCGGTAGTCAACTGTTCGGTTGAGCACACCTCGAAGCGCCATGCTGAGCCGATGACCGACGCCACCGCTCCCCCGCCGCCCGACGTCGTCGGCCGGTTGTGCGCCGCCGGCTGCGTGTTCGCCGAGGACGAGGCGCGACTGATCGCGGCGCAGGCCACGACCACGCGCGAGCTGGACGCCCTGGTGGCCCGACGGGTCGCCGGCGAGCCGCTGGAGCAGGTGCTCGGTTGGGCGGAGTTCTGCGGGCTGCGCATCACGATGGCCCCGGGCGTCTTCGTCCCCCGACGCCGCACCGCCTTCCTCGTGCAGCAGGCCGTGGCCGCCGTCACCGCTCACACCCGGACCGAGGCCCGCGCGCCCGCCGCCCGTCCGCCCGTCGTGGTCGACCTCTGTTGCGGGGCCGGTGCCGTCGGGGCAGCCGTTGCGGCCACCCTCGGCGAGATCGAGCTGCATGCCGCCGATGTCGACCCGGCCGCCGTACGATGCGCACGGCTCAACCTGGCCGGCGTCGGGCAGGTGTACCAGGGCGACCTGTTCGCCGCCCTGCCGCCGTCGCTGCGCGGAAGCGTCGACGTCCTGGTCACGAACGCGCCCTACGTCCCGACCGACGCGATCCGGCTGATGCCGCCCGAGGCCAGGCTGCACGAGCCCGCCGTCGCGCTGGACGGCGGGCCCGACGGCCTGGACCTGCACCGCAGGATCGCCGCCGATGCGCCGCTCTGGCTGGCGCCCGGTGGTCACCTGCTGATCGAGACGAGCCGGCGTCAGGCCCCGCAGACCGCCGAGGCGTTCGAGCGCAGCGGGTTGGCCCCACGCGTCGCGACGTCCGAGGAGCTCGGCGCCACCGTCGTGGTCGGCACCCGGTCCGCCTCGAGCGGCACCCAGTGACACCACCTGGCCGGCGAGGCACGATGGCGTCCCCACAACCGAGCGCAGGGAGACCGGGCCGATGAGCTGGATCAGTGAGCCGGACGCCGACGAGCCGACCGGCGCCGTTGCGGCCGCGTACGCCGCGGACGTCGAGGCCAAGGGGTACGTGGCAAACTTCACCAGGGTCTTCGGCCATCGACCTGCCGTGTACGGGGCGTGGGCCGGCCTCAACGGGGCCATCAAGGCGGGCATGGACGCCCGCCGTTACGAGCTCGCGACCCTCGTTGCCGCGCTGCGCCTGCGGTCCAGCTACTGCTCGCTCGCCCACGGGGCCGTCCTGATCGACCGGCACGTCAGCGACGACGTCGTCCGGGACGTCGCACAGGGCCGCGAACCGACGGACCTGACTCCGGTCGACCGGGCCGTCATCCGCCTGGCGGACAAGGTGGCCGCCGGTGCCGCCGACATGACGGCGGCGGATCTCGACGAGCTGCGCGAGCTGGGACTGCACGACGCGGAGGTGCTCGACGTCGTGCTCGCCGCGGCGGCCCGTTGCTTCTTCAGCACCGTGCTCGACGCCGTCGGCGCGCAGCCCGACGCCGCCTACGCCGGGCTCGACCCTCGGGTCCGCGATGCCCTGACCGTCGGTCGGCCGATCGCCACCTGAGCGGGTTCCCCGGTCGGCCCGGACGACCCGGACGACCCGGTCGATCAACGGAGTCGGGTCAACCCCGCGAGCCGACGGCCGCCTCGAGTCGATCGAGCAGCTCCACCTGGCCGGACACCACCAGGCGGCGCGCGTCGGCGAGCCCCATCCAGCGCACCCGATCCAGCTCCGGGAAGGACTGACGGCGTCCGGACCGCGGCGGCCACTCCATCTCGAACACGTTGCTCACCGCGGCGGCGGGGTCCAGGTCGCCTGCCCTCGCCCACACCGTCACCATCTTGCCCGCGCGCTGCCGCACGACGCCCAGGTCCAGCTCGGGACCGGCGGGCGGCGCGACGCCGAGCTCCTCGGTGAACTCGCGCACCGCCGCGGCGTGCGGGTCCTCGCCGTCGGTGAGCTCACCCTTGGGGATCGTCCAGGCGCCGGCGTCCTTGCGTGCCCAGAAGGGCCCGCCCAGGTGGCCGAGGAGCACCTCCAACCCGCCGTCGGCCCACCGGTACAGGAGCAGTCCCGCGCTGGTCACGGCCATGGCGGCAGTCTGGCAGCCCATCGGGCGACCGGCGCGGGCCGGCGGGCTTGCGGCGATAGCGTGGGACCAGCAGGCGTCACCAGCCTGGTCGACCCGCCGGAGGGGCTCGTGCAGCTGTCGCTGGTCACCGCGATGCGGTCGGTCGCGGGCCGGTACCGCTCCGACAACCAGGACTCCCTCGGCTGCTCGACGGAGTACGTCTTCGTTGCGGACGGCGTCGGCGGGCACGTCGGCGGAGATGTCGCGTCCTGGACGATCTCCCACCGCCTGATGGCCGGCCTCGCACCCAGCACCGCCCGGACGCTCGGCAACGACGAGCTGCGCTCCCTGGTCGCGGTCGCCAACGCCGAGCTGCGGCTGCGCAGCGACCGCGAGCCGGCCCTGACCGGCATGTCGACGACGTTCACCGGGATCTTCTGCGCCGACGACGCCGTCCGGATCGTGCACATCGGCGACTCGCGGGCCTACCTGGTGCGGCACGGCCACGGCCGTCGGATGACCCGCGACGACTCGCTGGTGCAGATGCTCGTCGACTCCGGGGCGATCGACGACGCCGATGCACCGCACCACCCGCAGCGGAACATCATTCTGCGCTCCCTCGCCGGGGCGCACGAGGACGCCGACGGGCTCACCGTCCTGAGCGTCCCGGCCCAGGTGGGTGACCGGTGGCTGGTCTGCAGTGACGGCCTCAGCGACTATGTCGACGAGCAGGAGCTCCTCGCGATCCTGGCCGCGGCGCAGACACCCGAAGAGGCGGCAGACGCCCTGATCGAGGCCGCGACCGCCGCGGACTCCCACGACAACATCTCGGTCGCGGTCAGCGAGGTCGTGCCGGCCGACGAGACCGGGGCCCGGCCCTACCGCTATCTCGGCGCCGCCGCCGCACCGGAGAAGGGCGCGATCGCCGACCTCTCCACGTGAGCCGCCGCCGCAGCCGAGTTCCACCCGGTGAACGCCCCACCGCGGCCTGCGGTGGCGGCTAGGGTGCGCGGCATGGCGACCGAGGCCCGCGGGCTCTACGCACTCAAACCGTGGTACACCCGCCGTCTCGGCGGCGCCCTGCGCGCGGCGGTCCGTCGCGGGACGTCGCCCGACATCTTCACGGCACTGGGTGTGCTGAGTGCCGCCGGTGCCGCGGTGGTCATCGCGCTCGGCTGGTGGCCGCTCGCCCTCGTCCTCCTCGCCGGCCGGCTCGCCGGCGCGAACCTCGATGGCGCCGTCGCGCGAGCGCGCGGCGTGTCCCGGCCCTGGGGCTTCGCACTCAACGAGATCGGCGACCGGGGCAGCGACCTGCTGATGTTCGCCGGGCTCGCGGTGCTCGCTGTCCGGGAACCGGCGGACACCCTCGTCACCGCCTCGCTGAGCTCGCCGGTCTGGGTGCTGATCGCCGCCACTGCCGCGACCTTGCCGACCTTCGCCTCGCTGGCCGGCACCGCGGCCGGCACCGCGGCCGGCACCTCAGCCGCCACCTCAGCCGCCGCACCCGGCCGGACGGTCCCGCGCCTCAACGGCGGTCCGTTCGGCAAGACCGAGCGCTGCGCCGTCGTCGTGGTCGCGACGGCCTTTCCCGGCTGGATCCCGGCAATCGCCGTCCTGGTCATCGCCGGCTCGCTGCTCACGGCGGCCGTGCGCTTCGCCCGGGTCCGGCGCTTGCTCGTGGCAGCCGCATGAGTCCGTCGGCCGTCCTGCCCGCGCTGCCGCAGCGCGTCGACCCGCTCGGCGACTGGTTCGGCTTCGACCGCGGTGCGATGGCGATCAACCTGACCCTCGGCTCCTGGCACCTTCACCTGGATGGCCGGGCGGTATTCCTCCTCCTGCTGTCCGCGACCATCCTGATCCTGGCGGCCGTGCCGGTCTTCGCCTCCGGCAGGCCCGAGCTCCGTCGACGCTGGACCACGTGGGCGCTGATCCTGCCGGTGATCGGGATCCCGATGTGGCTCGGGCCTGGCCCGACGGCGCTGCTGGCGGCGGCGCTGGGCGTGCAGGCGGTTCGGGAGTTCGCCGCGATGCTGCGGCTGCCGCGACCGGAGACCGTCCTGTTGCTCGTCCTCGCGGTCGGCTATCCCCTCACCGCGTGGCTCTCCCCCGGGCTGCTCGGCCTGGTCCCGCTGGTGGCACTGCTCTGCGCGGTCCCCGCCGTGCTGCGCGGCGACATCGAGCACGGGATGGCGCGCGCGACGGCAACGGCCTTCGGATCCATCTGGATCTGCTGGTCGTTGGCCAACCTGGTCCTCGTCGGGCGCGACGCGTTCCTGCTCTGCTTCGCGGCAGCGGCCACCGACATCGCGGCCTGGTGCGGGGGCACCGGGCTGCGCCGGTTCGCCTGGGCGCACCGGCCGTTGTCGCCGTTGAGCCCGAACAAGACGGTCGGCGGCCTGGTCGGGGCCGCGATCGGTGGGGTGCTCGTCCTGGCCGTCCTGGGGTCGGTCTCGGTCGGCCTCGTCGTGGCAGTGGTCATCGGCAGCGTCGGAGGGGATCTCGTGGAGTCCATGGTCAAGCGCCAGGCCAGGGTCAAGGACGCGGGTGACTGGCTGCCGGGGTTCGGCGGGCTGCTCGACCGGGTCGACTCCCTGCTGCTCGTCCTGCCGCTCGCGGCGGTGCTGGCGTGACGGGCCGGCGCCGGGTGGGCCTCCCCCCGGGGTTCAACGTCGCGGGTGCCCTCCGGCACACGTTCTGGCGCAACGTCTTCCACGCTCAAGGAGGGTTCAGGGTCATCGGTGGGGCCCCGTACGAGGCGATGGTGGTCGTCGCCAACCACTCGTCGCACGCCGACACCCCGGCACTGATCGCCGCGTTCCCGGCGCCGTACAAACCCGTCGTCGTGGCGGCGGACGACTACTGGTTCACGAACCGCTGGAAGCGGCGGGCCGTCGAGATCGCCATCGGCGCGGTGCCGGTCCGGCGGGTCGGCGGAGGCGGGTACGCGTCACTGGTCGCTGCCGCCCAGCAGGTGCTCGGCAGCGGATCCAGTCTCCTGGTCTTCCCCGAGGGCACCCGGTCGACGGACGGGTCCCTCGGCACCTTCCACACCGGGGCGGTGCGGATCGCCCGGGAGTTCGAGGTGCCGATCCTGCCGGTGGCGGTCGTCGGCACCCGCGAGCTGCTGCCCAAGCGGGGTCACATCCTGCCCGGGCCCGTGGAGGTCCGGATCGGCCGCGCCCTGCAGCCGGAGGATCTCTGCGACGACGACATGACTCCCGTGGTCGAACAGATCAAGGAGCTGCTGGACAAGGGACCGGCGGAGCCGTCGGAGTCGCGGACCTGGCGCACCCTGCGCGCCCGGATGGACGGGCGGGCCGCCATGGTGGGCGCGGCCGTGTGGGGCTTCGCGGAGGCGATCAGCTGGCCCGTGACATCGGAGATGTACCTGGCGATCGTGGCAGTCGCCCAGCCGCGACGGACGCTGCGGGCAGCGGGCTGGCTGAGCGTCGGGTCGGCCGCCGGGCTGCTCGTCACCCGTGCGCTCACTCGGCACGGCCACCGGCCGCCCGCGCCGCTCACAACGGACGCCATGCGGGCGACGGCCGCGGCGCACATGTCCGCAGGCGCCGCAGGCATCTGGCGCCAGGCCATGAACGGCGTACCGAGCAAGCTGTACGCCCAGGCTGCCGCCGATGCGGAGGTCCGCGCGCTGCCGTTCGCCCTGCACGCGATCGGTGCGCGCGGCGCGCGCACGCTGGCTGCCGGTGCGCTGGCGGCGGCCCTCGGCGCGAAGGGCCAACCCTTGCTCCGCCGCTTCTACGCGCCCTACCTCGCCGGCCTCGGGCTGGCCTACTGGGCAGGTCTGAGGATCATCCTGCGCAAGTGGCGCGACCAGCCCGGGGCACCCGGGTAGCGGCCCTTCTGAGCGTGGTTGACGGTGTCGGGTAGCGGGCACCCGCACGGTCGGGATCGCGGCGGAGCCGACAGCCTGCCCCGACCTGGACGACCTGCAGGAGCTCCTCCAGGCAGGTCTTGACGCGCTGGCCGGCGCGCCGTCCGGACCAGGTGCGTCCGGGGGCTAGACGTTGCGCTGCGCCCCCGGCCGGCACTCGTCACCGATCCGCATCTCGGCCACCGCACCGGCGTCGCGGAGCCGGTGCAGCTCGGCGACCACCCGCTCGCGCAGGGTCGCGGGGTCGAGGGTGTTCACGTTGATCTTCGTCCCGCCCTCGAAGCCGGCCAGGGTGGACACCCGCCACTTGAGCACGATCTGCCACGGCATGGGTTCGGCGATACCGGGCGGGCGGTGGTGCCACTCCTCGTTGCTCGGCACCGCCGTGCCGGAGGCGGCGTGCAGCGCGTGCAGCAGGTCCGAGACACCGCCGGCCTCGTCGTCGTCGTGCTCCCAGGGCAGGCGGCTCGAACTGGCCGACCAGACCTCGAGCGAGGGGTAGCGGTAGCCGACCCCGGCCACCGCGACGGCGTGCTCGCCCTGGGCGACGACCAGGCGGTTCGCGAAGGCGTGCTCGAGGATTCCGGCGAAGACCTGCGGGTCCTGGTGCAGGCGTGCCAGCACGCGGTCGGTGCGGGGACCGTGCTCGTCGATCGCGACCAGCTGCTTGTGCAGGTGGTCGAAGGACGCCCCGGCCGGACGGAGCCAGTTCTGGAACACCGAGACGTACCGGGCGTGCGGCTGGGCGGCGTACAGGTCGCGCATGGTGTCGACGGTGAACCTGACGTAGCGGCGGTGCTCGGCGACGGTGAGCGTCCCGGAGCCGGCGAGCTGGTCGTCCTGCGTCGCGCCGTCGACGAAGTGCCGCCGGGCGACCACCACGTCGTGCGTCCCGGCGAACAGGTCGACGGCGCGCTCGAGCCGCGACGCCTCCGGGTCGGCGGTCCACTCGTCGTCGGACACGCCCTGCGACGCCCGCCGCCGACGCAGGATGGTGAGCACGTGGTCCCGGCCCAGCGGGGTCGCCAGGTAGGTCGCCGCCCGCGCGCGCACCTCGTCCGGCACCTGGTAGCCGTGGTTCGCCCGCCAGTAGTCCACCGAGAGGATCTCGAACAGGTTCGGGATGCGGCGGAGCTCGGCGACGGTGTCGGTGAGCTGCTCGGCGGGGAGGTCACGCAGCACCGCCGCGCCGTCCGGCCCGACGACGACGCGTGCCTTCTCCGGGGGCGTCTCCAGGTAGCGCCCGGAGCAGAACGCGCAGTGCCGACCGTCGGCGGCGGGGTCGATCGGGTGCGG
>Ga0209386_1000655_pt1 | contig 16158 bp, 14 predicted proteins | sample NGEPertwo_FD_184510 | JGI IMG/M metagenome (GOLD analysis project Ga0209386, IMG submission 184510) | Arctic peat soil microbial communities from the Barrow Environmental Observatory site, Barrow, Alaska, USA - NGEE Permafrost154B-two... | ecosystem: Environmental > Terrestrial > Soil > Wetlands...
TTTTTAAGACAGAGAAAGAAGCGATTGAAGTTGGTTTGAAAACCATATGGAATTTACCGAATGTTCCTCCCAGGATAATCATAATAAAAAATACATTAAAGCTTGATGAGATGTACATATCAGAGGCGATTTTGGAAGAGATAAAAGATAAAAAGGGTATCTCCTACGAATTATCTTGGGAAGAATTAAAATTTGATCGTGGAGGAAATCTAAAATTTAAAATATAGAAAATTGAGAAAAAGATTAAACAAAGGAGAGACAAGGTTAAAAGATATGGCGCACCTAATTAGTAATTTAGAGAAACTGAACAAAGAAATTGGGGGAAATGTATTTGATAAATTTCTTGCAGCGAATCTATTTTTAGATTCACCAATTATGGTAATTCCCTATATTTTACAAATTTGCGACAAGAAATATTTTCTGTATAGAGAACAAGAGCTGGGAAATATTGGTTCAATCGATATTTCTAATTTAATTAAAATGCCTTTTAAACCTTATTTTCTTATAAGTAAAGAAAAAGAATTAATGGCAAAGAATGTATTTGAAAAAATAGAAGAAATATTAATCAACGAAGAAATAGAAGATAAATTACAAATCGATAATAACTTGCCTTATAATTTTTATAACGAACTTTGTTTACAGTTAAATAAAATCAATATCTTAAAAGAAAAGGAAAATTATCCAAAAAAAAATACCATTGTTTATTCCATAAGTACGGAAAAAGTTATGGAGCGATTTATAACCCATCGCCAAAAAGCCCAAACTTATGCGCAAGCGTTAATTTTAAATTCGGTAGACAGACTTGTTTTGGAAGAGGGGATTTCGAATATTGAGGATTCCCGTTTTACATTATTAAGTAGTATTATGAAAGAAAATAATTTTTCATCAGTCCTCATGAGCTCTAAACTAAATATCCAAGAATTAACCAGTCTACCGATAAGGAATAAATCATCCAGAATTTGCGCAGTGTATAGAAAGGAAGATGATAAAGTATTTATTCTTTCAGATTGCGAAATCGATGACCCAAGATTAAATAAGATTGATATATTTTCTGATTATTTTCAAGCATTGGAAACCATTATAGATAAAAACAGTACATTAGGTTTTGAGGATCATTTGGTTAGCGCTTCAGAATATGACCGATTTTCTGAAAGAGGTTTTTTACTTGGAAAAGGGACGTTGGCTTTTAGACAGTGGAGAGAATATCGGGCTGGGGAAGATTTAGCTTTCTACATCATTGCGGGGAAAGCTTCTAATTATGCCATGGAAAATACTTTAAAGGAAGCTTCTTCTTTGATTAGTCAATCGGAATATAAATCAGAAAAAGTACTTTTCCAAAAGTACTTGGATTATTTTAAGGAATTTAAAATAATCCATAACCTGCCTTATCTTTTTTCTGAATATTTTACTAATTTTTATGCTTCAGATAGAACATTGTATCCATCTATTCCCTCCAATTTTATGGTAAATAAGAATACCGAAGAAATAAAAATTGATGCAGGAATCTTATTATTAGATTCTCAAGGATTGATTTTAGGGACGACCGATATTGCAAGAACTTTACCCTTGTCATTTCAATCAAACAAAATTTACGAATTAATAAAAAATACGATCAAGAAAGATATTATTCCTAATATTAAAAATGTCGATACTTTTGAAGAAATTTATTACCAAGGCATTAAATCTTTTTCCGAGAATTGTGAAGATGTTTTGAAGGAATATAATTTATGTCCTTCCAGTTTTTCTATTATTCGAGATTACAATCGTGATATTGGACATTTAATGGGCAAACAAGAATCGTTTAATGAAAAAATATTTAAAGGGCATAAAAATAAACTTAGAAAAAATTTTATCGGTTGTGTAGAGATTCAGTGGCAGTACAAGAAACATGTACTGGTTTATGAAGATATGTGGTATATTGGAGAGAAAAAAAAGATTGCGAATATCACAGGATAAAGAATATTTTTTCTCTTTTAATCCTCTACACCTTTGATTTAATTATTCTAAAAAGGAGGCGTGTAAAAACAATTAATAAATAAGAGCAAAAAATATTTTATTGTGTTTTTGTGCTAAAATAAAATTATATTTTAATGGAGGTTTTTTATGTTAAATCGAAAAAATAAATTAATGTGCTATTTGTTGATATTAGTATCCTTAATGTTTTTTAACTTTAGTGTTGCAGCTGAGGAAAATGTAAAAATAGGATTAATTTATCCTATGACTGGAGCAATTGCAACAGTTGGTGGGCATGCTAAAGATGCTGCAGAATTGGCAGTGGATATAGTAAATGGTGAGTATCCAGATTTAGGGTTTGATTTGGCTCCTACTGCAGGCTTACCTAATTTAGGTGGAGCGAAAATTGAGACGATAATTGGAAATTCTCAAGGACAACCGGAATTTGGAAGGGCAGAAGCTGAAAGACTGATTACCATCAGTAAGGTATCCGCTTTATTAGGTTGTTACCAAAGTTCAGTTACAAAAACAGCAAGTCAGGTTGCTGAAAGATATAAAACACCGTTTGTGACAGGAATTTCAACAGCTCCGGAATTAACCGAAAGAGGATTTAAATATTTCTTTAGAACAACTTTGACTGACGCGATTTTTGCAGATAATTTTATGACCTTTTTTGAAGATTTAAATAAGGAAAAAGGTGCCAATGTAAAAAATATAGGTATGTTTTATGAAAATACTGAATTTGGCGTTGCAACTTTAGAGGCTTCGGAAAAGGCAGCTGAAAAACATGGTTTTAATTTTGTTTCTAAGGTAAAATTTCCTTTTGGTTCAGCTGAATTAGACAGTGAAGTCTCAATTTTAAAACAAGACCAACCAGACTTTGTTTTATCTTCTGTCATGATTTCTGATTTAATCTTGTATATTAAAACTGCTAAAACAGTGGATTATAATGTTGCTGGTATGGCTGGTTTCGGCGGCGGTTTTATGGAGCCTGAATTGGTTGAAACTTTAGGGGAAGATGCAAATTATTTCATGACTCGAGACGTATTTTCATTAGATTTAATTGACAAAATTCCGTTGCTGGGTGAAGTAAATAAAATGTATAAAGATCGTTATGGTGTAAACTTTGATGGAAATAGCATTCGTGCTTTTGTAGGAATGATGGTACTTGCTGATGCTATTAACCGAGCAGGTTCAACCGATAAAGAAGCTATACGACAGGCTTTAACTGAAACAGATATTCCAGCAGATCAATTAATCGTAGCCTGGAAAGGCGTTAAATTTGATGAAAAAGGTCAGAATTTACTAGGGCAAGGTATTGTAAGACAGATATTGGATGGTGAATTAAAAACAGTATGGCCGTTTGAATTAGCATCTGCCGACATTGTCTTTCCAATGCCGAAATGGAATGAAAGATAGTTCCTAATGAAAAATTGTTGAATTGAATTTTCTAAATCTTAAGAGGTAAGTAAAAACCTTTACTTACCTCTTAATCTAAGAATGAAGGAGTATAATTATGAATTTAGAAATTATCATTCAAGCTATAATAAGTGGATTGTCAATTGGATTTGTATATGCATTGGTATCTTTGGGACTTACCTTGATATGGGGTACTATGGAAATTATTAACTTTGCCCACGGTGATTTCTTGATGTTAAGTATGTATGGCTCCTTTTGGTTTTTTACCCTCTTCGGAATCGATCCACTAATTAGCTTACCGCTTGTTTTCTTAATTTCTTTTATTTTTGGTGTATTAGTATATAAAGGAGTTATAAAAACAATTTTAAATAGACAAATGTTGAGTCAGGTTTTGGCAACTTATGGTTTGGGAATGGTTTTTCAGGCACTTGCCTTATTCTTTTGGAGTCCAAACTACAGATTGATTAGAGGAAATTTCCTAAAGGGAACTTTTAGACTGGGAAACATTTCAATTGGGATTCCCCAATTTGTTACTTCTGTAATTTGTATTGTTGCGATACTTGCTTTGTTTTATTTTCTAGATAAGACTAAAATTGGCAGAGCAATTAAGGCAACCACTTTAAATAAAGATGCAGCTGCACTAGTTGGTATAAATATAGAATTTATATTTACCTTGGTTTTGGGTTTAGGAATAGCTTTGGTGGGAATGGCTGGTTCTTTGTTGTCTAATTTCTATTATATTTATCCTCAAGTTGGTGCACTATTTGGTACCTTAGCTTATGTTGTAGTAGCTATAGGTGGATTCGGAAGTGTTCAAGGAGCTTTAATGGGTGGGCTTTTATTGGGACTTATAACAAGCTTAACTGGTGTTTTGATCAATCCTGCATTTAAATATGCTGCAGCATTTTTAGTATATTTGATTGTAGTTTTAATTAAACCCACTGGATTGAAAGGATGGTAGAGATAAAATGAAAACAATTTCAATTGATAATGAAAACAAAAGAAATAATTTTTTAATTCCATTCCTTTTATTGCTTTCTCTAATCGTTTTACCTCTTTTTATAAAACATGCTTACTTTATGCATGTGATGATCATGGTATTTATATATGCCATCGTAGCGGAAGCATGGAATATTCTGGGAGGCTATACTGGTCAAATATCTTTAGGGAATGCAATGTTTTTTGGCGTGGGTGCTTATACTTCAAGTATTTTGCTGATTAATTTTAAAGTCAACCCTTGGTTAGGACTGATGTTGGGTGGAATATGTGCAGTCATTTTGGCGATCTTAGTCGGGTTTCCTGTTTTTAGATTAAGGAGTCACTACTTCGTAATTGCTACATTAGCTGCCGGAGAAATCATTATGGCGGTATTCTTGAATTGGAATTATGTCAAAGGCGCTACAGGATTGGAATTGCCTTTAATGGAAGATTCTTTAAAAGGGATGACATTTTCATATAACAAAAATGGATTTTATTATATAGGGCTTGGTATGCTGACGATTTTGGTTACTTTGGTTTATTTGCTTACAAAGTCGAAACTTGGATATTATTTTAAAACAATTAAAGAAGACGAAGATGCAGCAAGATCAATAGGAATTAATACTACCGCTTATAAATTGGTTGCGATTTCGATGACTGCCTTTTTTACTGCTATAGCAGGAAGTGTATATGCTCAATACCTGTTGTATATCGATCCAGCCATGGTTTTTCCAACTTCTTTATCAGTGAAATTTGTTCTGATAGCAGCATTAGGAGGAGCAGGTACCGTTTTTGGGCCAGTTTTAGGGGCATTTATTCTTATTCCAATTTCTGAAATGACCAGAGTGTTTTTCGGAGGAGGAGGGCAAGGCATTGATTTGTTATTTTATGGAGCTTTAATAGTGTTTGTAGCCTTATTTAAACCAGATGGTTTGATTACTTTATTTCAGAAAAATAATAAATAATAAAGCTAAATTATTTTACAGAATAGTAAAAAGAAAGGTGGCGGATGAATAGTGTCAATTATATTAAAGGTAGAAAATCTTACAAAAAAATTTGGCGGATTGGTTGCCAATGACAATATAGACATGAACATAGAAGAAGGAATGATATTGGGATTGATTGGTCCAAATGGTGCAGGAAAAACTACTCTTTTTAATTGTATTAGCGGCATCTATAAAATTGATATTGGAAAGATTTTATATGGAAATAAAAATATTGCAGGTTTTCAACCAAACAAAATCTGCAAACTTGGTATTACAAGAACTTTTCAGGTAGTTAAGACTGCAAAAAATATGAGCGTATTAGATTACGTGATGAGCGGAGCATTTTGTAGAACTTGGAGTTCGGCAAAAGCAAAAAATATCGCCTTGGAAACATTAAAATTTGTTGGATTTGGTTTATATGAGAAACGAAATCTTTTATCAAGAGAATTAACGTTATCTAACAAAAAAGCTTTACAGATTGCTAGCACCCTCGCTACAAGACCCAAAATATTAATGTTAGATGAGGCTATGGCAGGGCTAACGAAAAACGAACAAATGGATGCCATAAAGTTGATTAAAAAAATAAGAGAGTCGGGAATAACGCTTATTGTAGTAGAACATGTAATGGAAATTATCATGTCGATTGCAGACAAAATTATGGTTATTAATAGTGGCAAAAAAATTGCTGAAGAAACTCCTGAGAAAATTGCCAATAATCCCGATGTTATTAAAGCTTATCTGGGGGTATAGTTAATTATGCTTAAAATAAACGAAATTCAAGTTTGTTATGATCAAGCAGTAGCTATTTCTGATATTAGTCTGGAAGTCAATGAAGGAGAAATAGTTTCAGTTATCGGTTCAAACGGAGCGGGAAAAACAACTTTAGTCAATACTATATCCGGTTTAATCCATCCAGTAAAGGGAACCATTGAATATAACCATGAGAGAATAGATCGGTTGCCTGCACATGAAGTATTAAAAAGAGGGATAGCTCAAGTACCGGAAGGTAGAAAATTATTTGGAAAGCTTTCGGTATATGATAATTTATTGACTGGAGCGTATCTGATAAAGTCAAATGAAAAAATTAAAGAACTATTAGATAAAGTACATGAATTATTTCCAATATTACTGGAAAGAAAAAATCAAATCTCTGAAACTTTAAGCGGCGGGCAACAACAAATGTTAGCTATTGCCCGGGCTCTTATGTCTGAACCAAAATTAATAATATTTGACGAGCCTTCTTTAGGTTTAATGCCAAGTTTAGTTAAGCAAGTATCAGAAACAATAAAAAAGATGCATGATCAGGGATATACAATACTTTTAATCGAGCAAAATGTTCAAGAAGCATTAAATTTAGCAGATAGAGCATATGTAGTACAAACAGGAAAAACGATTTTAAATGATACTGGTGAAAATTTAATGAATAATAAGTTGGTTAAAAAGGCATATTTAGGAATTTAATTTTGTTCTTTATGATTAATTATTTAACTGTTTTAAAAGTAGTGAATAGCGTTAACTTTAATCGAGTAACAATAATTATTTAGGAAATATTGAATAAAATAAAAAAATGAGGTGGATTGAATTGTATAAAAAATATAGATTTGGTATGATTGTTCCTTCTCCAAATGTTGTCATTGAGCCTGAATTTTATTCACTTGGCTTGGAAGAGGCTGGGTTTTATTCATCAAGAGTTTTACACACTACATGTACTCCAGAGAAGTTAAAGGAAATGGGAAATTTGGTCCAAAGAGCTGTATTAGAATTGTCGACAGCAAAGGTAAATGCAATATTATATGCATGTACCAGTGGAAGTTTGATTAATGGCTTGGAATGGGAAAAAAATCTAACCCAGGAGTTAAGCAAATCAAGCGGTATTCCTGTCATTACTACATTTGGTTCTGTAAAAGAAGCTCTTCAATTTATGAATATTTCAAAGATACATATGTTTACGCCATATATCGATGAAATTAATAATAAAGAGAAACATATGTTAGAAAAATCTGGCATTGAGGTTTTAATGGTTGAAGGATTAAATATTACTAATTCAGTTGAAATTGCTGAAGTTGAACCAGAATTTATATTAAATGAAGCTGTTAAATTATATAGACAAAATTCAGAGGCTCAAGCAATATTTCTGAGTTGTACCAACCTTAGAACTTTTAGCATTATTGATCAATTAGAAAAACAAACAGGGATACCTGTAATTACCAGCAATCAAGCAAGTCTTTGGGGATTATTGAGATTGATGAAAATAGAAAAATCCATTACAGGTATAGGTAAACTATTTAATCATGATAATAAATCATTATAAATAAAAAGAATGTCCATTGTTGTTTTTATTCTCTTTAAATGTTTTTACATAATTTTACAATGTTTTTATCTAGTTTTATTTAATATAAAAGGTTTCTAGTATGGAAAGGAGATTAAAAGATATGGATTTAAGTTATTTTGAAATGTTAAAAGGCGCAAAGAATATCATTGAAGTTTCATCTTGCTTTAAAAAGGGCGAGGAGCTTTTGATCGTTACAGATACAGATAAGTTTCAGGTAGCTCAATTAATTGCCTTGGCTGCACAAAACAAAGGAATAAGTTATACGATTGCAATAATGCCGGTTAGAAAACCGGGAGAAGAACCACCTGCTCCAATCGCTGAAGCAATGAAAAAAGCGGACATAATTATAACCCCAACCACGCAAAGTTTATACCATAGTCATGCTACCTTGGCGGCAAGGGAAAAGGGGGCAAGAGTGATTGCACTTTCAGGTGTTCTACCAGAGACATTGGCTAGTCCAGCTACTCGGTTAGATTTTGCGAGTTTTAAACCTATAGTTGAAAGAGTAGCGGAGGTTTATCGCAAAGGAAATAAGATTAGAGTTACTTCTCCTTCGGGAACCAACATTGAAGCGGTGATTAAGGGGCGACGTATTAATGTAGACGGAGGGATATGCGATAAACCCGGACAGGCAATTGGAATGCCGATTATGGAGGTCAATACTGCGCCCATCGAAGATACTACCAATGGCAAGATTGTTATTGATACCAGCATGTCCTTTTTTGGCATATTAAATGAAAATATTACTTTGGAAGTAGTTAACGGAAGAATTGAAAAAATTACTGGTGGCGAGGAAGCAAAAAAGCTTATAGAAATATTAAAAAATAAAAAAGATAAAAATGTTTATGTCATTGCGGAAATTGCGATCGGATTAAATCCAAAAGCAGAAATAAAAGGTATATTGGCAGAAGATGAAGGTGTTTTAGGAACTATGCATTTTGGTATAGGCAACAACATCACTTTAGGGGGTAAAAATAAAGCTAATTTACATATGGATGTCATTATAAATCGACCGACTATGTGGTTGGATGACGTTTTACTTACAAAAGATGGACAACTTCAAGTTTAATTTTAAATCATTATTTTAAAGAATAAATGAAAATTAAATTGGTACTGCCAAAAATAATATGGAAGAATATGAAAATTAAGTTTAGGGGGAGGGAAGATATGAGTAAATTAAATATTGGTGAAAGAACGAAACATATTAATCCATCAAAAATTAGAGAAGTACTTACAAAAGTACAAAATTTAACCGATCAAGGAATAGAAGTAGCAAATTTTTCCATAGGTCGACCTGATTTTGATACACCTGAACACATCAAAGAAGCCACTCGTAAAGCTTTAGCTGAAGGTAAAGTGCATTATGCTTCCAGTGCGGGGATTATAGAACTAAGAGAAGCAATTTGCTATCGTATGAAAGAAGATTATGCCCTTCAATTTGATCCAGATGAAGTCATCATTACAGGTGGAGCAAGTCAAGCAAATTATATTGCTACACAGACTATTTTAAATCCGGGTGACGAAGTTATAGTTCCCGAACCAATGTATGTTTATTATAGCGGTTGGTCTTATCTAGGGGGAGCAAAGTGTGTTAGTTTTCCTATACGCGAAGAAGACGATTTTATCATCAATTCTATAGAGCTAGAAAAATACATTACACCAAAAACAAAAGCAATTATTTTAACTTCACCACATAATCCAACAGGTCAGGTTTACGGAAAAGCCTGTCTCCTAGAATTAGCAAAGCTTGCAAAAAAATATGATTTTTACGTCATATCTGACGATATATATAACAAAATGCTTTATGACAATGTTGAATATTTTAACATTGCCTCTATTAGTGGAATGAAAGAGAGAACTATAATTATTGGCAGTTTTTCAAAGACGTACGCAATGGATGGATGGCGTGTTGGATATCTTATTGCACCTAAGGAAATTATTTCCGGAGCTATGAAAATGCACCAACATACGTTGACCTGTATTAATACTTTTGTTCAGTACGGAGCAACCACTGCTTTGATGAGTTCTCAAGAATGCGTGGAACAGATGGTTAGTGAATTTGATCGAAGGCGTCTTCTTGTTCTTTCATATCTGGACAAAATGTCCATTCCTTATGTGCGTCCAAGAGGAGCATTTTATGTATTCCCCAATATTAAACAATTTGGTTTTGTTTCTGAGAAATTTTGTGATTTCCTATTAGAGAAAGCTAGAGTAGCAGTTGTACCGGGAAATGCATTTGGACAGGGCGGAGAAGGTTATATCCGTATAGCCGATACAGTTCCATATGAAGTGATTGAAGAGGGAATGGAAAGATTCAAAGAGGCTGTTCAAAAATTGCAATAATTATCATAGCTATAAAATAAAGAAATTAAAATTATAAATAAAAAAATTAGAAAGGAGATTAAAAAATGGAATTCAAAGAATTAAATCCAAAAAAAAGAATATTGCTAGGACCTGGTCCGAGTGATGTTTCACCTAAAGTGTTAAGGGCTATGTCAATCCCCTTGATTGGACATTTAGACCCTGAATTTTTGAAGATAATGGATGAAACCGGAGAAATGTTGAGAAAAATATTTCAAACGAATAATGTATTTACTGCCGCAATGCCTGGTACCGGAAGTGCTGGAATGGAAACTTGTTTGGTGAATTTACTAGAACGAGGTGATAAGGCATTAATTTGTGTAAGTGGATTATTCGGAGAAAGAATGGTTGATATCGCAGAAAGATGTGAAGCTGAAGTTCATGTATTAGAATGTGAATGGGGAGAAATTATTGAACCCGAAAAAGTTAAAGATGCTTTAGAAAAAATAGGAAAAGTGAAATTGGTAGCAATAGTACATGCAGAAACATCAACTGGAGTACATCAGCCGATAGAAGAAATTTCAGAGATTGTAAAAAATTCAGGCGCTTTATTTGTATTAGATGCAGTGACTTCCTTAGGTGGAGTCCCAGTAAAGATTGATGAATGGAAAGTTGATGCAGTATATAGCGGAACACAAAAATGTTTAAGTTGTCCTCCTGGGTTATCACCAGTATCTTTTAGTGAAGAAGCATTTTCCGAAATCAATAAAAGAAAAACAAAGTGTCGAAGCTGGTACCTTGACGTTCAAATGCTAAGAAATTATTGGGGTAAACAAAGATTTTATCATCATACGGCTCCTATCAGCATGAATTATGCTTTAAGAGAATCATTGAGATTAGTTCTGGAAGAAGGTTTAGAAAATCGTTTTCAGAGACATAAGCTAAATTCTTATGCTTTGGTTGCAGGGTTAGAAACCATGGGATTAAAAATGATTGTAAAAAAAGAGTTTCGCTTACCAGAATTAAATTCAGTATATATACCCGAGGGAATTGATGACAGTAAGGTTCGAACAGCTTTACTTGAAAAATACGGAATTGAAATTGGAGGGGGACTCGGTAAATTTAAAGGTAAAGCTTGGAGAATTGGCCTGATGGGGTATTCGAGCAGAAGGGAAAATGTGATATTATTTTTATCGGCGCTAGAAGAGATTTTATCCTCAAATGGTTATAAGATTAAAGAACATGGGACTTCCGCAGCCGCAGAAGTATATAATGTAAATTAAGCTTATTTAAAAATAAAATAACCATTAATCGGTAAATACTTTAATATATTTATGATTTTTTTGTTAAATTTGGTAATTGCCTTAAGGAAAAAATATGGAAAAAATTCAAAGTGACGTTTTGGTTATCGGTAGTGGCGGAGCCGGTGCTATGGCTGCTTATGAATGTTCTAAATATGGAATAAAAGTGGTTGTAGTGAATAAAGGAAAATTAGGGCATTCTGGATGTACAATTATGGCTCCCGGAGGAATGGCGGGAGTAGATAGGAGATGGTCGAAAAGTGGGGACAGCATTCAGCGGCATTTTATAGATACTTTACAAGCTGGTTCGCTCATTAATAATCAGAAATTAGTTGCCTTAATGGTTAGGAGAGCAGCAAAGGTAATTCTTGACTTGGAAAACATGGGTGCTCTCTGGGAGAAGGATAAATGGGGGGAGAAGTATTTACTAAGAGCCGGTGGCGGCCATAGCCATGATCGTGCTGTTTATTTGGAAGACCATATTGGAAGAGAAATTATAAGAGTTTTGTTAAATGAATTACAAAAAAAGAAAATTCACCTTTTTGAGGACACTATTATTTTAAAGATTATTACCGAAGAGAATGGTATTAGAGGAGCTATCGGTTTCGATCTTAGAAATTTTAGTTTTACGATCTTTGAAAGTAGCACCATTATTATTGCGACCGGAGGCGCAGGACAAATCTATTCTAATACGGATAATCCGATAGATGTTACCGGGGACGGATTTCGATTGGCGCTAAATGCAGGTGCTTCCCTGGTAGATATGGAATTTGTTCAATTTTATCCATTGGGATTTCTTTATCCTCCATCTCTTCGAGGCACTCTGGCCGGTATGCCCTATTATTCGCATTTGTTAAATTCGAATCATGAACGATTTATGGAGAAATATGACCAGGAAAAAATGGAATTATCCACTAGAGACAAAGTATGTCAAGCTATCTTTCATGAAGTAATAAAAGGTAACGGAACAGAATATGGGGGAGTGTTTTGTGATATGACTTATCTTCCAAAGGGGTTTATTGCAGAAAAAATACCAAGTTTTAATAAATTATATTTATCGATTGGAATTAATCCAGAAAAAGATTTATTGGAAGTGGCACCGACAGCTCATTTTTTCATGGGAGGCATTCTTGTGAATCAAGATTGGGAGACGGAAGTAACAGGATTGTTTGGAGCTGGAGAGGTTTGCGGGGGTGTTCATGGGGGAAATCGATTAAGTCAGAATGCTTTGACCGATGCTTTAGTTTCAGGGAAAATTGCAGGCAGGAAGGCCGTTGAAGTAACATTAAGGCAAAATAAAAAAACAGTACATTCTAGTGAGATATCTGAAGAAGAAAATAAAATAAATGAAATATTTGAAAGAAAAAAAAATATGAATATAAACCCTTCTTCTATTCGATGGGAACTTCAGAAATTAATGTGGGAAAATGTAGGGATTATCAGAACAAAATCTAAATTATCCCAATCTTTAAAAAAAATCAGGCAATTAAAAGAAAAATTAAAGAATGCTGAGATTAAATCAAAGATAAAACTTTACAATAGGGAATTATTATTGGCCTTGGAAAATGAGGCGCTCTTGCAAACAGCCGAATGTACTTGTTTGACTGCATTAGCAAGAACCGAAAGTAGAGGAGCTCATTTTCGAAGTGACTACCCTACTCAGGATAATAAGAAATGGTTAAAAAATATTATTCTAAAAAAAATAAAAAATGAAATTCAAATTGATTTAAAAGATGTAGCATTTAACAAATATTCTTATAAAAAATTAAAAAATAAAAATTGATATTATGATAGAATTTAAAAAGAAAATAAATTCTATCATAAAAGAAATATTATTCGTAATTAAAAAAAAGGTAATATAAAATAAGACAGAGGTATTCAGTTGTTGTAAAAATAATTTAAAATCGTGATTTTCGATTAGGCAGGTACTATTATTTTAAAACGCAGAGCAATAGGATGATAGAACATTTTCAGGAAAAGATAAAATCAATTTATTGGAAGAGAAGCTATTTAATTAATACGCAAAAGAAATAAAAATGAAAACTAAAATTGAAATTTTTCGATTTAATTCAAAAAAAGATTCTGTACCCTATTTTGATCTATATAAATTAAATTATAAAAAAAATGCTAAAGTATTAGATGTATTACTAGACATATTTTTTAATTACGATTCGAGCATAAGTTTTGATTATTGCTGTAAAACAGGTACCTGTGGCCTTTGCGGTGTAATGGTCAATAAAAAACCCATTTTGCTGTGTAAAGAGCCTATTGCTCAGCATATGGTCATTGAGCCTTTATGCAATTTTAAAGTTATTAAGGATTTAATTGTGGATAGAGACCATTACAAAGAGAGACTAAATAGTATTCAACTATTTTTGGATAAATTATCAAAAAGTAATATAAAATCTAAATCAACTAAAATTGAAATACCTTTTACAAAAGAATTAAAGTATGCCAGCAGATGTATTGAGTGTTTTTGCTGTCTTGCTGTTTGTCCAGTATACACTAAAAATCCTCAAGTTTTTTCTGGTCCAGCAGGCTTAGTGCAGGAAGCTCTTTATTTTTTTAACTTAAAAATACAAATGAACCGGAAATCAACGCTTGATATAAACTCAACAGATTTATGCTTGGAATGTGGTCAATGTTCCTCTGTTTGTCCAGTTCAGGCAAATCCCCTTTTATTAATCAAGAAAATGAAACAAAGAAAAAAAGACTTAATATAACTACAGGGAAAATAATTATTTAAGAAGGAGTTAAAAATGAGTTTAGATTTATTTAATATAAAAGGAAAGACAGCAATTGTTACCGGAGCCAGCAAAGGGATTGGAAAAGGCTTGGCTCTTGCTTTGGCGAGTGCTGGCGCCAACTTGGTTTTGGTTGGCAGAAATGAAGGATTGCTTCGGGAAGTTGCACACCAAACAGACAAATTAGGAGTAAAAGTAATTTTTGTTAAAACCGATATAACGAAAGAGAAGGAAATATTATTTGCTGTAGAAAAATCATTAAAAGAATTTTCCAAGATAGATATTTTAGTCAACTGTGCAGGAGTAATGATTAGGGGTTCAGTAGAAGATATTACTGAAAGTGATTGGGACACATTATTTTCCATCAATCTAAAAGGTACTTTCTTATTTTCTAAAGCAGTTGGGAAAATAATGATAAATCAAAAAAAAGGTAAAATTATTAATATCTCATCACTAAGCAGTGTTGTTGGAGGAGAAAATATACCAGCGTATTCTTCTAGTAAAGGAGGAGTTGCTCAATTAACTAAAGCAATGGCAGTTGGTTGGGCGAAACACAATATTAATGTTAATGCTATTGGCCCAGGTTTCTTTAAAACAAACATGACAAAAGATTTATTTAATGACCTAAAAATAAAGGAAAAAATACTGAATCGTATTCCTATGAGAAGATGGGGAGATCCAATGAAGGATTTATCCGGAGCGGTTATTTTTTTAAGTTCATCAGCTTCTGATTATATTACTGGGCAGACTATTTTTGTTGACGGTGGATATTTGATTAATTAAATATTTCGATATTTTTAAAGTATTGTGAGGATAATAATTAAATTTAAAAGTGAACGGAGATTGTTGATGTATGAAATTGGATTTATAGGTATTGGTATTATGGGTAAACCCATGGCCAAAAATTTGATTGATGCAGGTTATCCGGTAGTAGTGTATGACATTAATAAAGACGCTCTGGAAGAAATGGTTGCTTATGGAGCCGAAAAGGGTTCTTTTTGTCAAGAAGTTGCTTCTCTATGTGATGTAATCATTACCATGTTACCTAATTCACCAGATGTGAAGAAAGCGGTGCTAGATAAAGAAGGAATTATTGAAGGAGTAAAAAAAGAGCAAATTTTAATTGATATGAGTTCAATTTCCCCTTTGACTTCTCAGGAGATTGCAAAAGAACTCAATAAAAAGGGTGTCGAAATGCTTGATGCTCCGGTGAGCGGTGGACAGGAAAAGGCTCAACTTGGCACCTTGGCTATCATGGTCGGCGGTAAGGAAGAGAAATTTAATCAATGCAAAGCAATTTTAGAAGTCATGGGTAAACCGGTTTTGGTTGGAGATATCGGAGCAGGACAGATCACAAAATTGGTCAATCAAACCATAGTGGCTATTAATATTGCCGCGGTAGCAGAAGGCCTGGTCTTGGGGAAAAAAGCCGGTGTGGACCCGGAAAGAATATTTGAAGCGATAAAAAGTGGTTTGGCAGGCAGCCAATGTTTTACCGATAAGGCACCGAGAATGTTTAGGGGAAATTATGACCCGGGTTTTAGAATGAAATTACACGTCAAAGACCTGAACAATGTTCTGGAAACAAGCCGGGAATTACATACGGCTATGCCCCTTTCAGCTCAGGTGATGGAAATGATGCAAACTTTAATGGCAGAGGGTCATGCAGAAGCAGATCATGGTGGTTTGGCTATGTTTTATGAGAAATTAAATAGTATTTCATTAGAAAAAAAATAAATGCTTAGAAAGGAGCAAAGACATGACAATATATCCTAAAGGTATTATACCTCCAATAATAACCCCCTTAGATAAAAATGAAAATGTAGATAAAAAAGCGATTGGCAGAGTAGTGAATTATCTGATAAAAGGAGGGGTTCATGGATTATTCCCCCTGGGAAGCACTGGAGAGTGGTATGGTCTTGATTTTAATCAGAAGAGAGAAATTCTCGAGACAGTCATAGAAGAAAACAATAAAAGACTTCCGATTTATGCCGGAACAGGAGCTATTACAACCAAGGAAACTATTCGTCTTACTAAATTGGCAACCGAGATAGGTGTTGATGCTCTTTCTGTTATTACTCCGGTTTTTATCACTCCCAATGATCAAGAATTATTTAATCATTATCAGGCAGTAGCCTCAAATA